>Ga0315298_1000642_pt1 | contig 67495 bp, 57 predicted proteins | sample WHS_1_MG_FD_203077 | JGI IMG/M metagenome (GOLD analysis project Ga0315298, IMG submission 203077) | Extremophilic microbial mat communities from Washburn Hot Springs, YNP, Wyoming, USA - WHS_1_MG | ecosystem: Environmental > Aquatic > Thermal springs > Hot (42-90C) | place: USA: Wyoming...
GTGTGCTCAACCTGCAAGGAAGTCCCTTCTCGAGCCTGTCCACAGTGAGCACTGAGACTCCAGCCTTTCGAGCCAGCTCTGTCTTGGTCCACATCTGGGCTTCTCTGAGACGCCTGAAGATGTTCGTTTCTGCCATCTCTCCCTGCGGCCCCTTCAGCTATTCCAAATCGTCTTTTTCATATCCCATCCTCCTCCGTTTGTCAACCTGATTGTGTGGAATGAGACACCACCCGCGGCTTCTGCTTGACCTTCCTCTCGCACAGCTCAGCTATTTTTTTTCCCTCGGATCCCTATGCTTTTCCGTCCCGTCACCATCCTCGTGCTTTCAAGAGGGGGGCAGAAATTACTTCTCAAGTAGGAGATCCTCTTTGAGTAATTCTTTCAACTTCGCTCCCAGCACCTCTATCGTAAATGGCTTGGCGATTAGAGGCAGTCGGCGCTCAAGAGGCCATTTTCCGAAGATGACGTTGGGGGGGTAACCGGAGATGAGGAGACATTTCATCTCAGCTCTAGTGGCGTGGAGCTTCTCCCAAAGTTCTAGTCCGCTCATCTGTGGCATTACGACATCCGCCAGTAAGAGGTGGATCGGACCCGTATATGCCCCCGCGACTGCCATGGCCTCCGCGGGATCTTGAGCCTGAAGAACCCGATATCCGAGGATTTCCAAAAACTTGGCGTAAACCTGAAGAAGAGGCTTCTGATCCTCGACAAGAAGTACAGTCTCGCTCCCTTTAAGAGACTCGAGGTTCCGAGCCTGGGGGATCTCGCAGGTGGGTGGCTGCTCCTCAGACAGGGAATACCTCGGGAAGTAAATCTCGAACCTCGTGCCGATTCCCTTCTGGCTATAGACGCGTATGGTACCTCGATTCACCTTTACCAACTGACGAACGGTGGAGAGTCCGAGCCCCGAACCCCCTTCCTGCTCTTTGGTCGAGAAGAATGGTTGAAAGAGCCTCGCCATGGTCTTGCTGTTCATCCCGCAACCCGAGTCTCCAATGGAAAGCATGACATATTGCCCTTGGGGAAGATCCCGGCCTCCTTCGCCTTGGCTCTCCTTGCTCTCGAAGTTCTGAGTCTCGATGATGATCGTGCCTTTTCCGGGTATAGCGTCCTTGGAGTTTAAAACGAGATTGATGATAATCCTCTCTATGTCGCTGGAGTCCACGTATACATCCCACAGATCACGGCCAGGAAGCCAAATAACGTGTATCTCCTCTCGAAGCAGTCCGGTGAGCATGGGCAAGATTCTTTCTATCTCTCCGTTAAGATTCAAAACCTGAGGTGACCGAATCTCCTCTCTCGCGAAGCTGACAAGGTGCCTCATAAGCTTTTCGGAACGATGAGTGGCTTCCATTATTTGGCTCAGGTGGTACTCGGAGGGATCTCCCTTTTGTGCCCTGGCCAAAGCAAGCTCCGCATGTCCGCTAATTATGCCCAGAACATTCTTGAGGTCATGGGCAAGGCCGGCCGCAAGTGCCACAATCCCGCGGACTTTTCGGACTTGCCTCAACTCATCCTCGAGCCTGGCCCTCTCTTCATCGACTGTCTCATTGCCCCCTGTGTCCTTCAGGAAAAGGAGGAACGCATCCCTTGCATCCCACATGACCTTGATTCCCTGGGCCTCCACCCATCTCGACCTTCCATTCACGTCCACCATTCGATAGGTCGCAGGATGAGCCTTTTGGCTTGAGCTCACCAGCCGATGCCAATCTTCCATCATCTCCCGGTCATCTGGGTGAACAAAGTCGAGAAAATGAACGAAGGCAACCTCCTCTCGTTGGGCACCCAAAAATTGCCATGCTATCGGGTTACCGAAGATGACTCTACCTTGTTGCACAATCATGAGGCCTATGGGGAGGTTGTCAACGATAAGGCGAAGCTTTTGCTCGGTGTTTTTGAGGGCCTCTTGCGCCAACTTGATATCAGTTACGTCTCTTCCCACTGCTATTATCCCCTCCATTCCTCGCATCTCATCCCCAAGGCCACTGCAGACCAAGCAAATCGTTCGCTCGTTTATGGTCTCCTGGAATCTGAAGGAGGGACTTTCTCCCACCTGGCGAGTTAAACCGACCTGAGGGCAGCCGCTAGGAGGGCCCGCTGTTCCGTGAATTACCTCGTAACATCTATTTCCGAGGATCCTGTGGCGGGGAACACCCAGCGCCTGGACTGCTGCTTGGTTCACATCCAAGATAGTGTGCTGTGGGTCCATAAGCAGGACGAGATCATTGAGCCTGTCCACTAGCTTCCTTCCCGTCTCGCTTGAAGCCTCACATTGCATCTTTGGTCACCTCCTTCTCTAAGGGAGAAAGGGCGTCCAATTCACGCCCCCTTCATAGACCTCCCCTTTGTCCATTGCCATGCCTCACGATAAACCGAGAGGCGACCCGATCCGCAGAAAGGAAGTAGATGAGGAGCTGGGCTCAACCCCCTGAGTGATCTCGGAGCACCTGGCTCACGGAAGGAACCCACGTCCACTCCCGGCCATGCGGGCATCGAGGCCCTTGGTATAAAGGCGGAAAAAATAATCCCCGCGGGGCTCGTACGTACACACAGATATCTTCCCCTGTCAAGACCCTACAAGGTGGGCGAGCCTCCGCTCCTATGTTCGGCGGGACAGTTGCTGGCGCAAAAAGAAAAAGCGCCAGTTTTTGGTAGTGCGAAAAAGACCTTGTGAGATCAGCTTAAAAGGTCAAACATGTCTTTCTCAGAAGGTATCCCTTCAGGCCAGGCCTGGAATATCGCCCGAGGCCCCAGTTCTGACTTGAGATTTTACTCTGGTCAAAAGTGCAGGTGGGATTCAGACTCATGGACCCTCTCAAGGGGCCACTTCCCTTTTTACGATGGATAAAGATTCTTGAATCCCACAGCCTCCAACAGGCGTTCCGTCGTTGGGGTCAGTCTTGTTGAGAGCGCCGCCGAATCATCCCCGGCACTTGTCTCTGCGATCTTCATTTGCCTCATCATGTGAAGGGCTGCTTGAGGGGAGAGGGGGAGCCCTGCCTGTCCCAGGCAACGGGAAAGCAATCTTTCAACCCACAAAGCCAACATGGCTCCTATTATATTTGCCTTGAACCCATCTGGCGTGGACCAAAATTCCGACTCCATCCCTGGTGGATTCAAAAGGCTTCGGAAAACGGCCTGTATCTCCAAGAGCCCCTTGTACAGATCAATCACCTCCGAACTGCTGAATTCCGTGGGCGAAAGATCTGTGCTGAGGACCACAACGGATCCCGAAATGGGGCTTAAATAGGGACCCTCCTTGTTGAGATTGAGGGCTATCCCGTACCCGTCAATGAAAAGAGGAGAAAAGTGTTCTCCCAAGCCCAGGTCCGCTAACAGGAGGCCGCCCTCACTCTCTAGAACTTCTGCGCTAGTGAGCCCCTCGCGGTACTTCGCGTTCATATCTTCGAATTCCTTTCGGACGATCTTCATCAGTCTCCCACGCCTCTCCCTTTGCACCTCAGAGCCCTCATCACCTATGACGACAATGTAACGACGGCCCTGTCTCGTGAAGTCTTTGACGAGGAGGCTGGCCTTTTCCACATTTTTGAAGCCTCGCAGCCTGTCGAGAACCGTCCTCTTGAAAAGCGGTGTGGGCTTTCGCCAGAGCTCGAAAATCCAGCGGACGCCTTTTTGCGCTAGGCTGTCTGCTAGAACGCCTTGCATCTCAGAGGCCTGGCTTATGAGGAGCCATGGGGTGAGCTGCTTCCTCTCACGCAACCTCTCGATAAAATCCACCAAGGCCTCTCGAGCAGCGAAACCTCTGGTGTAGACATCGTAAAACAAGGGCATCTTATCTTTGGAACATAGAAGGAACACCCCACTTGGGACATCGTTGAGCCTAGCGGAATTCCCGTGGGCGTGTTTTCTTGCAGATACCTCAACCCCTTCACAAAATGGGATGACGTAAAAGAGGCACCTGGAAAGATCCGGGTGCGCATTCACGATAGCCCGTTCGAAAATCTCATTGTCCAAGCAATCTCTGGCATGAGCAAGTCGGTCCATGGCCTGAAGGAAGTCGGGATAGATGATGTTCCCCTTTCCGGGATCCCCGCTCCACATGTTCCGGGACCAGGTCATCAGCCCGATTTGACTGGCCAGTTTGGTCAACCTGTAGATAACGCTGAGCCGGACGAGCTCGCCTAGGTGGGATCCAATCCCCCTGGATTCTAAACACTCATCGAGGACCTCCTGAAACCCGAGCCTGTCCCAAAGTGCGTTCAAGAGGGCTAGCTCACCGTAATCCGTGGGGATTCTCCATACGGGCTTACTCACGTCCTTAGAGGAAGCTTGGGCGACTGAACCGTAAGGCAAAAGAGCCTCGATTATTTTGTCTACCCTCTTTGGGTCGAGGTTCTCTTTTCTCCCCAGGTTCAAGATGACCCGGGTCCGGGGTTTCCCTTCCATATTTCTATACGCTTCACAAAGTTGGACATATTCGTATGTGCGGCCGGCCCTCGCCCTGCGGCTAATTCTGACGTACATGGTATTCTCTCCTTGGCGGTGGGTACGCAAGGCAAGGTGAAAATACGAAAGGCCCCTCGTTAAATCTGACCTTGGGCGATCCAAGTAATACGAACGACACCCCACTCCTCCCCTCAAACCAGGGCGAACGCGTCTTTGGCCTTCGTCCACAAGGGAGCCTTCCCTTTGAGAATTCACGGTCCGAGCCAGTGCGACGATTGTCTCCCTTTTTTAGTTTCCAAACAAAACATCACTTGTCAAGATGCCAATCAGACACGAAATATTGTCATTTTAGTCGTCCTACAGCACACGGAAACCATCTGAATGGAAAAGAAACGGGGCAAACCGATCATTTCAATACCAAGATTGATCCGGATTCATCGCTCACAGCCTGGAAAAGAAAAGCCACTCATCAGCTAAATGAAGGGTCAGGAGATACCCGGTTTCTTCAATATTGTGTCGACTGCTTAACGATTGATCGTGCATACGAGGAGCGACGCGTGATATGGTGCTACGACAAATGCGATTAGCGGTGCTCAGAAGCCCGCCAGGGGACCATTCTCTGGTCGCCGGAGTAGCGGTACTCAGAGTGCCCGGTTCTTGAGACGACAACCTTCGATCCGAGAGCTTGGGGGGTGCAGATGGAGAATTGAACGGGGGGGGGGAGGGCTAAAGTTTTGGGAGAAGTTGCCGATATATCCCGTAGGACGAAAAAAGATATATCTATAGGAAGGAGGTAAAGAGAGATGCCATTGGTAGCGAAGAAGGTCACATCGGTAGGTAGTGGGCCTGCGGGGAAGGGGGGCCAGGTATTGGAGGTGGAGGCCCAGAGAAAGAGGGCGCGGACGCTAGCCAAACAACAGCAGGTGGCCGAGAGGATAGCCGCTGCTACATCCTCACTTGCTTCTGGGATCCAGGAGGCATCCTCTGCAGCGGAGGAGCTAAGAAGGGCAACTGAACAGATAGCGGCTGGCGCGGAGCAGGCCTCTGGAGCTGCCCAGGAGTCCCTGGCTGCCTTCAGACAGGTGGTAACGGCCTTGGGCCGGCAGATGCAAAACGCCCAGTCCTCCCAGGCCAAGTGTGAGGCATTGCAACTCTTGGCCAGGGAGACTGCCAAGGGAATAGAGAAGCTTGTCTCCAACGTGGGTGTAGCCGCCCAAAGGCAGGCCGGTTCCGTGGAGATGGTGGCCGAATTGGAAAGGCATGCTGAGAACATTGGCGAGATAGTGAAGGCCGTTGCCAGGATAGCTGATCAGACCAATCTCCTGGCACTGAACGCAGCGATAGAGGCGGCCCGTGCGGGGCAACACGGAAAAGGGTTCGCGGTCGTTGCGGACGAGGTCAGAACCCTGGCCGAGACATCGGAGAAGAGTGCCAGGGAGATCGAGAAGCTCGTGGTCCAGATCCAAAACGAGGTCAAGGTGATAGCCGATGGTATCAATGGCTCCGCCAAGGCTGTGGAAGGCCAGGTGGAAAGGGGCAAGAAGATAAGCTCCCAGTTGGCCCAGATAGGGTTGGAACTGGCTGAGATGGTGAAGGGTGCACAGGAGATCGCATCTGGAGCTCAGCAATCTGAGGCGGCAGCTCACCAAGCCCTCAAGGGTTCGGAGGCCATTGCCGCCTCCGCGGAACAACAGTCTGCGGCGGCAGAGGAGGTGGCCAAGACTGTGGCCGAGCAAACTACTGCTTTGCAGGAATGCGAGCAGAGCTCGCAGGCACTGGCAGAATTGGCTGAGGAACTCAAGAGCTCGACGGATATCTCGAAGAGCGCTGAGGAGTTGGCCTCTCAGGCCGAGGAACTCTCTTCAGCGATACAGGAACTCAACCGAGGGGCAACGCAGATCATGACTGCCCTAAGCCAGATCCGAAAGGGCGCCCAGACCGCGGCAGCAGCCACAGAGGAGTCGGCAGCAGCCCTGGGCCAGATAGAAAAAGGGCTGGAGATAGCCCAGCAAAGGGCAATGGCAAGTCAGCGAAAGATGGAGCAGGTCCAGGAGCTCCTGAGCCAGAATAAGATGGCAGTTGAGGAACTCATCGCGGGAATTCACAGCTCGGTCCAGGAGACCCAGGCCAGTATAAGGCAGGTGAGGGACCTGCAAAGGGTATCGAGACGAATCGACAAGATAGTGGAGACGATAACCACTGTCTCGGTTCAGACGAACATGCTTGCTGTGAATGGTTCAATTGAGGCTGCTCGAGCTGGAGAGTTTGGTAAGGGTTTTGCCGTTGTCTCAACTGACATCAGAAACTTGGCCCGGGATTCGGCCGAAAACGCCGACCGCATAAAGGATGTCGTGAAGGCGATCCAGGATCAGATAACAGCCGTCTCCAATGACTTGGACGAAATAATGAGGGCGGCTGTGGCAGAAGCGGAAAGCGCCAAGGCCTCAACGGCGAACCTCGAGCAGATTGAGGTCGATATGGCGGAAATAAAGAGGGGAGCGGAGGAGATCCTCGCAGCGGCGAACGAGATATCAGCGGCCATTGCCCAGGTGAAAAAGGGAGCTGATCAGATCGCTGCAGCGGCCCAGGAGTCGGAAAAGGCTGCTTCCGAGGCAGCGAGCGCTGCTGAGCAGCAAGCCAAAGGGGCAGAGGAGCTTGCCGCTGCGATAGAAGAGATAGCCTCTCTGGCTGACGAGCTCCAGAGCATGTAAGGAGGCGGCCATGGTCCAATCTTCTTTCGGTTCAAGGGTATCGGATCCAGTCGGTACGGCGGAGAGATCCTCTGACGGAAACCAATTCGTGGTCTTCATGGTGGAAAACGAGGTATTCGGGGTGGAGATGACTCCGGTACAGGAGATCATTAGGGTTCCAGAGGTGGTCCGGGTGCCCCTTGCACCCCCATGCCTCGAGGGGCTTGCTAACCTGAGAGGGGAGGTATTGCCCATAATTTCACTGAGGCGAATCTTTGGTTTCCCCGAAAAGGGCCACGATGAGGCCACTAGGGCAATTGTGATCAACCTCGGCCAACCCATGGCCTTTGTCGTGGATCGGGTCTCGAGCGTGGTTCGCGCGGAAGCCGAGCAGATACAAGGGGTTGATGGGAATATCCGCGCCACGGTGGACAGTGAGCTTCTCACGGGCATTCTGAGGGAAGTGGGGGGCCTTCCCATAGTGATGGTCGTCAACTTCGGCAGCCTAATAGCCAGGATGTTCGGTGAGGCGGATATGGCTTTTGAGGAGGCTGTGCTGAGCAAGGGCGAAGGAGCGGGGAGCTACGAGGAGAAGGAGGGCTATGGAGACGAGGTACAGCTAGTAAGCTTCTCAGTGGAGGGGCAAGAATATGCTGTGGAGATAAATTTCGTGCAGGAGATAGTTCAGGTTCCCAAGCTCTTCGTCCACGTGCCAAACTCTCCGCCCCATGTACTGGGGCTCATGACCCTGCGTGAGAGGCTTTTGCCCCTGATCAGCCTGCGCACCCTTTTCGGACTTGACCAGAGGGAGACGGACGATCGCAGTAGGGTGGTAGTCCTCTCCTTGGAAGGCAGGACTCTCGGAGTCGTGACGGACAGCGTCTCCGAGGTGCTCAGGGTCCCCAAGGAGTTGGTCGAGGACATTCCGGCCCTGGTTGCCCATAGCGGGAACATGGGTGAGATCAAACAGCTTTGTCGGCTGGAAGGTGGCAAGCGGCTTGTATCCATCCTATCTCCGGAGCGTCTGTTTCAACTTTCCCACGTGAAGGAGGAGTCAAAAGTGGCGATGGAAATGGAAGACCGAGCCAAGGAAAAGACGGCTTTGGGCGGTTCCACTGATGAGGAAGAACAAGTGGTCGTGTTTCAGCTCGCGGGGGGCGAGTTCGGTGTGCCCATAGAGAGCGTGCAGGAGATTGTACGGCTCCCCGAAGGGCTCACAAAGGTTCCCAAGGCCCCTGGTTTTGTCGAAGGGATAATAAACCTTCGAGGGGTTGTTCTGCCGGTTATAGATTTGCGCAAGAGACTGGACCTGGAGGAGTGCGAACGTAATGAGAGGCAGCGGATCATGGTCTTTGCCCTCAAAGGTACTACAGTTGGATTCATCGTGGACGCTGTGACAGAGGTCCTCAAGATACCAAAGAGGAAGATAGAGGCCTCACCAAGGCTTTCCGTGGAGCAGGCGAAGCTAATGGGGAGGGTTGCTAACCTGGAAGAGCAGAGAAGAATGATCCAAATGATCGAGCCTCAGCAGCTCCTTGAGGAGGGGGAGTACACTCAACTGGCTCAGATGGGATAGGAAGGGCCCCATGGCGATCAAGATCCTCATCGTGGACGACTCTGCCCTCATGCGGCGTCAACTCGTCGAGGTGTTCAAGAGGGCTGGGGAGTTCGAAATCAGAACTGCCAGAAACGGCCAGGAAGCGATAGAGGAAAACCTGAGCTTTGAGCCCGATGTCATCACCTTGGACATCAACATGCCAGTGATGGACGGCCTCACGGCTCTCGCCCACATAATGGCTCAAAGGCCAGTCCCCGTGGTCATGGTCTCCTCCCTCACGGAAAAAGGTGCACTTGCTACCTTTGAGGCCTTAGCTCTAGGTGCAGTCGATTATGTGGCAAAGCCCGGGGGGACCATTTCCCTTTCCATAGAGGAGATAAAGCAAGAACTGATAACAAAGGTAAGGGTAGCAGCCAGGGCCAAGCTCAGAGGGAGAAGGGGGGTTCGGGGCCAACCAAGGGAGGAACAAGGTAGTGCTCCAAAGCCCTCTCTGGAGCGCTGGCCAGATGGGACGGAGAAGCCTCAGGGGCTTGTGCTCATCGGGAGTTCCACTGGTGGACCTTCCACTCTAGAGCTAATTCTCCCCTCCCTTCCTGGGGATTACCCATTTCCCATAATAGTTGCTCAACACATGCCAGCCTCCTTCACCGGCCCCTTCGCCTCGAGAATGGACAACCTTTGTGCCCTGAAGGTGGTAGAGGTGAGGGAGCCCATGGAGCTAAAACCCTGCACCGTTTACATAGCAAGAGGGGGAGCTGATGTGGTCCTGACAAACCGATCGGACCGGGCGATGGTCGTCCCGAGGCCGGAATCCAAAAACTTCATCTGGCACCCCTCGGTTGAGATCCTTGGCCAATCCGCATTGGAGCATTGGGAGCCTGAGAAGCTCATCGGGGTAATGCTGACGGGAATGGGGTACGATGGGGCCGAGGCCTTCGCCGAAATAAAGAGGAGGGGAGGGCGCACAATCGCTGAGTCGGAAGAATCCGCCGTGGTCTTCGGAATGCCCAAGGAGCTTATAGCTCGAGGTGGCGCAAGCCTAGTCCTGCCCGCACAAAGGATAGCCGGTCAGCTCATAGATTGGGCGAGAAGGTAGGAGGGAGCGATGGCCTTTGTCAGAAGAAAACAGGACGAACCCATACCCCCTGGAGATCGGCGCAGCCGAGGCCGCGACCTTTCGGGACTCGTCGAGAGCCTGCGGAGCGAAGACCCAGCTGTGAGACGTTGGGCAGCCAGGGATCTGGCATCTTATCCGGAGGCTACTAATGGCCTGTTCCAGCAATTGATGGTCGAGAAGGTTCCCAGCGTGAGGGAGGCCATTTTCACGAGCCTCACCCTGATCGGTACTAGAGAGGTGGTGGAGGGGCTCATGGAGCTTCTGCGGAGCGATGATGCTTCCTTGCGCAATGAAGCCATAGAGGCGATGAAGAACCTTCCGGAAGCGGTGTCCCCCGTGATGGAGTCTCTTTTGGCTGATCCCGATTCCGATGTCAGGATCTTCGCCGTCAACATCCTCGAGTCTCTCAAGCATCCCAACGTGGAAAAGTGGCTCATTGAAGTGCTGAGGGATGAGGAGCACGTCAATGTCTGTGCCGCGGCAATCGATCTATTGGGCGAGGTGGGAAGCGAGATGGCAATCCCTGCTTTGGAAGAGGTGAGGGAACGCTTTCCTGACGAACCCTTCATTGAGTTTGCAGTTGACCTGGCATTGAAAAGGATCGGAGAGAGCTGAGAGATGACCGAAATACCGATAAGTGATGAGGACTTCCAGAAGTTCCGGGAGTTCTTTTACAGAAAGACAGGCATATATTTTGACGATTCGAAGCGATACTTTGTGGATAGGCGCCTCTCGGAACGGATCATCCGTACAGGGAACTCGGATTTTCGTCGCTATTTTAACTTCCTGCGTTTTCAAGCGGATGGAAACGAACTGCAAGCCCTGATCAACTCCATGACCGTCAATGAGACCTATTTTTTTCGTGAAGAATATCAGTTCAAGTGTTTGGTCGACTCTATGCTTCCAGAGATTACAAAGGGAAAGCAGCCAGGTAGCAGGATACGCATATGGTCCATTCCGTCGTCTTCGGGCGAAGAACCGTACTCCATTGCCATGTATCTAATTGAAAACTGGAAAGATTTGGATCTGTGGGAGGTGGAGCTGATAGGCTCTGATATCGATACAGAGGCCCTGGAGAGGGCAAGAAGAGGCGAGTATTCGCCCCGTTCGGTTCAGAACTTGCCCAGTAGCCTACTGCACAAGTACTTCACTCCGCTACCCAATGGGAATTTCCTGTTATCCGAGGAGCTACGTCAAGCGGTCGAGTTCACACGGGTGAATCTCATGGATCCTGCCCAGACCAGGTCTTACCGGAATTTTGACATCATTTTCTGCAGGAATCTTCTTATCTACTTCGATGAGGTATCTAGGAGGCAAGCAGCCGAGGTTCTATTCGATGCCTTAGTCCCCGGTGGTTTCATATGTCTTGGTCACTCGGAATCTATGAGCAGAATAACCTCCCTTTTTAGGGTGCGAAAGTTCTCTCAAGGAATAGTCTATCAGAGGCCGGAGGAAACATGAGCCAGAGACGCATTTTGGTTGTCGACGATGCCTCCACCGTGCGGCTTTATTACAGAACCATTTTGGAGAGAGAAGGCTACGCGGTTTCCGAGGCAGTCAACGGATTGGAAGGATTGGAGAAGGCCCTCAGCGCTAGCCCTCCTTTTGACCTCTACATTGTGGACGTCAACATGCCGAAACTCGATGGCTACGGGTTCTTACGCGAGCTTCGCCAACAGGCTTTGCCCCAGGTGCCAGCTCTCATGATATCCACAGAGGAGGGTCAAGGCGACAGGGTCGAGGCCTTAAGGGCAGGTGCCAACTATTACCTAGTTAAGCCGGTCAGTCCGGAGGAACTCGCGGCGTATTGTCGTTTGCTCCTTGGGAATGGAGGGGTGCGATGAGTGAGCTGCTCCAAGAGTTCATTGCTGAAGCCAGGGATTTTTTGCAGGAGATTGGGGAAAAACTCATGGCCCTGGAGGATGATCCCCAAAGTGCCGAGCTTTTGGGAGAGCTATTCCGGTGCGTGCACACCCTCAAGGGAAACAGCGGGCTCTTTGACCTTCCGGAAATGAGTAAAGTGCTCCATGCAGCAGAGGACCTGATGGACGCAGTGAGAAGCCATCAGATCCAATACTCTCAGGAGCTCGCAGATACTTTGCTCGACGCCATGGACTTTGTGGGCCAGTTGCTGGACGAGCTCGAGACATCAGGGAAATTGGACCCCTCTCACGGGGGACGATCAGTGGAGCTGGTCCGTTGCCTCAGGTCCTTGATTCCGACGGCCGGGGAGGCTTTGGAGGAGCTCACTGCCGACAATTCCCCCCGAGACAAAAAGGAGACGTCGGGAACCCCCGTGTCGCTGTCCATTGGGGAGATTCCAGAGGGGGCAAGGCTCGAAGCTTTTCGCATGGGAACAAAGGGCGTCCCCCTTTTCATCGTCTCATACAGGCCGGAAGAGGAATGCTTCTTTAAGGGAGAGGACCCGTTCTATCTCAGCAGGATGACACCGGGCTTGATCTGGGGGACGGTTTTAGGGCGGGGTGGGTGGCCATCCTTGAAGGAATTTGATTGTTACCGATGCACGCTGGATTTCCACTTCCTTTGCGCAGCCCCGAGATCCGAACTTGAGGATCACTTCCGTTACGTCTTGGATCAGGTCTCTCTAAGGGCTCTCTCGCCCCTTGAGCTCGTTATTCCCCAGGGGTTGGTGGGCGGTATAGTGGATTCAGAGGCCTTCGTGTCGCGAGCACTCGAGTTGTTGGAAAATGATGACTTTCCCAACCTGAAGATCCTGGCGGAAAAGCTGACCTTGGAGCTCAGCGAAGTATCCTGGGCGGCCTCTGTCCTGAGATGGCTCATTGCCATGGTAGAGGCATCACCCCAATACAAGGAAGAAATGCGAAGGCTCCTCCTTTGTCTCAAAGCGGGGATTCAACCCGATTGGAAAAAGGAGGAGCTGGTCTGCACAGAGGAGACATGGGCAAATCCCTCCTCAGCCCAAAAGCTTCACGAGAAGCTCCGGGAACTTTCTCCCGATGAGGCGAAGCGCGTTCTAGCTATTCTTTGTGCGCAGAGAGAGGTCCTGAGCCTAATGGAGGTGGACAGAGGCTTCCAGGGCCGGATGGAGGCTTGCGCTGCCACTATCTCGGCTTGTCTGTGGAGATTGGGAGAGGGAGCTCCGGCTGTCCAGGGATTGCTCTCGAGTTGTCTGGAGGGCCTGACCGTCACTCCCCTTCTCCATTGGCTCGATGATCTCTTAGGGGCCTCCCGGGAGGCCGTGGACGTCCAATTGGCCGATAATGGACAACCTCAGGAGCGGCCCCAAGAGGTTTCTCGGATGGATTCCGGGCCAAACGAGGAAGACGAGGCACTCAAGCTTGGCCGTCCCATTGAAGAGCGTCGCGCAACCAAGGCCCTGAAGGTCGACCCGGCTAAGGTGGACCAATTGATGAACCTAGTGGGAGAGATGGTAGTAGCGAAGAACTCCCTTCCGTACCTGGCCAGCAGGGCTGAAAACGAGTTCGGCATCCGCGAACTTGCCCATCAGATAAAGACCCAATATGCGGTCATCAACAGAATAGTCGAGGAAATGCAGGATGCGGTAATGAAGCTCCGGATGATACCCCTTTCCCTCATCCTCCAGAGGTTTCCCAGGATGGTGAGGGACCTCTCTCGCAAGCTGGGGAAGAAGGTGGAATTGGTGTTGGAGGGTGGGGAGACGGAAGTTGACAAGAATATCGTGGATGCCATCGCAGAACCATTGGTCCATTTGATCAGGAATAGCCTTGACCACGGAATCGAGATGCCTGACGAGCGAGCTGCAGCTGGCAAATCGGCTTGTGGCCGCATTGTGGTCAGGTGCAAACAGGAGTCGGACGGTGTGGTGATAGAAGTCACTGATGATGGAAGAGGTATAGACCCCTTCCTGATCAAGCGCAGGGCTTACGAGAGAGGCCTCATTAGCGGGGAGACCATGGAGAGAATGAGCGATCAGGACGCGATCAATTTGATCTTCGCGCCGGGATTCTCCACAGCCCAGGACGTCTCTGATATCTCGGGCCGCGGAGTGGGAATGGATGTAGTCCGCAGCGCTGTGGAGAGGATTGGGGGCTCTGTGAAGGTAACGAGCGAGAAAGGAAAGGGCACTGGGGTGATTCTGCGGCTGCCTTTTTCCATGGCAGTGACCAAGGTGATGATGGTCCGGTCCGACTCCCAGGTCTTCGGGGTGCCAATGGAGCAGGTCCTGGAGACCGTGAGGATTCCCATTTCCAACATAAACTCCTTCAAAAGGAATAGGAGCGCTGTGCTTCGCGGTCGCATAGTGCCCCTTCTAGCCCTCAACGAACTTCTGGGCATCCCCTCCGAGCCCGTGGCTAGCGAGAGCGGGGAACTGGCGGCACTGATCATTCGGTCCAGGGAAGAGAAAGTAGGCTTACTGGTAGACGATTTTGACGGGGTGCAGGAGGTGATCTTAAAACCACTCCCAGGGGACTTGGCCAGGATATCCTGCTACGCCGGAACTGCAATCCTGGGCGATGGCTCAGTCTTACTAGTCATAAATCCAAAGGAGATGATCCAATGGCAGTAGAATACGGCGAAGAAGTCGTGAGGATGAGGGAGGTAGTCTCCGTCGAGGAGGCTGAAGACATCCTCAGGTGGCTAGAAGGGAAGGAGAGGCCCCGGATTGATCTCGGCTGCTGCACCCATCTCCATGCAGCAGTCCTGCAGCTGCTGATGGTCACGCGGCCTCGGGTCATAGAATGGCCTCGAGATCCGGATCTGAGGGCTTGGCTCGAGAGGGCATTGAGAGGCGAAGGAGGAGAGTGAGATGTCAAGGACTGTTTTTGTGGTCGATGATTCAAATGTGGTGATAGCGAGCCTCAAAAAGACGTTTGAGATGGTAAACTTCAAGGTAGAGACGGCCAAGGACGGCTTGGAGGCCCTGGAGAGGGTAAGGAGTGGGTTCAAGCCAGATCTAATACTGACAGATGTCCACATGCCCAATATGGATGGGCTGGAATTTATAAAAAATGTTCGACCGATTCTTCGTTTCACTCCGATCTTGGTACTTACCACAGAAAGCCAAACAGCAAAAAGGGAACAGGCAAAGAAGTTAGGAGCAACGGGTTGGCTGGTAAAACCGATTTCAGGGCCAGACCTGCTCAAAGTAGTCAAGCAGATACTTCCGGGAAGTTGACACTGCCATGATCAGATTGTGCCGATTAATTACGACAAGTGCGACTTGCTTCCTAACGGCCTTTTTACTGGGAAGCCTTGCTTGGATCTCATATCCGCTTCTGAAATCCACAGTAACATCCCATCGGGAGATGTTTTCCCTGGCAGTCGGGATGGCGGCGATTCTCACGGGAGTTGGCATTCCGGGTTTTCGGGTCCTGGCAAGTTTTATCCTCAAAGGCTTGGGAAGGGGAAGGCTTGTTGTGAGGCTGCCTTCGATGGGCCTCCGACATGTCCAGGGCTGGTCTGGAGAGGAGGTTAGGATGCTGCCCCAACTTGCCTCTCTATTGTGCGCACATCTCGAGAATGTCAATTCCACAACCGAGACGAACGCACTTCGGATAATGGAGGCACTCGACCACATCCGCGAGGAAAGTAGCGAACTCTTGCAGAAACTGAGGCTCACAACCGAGGCAGCGCAGAGCCAGATGCAATCGCAAGCCCAAACTCTTGCCCGAAGTACCAACACATTGTCGGAAATCCGGGCCTATGTTGGGCGTCGGGAGGAGAAGATCCAAGAGGACACGGAGCGTATCTCCGTGGTGCTGAAAAGTGTCAAGGATCTCATGGAATTCACGAGGGCCACAAGGGGGATCTCGGTCCAGACCAAGATATTGGCCCTCAATGCAGCGATAGAAGCTGCGAGAGCGGGTGAAGCTGGGCGTTGCTTTGAGGTAGTGGCGAACGAGGTTCGGAAGCTGGCATTGGAGAGCGAGAGGATCACCAACCACATAGAGTCAAAGCTCGGCGAGTTCGTGGAGGTGACAGAGGCAAATCTCTCCTCCGTGGCCGATTTGAAGTCCATCATGGAAGAGAGGGAGCATCTGTCTAACCTTGTTGCCGACATCGAGCAAGTGCAACAAGAGGCGAACCGTCTCCCGGCTCTGACTATCGAATGCCAAAAGGCAATGGAGAAGATTTATGGGGACATCCTCACGGCCCTCGGTTACATGCAGTTTCAGGATATAACCCGTCAACAGATCCAACATGTCCAGATGGCCCTGAGGAACCTAAAGGATTACTTCCAGGGGCTCGAGAGAGGGGCGGAAGGTCGCTCCGGGCGGCCACTGGGCTCACTAGAAGAGCAAATCAGGCAACTCAAGGAAGAGTATGTGATGCAATCCGAACGCTCGACACACGAGGAGGTCATGGGAGAAGGTGCCCCGCAAGCTCAAGATGGTCCGAAGATAGAGCTTTTTTGAACGAGCTAGGACTAACTATCACGTGCGAGCCTTCCCTTTGGAGAGCACCTTATCCCCCCCTCACTTCGCGGGAGCCCGGCGGAGTGACGGCTTTCAAGGGCTAAGCCAATGGGAATTCCGCCTCGGACTCTTGGCCCGAAGAGGAAGCCTATCGCTGTCCCCAGGGATCCATGGGCTCCCCTGCCATTACTTGAAGCGTCACTGGGGGAAGGCCCATCCTTCTCAGAGCCAAGTCAAGATCTTCCCTTTCGCCCGAGGACCAGAGGAGCTTCAGATACTCCCCAGCGTCTCTTGAGGCGTACCAGCATTCGCCGAAAAGGGATCGGAGATGCTCCCTCAATATCACCTCCCCGGCCCAGGCCCTGAGATAATCGGCACTGTAGAGATCTTCTTCAAGCTCCATGAGGGCTTCCTCGGGCTCGTAACGTAGGCCCGTTGCCCTTCCCATCAAGAGTGGATAGGAGGACAAATCCCTCTCATCCTCACCCTGTGAAAAATAGAGCAACTGGAAAAGGAGCTTTCCCGCGTAGCGCCTGACCACGTATAGGCGTTTCAACCCTTTCTCCAAGGATTGGGAGATTGCCTCCTCCTGGGAAAGGCCCAAATAGTCCATCAGGAACCCAGGATTCCCCGTGAGGCCGTCGAAGAGGAAGGCGAAACACTCGCTCAAAGAGTAAGACCTGGGCAGGTGCCGGTAAGGGTAGGGGAGGGAGGGATCCGCATGGGCCAATTGGAGAGCATGACCCATCTCGTGAAGCGCTGCTTCCAGGCTGGAAAGGCCACCGTTTGGCTGCAACATCACGTGAATCTCCTGGGGGACTCTCAGGGGGACACACCTGGAAGTCGCCGCCTTGCCTGGCCTGGAGGCTGCATCCAACCGGATGCTCCTGCCCACCTGCTCCCAAAGGCCAAGAGGTTCCAGAAGGTCCTCGAGAACTTTCAGAATCTGGCTTTCGGTCATGGGGTAACCCAAGGAGTCGGCATTGAGGATCCGGAGCATATGGAGATGGCTCAGCTCGCTGGGATCCTTGCCCGTGGTGCGGGAGATCCATTGTAGGACCTCTCTTCTGTAAAGCTCCGCGGTCGAGTGGAGAAGTTCCTCCGCCTCTTGCTTCAGGGATTGCAACTCGTAAGGTTTTTTCATCTGGCAGAAGTCCAAGTAGCTTTCAAACCCGAAGTCTTCCTTCAGGATGTCCTCTGTCCCTTGCCAGAGGGCCCTTTTCATGGATGAGGCCCTCTTTATAACGGGAGAGGCTGAGGCTATGAGGGCCTGCCTCCTGTGAAAGTCAGGCTCGTTCATTAGCCAATTTTCCATCTCTGCCAGAGATATCCTCTCCTGTCCTATCATCACCGCAGCCTCTCTGGAAAACTGGCTCAACGCCTCCTCCCTGAGGAGCAAGTCCATCTTCACGAACTGGGCAACACACGAAAAATAGGCTCTCCAAGCCCTCTCCCTGAGGTCTCCGTCCTCCTCCTTGGAGGCGTAATCTCTGAGCCAGAGGATCGAATCCAGATCCGTTGCAACTGGATGGGATGCGAATATGGCGCCAGTTCTCTGGGTTTCTGAAAAGCCCTTCTTTATCGCCAGGCACTGCTCCGAAAGCTCTCTCAGAAGAGCTTCCAAATCCAAGAGGATGGCCTCGAGATAACCACTTCCCATTGGCTTTTCTTCCTTTCCGGAGGAGACTCAGATGGTATCTTCCTGATACACGTTGGCGATACAGCAAAGGAAAGTCACGCTTTCCTCATGACTCAAATTTTTCATGCTGTGGGGTTCCATGCTGGGGATGTAGACGAAGTCATTGGGCCCCAGAATGTGCTCCTCGATTACCTGGTCAGTTTGGGGATCGTGCTTGAGGCATTTGACCGAGCCAGTCAGGATATACATGGTCTGATGGTAGAAGTGATTGTGGATGGGTATCTCGCCAGATGGTCCAATGGTGAAAAAGCGAAGACCGTACTCTGGTGCCCCTTCGGGCCCAGTCTGGGAAAGCCACCTTATCCAGACATCCTTCACTGGAAGGTGTTTGCCCTTGTAAGGGTATGTCTCGATCTTCTCTTCCTGTCTCTCGGTGACGTTGAAGACCTCCATGAACTTCCTCCTCATCGAGCCTTTTTGAGTCGTCTACCTCCAAGTATAACCCGACGGAGGAGAAAAGAAGAATGCCAAGGTTCCACCTCGATACGAGGGGCGGGCTCCGCACGCCGGTAAGGAACGCCTAACGCCCTCCTCGTGTATTCCGATTAAACCACCGGCCTCTCGCCTAGCCACCGGGGGTAATGAAAGTTCTTGGCATCCGTGATGCCTTGCAATCCGGACGCGGAGACCGCGTCCCTCCGAGAAAACCGCCATCCGCGTCATCCCCGGGGTTTTCCCCGCTAGGCGATCCATGCTGGGCCTGTCCCCGCGGAGGGGCGGGCTCCGCACGCCCGGAAGGAAGGCATACCACCAACCCGAACGTCCCCTCCTCTTGGCCATTGGCTTATCGTAAACGCACCGGTGAGAATGCGATGCCTCGGCTTGAGTCCGGCCTTCGCACGCGGACGCACGGAGTGCGTTCCTCCGAGAAAACCGCCCCCCGCGCATTCTCGGGGCGTCATCTCTCAAGGCCGGATACCATCGGCTAGGCCCCCCGCGGAGGGGCGGGCTCCGCACGCCCGCAATGACGCACTAGGTTTCACCCGGGTATGCCCCCGCTAGACCACCGGCCTTTCGCCTACTCCTCCCTGGTCATGCCATACCCGGGCTAGCGTACGGCCTTGCCACACGGGCGCGGAGACCGCGCCCCTCCGAGAAGACTCCCTCGGCGTCATCTCCGACCTTTCCCCGCACGGCCATCCATGCTGGGCTGGTCCGCCCCGGAGGGGCGGGCTCCGCACGCCCGTAAACGAGACCTTGCTTGCACCGGAGGATTGTCCCCACTAGGCCACCGGGCGTTCGATTGTCCCCGTTGATGATGTCGTGCCTCGGTTTGGGTCCAGCCTTGCCACACGGACGCGGAGACCGCATCCCTCCGAGAAAACCACCCTCCCGCGTTCTCGGGGCCTCATCTCTCGAGGCCGGACACCGTCGGCTCGGCCACCCCCCGGACGGGCGGGCTCCGCACGCCCGCAAGAACTGCATGACGCCAACCCATATGTCACCTCCTTTTGGCCACCAACCTTTCGCGCGCCCGTCCGTAATCATGACGTCCTCCGGTTTGCGTCCGGTCCGTATTTGCGCACGCGCAGACCGCCTCCCTCCGAGAAAACCACCTCCCGCGCGTTCTCGGGGCCTCATCTCTCAAGGCCGGACACCGTCGGCTCGGCCACCCCCCCGGAGGGGCGGGCTCCGCACGCCCGCAAGAACTGCATGACGCCAACCCATATGTCGCCTCCTTTTGGCCACCAACCTTTCGCGCGCCCGTCCGTAATCATGACGTCCTCCGGTTTGCGTCCGGCCCGTATTTGCGGACGCGGAGACCGCATCCCTCCGAGAAAACCACCTCCCGCGTTCTCGGGGCCTCATCTCTCAAGGCCGGACACCGTCGGCTCGGCCACCCCCCCGGACGGGCGGGCTCCGCACGCCCTCAAGGAAAGGCAAGAGGTTCACCCGGGCATGCCCCCGTCAGGCCACCGGGTGTTCGCTTGCGGATCGGCTCGGAGTCCAATGCCTTGGCATTCGTACAGCGGTACGATGCGGGCGCACAGAGTGCGCCCCTTATATGTCGCCAGCCAACTGTCCGCAGGCTGCGAGAATATCCTCTCCGTGGCTCCATCTTATGGGTGCGGTGTAGCCCGAGTCCGCCAGAACCCTCTGGAAGGCCACTATCTTCTCCTCCGAGGGTCTCTCGAATGGGGAGCCAGGATAAGGGTTATGGGGGATCAAATTCACCTTGCAGGGGATTCCTCTGAGGAGCTTGGCGAGCCTCTTGGCATCCTCGAGGGAGTCGTTCACTCCCTTGAGGAGAACGTACTCGAAGGTTATGCGATTTCTGGGGGCGAGGGGCAACTCCCGACAAGCCCTGAGCAGTTCACTCAAGGGATACTTCCTGTTTATGGGCATGAGAAAATTTCTCTGCTCGTCTGTTGTGGCATTCAGTGAAACTGCTATGGAGATGCCGAGGGATTCCTGGCCCAGCCTTCTCAATTCCGGGACGAGGCCGCAGGTGGAGATGGTTATTCTCCTCTTGGAAATGTCGAGGGCTCGGGGGTCGAGCATTATTCTCACTGCCCGAAGGACGGCCTCGTAATTGGCCAGAGGTTCCCCCATTCCCATGAATACCACGTTTCTCACAGGGGTATTCTGGATAAGCCTCCTCGCCATCACCACTTGCTCCACAATCTCCCATGTCCTCAGGTTTCTCCTTGCGGGCAGGGATGCAGTCCTGCAGAACTTGCATCCCATGGAGCATCCAACCTGCGCCGAAACGCATTGGGTGAGATGGTCCTCCTCCCAGATGATGACGGTCTCGACTGTGAGGCCATCCTCTAGTCCCAGAAGCCATTTTTCTGTCCCATCCGATGCGACCTGCCTCCTGAGGAGCTCAAGCTCTCCTATGAGACATCTTTGGGCCAAGAAAGCCCTGTCCTCTTTGGAGACATCCGTCATTTCCTCGAAGCTCAAGGCCTTCCGGCCATAGATCCACTTGAGCACCTGGGCAGACCTGTACGTTTTGAGCCCAAAGGAGTCAAAAAGCTCCTTCACTTCCTGAGGCAAAAGGTCCTTGAGAACCGGAAGGCCTCCCGAAGAAGAGACGAATTCTGCCCCTGGCCCTTCCAAGAAGGGACGCTCCCCCTTTTCTTCCGGAGATAGGCTACCTCTGGCTCGGAGCGCAGGTTCCTCCTCGACGGAAATGCCCTTATCCGAGGATATAGCACGGCGGTTTCCCGGCAATAGCCGGGGATCCTTTTCAAGCTGTGTCACTCCAAAATGGCCAGGACCTGATCTCCTTCAACTGCGTCGCCTGCCTCGACCTTTATCTCCTTGACAGTGCCGGCAGCCGGTGCAACTATCGGCATCTCCATCTTCATGGCTTCCAGGGTGAAGAGCTCGTCATCTTCCTGGACAGAATCTCCCACCTTCACCTTCACCTCGATTATCTTTCCCGCCATAGGTGCTGTTATCTCTGTAGCCAACCCTCGCCTCCTCCTTCTCTCTTCGAGACATCCGAAAACCGGTTCTACTCCCTCCCCCGATTCAACCTTTTATGACCCTGGGCAGGATCATCTGATGGTGGGGGCAGAACGACTTGGGATTCTGATACACACAGCCTGTGAATGCGACCATGTACTTCCTTATGTCGGCAAAGGAGACTATTTCGTCCACGAACCCCATCTTGGCGCAATAGGCTGGTCTGGACTTCTCGTAGTAATGTCGTGCCAGTTCATTCATCTTGTCAATGATGGGCTGAAGCGGCCGCCCCGCATCCTTCTCCTTCACCAATCTCCTGGCATACGTTGCCACAGCCGCTGTCTCGCCATGCATGACGTATATCTCAGTCGTTGGGGTGCCCAAGGTGAAGGCGTTGTGATTGTTGGCATTGGGCCCGCCCATTATGTAATGAGCAGCGGCAGTGCCCTTTCGCAGCACAACCAGCATCATGGGAATATCCGTCTGCTCTATGGAATAGATGAGGGCCTGTCCCAAGGCCAGGAGCTCTGCCTTCTCGGCGTAATCCCCGACATCTATTCCCGTTGTGTCCTGGAACCATATGATGGGAATCCTATCCCTCCCGCAGAGGGTCACGAACTCGTTCATCTTTATGAGCCCTTGCCGATAGAGCTTTCCCCCTATACCAGGATATGGAGCATATTCGGGATAGCCCTTGGGCATGAACCCCTGGCGATTGCCTATAATTCCAACCAAGTATCCGTCCACCTTTGCCAAGCCGGTGTACACCTCTGGGCCATAATCGGGTCTGAACTCCATGTGCTCGCTGTTGTCTGTGAGGCGAGCTAGTACTTCCTCGAAACTGTACGAGGCCTTCTGGTTGAATGGGACTATCCTCTCGATCTCCTCTGGGGGAAAACGAGGCTCTGCTGGTTCAGCTACCCTGAAGAACCTGGGATTGTAAGCTGGCATCTCGCTCATATGCTTCTTGAGGGCGTCGAGGACCCCTTCCTCGGTATCGTAAACCTCTCGGAAAAAGCCCGTCGCCCCGTAGTGTATCTCCACTCTCCCAGGAGGCGCCTCCTTGAACTTCCTCGTTGCCTCTATGATCTGCTCCGCCCCCTCCTCATCGAAATACCCCTTGGGGCTCATGCCGCTGACTATACCGCCACCTCCCACTGCTATGTTGGCATTCTTGTGGGCGATGAGATAAGTAGGGCTTATTCCCTGATACCCTCCTCCTGCTGGGTTGGTTCCCCAAATGCCCGCCAGAACGGGGATCCCCAACTTCTCTAGCTCTGCATGGCGATAAAAAGGAGTCCCATTTCCTCTCCTGTTGGCATAGACCTTTTCCTGTTCCGGGAGCTTGACCCCGCTGCAATTGACCAGCCACACAAGAGGAACATGGAGCCTCTTGGCGAGGTCCGTGACCCGAAGGATATTCTCCGCCTGGCCTGCCACCCATGCCCCAGCCCAGACCTTGTTGTCGAATCCTATGATAACTGCCCACTTCCCGCTTATCTTTCCGATCCCGTCCACGACTCCGGTTGTCCCAGATTCCTCGTCCATGGGATCGAAAAGGGTGTGGAGGGGACACCAAGTTCCTGGGTCCACGAGGTATTCCAGCCTCTGGTATACGGTCCATTCACCCCGCGCGTTGAGCTGCTCAGCGGGAAGCCCTGCATTCTTGACCTTCTCTATCCTCTGGGCCAAATCCCTTTCCACTTCCCTGATCTGTCTTACACTCTCCTCGCTCTTCTTTATCTGAGCCTCGGTGAGAGGCTTTCCAAGTGGGGTCATCTTCTTGAAGTAAGGCCACATGAACTCTTCCCCCCTTTTGCACTTTTTATCAGCGATTGGCTTTCCTTATTCCGAGGCGGTCGAGGGCTATTATCATCTTCTGGATGTTTGCTGTTCCCTCCACTATTTGATAGAGAACGGCATCCCTGTAAAAGCGGGCGACCGGATATTCAGTGGAGTAGCCATATGCCCCGAGTATCTTCATGGTGGAGTGGGCGGCCCTGGCCACAACCTCCCCTGCAAAGTACTTGGCATAGGAGGTCTCGAGGGTGTTGCCCAGTTGGCCCTGATCCTTCTGCCAAGCTGCTTTGTAAGTTAAAAGCCTCGCAGCCTCGATCTCGACAGCCATGTTAGCTATTAGCTCCTGGTTCATCTGGAACTGACCCACTGGCTGTCCGAACTGAACCCTCTCATTGCAATACTTGATTGCGACATCCAGACAAGCTTGGGCAAGCCCAACCCCGCCTGCTGCGCAAGAGAGCCTTGTCTGGTTCAAAGAGGAGAAGACTATCTTCACCCCGTCGCCCAGGCTGCCGAGCAAGTTCCCCTTGGGAACCTTGGCATCTTCGAACACTATTTCGCCTGTGGGAGAGGAGCGTGTGCCCATCTTGTCCAGGGGCCTGGTGGTGATACCCGGAGTGGTCTTGAGGTCCACCACAAAGGCCGAAAGACCTTTGCTCCCGGCATCCTTGTCGTGATAAGCATAGAGGATGCATACGTCAGCAACGTGGGCATTGGTGATCCATGTCTTGGACCCATTGACCAAGAAGTGGTCACCCTTGTCTATGGCGGTTGTCTTCATGGCCATGACATCCGAGCCAGCGTTGGGCTCGGTGATTCCGAAGCAACCCAGCCACTCCCCGGAGATGAGCTTCTCGATGTATTTCCTTTTCAGCTCCTCGCTTCCGTACCGGTAAATGGTATAAGCTGTACCGCAGCTCTGCATGTTGAAGGTTACCCTGAGGGAACTGCTCGCCCGAGAGATTTCCTCTGTTATCAGGGTCATGGCCAGAAACCCAGAGTTTGTCCCACCGTATTCCTCCGGGATTATGCAGCCGTAAAACCCCAGCTCCCCCATCTTCAGGACCAACTCCCTGGGGAAGTAGTGTTCCTCATCCCATTTGTCAGCATAGGGAGCGATCTCCGTCTCCGCAAACTTCCGGGCCATTTCTTGAATAGCCTTGTGCTCCTCGCTCAGCTGGAAATCCATTTTCGGGAGACCTCCTAGGTGGTTGTCTGCCCCCAGAGGGACACTGGTACATCCTTTGCTTATAAACGCTCGAAGCCCCTTCTGTCAATATCTGGCTAGCTCCTCACCCCTCGCATCCCCTCATTTGTCGAAGAGTTTCTGGATCTCCCCCGGATCCGTCGTAGTCTGCAATGCCAGCATCGTGAGAATTCTCGCCTTTTGGGGAGGGAGGTCATCTGCCATTACCGCTCCCAAGTCCTTGAGGGTCTTCCCTCCTCCCTTGAACCCATAGACGGGGAGGACTCGGCCGGTCCATACCCTCGTGGATATGACCACCACAACCCCTTTCTCTATAGCCTCCTTTATCGCCTCGTACATGGGCACATTGACATTGCCCCATCCCAACGCCTGAACCACTACGGCCTTCGCTCCCGCAGCCACTGCTGCCCTCAACATATTTCCGTTGGCCCCAGCATACATGGGCACTATTTCCACGTAAGGCAGTTCGTCTTTCATGAGGGGTATGTGTTGTCTGCGGGTTGGTATCCTATAGAATATGACCCGATCTGAATCCACAACGCCCAGAAAGCCAAAATCTCCCGACCTGAAGGTCTCCACACTGGATGTGTGACCCTTTGTAACTTCCCTCGCTGCATTTATCTGATTGTTGAGGGCGACCATCACCCCCTTGCCCTTTGCGTCCGGGGAGACGCAGATCCGCACGGCATTGAGGAGATTGCGAGGGCCGTCGAAGTCTCTCTCGGAGGCGTTCCTCTGAGCCCCTATGAGCACGATGGGTTTTTCCCTGTTCACAGTGAGGTCGAGAAAATAGGCCGTCTCCTCTATGGTGTCAGTTCCGTGGGAGATCACAACCCCTGCAACTTCGGGCCTATCCAGGGCCTTGATTACCTCTTTTTGAAGCTTTACCCACAGAGCTGGCTCCATGTAGTCCGAAGGGATGTTGGAGAAGTTCACGACCTCTATCGATGCATGATCCGCGATCTCCGGCACTGTTGCGACCAGATCCTCGCCGCTTATGGCCGGAACAGGTGCCTTCTTTTCGGGATCTACCTTCATGGCGATGGTTCCGCCAGTGGCTATAAGGACTACTTTTGGTTTTTGAGATGCTAGGGATTTCGATGATGTCCCTGCGAGGCCGAAAGAAAACGTGGCTGCAAGCACCAAGAACACTCCAAGTCGTCTCCCTCCCATGGCTGCACCCCCTGTTTCTCGGCTTGGAAAGATCCTAGAGATCTACGGGCAGCAAGGGTACTCTAAGAACCAACCTCTCACTCTGTCAAGCCACCTTCAGACACAAGGACTCGCCACGAGGGGAATCTCAATTGAGAGCCCACTACGTAAGCGAACTGGATCATAAGCCCCCTCGATATCTCCGAGCTCAGGGTCCTGTTTCCGATAAGCAAAGAAAGCTCCCTATTGTGGACCCGGCTTGACAGGGAGCGGAGACTGTAGTAGAAAAAAGCCACTTTCTGCCCTTTAAGGAAAGCGCATGCTTCGAGAGACAATCTATCTGCAACTGAGACTCTGAGTTTAGAGAGCCGAGTGGCCACAAAGGGGGTTCTGTGCCCAAGAGGGCAGAAATTTTTCGAGGAGGTGGAGACATGAAGAGGGGATTGGTGGTATTCGCTTCGGTGGCATTGGTTCTGGCACTTGCCGCAACAGGCAGTGCCCAACAGAAGGTCTTCAAGTGGAAGGCCCAGGGGTTTGTTCCGGCTGGTATGCTCTTTCACGAGACCATGGTGAGGACTGCTGAGGAAGTGAAGAAGGTGACCAACGGAAGAGTGATCTGGGAGGTATTCCCCGCGGGTGCTCTGGTTCCGCCATTCGAGGGGCTCAAGGCAGTGAGCGACGGGGTTTACGAGGTCAATTTCGGTTACACTGGCCAGTGGGTTGGAAAGATCCCGGTTGCACCTCTCTTCACAGCCGCTCCAGGGGGCCTCAATGCGCTGGATATGCAGATGTGGCTGGAGCACGGTGGAGGAAAGGAGCTTCACCAGGAAATGTACGACCGCTACGGCTACAAGGTCAAAGTCCTCCACGATGCTCCCATCTCCATGGAAATATTCATGTGGGCCAAGAAACCTCTCAAAAAACTGGAAGACTGGAAGGGAGTCAAGATGCGCATGATGCCCGTAATGGGAGATGTTCTTACCAAGCACGGGTTTTCCGTTGTCTTCATGCCAGCGGGGGAAATAATGCCCAATCTTCAGAGAGGGGTGATCGATGCTGCTGAATACAGCATACCCGCCTTCGACAAGACCCTCGGAATCTGGGAGGTTTGCAAGTACTTGCATCTTCCCGGGGTCCATCAGCCCGCATCCCAGCTAGAAATCCTCATAAACAAGAAGGCGTGGGAAGAGTTGCCGGACGACCTCAAAGCTCAGGTGGAGGCGGCTGTGGGCAAGATGAGGCTTCTCAACTGGCTCTGGATGGAATCCGAGAACCTGAAGGCCATGGACTTCTTCAAGGAGAAGGGGATAGAGATTGTCGAGGTGGAACCCGAGACCATAAAGACCTTCATGAAGTGGGCCGAGGATTATCTGGATGAGATGGGATCCAAGGACGAATTCTTCAAGAAAGTGTGGGAGTCTCAGAAGGCCTTTGGGAAGAAGTGGTATCCCTATAACAAGATGTTCTCTCTCCCCCACTGAGAGAGATTCGGGATTGCTTTGAGGAAAAGTGGGGTTGCATCAAGGGCAGTTCCCCCTATGGGCCCGAAACCCCGGTTCCGCAAAAGCACTCGAGCCAGAGAGCAGCATGGAGAGGGGCCGCCTCCACGCGGCCCCCTCAATTTAGTCGTAAAGTCCGAAAACCCCTTTTCGGGGGTGGGGTTGAAAGGCTGAAAAAGAACCCCGAGTCTCAAAGGCTGGGAGGTGAAGATTGGAGAGGGTTTTCAGGGTTCTAGATAGGGCAAGTGAGTGGACGGGAAAGGCCTCAAGCTATTTGATGCCAGCTTTGGTTGTGGCCATATGCTATGACATTGTCATGCGGTACGTGTTCAATAGGCCTACTCATTGGGCATTCGAGGTAACCTACATGACTTACGGTGCTTATTCGGTCCTGGGTGTTGCTTACTGTCAAGTCTTGAAGACTCACGTTCGCATGGACCTCCTCTATAGCAGATTATCCCCGAGGACCCAGGCCATAGTGGAGTGTGTGTGCTATCTACTGCTCTTCTTTCCCCTCATGATTGTCCTGACTTACAAGTGCGGGGAGCATGCCCTTTGGACCTTCACTTCGGGCGAGAGGTCCTCGGTGAGTGTCTGGAGACCTCACCTCTGGCCATTCAAGATGGCAATAACTTTCGGCTTCCTTCTCTTTCTCTTTCAGGGGCTTGTGGACTTTCTCAGGGTGCTAAGGAACTTGATAGTGGGGGGAACTAGATGAGTCCGGAGCTGATCACCATACTCATGCTTCTGAGCCTCTTTGTGCTTTTGGCGGGTTTTCCCCTGGCCTTTGGAATAGGGACCATGGGGCTCCTTTTCGGGTATCTCACAACGGGCAAGGCTTATCTCTACATGATGCCCCAGAGGGTCATAAATGGTACCCTCTCGGAATATATCCTCGCCGCTGTCCCCCTCTTCATATTCATGGGGGCCATGATGCAGACTTCTGGGGTTGCGGAGAGGGCCTTCACCATCCTCCGGAAATGGATGGCGGGAGTGAGGGGCGGGCTTGCTGTGGCAACCGTGGCTTTAGCGATCATCTTCGCGGCCTGCACGGGAGTTGTGGGAGCCTCCGAGACAGCCATTGGGCTTCTCGCAGTCCCCTCCATGCTCAGGGCCAATTACGACAAGGGGCTTGCAAGCGGGGTGGTGTGTGCGGGGGGAACCCTCGGTATTCTCATTCCACCGAGTGTCATGCTCATCCTTTACGCGCCCATGGCAGGGGTGTCCGTGACCCAGATGTACGCCGGGGCAATAGTGCCTGGGGTGATGCTGGGATTGGGCTACATAATCTATGTGTTGATCCGCACCGCCATAAATCCTGAAATGGGTCCACCACTTCCTCCGGAAGAACGTATACCTTTCTTCTCCAAGGAGTCCTTGGTCTCGGGGTTCAAGTATTTGATACCACCAGTCTTCCTCATATTCTTGGTCCTGGGGTCGATCTTCTTTGGAGTGGCCTCACCCACAGAGGCGGGAGCAGTGGGGAGTGTCGGAGCCGTTGGTTTGGCTTTGATGAATAGGACCTTGACATGGAAGTCATTCAGGGAGAACTGCTATCTGACCCTGAGGATCACCTCCATGATCATATTCATAGCCATTGCCTCCAATCTGTACACGGGCGCCTTTCTGAGCGCTGGATGCGGCCAAGTGATAACTGACTTCCTTCTCTCCTTCGGTTTCGGTCCCTGGGGGGTGTTCATCACTATACTCGTCATAATTTTCATTTTGGGCTGTTTCATCGACTGGATAGGAATATTGCTCATCACAGTCCCCATATTTTCGCCGATTCTCATGAAGTTGGGGTTCGATCCCTTGTGGGTGGGGCTTGTTGTGTGCGTGAGCCTCCAGATGTCGTTTCTCACTCCTCCTTTCGCTTACTCCATCTTCTATCTCAAGGGGATTGCACCTGAGATCCCGCTCCCTGCAATCTACAGGGGAATCGTTCCCTTTGTTGGGATACAGGTTATAGTGACGGTCTTGTGCTTGTTGATCCCGGATCTGTGCCTTTGGCTTCCCAAGGCATTGGAAGGGGCGAAGTGATAGAGAAGAAAAAGAAAATGAGGAGGTGATCCCATGTCCAAAGCCATCATAACAGCAGCCATAACCGGAAGCATTCACACCCCGAGCATGACCCCTTATCTTCCCATCACTCCCAAACAGATAGCCGATGAGGCGGTGAGGGCCTACGAAGCTGGGGCCGCTGTGGCCCACATCCACGTGAGAGACCCAGAGACAGGCATGCCATCCCCATCCCTGGATCTCTTCCGGGAGGTCCTGACCGAGGTCAAATCTCGGTGCAACATGATAATCTGCACCACAACGGGTGGAGGCTTGGGGATGACAACCGAGCAGAGGGTCGCAGTTGTGAGAGAGTTCAAACCCGAGCTCGCATCCTTCAACTTCGGCTCAATGAATTTCGCCCTCTTCCCCATTCTCCAAAAGATCAAGGAATGGAAGTACCCTTGGGAGCCCCAATACCTGGGAATGACAGAGGACTTCATCTTCCCCAACACCTTCAAGACCTTGAGGGAATTTTGCCAATATTTCAAGGAAGCCCAAACCAAGCCAGAAATCGAGATCTACGATGTGGGGATGATAAACAACCTGGCCTTCATGATCCAGGCCGGTCACATAGAGAAGCCCGTTTACCTGCAGTTTGTCATGGGCATTCTGGGAGGAATTCCGGCCACAGTGGAGAACCTTGTTTTCCTCTATAGGACAGCTAAGGACCTGATAGGGGATTTCAAGTGGTCTGTGTGTGCAGCGGGCAGAAACCAGATGCCCATGTGCACAACGGCCCTGATCATGGGAGGAAACGCCAGGGTCGGCCTGGAGGACAGTCTATATGTGGAAAAGGGCCGCATGGCCAAAAGCAATGCAGAGCAGGTGGAGAAGATCGTGAGGATAGCCAGGGAGTTGGGCATCGAGCCAGCGACTCCAGACGAGGCTCGGCAGATCCTTGGCCTCAAGGGACTAGATAAGGTGGCGTACTGAGATGGGCTTTTGACCTGGAGAGGGCTTAAGACTTTTGGCCTTCCGGAAATGACCCATTGGTTAGGGCTAGGTGTTTGGGGAAAGGAGTAAGAAGATGAGACTCGAGGATGTGAAGACCATATCGGTCCTTGGCGCTGGGATAATGGGACACGGGATAGCTCAGGCCTTTCTCATGGGCGGATATCCCGTGAGGCTCTACGATATAAAGGATTCCATTTTGGAGACAGCCCGCTCCCACATAAGGAAGAATCTGGAGATGTTCGCGGAGGAGGGATTGATAGCGGGGAAGGACATCGAGCCAATGTTAGCCAGGCTAGAGACCACAACGGACCTCAAGAGGGCAGTTGAGGGGGCTGATTTCATAGTGGAGGCTGCCCCTGAGGATCTGGCTCTCAAGCAAGACCTATTCGCCCAAGTGGAGGCCCTTTGTCCCGAACATGCCATAATAGCCACCAACACCTCATCCCTCACCCTCTCTGCTATCGGGAAGAAGGTGAAGAAGAAGGAGAGGCTCGTAGTCACTCACTGGTTCAACCCTCCCCACATAGTTCCAGTGGTCGAAGTAGTGAGAGGTCCCGAAACCAGCGACGAGACCATGGATGTGGCTTTCTCTCTGCTCGAGAAGATCAGGAAGGTTCCCGTTCGCTTGAACAAGGAGCTACCAGGCTTCCTGGTGAACAGGATCCAAGGGGCCCTTATAAGGGAGGTTTGGGATCTCTACGCCAAGGGGATAGCGAGTGCCCAGGACATAGACAAGGCTGTCAAGGGGACCATAGGCTTCAGGCTCGCCAGTATAGGGCCTCTCCTCACAGCGGATCTGGGTGGTCTGGATCTTTGGGTGAAGGTTTACGAGAACCTCGCTGGGGAGATATGCAGTTCCACAGAGCTTCCCGCTGTGGTCAAGAAGATGGTGGAGGAAGGCAACTGGGGAATCAAGACTGGGAAAGGGTTCTACGACTACAAGGTGGATTTCTCAAAAGGGGAATTGGATGAGGCCATTCGTAGGAGAGATAGGGAGTTTCTCAAGAGGCTGAAGGACCTCTATTGGGGTGAGAGGGGGTAGGGTCTCCTAAGATTTCGTGCAAGCGGCAAAAGGGGAATCCCATGGCGGGGCAGGCAGATCTCGGAATTGAGTCGTTCCATCAGGGTCCCTTTTTTGGGGCAAGCTAGGGACCGCAAACCAAAGCTACCGGGAGGGCTGCAACCTCCCAAGGAGGGGGCCATGAGAGATATCGTGAGAAACACGGCAGAGAAGCTCCATTTCGCCATGGAAAAGTTGATGCCCGACTCTTTCATATTTGCCATGCTCCTCACCTTCATCGTTGCAGCACTGGCCATGGTCGTGATGGGTGTGGGTCCCATAAAAGTCGTGGAGTCCTGGTACAAGGGTTTTTGGGCTTATCTTGCCTTCTCGATGCAGATGACGATTCTCCTGATCTTCGGCTATTCCCTGGCCATAACTAGGCCGGGCAGGTATATCCTGGATGCAGTGACAGGCGTGCCCAAAACCCCGGCAGCAGCGGTTGCCTGGGTCTGCATAATATCCGCTGTTCTTGCGGCCATCAACTGGGGTCTGGGTCTCATAGGCGGGATCTTTCTGGTCTTGGGGACGGCGCGCAGGGTTAAGGGAGTCCATTGGCCTCTGCTTGTGGCCAGCGCTTACATAGGGGCCATGTCAACGACCAGCTGGTCAGTGTCAATCACGGAGCCACTGCTCCTCAACAGCCCAGGATGGGGATGGGCTGCGGATGTCGTCTCCACAGTGGAGAAGGAACTAGGCATAAAGCTCGCTCCCATGCCCTTTAACAAGACCATATACGCACCAGCGAGTATCATTGGGCTCATCTGCACCCCGCTCCTTGCAACCCTCATGTGCTACCTCATGCACCCCCCGGCCGAGAGGACCCGAACCATCTCGGAGGAAGCCCTCGAGAAATTGGAGAGGATAGTGACCTTCAAAGTGGAGAAGCCCACCGAGATGCATCTTGCCGACCGACTGAACTGGAGCAGGATCATCTGGCTCATCATAAGTGTCATGGCCATAGTGGCAATAGTGTTGTATTTCAGGGAGAAATCGTTCGTTCAGTTGGACCTCAATATGTTCAACTTCATCTTCGTCGCCCTGGCTATGATCCTGCACGAGAACCTGGCAAGGTTCGTGGAATCCGTCAGGATGGCGGCTCAGTCGGCCTATGGGATCATAATGCAGTTTCCGTTCTACGCGGGGATATTCGGAATAATGGCGTACACAGGCCTCCTCAAAGAAGTGGCCTCCTGGTTCGTTGCCGTCTCCACCCCCTTCTGGTACCCCCTGATAACCATGATAAGCTCAGGGATCATCAACATGTTCATCCCGTCGTCTGGTGGAATCTGGATGGTGCAGGGGCCAGTGATGATCATGGCCGGCCACAAACTAGGTGTGGAGCTGAACCGCGTGGTCATGGCCTTCACAGCCGGGGAGGTCATAACCAATGCCATCCAGCCGTTCTGGGCCCTTCCCCTTCTCGGGGCAACGGGAACAGAGATGAGGAACATAATGGGATACTGTCTTCTTGCCACAATAGTGCTGTTCGCGCTCGTTGCGATCATCTACCTTTTCCTCCCCATGTGAGGGGCGGAGCGAAAGGAGGGAAGAAAATGGATGTTCTCGTGACAGGAGGAACGGGTTTCATAGGATCGGAGGTCGTGAGGGTGCTTCTCAAGAGGGGAGAGAGGGTGACTGCCTTTGACATCAATCCCTCAACGAAGCTCCTCGAGGATGTGAAGGACAAGGTGAAGGTCGTGAGGGGAGACCTCGGGAATTTTAGCCATGTCCTGAGTGTGGTGAAGGAGTCCAAGCCAAGGGTCATATACCATTTGGGCGGGATGCTCTCTGTGCCCTCGGATGCTGATCCCCAAGCGGCATTTAGGGCCAATGCCATGGGAACGTTCCACGTGCTCGAGGCAGCGAGGCTATTCGATGTGGAAAAGGTTCTCTTCTCGAGCACTCTGGCCACTTACGGCCTCAACATCAGGGAGGGGAGAATAGATGACTTCACCCTTCAAAGGCCTGAGCTCTTTTATGGGTGCACCAAGGTCTTCTGCGAGCTCATGGGGCTGTTTTACAGACGCAAATACGGATTGGATTACAGAGGGGTACGCTATCCCTCTATCGTGGGACCAGGGGTCAAGACCCCTGGCATAGTCCAGTACAATGCATGGGTGATAGAGGAATGTGCCAAGGGAAGGCCTTACACGGTATACGTGAGACCTGACACCCGCTGCCCCATCATGTATTATAAGGACGCAGCGAGAGCAATAGTGATGTTGGGGGATGCACCGAGAGAGAGCATTCAGATGGTCAACTACGTGGTAGCAGGGCCTACCCCGGCAGCCAGTGCCCAGGAACTGGTGGACATGGTGAGGGCCAAGATCCCAGGTGCCAAGATCGACTTCAAGGTGGATGAGGAGAAGCAAAAGATCATAGACAAGCTGGTCCTACCCGTCGATGACAGCCTAGCGAGAAAGGAGTGGGGGTGGTACCCCGAATACGACCAAGAACGGATTGTAGAGGACTTCTTGGAAGAGCTGAGAAATCATCCCGAAAGATACGACTGAGAGGTCCCATTTCATCCCGGAGAAAACCGGGGAGGAGACCATCCGGGATGGATGAGGAGGCGGATTTACAAGACAAGATAGATGGAAGCAAGGCCACAACTGGCGTCTTTTTTGGGGAATGGGGAGCTAAGGCTCACGAACTTTGGCCCTAGGACCTTGGAACGAGATAAAAGGAGCCTTGATGAACCATCAGGGCTGATTACTCAGGTGGAGGAGTAGGCCATGGCCAGCAAAAAGCCCCTTTGGGTCCCATCGGAGGAGAGGAAGAAGAAGGCCAATATGACTCGCTTCATCGACCATGTGAACAAGAAATACGGGAAGAACTTCGCGAGTTATTGGGAGCTTTACGACTGGTCCGTGGAGGAGATTCCTGATTTCTGGGCCGCTGTGTGGGATTTCGTCGAGATAAAGGCCTCGCAGCCCTATACCAGGGTAGTCGATGACCTGAAGAAATTTCCCGGGGCGAGGTGGTTCGAGGGAGCCAGGCTGAATTTCGCGGAAAATCTCCTGAGATACAGGGACGACAGGCCTGCGTTCAAATTTGTGGGTGAGACGCAGAAGACCTCCCAGATGACATACGCTGAACTCTACGACACCGTGGCCAGGCTCGCAAAATCCCTCAGGGACTTGGGGATAAAGCCCGGAGACAGGGTCGTGGCATATATGCCCAATTTGATGGAGACTGCCATAGCCATGCTAGCCTCGACGAGCATCGGGGCCATTTGGTCCTCCTGCGCCACTGACATAGGCGCACAAGCGGCCCTGGACAGGCTCGGTCAGGTGGAACCGAGGGTGATGTTCACGGTAGATGGCTACTTTTACAAAGGGAAGACCTTCAGATCCTTCGATAATGCCATCGAGGTGGCCAAGGCGATCCCATCCCTGGAGAAGGTGGTAGTGGTGGAGTATGCTGGGACAAAGCCCGATTTGAAAACACTCCCCAATGCAGTGTCCTTCGAGGACTTCATCTCACCTAAAAGGGGTCTCGAGATCGAATTCGAGCAACTCCCCTTCGATCATCCCGTTTACATCATGTTCTCCTCGGGCACAACCGGAAAACCCAAATGCATGGTTCAAGGGGCTGGGGGCATTCTCATAAATCATCTGAAGGAGCTCATCATCCATACCGATCTCAAGAGAGAGGACACCATATTCTACATCACCACCTGCAGCTGGATGATGTGGAACTGGCTTCTGAGTTCATTGGGAGCAGGTGCAACCGTGGTTCTATATGACGGAAATCCAATGCATCCTGATCCCTCTGCCATGTGGAAGCTGGCCCAGGATCTCAGGATAAACATCTTCGGGCTGAGCGCGAGTTACGTGAATGCCCTCAGGGCACAAGGTGTGAGGCCTGGGAGCATGTACGATCTGTCCGCCCTCACCCAAATATCCCAGACAGGATCTCCTCTTTCGGCAGAGGGCTTCCAGTACGTGTACAAGGAGATAAAGGCAGATCTCCACTTCAACTCCATATCTGGCGGCACAGACATAAATGGCTGCTTTGCCATTGGGAGCCCGATCCTGCCCGTCTATGCAGGGGAGCTCCAGAGCCCGGCCCTTGGGATGAAGGTGAAGGCCTATGACGAGAAAGGAAATCACGTGTGGGACCAGCAAGCAGAACTAGTGTGCGAGGCACCGGCACCATCCATGCCCCTTTACTTCTGGAATGACCCCGATGGCTCCAAGTACAGGGCAGCATACTTCGAGGTGTATCCAGGTGTTTGGAGGCATGGGGACTACATAGTCATGCATAGCGATACTAGGGGGATCACATTCTACGGCCGCTCTGACTCGGTGCTGAAACCTTCCGGAGTGAGAATAGGGACTGCTGAGATTTACAATGTGGTGGAGAAGCTCCCCGAAATAGCGGACAGCCTGGCCATAGGCCAGAGCTGGCAGGGCGACCAGAGGATAATCCTCTTCGTGAAGCTCAACGAGGGGCACACTCTCACGGAGGAGCTCAAGGAAAAGATTAGAAAGGCGCTGAGGGAACAGGCATCTCCAAGACATGTCCCCGCCATCATAATGGAAATGCCAGGGGCTCCCTACACCTTGAACATGAAAAAGGTGGAAAGCGCCGTGACCAACATAATCCACGGAAGGCCCGTGACCAATAGGGACGCCCTCATGAACCCAGAGGTACTGGACTACTTCGAAAAGATAATCCCCGAACTCCAGAAATGAAAAACGTGTGGGAAACTCAGGCGGGCCAGGGGGCGAAGCCTTCGGACCCCCTCGCCCGCCCCGAGGGAATGGAGAGGTTTGTCCAGGCAGATTCCTCAGAAGGCCGCCATCAGGCACTTACGGCCCCTATCTCCAAGAGATTTGGGGAGGCCTCCTTTCCGGGAGGCGAAAGTAACGAAACTTGGGATATCCCAGCATCATGGGGTAGTGGTTGGTGTGGCCTTCTGGCAAGGCCACCATCTCCATCAAAGGCTCGTAAGATTGGAGGGCCCTCTGTAAGATACCCGCCCAACAAGTTCCTAGACCCATAGGCAATGCCGCAAGCTCGAGATACGAGAGGGCCAAAGTCACGTTCACCATGCCATTGGGGTCCTGTTTGGGTGAGGAGGCTATGAGCACGACCGGAGCATTTCTCAGAACCGTGTCCTTTCCGGAATCCCAGCCAGCCACGATCCTCGGCATGTAGGGAGGAAGAGAGGCCAATGGCACAGTCTCCATGAGCTTTCTTATCCATTCGATCGCGAGCGATGCCATCTTCCATATGGCCTCTCGGGATGTGAACACCGTCCAGTGGACGAGTTGCAGATTGCCGCCTGTTGGAGCATAACGGGCTATGTGTATCAACCTCTCGATCTTCTCCTTCTCAACGGGCCTTTCCCTGAAGTTCCTTATGGATCTGCGCGATCTGAGTAGCTGGGTCACCTGATCTAGATCAACCCTCAACTTCTCATCGATGGTCGGACACTCTTCCAGGGGAACGAGCTTGTGGCTCAAGGCACCATTGGGGCACACAGCGACACAATGACCGCACACAAGGCAATTCTTCTCTCCTCCATCTATCATCTCGGGGAAACCTCCGTGTTTCCCCCAATCGATTATGGCCACGGGGCACTCCTCCCTGCACAGTCCATCCTTCTTGCACTTTTCAGGGTCCACTTGGATCATCTTGTTCTCTCCTCCATTGAGTTCTCTCGCTCCCCTCATGGGGCCAGGCCTCTTCTCGCCCTGAGCTCTCCTCTGAGCTTTTCTGTTGCCTCGGAATCCAAATCCAGGGTCAAGGGATCCAGAACCACACCGTAATCCCTCCTAGCACCTTCCAAGCTCACGTAGCCCATCTCCACATCCCTTTTGACCATCTCGGGATCCCTCTCCAGGGGATCCCCGAATCCTCCTCCCCCTGCACTGTGGAACTCCACCAAGTCCCCTGGCAAGCAGTGGGTCAGGCCACTGGGATCTGCGGGCTCGCCATTTACCAGAAATCGAGCCCTGCTCCCAGGTTTGCCACCGAAGAGTCCCTCAGGGGGATACTTGAAGCGGCCCGCCTGCACGGCTATTGTCACAGGCCCCTGGGGGGCCTTCTCGTCAGCTGGGATCCTCACCACGAATCTTCTTCCCAGACCGCCCCTTGTGCGACCCGGACCTCCCGAGTCCGGCAGAAGCTCCCTAGCCTCGACGATGAGAGGGGTGTCGCTTTCGAATATCTCCACAGGAGTGTTGGCGCCATTTGCCGGGAATATGGCACAGTGGTGGCCGTCCCTGAGGAGGCTCGCTCCCATCCCACCGCCCCTTATTATCATGGTGAGCCACGGCCTTCCGTCGTGGCGTCTCCCATGGAAGATGTTGGTCTGGGCAGGTGTACCTCCGCTTCCGGCTATTATCCTGTCCGGGATGGCCTCGGAAAGGGCCCTGTAAACCATCTCTGTCATGAAATGGCCCACCTGCATCCTTGCGGCCACAGCCGCTGGAAACTTGCAGTTGACCACGCATCCCTCTGGCGCTGTCATGTGCACCGGCCTTATAGCCCCCTCATTGATGGGTATATCTGGATCGCAGGCGCTCTTTATGGCCATGAAGACGTAAGCGTATGTGAAGTTGTACACCACATTTCCCCCCCAATCCACCTGGGGAGATGTGCCAGCGAAGTCGACGTAGATGTCGCTTCCCTCGACCTCCACCTTCAACCTTATGGTGATATCGGGCCTGTTTCCAGCCCCCTCGATTATCCCTTCATAGGGATAGACCCCGTCGGGGATCTTGGATATGGCATCTCGCATGGACTTCTCGGTCCTCTGGATTATTTCCTCGGCCAATCCATCGAGAGTCTCCAACCCCTCTTGCTCCATCATCTCCAGTATCTTTCGGCCACACACGTGATTAGCTGCTACCTGGGAGCGGATATCTCCAGTGACCTCTTCCGGTGTCCTCACGTTCCACCTTATGAGTTCCATTATGGACTCGTTGAGCCTCCCCCCGTCGTACAGCTTGACAAGGGGTATGAAGAGGCCCTCTTCATAGACCTGGCGATTGTCCGAGGAGATCCTCCCCCCTATGTCCGAGTGATGGAAGACGCACGCTGTGAAGGCTACAAGATCCTCTCCCCTGAAAATGGGGCTCAGGACGCATATGTCATTGAGATGTCCTGCCAGGAGCCAGGGGTCGTTCACTATGAAGACATCACCTGGTTTGAGGGAGTTCCGATCCAGGGACTGGATTATTCGCTTGACCCCGAGGGACATTGCCCCAGCTTGGCCTGGCGTGCACAAGGTGCCTTGGGCCATCTCCCTTCCATGGCTGTCCGTGAACATGCAGGTGTAGTCGTGGGCATCCCTGAGAAGACTCGAAAAGGCAGTTCTCGCAACCGAGGCATCAGCCTCATCCACTATGGAGATTAGCCTCCTCCAGAGGATCTCTATCTGGATCGGGTCAAAACCCCTGGCCATTTTATCCCTCCCTCTCTCACGTCAATCTTTCCCAAGCCAGTGCAAGAATGTCTTCTCCTTGGAGCTTACTCTCCCCCTAGCAGGGGGTTCCAGCCCATGGAGATGGGCTCTATATCTGGAGCCCTCTCACTGGTCCAGTTGGATCCACAGGAAACCATGATCGTCCACCCTGACAACTCCATCTTCTCCCACGACTGTGGTTGACTCCCTCTCCTCTATGATTGCAGGACCCGAAAATACAGCTCCTGGAGGAAGCCTGTAGCGATCGTACACGGTGAAGGGGACGAATTCCTTCCTCTTGGTGGAGAATGCCTTTCTCTCGCCCTTTATCGCCTCCCTCAACCCCTTTGTCTCCCTTGGCTGGGGTGGTATCCTGAAGGGCCTGTCTGGAAGCCTAGCCCTCACCTTGAAGGTCACGAATTCCACGGGTGTATCTGGATACGTGCGGCCATACAGATGCTCATAAGTTCTGTCGAAAAGACGCCTGATCTCCTCCCTCGAGAACTCGTGGAATGGCTTTCTCTCAACCGGCAAATGGGTCTCAGCCCCCTGACCCACGAACCTCATATCCAGTGATCTCTCGTACAGGACCTCCTTCTCCACCTCCTTTCCACCTATGGCCGCTGAGGCTTCCGCCTCTAGCTCCTGGAAGATCCTCTCTATCTCTTCTAGGTCCGCCTCCATGAGATTCACCTTGTGGCTCCTGGCCACATCGAAGGCCATGGGGGCGGTGAAGAAGCCCAAAGCCGATCCCACACCTGGCATCTTGGGCACTAGGATCCTGGGAGCTCCGATCTTCTTGGCCAGTCCATAAGCATGGACGGGACCTGCACCCCCAAAGGCAACCACCGTGACCAACCTGGGATTACCTCCCTTTTCAGCTATGTGGGTTTTGGCCGCTGCGGCCATCACCTCGTTAATAAGATCGTGTATCCCATAGGCTGCTTGCACCATGGAGACCCCGAGGGGAGCAGCCACCCTTTCCTCTATCGCCCGGGAGGCAGCCTCTTTGAAAAGGGGCATAGCGCCACCCAAGAAATAATCGGGATTCAGGTAACCGAGGATCAGATCGGCGTCCGTTACAGTAGGTTCCTTACCCCCCAGCCCATAGCACACGGGTCCAGGGTCAGCCCCAGCGCTCTCTGGCCCCACTTGGAGGGTGCCAAAACGGCTCACCCTGGCTATGCTTCCGCCTCCCGCGCCTATTTCCATGAGGTCCACTACCGGAACCTGAATGGGAAGGCCACTTCCTCTCTTGAACCTCTGGACCCTACCCACTTCGAAAGTTGAGACAAGCCCCGCTTCCCCTTTTTGGATGAGGCACGACTTGGCTGTAGTGCCACCCATATCGAAACAGAAGAGATTCTCTATGCCAAACATCCTCCCATAGAACTGGGAGGCTATGACCGCTGCTGTGGGTCCACTCTCTATGATCCTGACCGGGAACTCCATGGCCACCCGTGCCGAGGTGATGCCCCCGCTCGATAGCATTATGTAGAGCTTTCCTGGGATTCCCAGTCTCCTCAGCCTTTCCTCGAGCTGTCCGAGATAGCGGCCAGTTATGGGCTTCACATAGGCGTTGGTTACAGTGGTGCTCGTCCTCTCGTACTCCCGTATCTGGGGGAGGACCTCATAAGAGATGGAAACAGGGATCTCAGGGTGCTCCGCCAGGGCTATCTCCTGGATCCTCTTCTCGTGGATGGGATTCTCGAAGGAGTTTATGAGGCAAACAGCCAAGGACTCCATGCCCATCTCCACGAGCCTTGCCAGGACACCTCTCACCTCATCGGGATCGAGAGGTCTCAGGATCCTCCCATCGCTTGCGACTCTCTCGTCAACCTCCATCCTCATAGGCCTCGGAACGAGGGGTTCGGGATATTCTGCGAATATGTCGTAGGCGTCGTATCGAATCTCCCTTCCGAGTTCCAGGACGTCCCTGAAACCCTTGGTGGTGATCAATCCGGTCTTGGCACCCTTGCGTTCGAGAATGGCATTTATCACAAGGGTGGTGCCATGGATTACCTCGGAGAGAAAACTCGTGTACCCAGGGGCAGAGTTGAGTAGTTCCACTATGCCTTTTTCCATTGCCTCGGATGGATCCTTGGGAGTTGTGAGGCATTTGTGAATGTGGATTTGTCCCGTGAGATCATCCACTAGCACGAAGTCCGTGAAGGTCCCTCCTATGTCACATCCGAGCCTGAAGGATCGCTGCTCCAAACCCCACCTCCGTATACATTTTGGCTTGACCTTGGCCAGGCGATTTGACTATATTAGCAGACAAAAAGTCAGGTTAGAAAGACCCTCCTTCAGGTGCAAGGGGGCTAGAGAATGCCCGGATGAGGTGGCCAGATGCACAGGAGTTTCATGCCCCAATTCAACACCTTCGAGGAGCTCCGAGAGGAACAACTGAGGGGTCTCCAATGGACGGTGAAGCACGCCTACGAGAATTCCCCTTTTTACAGGGAGAGACTGGACAGGGCGGGGGTCAAACCCGAGGACATAAGGACCCTCGATGACATAAGGAGACTGCCATTTACCACAGCAGATGACCTCAGAGAAGGTTACCCATTTCCACTTCTCTCCGTGCCCCTTTCCAAGGTGGTGAGGGTCCATGCCTCCTCTGGCACGACCGGTAAGAGAAAGGTTCTGGCATACACCCAGAAAGACATAGATGACTGGATGCACTTTTTCGCGAGATGCTACGAGATGGCCGGCCTCACCCAGGAGGATAGGGTGCAGATAGCAGTGGGATATGGAATATGGACAGCAGGGGTGGGTTTCCAGATGGCTTGCGAGCGCTTCGGGGCAATGGCAATCCCTGTGGGGCCTGGGAACATAGAGATGCAGTGCGAGTTCTTGGTAGATCTCAGATCCACGGTCATGTGCTGTACTGCCTCGATGGCCCTGCTGATGGCCGAGGAAATCGACCGCAGGGGCCTCAGGGGGAAGATAGCATTGAGAAAGCTCATTTACGGCTCGGAGAGGAGCAGCGAGGCCATGAGGAAAAGGATAAAGGAACTCATGGGCCTCGAGGACATGTTCGACATTCCGGGCATGACGGAGCTCTACGGCCCAGGGACCGGACTCGAGTGCAGCAAACACGAGGGAATCCATTACTGGGCTGACTATTACATATTGGAGATCCTGGATCCCGTAACCCTCGAGCCTGTTCCAGAGGGGGAAATAGGGGAGATGGTTGTCACGACCTTGAAAAAGGAGGCAGCTCCCCTGATCCGTTACAGGACAAGGGATCTCACAAGGGCAATACCGAGGCCCTGCTCTTGCGGATCGATACTTCCCATGCACGACAGAATCTTGGGAAGATCCGACGACATGATCATTTTCAGGGCGGTCAACATATATCCGGGCCAGATAGACGAGATACTTTCCTCCATACCAGGCATAGGGAGCGAGTATCAGGTGATTCTCGACAGAAGGCAAGACGGAAAGGACTACATGACCATAAGGGTGGAACGAGCGAGGGAGGTGGAGAGGGAACTAGACAGAGAGCTAGGTCAGAGGATACAGAAGCAAATAAAGGACAGGCTTCTCGTCACAGCGGAAGTGGAGATAGTGGACTATGGCTCGCTGCCGAGGTCGGAGCGCAAGTCCAAGAGGATCTTTGACAATAGGCCCATTTGAAGCCAGTTGTGGGGGTCCGCGAGGATCTCCGAGAGGGGAGGGAGCTCCCCGTGAATCGAAAAAAGGAGGGAGGACCATGAAAGGGAAAGCCACGGGGATCTTGGTAGGGGGGATTATTCTGGCTATGGCTTCGGGGGTAGCCATGGGAGCGGAGCCCATAAAGATAGGGGCCTTCTTTGCCCTGTCAGGGCCTGCCGCATTTATAGGGACCCCCACGAAGCTCGTCGCTGAGATGGTCACTGAGAAGATAAACAAGGAGGGAGGTATAAATGGGAGGCCCATCCAACTGGTCATAGGGGATACGGAATCAGACCCCACCAAGGCTGTCATGGTATTCAAGAAGTTCGTCAACGTGGACAAGGTGGATGCCGTGATAGGCCCCACTAGGACTGACACTGGGATGGCCGTGAAAAAACTGGCCCACGAGGCCAAGATGCCGACGGTCATGACAGTTGGTGGGGATCCTGTGATCATGGGGGGAGAGAAATTCGGCCCCTTCGACTGGGTCTTCAAGACACCCCAGAGAAGCTCCACTGCGGTGCAGAAGGTCTACGAGTTCCTGAAGAAGCGAAACGTGAAGAAGATCGCCCTCATAACCTCTTCGGATGGCTTCGGGAAGGATGGTAAGGCCTGGCTCGTCAAGTTCGCTCCCCAATACGGGTTCGAGATAGTGGCAGACGAGTCCTTCGAGCCCTCAGATACTGACATGACCCCACAGCTCACTAAGATAAAGGCCACTGCGGCAGAATACATTATCTGCTGGACCATAGGTCCTGCAGGGTCGATTGTGGCCAAGAACGTGAAGCAACTGGGGATAGAAAAGCCCCTTTTCCAGTGCCATGGTCTGCCAGATCCCAAATACATAGAGCTTGCTGGACCAGCCTCCGAGGGCAATCTCATGCCCTCCACAAAGCTCATGGCCGCGGATCAGCTACCTGACACAGACCCTCAGAAGAAGGTGATCCTCGAGTTCATAAGGCTTTACAACGAGGTGTACCAGTTCAACAAGCAATTCCCCATAAACACCCATTCTGGCTACGCCTGGGACGCCATGTATCTCATAGCGAACGCCATGAAGAAGGTGGGAACCGACAAGGAGAAGGTCAGGGAGGCCATAGAGAACACCAAGGGCTACGTGGGCATAAGCGGAATCTACAACCTCACGCCAGAGGATCACAATGGCCTTGGTCTGGACTCCATGATCATAGTGAAGATAGAGGGCGGCAAGTGGAAGCTAATGGAATGAGGGTCCCCTTGGCCTGTCTTGGAAAGGGTCAGGGCCGAGAGGATGGATGTCCCAGAGCCCTTTTGGGCCGAGTGTGAGGCGAATATTCCCATTGGGATCCCTGATTGGGGGCAAAGCCCCAAGAGGGCTTGGCCTCCATGGGGGATCCGGTGAGGATGTGAGGGGCGGATGCGATTCGCTTGCGAGAGGGAAGCATGAGGAGATTCCAGTATCTGATACCGAGGACTTTGGATGAGGCCGTCTCCATAGTGGAATCCTATGGGGAGAGGGCCAAGTATATAGCTGGGGGGACCGACCTTCTTGTCAAGATAAAGGAGGGGAAGCTCAGGCCCGATTACGTTGTCTCCCTGAAGAGGATTCCGGGGCTCGACGAGGTCAAGTGGCAGGGTAGCACTCAGTCGGAAACTAGGATAGGGGCCTTAGTGACCCACAGGAAGCTGGAGCTCTCCCCTGTCACCAGGTGGCACTACCCCATAATCCATGATGCGGTATCCAACATAGGATCGGTGCAGATAAGGAACGTCGCCACAATAGGAGGCAATCTGGTGAATGCCGTTCCATCGGCAGACGGCGCCATACCCCTCGTAGCCTTGGATGCGAGGGTGAGGATCCATGGCCCCGAGGGGGAGAGGGAGATGGAGCTCCTTCACTTTTTCCTGGGGCCGGGGCAGACGGTCCTGGAGAGGGGAGAAGTGCTCACAGAGGTCATTATCCCCCCGCGAAATTCCAGATCAGGAGGCGCCTACATAAAATTTGGCCGGAGGGAGGCCATGGAGCTTCCCATCGTGGGGGTGGGAGTGGTGGTTGAGCTGGAGGCCGAGGGGGATGTGTGCGCCAGGGCCGCCATAGCATTGGGGGTTGCTGCCCCTACCCCCATGAGGGCATTTCAGGCGGAGAAGTTCCTGGAAGGGAAGGAGATAAACGAGAAGACCCTCGATGAGGCCGGAAGGATAGCAGCTGAGGAGTCCAAGGTGAGGGACAGCGTGAGGGGAGCTGCTTGGTACAGGAGGGAGCTAGTGAGGGTTCTGGTGAAGAGGATGGGCCTCAAGGCCTTGGAGAGGGCGAAGAAGGCAGAGGGATGACCAATCACCAAGAGAGCCCGAAGACGGTTCAAGCCTAGGTGAGATGCGAGGTTGAAAATGGCAAGGAGAATAAGTTTCCTCTTGAATGGCGAGCTCGTGGAGATGGAAGTGGAGGATCACTGGACCCTCCTTCATTTGCTCAGGGAAGAGCTCGGCCTCACGGGCACGAAGGAGGGATGCGGAAGCGGTGAGTGTGGAGCGTGCACTGTTCTAGTGGATGGAATGGCAGTGAATTCCTGCCTCTTCCTCGCAGCTGATGTGGATGGCAAGGAGGTCCTGACCATAGAGGGCCTAGCAGCCCCTGATGGCACCCTCCACCCTCTTCAGAGGGCCTTCATAGAAAATGGGGCCATACAGTGCGGATTCTGCACACCAGGAATGATTCTCTCGGCAAAAGCCCTCCTGGACAAGAACCCCAATCCCACGGAGGAGGAGATCCGTCACGCACTGGCAGGAAACCTGTGCAGATGTACTGGATATCTCCAAATATTCAGGGCAGTGGCCGATGCCGCAAGGAGGATCTCCCAGGAGCCCATAGAGGTCTTTCCCCGAAGGACCGATTGAAAAAAAGGTGATGAGCGCCACCCGGTTTTCTTGGAGCGAGGACCATGGAAGAACTCTGTGTTGTAGGAAAGCCCATTCCCAAGCTCGATGCAGTGGATAAGGCAACGGGTAGAGCCCTTTACATCCACGATATTCGCATTCCAGGGATGCTATATGGCAAGATCCTCTACAGCAAGTACCCCCATGCTCGAATAGCCCACATAGATGTCTCCAAGGCCAAGAAACTCCCAGGGGTGCGAGCTGTGCTCACGGCCGAGGACATTCCGCCATTCAAATTCGGATTTTACAAAGACAACACCCCCCTCAAAGGAGGGAAGGTGAGGTCGTACAGGGATGAGGTGGCTGCAGTTGCGGCCATAGATCCGGATATTGCCCAAGAAGCACTGGACCTCATCCAGGTCCACTACGAGGCCCTTCCAGCTGTATTCGACCCAGAGGAGGCAATGAAGGAGGGAGCTCCCCTCGTTCACGAGGAGAACCGGAGCAATATCTTGAAGCTCCCCTGGAAGATGCATTTTGGAGACGTGGAGGAAGCGAGGAGAAAAGCGAAATACGTTGTGGAGGACAGGCTCAGGGTCACCTGGGTGACCCACTGCTGTATGGCAACGAGTGGATGCATCGCCATGTTCGATGCCTCCCAGAACCTGACCGTGTACAGCAATACCCAGATACCTTCCTTGGCCCAGAGGGACTATTTGGAGGCCCTCGAGGCCATGGGGCTCAAGGGAAAGAGGGTGAGGATAATAAAGGCGTGCATAGGGGGGGCCTTCGGAAGCAAGCTCGACACCTATCCTTACGAGTACATCGCTATCCTTCTAGCCCACGCTACTGGGAAGCCAGTGAGGATTGTCTTTGACAGGAAGGAGGAGTTCGTGGCCACCTCCGGGAGGCAGCCTGCAATAATAGACATATCCCAGGGGTGCGACGAGAATGGAAGGCTTCTCTTCAGGGACGTGAGGATGATCCTGGACAATGGCGCGTACACTTCCTGGGGCGCCACCACACCTTCTGTGATGATGATGCCCATCTCCTCCCTTTACCGAGTCCCCAATGTCCGCTATGAGGCCATCTGTGTCTACACGAACAACACCTACTCCCAGGCCATGAGGGGATACGGCAACCCTCAGGCCACCTTCGCCATAGAAAGCTCGATGGACCGTCTAGCTCAGGAGATGGGAATGGACAGGGTGGAGTTCAGGCTCCTGAATGCCAATGGGCCAGGGGAGGTAACCCCCCAGGGTTTCAGGATAACCACCTGCGGCCTCAAGGAGTGCATAGAAGAGGTGAGAAGGAGACTGGATTGGGGAGGACCCAAGGAGAAGGGAGAGGGAGTCGGAATTGCCTGTCTGATTCACGTGGGAGGTGGAGCCAGGGTTTACAAATCCGATGGATGTGGGACCATCATGAAGATGGACGATTTCGGCAAAGTGGACGTCTTCACCGGGGCCACTGACATGGGCCAGGGCGCCGACACTGTCATAGCCCAGGTCGTGGCGGAAGAGCTCGGTGTGAGGATAGAGGACGTCAAGGTCATTCACACCGATACCGACGTATGCCCATGGGACGTGGGGGCCCATGCCAGCCGAACGACTTTTGTGGCCTGCAATTCCGCCTTGGGTGCAGCGAGGAAGATAAAGGAGAGGCTTTTGGAACTGGCCTCGAGGCAAATGGGTGAGCCTCCAGAGATGCTCAGCATCAAGGACGGAGAGGTATTCTGCAAGGATGATCCGGAAAAGCGCCTCGAGATAGGAAAGATTCTGAGGAAGGCCCATTTCAGTCAAGGGGGCCAAATGCTCATGGCGGATTTCTTCTACGATCCGGCAAACGAGAATCTGGACAAGTCCTTCAGGGGAAACCTCTCCATGACTTACACCTTCGGCGCCCATGGAGTGCGGGTCAAGGTGGACGAGGAGACGGGGAAGGTCAAGGTCCTGAAGTACGTGGCTGCCCATGACGTGGGAAGGGCAATAAATCCCCTTCTCCTCGAGGGTCAGGTCTACGGAGGAGCCCTTATGGGCATAGGATATGCCCTGACCGAGCAGCTCATCCTGGAAAAGGGCGAGGTGATGAACCCCAATTTCAGGGACTACAAGATCCTCACCGCAAAGGATGCAGTGCCCATAGAGACGTACATTGTGGAGACCATGGACAAGGACGGTCCCTTTGGTGCCAAGGGAATAGGGGAGCCGGGGTGCGTCCCCACAGCTCCAGCCATAGCCAACGCCATATGGGACGCAGTGGGTGTGAGGTTGAGGGAACTCCCCATGACCCCCGAAAGGGTCCTCGCTGCCATAAAGGAGAAAAGAGCCAACTCAGGATGAGGCGAGAAGGGGAGCCCTTCTCTCACAATGTCGGTCTCCTATGGGCCCATGGTCTTGCGGCCTCGATCTGGGATGCTAGCCGGAAAAGAGTCCCCTCTTCTCCGAACCTTGCCACGAAATGGACCCCAATGGGCAATCCCTCCTTGTTCCAGTGAGTGGGCACGGACATTGCCGGCTGGCCCGTGATGTTGCATATCGGGGTGAAAGGAACGAACTGGGCAGCCCTCCTCAGACCATTGAGGGGATCTTCCTCGGTTGGCTCGAAGCTTTCCAAAGGAACAGGAGGCTCAGCCAGGGTCGGGGTGATCCAGATATCGTATCTCTGGAAGAATCTCGCGACCTGCCTCGATATGGCCTGTAGGGCTTGAACTGCCAAAAGGTAATCCGAGGCCAGATGTTTTCTACCTATCTCGTAGAGAACCCATGTCGTGGGCTCAAGATCATCTGGACAGAGGGTTCTCCCCTTCATCCTAGCTATGGCCTCCAGGGTGGATGCACATCCCGATGACCACACAACCATGAAGGAGGCGTTCATGAGGTCGAAATTGATCTCTGGAGAGTCTTCCTCCACTGTGTGTCCCAGGGCCTCGCACAGGGATGCGGCTTCCCTCACTGCCTCGACACAGTCTGGATGGAGTGGGGATCCTTTGGGAAGGCGATCCGTGAAGGCCACCCTAAGTTCCCCGGGATCTGCCCCAACTTCCTGGAAAAATGGTCTGGGAGGAAGGGGTGGCCAGTAAGGGTCCCCGAGATCCGGTCCACATGTAGCATCCAGCAAAAGAGCGCTGTCTCTGACCGAGATGGTGAGGGCGTGCTCCACTACGAGTCCGTTCATCAGATCCCCAAAATTGGGTCCCAGGGGATTCCGAGCCCTTGTGGGCTTGAGCCCGAAGACCCCACAGCAGGATGCAGGGATCCTCAAGGATCCTCCTCCATCGTTTCCGTGCGCCATGGGAACCATTCGGGCTGCCACCGCAGCAGCGGATCCCCCGCTTGAGCCTCCCGGTGTTCGATCCAGACTCCAGGGATTCCTGCACGGTCCAAATAGCTTGGGTTCTGTCGTGGGAAGAATGCCCAATTCAGGGGTATTGGTCTTCCCGAGGATTATGAGCCCGGCCCTCCTGATCCGGCGGATGAGCTCGCTGTCCTCCTTGGGGACAAAATCCTTCATGAGTTTGGAGCCCATGGTGAGGGGGACCCCTGCGCAAGAGGCCAGGAGATCCTTTACCAAAAAAGGAACCCCTTTGAAAGGACCATCCGGAATGGGGCCCTCTGCCTCACGAAGGGCTTCCTCGAACATCTCCGTCACAACCGCATTGATCCTCGGATTCCATATCCGTATCCTCTCAAAAGCTGCCTCAACCAGCTCAACTGGCTTGAGCTCCCCCCTTTTGACGAGCTCGGCCTGAGCCACTGCATCCATGTGTTCCGTCTCTTCTCGGATGGACATGGCCTCATCCTCCTCTTCTCTGAGAACCGTCTAGAATCATCCTCCTGGCTCGCTCGAGGTCCTCCTCAGTATCCACATCCAAAAGGACCCCAGGGTCCCCAACCTCCACTTGGAGCAATGCCCCTGGGTTTCTCTCCAATATGAGTCTTCCTCCCACATCTCCTCTCAGCCGTGCCAGCTCGTCGAAAAATGGTCTCCCAAAGATGACGGGATTCCCCCTCTTTCCCCCGAAAAGGGGAACGCAGATCTCGCTATCCGATTTGTAAAAGCGCTCGAGGAGTTGGTCTATGATATGGGGCCATACGAAGGGCTGATCTCCCAAGAGAATCATCACTGAATTGGACTCTGGGAGAAGATTTACCATGGCTGCCCTTATGGAACTCCCAATGCCTTCGCGAAAGCCCGGGTTGAGGATCACTCGGACCCTGGGATGGGCCAGAAGGCCTTCCATAGCAATGGCGATTTCCGAAGCACCCTCCCCGAGGACTACATGGACCCTTTCCAAGCTCGACAAGAGGGCGTTTTCAACTGCCCATGCCAGAAGGGGCTTTCCGTGGAGCTGGGCGAGTTGCTTCAAACCTCCCATCCTCACCGAGCATCCTGCACCGAGCAATATCCCCTCTGTGGGCCCTCTCCCCAATGGCTTTCCCTCCCGGCCGAGCTTATCCATTTTCCTGACTCAGGTCAATGTTCGATGGGGCAAGGTGGTGCAAATTCCACTCTGGGGACTAGGCAAGTGCGAGAATTGCTGATAGATTTTGTGGGGATATAATAAGGCAGGGGGAGAGAGATGAGGGTGGATTCGAGCTTCAAGGAAGAGGTGAGAAAGAGGAGCGGGCAACGCTTCGATGCGTGCTTCCAGTGCCTCAGCTGCGCTGGGGGATGTCCTGTTGTGGAAGATATGGACTACAATCCTACTCAAATAGTCAGGCTCGTGGAGTTCGGCCAAAGGGAAAGGGTCCTGGCTTCCAAAGCCATATGGGTTTGTGTCGGCTGCCATGCATGTGTGTCCCAGTGTCCCAATCGGGTGAACGTGCCCCTTCTCATGGACACCCTGAGACAGATGGCCCTGGAGCAGGGCGTGGAGGTTCCTGAAAAGAGGATAGTTCTTTTCCACAGGACTTTCCTGGCTCAGGTGCGCAGACGGGGCAGGATCTACGAGCTAGGACTCGCTGCGAGATACAAGCTCGCAAGCTGGACCCTTTTCCAGGATTTGATAGCGGGCTTGAAATTCCTGTGGAAGAGGAAGTTCAAATTCCTTCCGGAAGCGGTTAAAGGCCTCTCGGATATCAGGACAATCTGGAGGGAAGGTGATGGAAAAGCTTGATGGGGCTATTCGTTACTATCCTGGATGCTCTCTGGGGTCGAGTGCCAGGGAAATGGGGGACTCTTTTCAGGAACTCGCGAGGATGCTCGGCTTGGAAATCTCTCCCTTGGAGGATTGGAGTTGCTGCGGGTCATCTCCGGCCCATTCCACGAATCCAAATCTCGCCACTCTTCTCGCAGCCAGAAACCTGCTCCTGGCCCAGGAGCAGGGAGTCAAGGATCTCATGGTGATGTGCCCTAGCTGTTTCGTGCGTCTCAAGCAGGCCGAAAGGGAGATCTTGACATCGATGGAGAAGGCCCAAGAACTGGAGAGGGTCTTCCATCGGAAATACCGAGGAGGTGTGAGGCTCAGGTTCTTTCTCGAGATCCTGGAACAGATCGGGCTCGAGAGGGTGAAAGAGATCATGAGGAATCCTCTCCATGGCCTCAAAGTGGCCCTTTACTATGGCTGCTTGCTCAGCAGGCCCGATTGGATAACGGGTTTCGATGTGGCTCCCTATGAGAGGTTCATAGAGGAGCTTGTGAGGATAGCTGGAGCCGACCCAGTAAGATGGCCCTATTCCAAACACTGCTGCGGGGCAAGCTTGGCTGTGACCAAGCCCGAGACATCGGACAGACTAGTGGACAGAATTCGCCATTATGCCCTGGAGGCCAAAGCCCAGTGTATCGTGGTCTTCTGTTCTCTTTGCCAGATGAACTTGGAACTGAGGGGAAAGGCCTCTTCGCCTCTACCTGTTCTCTATATAACGGAGCTTTTGGCCTTGGCTGCTGGCTCGCCCAATGCCCGAAAATGGCTCTCCAAGCATTTGATAGATCCGCTTCCCCTCCTCAGAGAGCAAATGAGTCTCGCTCGATCGGGTTGAGGTGGGGGGCTTGCCCCGCTAAAATGGCACCATGAGACGTTCCCAATGCCAGATAAAGGATCTAGACACGATTTTTGGGATCCTCTCCAGGGCAAGAGTGGGCCGGCTTGCGACCATAGATGGAGCTGGGTACCCTTATATAGTCCCGGTCAACTTTGTCCTTTACGAAAATTGCATCTACTTCCACTGTGCCCTAGAGGGGGAAAAGCTCGAGAACATAGGAAGAGACCCAAAGGTGTGCTTCGAGGTGGACGAACCCCTCGCTTACATAGAGGTGTCTTTCAACGAGGACAAGAACCCTTGCAAGGCTCACCAACTTTACAGAAGCGTGGTTGTGAGGGGAAAAGCGAGGGTCGTCGACTCTGACTCTCTCAAGCTTCGGGTGCTGAATGCTCTTGTGGCCAAGTACGAGGGCACTGAGGACTTGTCTCCTGTGGTTGAGGGCTCCAGTCATTACAAAGCATGTCATGTGGTGGAGATAGTGCCCGAGAGCATAACGGGGAAGGAGGATTTGCTCCAGGGAAAGCCCGAGGAGCTGAAAAGGGCGATAGCCCAAAAGCTTCTTGAGAGGGGATATCCTGGGGACCTAGAGGCAGTGAGGGCAATGGGTTTCCCCATGGACTGTTCGAGGCCCGAAGAAACGGATTGAGGGCCGATCTGCCCTTTGGCCCTAATGGCTTAAGGCATCCCCAGTGATGGTGCTTTGGAAACGTTGGGAAAGTCCAAGGTTGGGACCTTGTTGGAAAGGTGGATCCTGATAGAAGGAGAGTTCGAGTTCCGAGAAGCGAAGAAAAGGGGCCTGGAGAGAGAGCTTCGGGCCAAAGGACTTGAGCCTGTGAAAATAGTAGTCGAGGGAGATAGATGAGAAAGGTCAAAGTCGAGAAGGCAGTGGGGATGATGCTTGCCCACGACATCACCAAGATCGTTCCAGGGGAGTTCAAAGGAGTGGGGTTCCGCCGTGGCCATGTGGTGCGAGAGGAGGATGTGAGGGAGCTTTTGAGATTGGGGAAGAGATTCGTATTCGTCGAAAACCTTGATTCTTCCAGGGTCCACGAGGAAGAGGCGGCAAAGAGGATCGCAGCTGCCATAAGCGGAACCGGTATCAGGTGGACCTCCCCACAAGAGGGCAAGATAAACCTAGTTGCGGCCCATCCCGGCCTTCTCAGGGTTGATGCCAAGGCCCTGTACGAGATAAATCTAAAGGGCGATGTAATAGTATCGAGCCTAAAGGACGGATTTCCTTGCAAAGAGGGGCAGACTGTTGCAGCAACTCGCATCATTCCCCTCACCATCTCCCGAGGGAGAATGGAAAGGCTAGAGGCCATGGTGTCGAAAAGGGGCCCTGTGATTCGAGTGTTGCCTTTCAGAAAGATGTCCGTTGGAGCCGTTGTGACTGGCTACGAGGTGGCCACAGGTCTCGTGAAGGACGCTTTCGACGATTACATAGGCCGCAAAATCATCGAATACGGTTGCGAGCTCTGCGGCAAAGTGATCGTGGGAGACGACCCAAAGGCCATAGCCCATGCCATATGGGGATTCAAGGAGAAGGGCTGTGATTTGATACTCACAACTGGAGGGCTCTCTGTGGACCCCGATGACAACACGAGAAAGGGGATAAGGGCTTCTGGAGCCAAGGTGATTTTTTACGGAACCCCTGTGCTTCCTGGCGCCATGTTCCTCCTGGCCACACTCGGCGATGTCCCCATCTTGGGGCTGCCTGCCTGCGTCTTCTATTACAGGACAACCATGTTCGATCTCATGCTGGCGAGAATATTAGCTGGGGAGATGCCCTCGAGGAAGGAGGTGGCCAGGATGGGCCACGGAGGTCTTTGTCTCAATTGCGAAACCTGTCGATATCCCGCTTGCTCTTTCGGGAAGTGAGCCCTGGAGAGGGCTATGATCCACGGAGGGCGAGCGTGCTCATCCCGGGGCCGAGATCCACGGTCCCATGGTACTTCGAACTAGAAGCGAAGAGGAGAGGGAGCATGGGATATTCCTTGTCGGACATTGTTGTGGGGATAAAAGGGGCCGGGGAGATGGCGAGTGCCATTGCTTGGAGGCTTTACAATGCCAATATAAGGAAGATCCTGATGGCAGAAGTGCCAGAGCCCCTGGCTGTGAGAAGGGAGGTTTCTTTTTGCGAGGCAGTTCACGCGGGTCGCAAGGAGGTCGAAGGGGTAGGGGGAGTATTGGTGAGGGATGAGCTCAGCGTGAGAATGGCATGGCAAGAGGGCCTGATAGCTGTGGCCATTGACCCCCAATGGGAACTCCTCAAGAGCATGAGACCTCACGTGGTCGTAGATGCCATTATAGCCAAGAGAAACCTCGGGACTACCCTCGCCGAGGCCCCTCTGGTCCTGGCCCTTGGTCCTGGCTTCAGGGCAGGGGTGGACTGCCACATGGTAATAGAGACCAACAGAGGTCACAATCTCGGACGCATAATAACCGATGGAGAAGCTGAGCCCAACACCGGAGTCCCAGGGGACATAGCTGGCCACACCGAGGACAGGGTGTTGAGGGCTCCATCAAGTGGCGTCTTTCGAGCCCTGGCCTCCATAGGAGATGTGGTGAAGGAGGGGGATGCAGTTGGGGAAGTGGACGGTCACGAGGTCAGGGCAAAAGTGGCTGGGGTCCTGAGGGGGCTCATAAGGGATGGCACGAGAGTCTCGGAAGGACTCAAGCTCGGCGATGTGGACCCTAGGGGAAAGAGAGAGTATTGCTACACCATATCGGATAAGGCGAGGGCCATTGCAGGATCTGTCCTGGAAGCGATAATGCGCGTGTACAACAGGTGATGGAGTATCGGGCATTTCCAAAGGCTCATGAGGCCCTAGGCCTAGGCACAAGGGGGATGGCCTCCTTCGTGGGGGCGGGAGGGAAGACATCCCTTTGCTACCGCCTAGCCCACGAAATGGCCCGAGAGGGCAAACTGGTTCTCGTCACGACCACGACCAAGATGATGAGGCCTACGGGGGATCAGGCAGAGGTCTCGATTTTCTCGAGGCGTCCCGAGGAGCTTCTCGAAGAAGCGAGATGGTTCAGAGGAAAGGGGAGGGTGATATTCGCGGGTTCCTCCGTTGCCGAGAAAGACGGGAAGGTTCTCGGGTTCGAGCCGGATTATCTGGATATGATCCTGAAAGAGGGTCCATTCGACTTTTTGTTGGTCGAGGCAGACGGTGCTCGTGGGCTTTCCATAAAGGCTCCCAATGAGAAGGAGCCAGTGATCCCCAGTGGATCGGGGTGGGTTGTGGGCACTATTGGGCTCGATGTGCTCGGTAGGCCTCTAGGACCCCAGTGGGCCTTCAGGTGGGAACTTCTCGGCCTCCTCACAGGCCAGGCCCCAGGCTCCCCCATAACCCCTGAGACAATAGCTAGGCTTGTTGGGCATCCAAGGGGACTCTTCAAGGGATGTCCCAAAGGAGCCAGAAAGATCCTCTTCTTGAACAAGGCGGACCTCCAGGGAGGGTTCGCCCGGGCAGGAGAGGTCCTGGAAAACGTGCGAGAAGGTTCCTCCCAGGTCGCTCCTTTGAGTATCGTTGTGGGAAGTGCTCTGCGGGGAGAGGAATTCTGGAGATGGGAAGTGGATGCTTGATGGGGATGGAGTTGGCGTAACTTGAGGTGTGCTTCCCTCTGGAGTCTCAACATCCAGAAGGGTCCCGGGCGCTTGCGGCTCGAGGGCCGAAAGTGACCAGTCTTGGAGAATAGCCCAGGCTACATAGTTGGAGATAGGGTCCCATAGGGGAGGGTGCCATGAGAGAGGCCTTTGGAGAGCTCCTCAGATACCTCAAGGAAGGGAGGAGAGTGGCCCTTTGCAGAATGGTCAAGCAAGTTGGCTCGGCCCCGAGACACATTGGGACCAAGTGCCTCGTGCTGGAAGACGGCACAGTTGTGGGGACCATAGGTGGGGGGATGCTGGAGTGGCGGGTACGGGAGGAGGCCAAGGACTCCATAGCCTCGGGCATTCCTCGACTCGTCCATTTCGAGCTCAAGGGGGAGGATATTGCCAAGACGGATATGCTCTGTGGAGGGATAGCAGATGTCTACGTAGAACCCATTGCGCCGGAGGGAGATACCATCTCCTTTTTCGAGAGGGTTGCCGAGATGATTCGAGAAGATAGGAGGGGAGTCTTGCTCACAAGGCTTTGGGAAGACCCCCCCATTGAAGGGAAGGCGAGGATCCTCCTGGCTATTGAGCAAATACCAAGCGGGCTTCCCAGGGAGCTCGAGCCTTTGGCAAGGGAGCTCCATCCCAACGAGCCAAAACTCATAGAGTTGGAGAAGGGAAAGATCTTTTGGGAGCCCTTGATGCCACCTGAGGTACTTTACTTGTTCGGTGCAGGCCATGTGTCCACCTTTGTGGCCTCCCTGGCCTCCATGGTGGGTTTCCACGTGGTGGTCATTGACGATAGAGAGGAGTTCGCCAATCGAGGGAGATTCCCCTCAGCCAAGGAGATTCTGGTCCTCCCCATAGAAGAGGCCATCTCCAGACTGGACCCAGGTCCTCACTCTTACGTGGCCATAATAACCAGGGGCCACATCCACGATGCAGCTGCCTTGAGAGGAGTGATAAGGAAGGAATTCGCCTACATAGGGATGATAGGTAGCAAAAGAAAGAGGGCCGTTGTGTACAACGGGTTGTTGAAAGAGGGGATTTCCAAGGATCTCCTGGAAAGGGTTCGCTGTCCCATAGGTCTGGACATAGGAGCGGAGACCCCGGAAGAGATAGCTGTGAGCATCGTTGCTGAGCTCATAAAGGTGAGAAATGAAACAAGGAAGGGGGCGAGGGTCCAAAAGGGGGCCAGCTCTCCATGAAGCCGCCTGATGGTTCAAACCGAAGAGTTCACATGGCCAATGAAAGGACTTTTCTTGCCTGGGTGCGGACCAGTATCGCTATAATGGCCTTTGGCTTCGTTGTCGAGAAGTTCGCCATATTCCTCCAGCACTTGTCCGCCATAGTCTGCAGGCTGGAGCCCATGGGTAATCCCCAGCCTCCACCTCCATCCTATACATCCTGGCTCGGCCAGGGGCTTGTGGGTCTTGGGGCCTTCCTGGGAGTGATGGCCTTTGTGCGCTACAAGAGGATAGAGAGGCAGATAGAGGAAGGGGCCTACAGGCCCTCCATCCTTTTGGATTTGCTCCTCGCGGGGGCCGTTGCAAGTGTCGGGATTTTTCTTATAATCTTGCTAGGCCACATAGCACTCTAAAGAAAAAGGAAATCCCATCCGATGTACTACCTTGAAGCCATTGCCCACAATCCGAGGGGGGAGAGGGTGGTGCACATTCTGGCTGTCTTGATACTGGTCGCGATGATTGCTCCCAAGGCTCTGGCAGAGGACGAATCTGGGAGCAGTCCGGCTGTGGACGTGGCATCAATCCCTGAGATGCCCAGCCCCAGTTTTCGGATGTACAACCCGTTTCGCATGTTCTTCAGGGGAGTAGAGGTCCGTATCACGTGGGCCGGTCCACCGGACAAGCCCATTGTAGCCCTCACCTTCGACGATGGGCCTCATCCCGTCTTCACCCCCCAGATCTTGCGAATATTGGAAGATCACGGCGTTCCAGCCACATTCTTCGTTATAGGGAGGAATGCCGAGAGGAATCCCGAACTTTTGAGGCTCGCCAAGGAGAAAGGCCACGCCCTCGGAAACCACACCTTCTCCCACACGAGGATCACAGCCGCAACGAATGGCAGACTCAAGGAGGAGATAGAGAGGACCAGGGAGATCATATTTCTGGAAACTGGGGTATACACGCAACTTTTTCGCCCACCCTTTGGGGCCTTTGACGCGAGGAGCCTTGCGGAGGTGGCCCACAGGGATCTGGAGGTTGTCCTCTGGTCTGTGGACTCGAGGGACTGGGCCACACACAGCATTGGAGACATAAGGAGAAATGTGGAGAAGAGGGTTCATCCCGGTGCCATAATCCTCATGCACGATGTCCATCAGCAGACGGTCGAGGCCCTGCCAGGGTTGTTGGAGTTCCTCAAGGGCAAAGGCTATACTTTCGTGACCATACCTGAACTTCTACCGATAGATAGGGTGGCATGGGGCGGATAGGCCAAGGGGTATATGGGGAGGATGGGAATGAGCGGAAAAGAGGATACCGAGACTCTTTGGAGCAAGAGGGGCCTGACCCTGAGAAGGCACTTCGTCTCCTCTACCGAGAACATGAGGAAGAAGGCCCTGAATTCCCCAGGGTACGATGCGGCAAGGCTCTTCAGATGGGGCCAGATGATGGCCCTTGCAGTTGTGAGGATGATGGATGCTGCTGAGAGGAGTTTTGGCAAGGAGGCCCAGAAGGTTCTCAGCGAGGCCCTTGTGGAGCTGGGAAGGGATATAGGCAGAGAGGTCTTGGAAGGCTTCCATCTGGAGCCCGGGGTGTCGGAGATAGAGGCGATATCCGCCTTCATCACCTATGTCAACGAGGAGATATGGGCTTCTCCTGAAGTGCCTCAGATCATAGATGAGAGAAGATGTGCATGCGATGTCCTCTGGTGTCCCCATCAGGACCATTACAGGGCCTTCGACTGCAGGGTCCAGAGGTACATTGTTCAAGGGCTTCTCGAGGCCCTGGAAGAGCGAACTGGGATGAGAGTGGATGCGAGGTTCACCCAATTGATCCCAAAGGGGGCCCCAACCTGCAGGTTCGAGGCATGGAAGCTCGGCCCAGGAGAGGAGAGACAGTGGACTAGTTATTCCGGGGAGCTCGAGAAAAGGGCATTGGAGAGGGCAAAATCCCGAGGATAGGTGAATCACTTTGCCAGACTGGCAACCTAGACTCGAACCCCTTCCATCGGTTTGGTGGCAGCAATGGCCGAGAGGTGGGACATCTTGAAGGACCTAGGCAGTGGTCCTTTGCCCCAAACGATCATCTCTCCCATAGACGGCGCAGAGATGGTACTTGTGCCAGCGGGTCCTTTCGTGATGGGCACGACGCCCGAGGAGATCCGGCAGATCTTTCTCCTGGATCAGAGGGAAACACCAGTCTTCCTGACCGAGATGCCAGCTAGAACCGTTTATGTGGATGCCTTTTACATAGACAGGTATCCCGTGACCAACTACCAGTATCGCCGCTTCGTGGAAGAGACGGGCCACAGGGCACCTTGGCTCTGGGATGACCCGAGGTGGAACCAGCCCATGCAACCGGTTGTGGGAGTGGGATGGGAAGATGCCAGGGCCTATGCCAGGTGGGCCGGAAAAACTCTGCCAACGGAGGAGCAGTGGGAGAAGGCTGCAAGGGGCACGGATCGCAGATGGTGGGCATGGGGTGACGAGTTTCTGCCCAACAGGTGCAATTCCAGGGAATATGGCCTGGGGAGGACTAGCGAAATAGGTCTTTTCGATGAAGGGGTCAGCCCCTATGGATGTTACGACATGTGCGGAAACGTTTGGGAGATGTGTGAGGGAAGGTGGCAGGGAGACCATCCTCCCATGAGGGGTGGATGTTTTCTGGGTTCGGCCACCTTCGTGAGGGCTGCATGCAGATGGACTCCCGAGGACCCCATAAATGGAGCCCACTGGCTTGGTTTCCGTTGCGTGAAAAACATTCCCAGAAGACCTTGAAGATCCAACACCTGATGAGCCTAAAATGAAAAGAGGCCCACTGGGAAAGAAGATCTCGCCGGGGCCGAGCTTGAACCCTCCCCTCGCCATCTTGGATGGATTCTCTCAGATCGCAGTAGTCCAATGATCCATTGCCGAAAGGAGGTTTTAATGGTGGGTTTTGATCCCGTCTTTTTTCGTCAGATGGAAGAGCTCTTCCATCCCGAGTCAGTTGCCATAGTGGGTGTTCCACGGGGAATGAAGATGGGGAAGCTCTTTCTTGTCGCCCTCAAGGACCAGGGGTTCAGGGGACCCATATTCCCTGTCAATCCAGAGGCTCGAAAGATAGAGGGCATGGAGGCATATCCCAGTGTAAAGGCCATCCCCACGAAAGTGGACATGGCAATAGTCCTGGTGCCCGCGGAGAGGGCCTTGGAAGTGGTGAGAGAGTGTGGAGAAAAGGGAGTGAAGGCTGTTGTTCTGTTCACAGCTGGATTCAGCGAGACGGGCACTCAAGCTGGCCTGTCCGCAGAGAAGGAGCTCGTCGATCTGGCGAGGAAGACCGGGATGCGGATAATCGGTCCCAATTGCATGGGCATATATGCTCCAGCCTCTGGCCTCTCTTTTTTCCCGGAGCTTCCCAGGGAGCCTGGTCCCATAGGGATGGTGACCCAAAGCGGCTCTTTGGGTAACATCCTCGGGAGAATGGCGAGGCAAAAGGGGCTGAGGTTCAGCAAAGTCGTGAGCATAGGTAATCAGTGCGACCTCACAGCCTCAGACTTCCTCCATTACATGGCCTACGACGGAGAAACCCAGCTCGTGGGCATGTATCTCGAAGGCGTGAGGGACGGGAGGGCCTTTCTCAATGCCTTGAAAGCCGCATGCATCAGAAAGCCCGTGATCCTGTGGAAGGTCGGTCTCACCCCGGAAGGACAGAGGGCTGCGAGGTCTCACACAGCTTCCCTGGGAGGCTCGAGAGAGATATGGGAAGCGGTGGCGAGGCAAGGGGGTGCAGTTACGGTCAGGGGATTCGAGGAATTTGTGGATACCCTCATGGGCTTCGCGTTCTTGCCAAAACCTCCCGGTCCCAAGACAGCAATAGTGTCCGGGCCTGGAGGTCTTGCTGTGAGTGCGGCAGAGGCCTGTGGCAGAGAGGGGCTGACTCTGGCAGAGCTGAGTCCAGATACCAGGAAAAATTTGGAGAAGATCGTCCCCCCGACAGGGACAAGCACGCGCAATCCAGTGGATGTGGGCCTCACAGCCTCGTTCGACATGAAAATATATGTGGAGAGCGCCAGGTCAGTTGCCGAGGATCCCGGAGTGGACGCCGTTGTCATGATCGGGATGGGCATCTCCCATGAGGATAACCGCAGGTATGCTCAGGCTATCATAGAGCTCAGGGACAGAACCAAGAAGCCATTCCTCATAGTGAACATCCCTGGCTTCGATCCCGAGATGGGGAGACCCTTTCTGGAGGCGAAAGTCCCCTTCTTCGAGAGCTCGGAGAGGGCACTCAGGGTCTACAGGCTCTTCTGGGAGGACTTCCAGCGAAGAGGAAGCCGCCTTGCTACCTCTTCTTGCCAGATTCAGGACTGAGAAGCCTTGGATCTATGTTGCCGGATTCCGGTCCTCCACATTCGGGAGTGTAGCAGCTCACATCAGCGAAGGAGCAACTCTCCTTGCAGGAAGGGCAACGATCTGGTACAGAGGAGGAGCTGAATGTGTAACCGCAGTTGGAGCATTTCCATTGACCCATGTGACACCTCCTAGAAGCGCTGGCCAATTTCCACTTTCTATGATACAGGTTTTTCCCAGGAATCCAAGGCGTAAGGTGAAAACATGGATTTCCAGAAGACGGACATCTCTTTCCTCAGAACCAGGGCAGCCCTCAAGTGGGGTAGGTGGGGTGAAGACGTCATTTCCCTCTCCGTGGCTGATATAGACTATCGCCCTCCCAGGGAAGTCAGAGAAGGAGTCCAGCGCTGGCTTTTGGAAGATCGCTCACCCTATGGTCATTACCAGGGAGATGTGGAGTTGAGGGAGGCCCTAGCCCAGAAGCTCTTCGAGAAGAACAAGCTTCGAGTGGCCCCAGATGACATAGTGGTCATTCCTGGGACGATGTTCGCGATTTTTCTAGTATGCTATCTTTTTCTAGACCGGGGAGATGAGGCCCTCATAAGCCCAGCGCCCGTATATGGGCCCTTCTGGAAAAATGTGGAGGCATCCCGCGCCATCGCTCGTGGCCACGATCTGGACATGGACCAAGGGTTCCGATTCCGAGCGGATGTCCTACCTGAGCTAGTGAACTCCAGAACAAGGCTCGTAATGGTCTGCAATCCCCACAATCCCACAGGAAGGGTCCTCTCCAGGGAAGAGCTTGAAGCCATAGCGAGAGTTGCCGAGGAGAAGGACCTTCTCATCTTTTCCGACGAGCTATATGAAGACATGGTCTTCGAAGGAGAGCACATCTCCATAGCGAGTCTGGCACAGGAAATCTTCCATCGAACAATAACCGTATATGGATTCAGCAAGGCCTTTGGGATTCCAGGGTACAGGGTGGCATATATGGTGGTGCCAGGAAGGCTGAGAAACAAGGTGGTCGAGGCCACAAAGAGGATCATAGTCCACACAGACACCCTAGCTCAGGCAGCTGCCATGGGTGCAATGGCTGCAGCCAGCCTCTGGCTCCCTGCCTTCATGTCTCACCTGAAGGAGATGAGAGACAGAGTGATTGACAGGCTGAGTAGAATTCCAGGGGTCCGATGCCACAGGCCACAGGCGACCCCTTTTGTGTTCGCGGATATGAGGTCCTTCGGCCTTCCGAGTGAGGAGATGGGGAAGTTACTTCTAGAGAGGGCCAAGGTTGTGCTCCATCCGGGAAGGCAATTCGGTCCGTCGGGAGAGGGTTTCATGCGGCTGAATTTCGCGACCTCTTGGGATATCTTGTCTGAGGCCCTGGGAAGGATGGAGGTTGTTCTGTGTGACCTTTGGAATGAGAGGGATAACTGGCGAAGAGGGGAGGGGACCTGAAATGGAAGACGAGCTCATCCTGGAGAGGGTAGATGATGTGGCCATACTTCGAATGAACAGGCCAGCCCAGATGAACAGCCTTAGTCATTCCCTTCTTGGAGGGCTGTGGGAGGCCTTCGGCGACCTGGCGCAGAACGATTCCGCAAGATGTCTCATCCTCACAGGGACAGGGGAGTCCTTTTCAGCCGGGGGAGACATGGGGGTCCTCAAGGAGTGGAGCGAATCTCCACCATCTCTGGTCTATAGACAGATGAAGATGGTCGGGGAAGTAGTGATGAGAATATTCAATTTCCCCAAGCCATTGATCACAGCGGTGAATGGGGTAGCAGTGGGAGGGGGCTGCAGCTTGGCCCTGTGTGGGGATGTGGTTATGGCCTCGGAGAAGGCCAGGTTTGGGATGGTATTCTCTAGGAACAACCTCGGGCCGGACATGGGAGCCTCTTTCATCCTGCCCCGGCTCGTTGGCGTCCTGAAGGCAAAGGAGCTCATCTACAGTGGGAGAATAATCTCGGCCCAGGAGGCCCACTCCTTGGGCATGGTGAGCGAGGTCGTGCCCCATGAGGTCCTGATGGAAAGGGCGCTGGAAAGGGCCAAGGAAATGGCCAAATGGGCCCCCCAAGCCATAGCCTTTGGCAAAACGCTCCTTCACCGTTCCATGGCCGGAGCATCCATGGAGGAACTCCTGGAAATGGAAGCACAGGCTCAGGCTATACTGTTCAACTGCGAGGACACGAAGGAAGCGGTGAAGGCATTTCTCGAGAAGAGAAAGCCTGTCTTCAAAAACAGATGAGATTCTCGAAGGAGCTAGCCGGCTCCGGAAACAGGGCTTGATGAGGGGAGGTCTCGAAGATGAGAAACGGATGGAAAAGGGCAGTCGTGGGGGCGCTGGCTTTTGGCCTCATTGTCTTCTCCAGCGGTTGTTCCCAGTGGCTGGCCGCATCCGAGGAAGCCAGGGAGACTGCCAAAAGATGTAGCATTCAACCCACTGCCCCAGGCTGTGCCGAGGCAGGCTGGGGAAGGCCAGGCATGGGCTTTTGATTTCCGCCTCCTTTCCCTTCCCCAAAAGGGGCCCTGGCCCCTTCGGTGGGTATCTTTGGTCTCCACTAAGGATCGCTGGGCTCCACGGCTTATCTCGAGAGAGCCGTACAGCGTATAATGGAGAAGACGTTTGCAGGGATGAGAACATAGTATCCAGGGGCTCGAAGAAAGGGGGTCTCCGTGGGACAAGAAGGCCAAAGAGATACTGAGGCTTACAAGTTCGTGAGCAGAAGCGAGGAAGAGTGGCGGCGAATCCTGACAGAGGAACAATTTTACGTGCTTCGAAAAAAGGGAACTGAGCCCCCTTTCACTGGGAAGTATCATGACCTGAAGGAAGAGGGAAAGTACGTTTGTGCCGGCTGTGGGAATGAGCTTTTCAGCTCGGAGCAAAAATTCGACTCCGGGACCGGTTGGCCGAGTTTTTGGGCTCCCATAAGGGAGGATGCTCTCAGGGAGGAGGAGGACAACTCCCTTTTCATGAGAAGGACAGAGGTCCTCTGCTCCCTTTGCGGAGGCCACTTGGGCCATGTCTTCCCGGACGGCCCGGCCCCCACAGGACTCAGATACTGCATCAATTCAGCAGCCTTGAAGTTCGTGAAAAAGGCGGAAAAGGAGTGATGGATCCCGAATCTCTCCGTGGGAGTCCAGGGATAGTCCATTCCGATCTTCCGGAGAACGAGTCAACGGTCCAAAGGTCGAGTTTAGCCCATTTTTGTCGGAAGATATGGGCTGGCCTCGCGATGTCAGGGAAAGAACTTTGTCCTCCTTCTCCCATCTAGCAGAGCCCGCTCGGAAGGATATGGAGAGGGGAGCTAGGTCCAGGGCCTCATCCTCGAAGGTCCGTTATTCGGAGAAATGGGCCCAGTTTGGAAATGGACCCTCAGAGAGTCCCAAAAGGGATGGAGAGCGTCTTTTCACCGGATGGAAGTCTGTGAGAGAGGATAGACTCTCTGGTCTTTTTCGCGGGATAACCCGGGGACATAAGATGAGGGGGTAGCGGAATATGGCTTTTTCGCCGGAGCTTTTACGGGGGGCTTACGATTTGCACGTTCATGTCTTTCCTGATGTGGTCGGAAGATCCAAGGATTTGGTCGAGCTGGCCAAGGAAGCGGCCCACCCCGTTCCCTGTACCGGAACGTCAGTTTCCAGGCATCACCATTTTTGACGAGAAAGGCCACATCAAAGGAGAGTGCAAGAGGATCCTGCGACTGATAAAGGAATTCGATGCAGTTTTGGCAACAGGCCATATTTCTCCAGGTGAATCCCTGGAGCTACTGGAGGAAGGGGCTCGATGTGGGATCAAGAGAATGATCGTAACCCATGCCTCTCAATCGGTAGTGGCCATGGATATGAGGGACCAAAAGGAGGCAGTTGGCATGGGGGCCTTCATAGAGCATAGCTTCTTCGCCTTGACTCCAAGCTGCCCGAATCCAATTTCCATGGAGATATTGGCCGAGCAAATCCGGGAAGTGGGTGTGGAGCATGTGATCCTGTCCTCGGATCTCGGTCAAAGATCCAACCCCCCGCCTGTTGAGGGCTTTGGGGAGTATCTCTCTAGACTGAGGGACTTTGATTTCTCCCTCGAGGAGATGAGGGTAATGATCGAGGACAATCCCAGAAAGCTCTTGGAGGGTCGAGAGGGTCCAGCGCAGTAGCCAAAATCCAACTGGAATCGGACCATCCCTGCCCTGATCAAAGGATCTGTGGACTTTGGCGGACCTTCCCCTTTTCTCCTGCGGCTCCAAAGAGCGAGAGCTTGACGCCCCACGACCACTCCTGTATAAGAAGACCCAACCAGAAACTCGGGCCAAAGGACACGTATGGGATCATCTTCAACCACCTCCCTCTGCGAAGACAGAAGGCCTGGAGTCCTTCTTCTCCACAATGTGGATCCCTCTTGGCCCCAAAAAGACATCCTCGATGCATTGTCCCAAGCTCGCACCATCCTGGAGGCCCTATCGGAGAAGGTCCCCAGAGTGCGGGAGGTCAGGGTGGAGGATCAGCTCTTGGCTATGAGACTCTCGGCCTTTGATCCCAGGGAATGGATCGTCCTCAATTGGTGCGAGGAAATACCCGGCCTGGAGCGAAGCGAGCACTTGGTGCCAGTGGTTCTCGAGACTCTGGGGTTCCATTACACCGGCTCACCTGGAGATGTCCTGGCACTGAGCTGGGAAAAGACAGCCATCAAGACACTTCTCGCCAAAATGGGGATACCTACCCCGGCCTGGAAGACATTCGAGGTTCCAGACCAGCACGACTGGCGTATCTTCCCAGCCATTGTCAAGCCCGCAAGGGAGCATTGCAGCATAGGCTTGACTCCCCAATCAGTGGTGATGGACATTGTGGAGCTTCGCAGACAGGTGGAGAGGGTCGTAGAGGAGCTGAGACAGCCCGCCTTGGTGGAGGACTTCATAGATGGCCCAGAGTTCCACGTCACCCTCTGGGGAAATGGCTTGGTGGAGATGTTGCCGCCAGCGGAGATGGACTTTAGCTGCTTCCAGGATCCGAGGGAGAGACTATGCACATTCGACTCCAAGTTCGAGCCTGGATCCAGACATTACGAGGGGATCCAGGTGAGAATACCCGCGAGGCTCTCCCCCGAGCAAAGAGGAGAACTCGAGGAGGTGGTGAGAAGGGCGTATCTCGCAGTGGGATGCCGGGACTACGCTAGGCTGGATGTGAGGATGCGAGATGGGGTCTTCTATGTGCTGGATGTCAATCCCAACCCGGATCTGGCTGCAGATACGACAATGGCCCTGTGTGCTGAACAAATCGGATACTCGTACGGTGCAATGCTCCAAAGGCTCATCGATCTTGCCTTGGAGAGGAGTCGGGATCCCATCATTGAGGGACCAAGAAGGGCCCTCTTGAGGGAGGGGGCCAAAATGGGATCAGCTTTGAGGAAGGATCCCGGATGGTGCTACTGATCGCAGACGTTCGAAAAATCTTCACGGTAGGTGGATGATGCGGGCTGTCTCGACCTCAGACTTGAAGAAATGGGCTCATAGCGAGAGAGCCCCTGACCTTAGGTCTCGGGATCTAGCCTGGGATTGAGCTCGAGAATCTCTTAGTGCAATGCTCTTTTGGGACACAGCCCCAAAACTCATGAGATCTCGAAATCATCCGAGTCATTGAAGGGGGGCTTCTGGAGAGGCTTGGGCGGCCCGGAAGCTATTCTCCGAGGCCATGGGAGATGGGATCTGGAGGAGGTAAGAGGTGCGATTCGAGTATCCCAAGAGGAGGAAGGCGAGCGCCTATGCCCAGAGGTCGGTTGTGATGGCGAAGAGGGGCATGGTGGCGAGTAGCCATGTCCTGGCATCCCAGTCAGGCCTCAAGGTGCTCCTTCGGGGAGGGAATGCTGTAGATGCGGCAGTGGCAATGCTCTTCACCCTAAGCGTAGTTGAGCCCCATTCGGTGGGGCTGGGAGGTGATGCCTTTGCCCTCATATGGAAGGCCAAAGAGAGAGTCCTTGTGGGGCTAAATGGAAGTGGGAGAGCCCCACTGGCCTCCAGCATCGAGTGGTTCAAGGAAAGGGGGATGAACGCCATCCCGGAAAGGGGGATTCTATCGGTCACGGTCCCAGGGGCGCTTCGCGCATGGGCCGATGCCTTGGAGCGATGTGGCACAATGACTCTCTCGCAAGTCATGGAGGATGCCATTGTCTATGCGGAGGAAGGTTTCCCAGTCACGGAGATAATAGCGGGAGAATGGGAGAGCGCGAAGGAGACCCTCGAGCGAGATGAGGAGGGAGCGAGGGTTTTCCTCCCTGGTGGAAGGCCTCCGAGGCCCGGGGAGGTTTTTCGAAATCCTGATCTGGCAAGGACTCTCAAGAGGTTGGAGAAAGAGGGGGTGGAGTCCTTCTACGAAGGTCCAATAGGGGAGGCCATAGTCGCGGCATCGAGGAAAAGGGGGGGCCTGCTCAGTATGGAGGACCTAAAGTCTCACAAGAGCGCTTGGGTCCATCCTGTCTCCACAATCTATCGTGGCTACGAGCTATGGGAACTTCCCCCCAATGGCCAGGGCATAGTGGCCCTGGAGATGCTCAACATCCTCGAAGGATACCCCTTGGGTGATTTGGAGCACAATGGCCCGGAACATATCCATCTCCTTGTAGAGGCAAAAAAGGCGGCTTTCGAAGACAGGGACACTCTCCTGGGAGACCCTCTCTTTGGACCCGTGCCCATCGAGGCCATGCTGTCCAAAGAGAGGGCGGCAGACATAAGATCCAGGATCTCAATGACAAAGGCCTCTCCACCGTCCTTCCTCCAGCCATCAGCTCCAGGATCCGATACCGTTTATGTGTGCGCCGTGGACGCAAATGGCAATGCCGCATCCTTCATCAGCAGCATATTCATGCACTTCGGCTCAGGGGTTGTGGTGGAGGGGACGGGCCTGGTGCTTCAAAACAGAGGGCATGCCTTCAGGCTCGATCCCTCCCACCCCAACTCCCTCCTTCCAGGGAAGAGGCCCCTTCACACCATTATCCCTGCCATGCTTTTGAAAGGCGGGAATTTCATCATGAGCTTCGGGGTCATGGGGGGAGATATGCAGCCTCAGGGTCATGTCCAGTTCCTGGTGAATGTCATTGACTTCGCAATGAACTTGCAGGAGGCATTGGACTCACCCAGGGTAAGGCATCTTCAAGGGATGAGGGTTTACCTGGAAGAGGGCATACCGGGAAAGACACGTTCAGCCCTCAAGGCCATGGGACACGAGGTGGAGGAAGGGAAACCCCAGGTGAATCAGGTAGGAGGGGGGCAGGCAATCTATAGGGATCCGGAAACTGGTGTGCTCTTAGGCGCTTCGGACAGGAGAAAGGATGGCTGCGCCATAGGGTTTTGAGGGGGCTTGATACCCATATGTGCCTGGTGCAAGAAGATAAGGGACGACACGGGCTACTGGCAACAGCTTGAGGCCTACTTGAGGGACCACTCAGATGCGGAGTTGAGCCACGGGATATGTCCTGAGTGC
>Ga0315298_1000644_pt1 | contig 67464 bp, 60 predicted proteins | sample WHS_1_MG_FD_203077 | JGI IMG/M metagenome (GOLD analysis project Ga0315298, IMG submission 203077) | Extremophilic microbial mat communities from Washburn Hot Springs, YNP, Wyoming, USA - WHS_1_MG | ecosystem: Environmental > Aquatic > Thermal springs > Hot (42-90C) | place: USA: Wyoming...
GACAAGTCCAAACGCGTTATCGCTACCGTCATCGCAAACCTCCTCCAGGGAAGTTCAGCGAATCATACCCGCCCGAGCCGCACCAACTCACATTCGAGTCAACGGAACCTCAGGTTGGTATTACATGAACACCCACCCGATCGGCCATTACGACCGCCCCGAAACCCTGCGCGCCCTCTGGTACAAACTCGCCGCCAGCCTCGGAAGCCACGCCCATTACATCCTGCCGAACCTCGCCTCCGTCTGGCGGCGGAGTGGTTGATCTCGGTTTCAAGACTATCGACAGAAACGAGTTATCCAGTCCACTTTATAGTCATCATCCTCAATTTTTGAAGCAAATCGATCCGATTCGGAACCCATTTGTGCATATCCAAACACAATACAAATGCTAAAAGACCGTCGACCGGTTGCGGTCGCATAACCGTCTTTAACCGAATATTACGCGACACTCTTCATTTTATCTCTCTGGCCGAACACACCGGATCGCATCGAACCACCGAAGAACGGGGATTTTCATCATGGGCATGATCGGCGCCATCCGCCACCAGATCACCCGCCGCCGTCTCGCCCGGCCGCTCGGCTTCATCCACATCCCCAAGGCCGGCGGCACCGGCATGCTCGCCCATCTCGATGCCACGCTGCGTCCCAAATCCAGCGTCTACTGGCTCGACCGTTCGCAATTCGGCGCCTTCACCGATTTTTCGAGCATGGACCCCGGCATGGCCGCCGGCATCATCGACCGCACGCCCGCAACCCCCGCCACTGCCGACATCATCGCCGGCCACATCGCGCCCTCGACCCTTCGCGCCCGCTCCCCCGGAGCCCTGCCGGTCACCATCCTCCGCCTGCCCACCGCCCGCCTGCTCTCGCACTGGCTCTACTGGCGCGGCTACGACGATGAACGCCTGCGCGCCTTCGGAGCCTGGGGGCAGCATATCGCCCTGTCCCGCCTCGATCTCGCCGAATTCCTCAGCGCCCCCGCCATCGCCTGCCAGACCGACAATCTGATCCTGCGCATGCTCCTCTGGCCCCATCCCCTCATCCCCGAAGCCGGTTTCATCGACCCCGCGCACGATGAAACCCTCCTCGCCGCAGCCCACCAAACCCTCGCCGGCTTCGCCCATGTCGGCGTCGTCGAAAACCCCGATCTCACGGCGAACCTCGATGCCTGGCTGAGCCGCACCTACGGCATCTCGGTCTGGTCCCGCCTCCGCGCCGCCATCCCCGACCATGCCGAACCCAAACTCAACACCGCCCGCAAACTCGCCCGCTCGCTGCAAACCCCGCTCGCCGACCAACTCGCCGGCCCCGGCGGCCAACGCCTCGCCGCCAGCTCCCGCCTCGACCTCAAACTCTGGCAAACCACCGTCGCCCGCACCCTGCCGGGCCAATCCCCCGACCCGCTCATGATCACCACCTTCGACCGCCTGATCTCCCGCTACAACCAGCTCTGAACCCCAGCCCAGCCGATCAGCATGAACAAACCGACCTCGATCTATCTCGATCTCGTCCGCTTCACCGCAGCCGTCACCGTGTTCTTCGGTCACGTATCCGGCAGTCGTCTCACCGGCGGACTGTTCTGGCAGATGGGGCCTTACGGTCCCGAAGCCGTCGACGTCTTTTTCGTTCTGTCGGGCTTCGTCATCGCCTACGTCTACGATACGCGTGAACACAGCCTCACCGACTACGCGGTCAGCCGCTTCGCACGCATCTACTCCGTCGCGCTTCCCGCCCTGATCGTCACCTTCATCCTCGATGCGATCGGACGCACCAAAAGCCCTGGCCTCTACAGCGAATCATGGCACTATGTCTGGCACGGCAGAATTTCCCAGATCCTGCATGCCGTCACCTTCACCAACCAGATCTGGTTCAACAATCTCCCGCCCGGATCGGATTTTCCGTTCTGGTCGCTCGGCTTCGAGGTCTGGTATTACGTGATCTTCGGCGTGGCGATGTTCACCGCGAAATCGTGGCGTATTCCGGCAGTCCTTTCGGTCCTGCTGATCATGGGCCCCAAAGTCGCGGCGATGTTCCCGATCTGGCTGATGGGCGTCGCAGCCTATCATCTCTGCAAACGAATCGAATTTTCCGTCCGGCTCGGCGCAACCCTGTGCCTCGGCGCCATCGCCGCCTGGATCGCCTATGAAGTTTATGTCCGGCATTCCGGTCGCCCGATCGGCCCGAACTGGATCGGTCGCCCGCCGATCATCCAGGATTACATCATCGGAACTCTGTTCACGATCCACCTGATCGGCTTTCGAGCCATTTCCCACATCCCGGGCCCACTCCTGCTCCGCCTCGCCGGCCCGATCCGCTGGATCGCCGGCGCAACCCTGACACTCTATCTTTTCCACCTGCCGCTCGCCCAGTTCATCGCCGCCGAATCGCCCTGGTCCTCCCACACATGGCAAACCCGCACGATGGTCTATCTCGGCGTCCCGGTGCTCGTGTTCATCATCGCGCACTTCACCGAGCGTCGAAAAGACATCTGGCGTCATGGCTTCCAGACCCTGTTCGCACGTTTCCAGCGCCCGGTCGCCCTGTGAGCACAGCACCGGTAACGGCCACACCCTGAGCAGCCGTTCCACTAACCCAAAGCGTCATGATATGCCTCTGATTCGCTGCCACACGCCTGAACCCTAAAAAAGTTCAGCAGCCAAACAGACGTTCCGCAGGAGCCGGATCGATATTCCGCGCCAGCCGCAGTTGCCGCAAAGCCGCGTTCGTAAAATAACGCTCGCGCAGCGACCGGACAGTGGGTCGATCAGTCTTCAGCCAGTCCCTGATCATATCGTTCGCATTTTCCGGCAACGCACCGTATCCGCCGGAATAGATCAACGACTTGATCGCCGCATTCTCCATCCGCCCGCGCGCCTGCCGGACCTCGCGGTTATACTGCCTGCGAATATCGCGCCATTGGAAAACCGACAGCGGCGTAAGCGCAAAACCGGCATCGGCAACCCCGATCAAGCGCGCGTTATCCCAAGGCGAATTCGGTGCGTCGAGATCATGTGCTACCATCGATCCCAGCAGCCCATCCACTCGATAGAGCTGCAACGGCAGCCGATATCCCGCCGCAACCAGTCGGTCGACGAAATCGGGGCGCAACCCATAGCATTGCCCATTGAGCATGCCCCCTTTCATCGTGTTGTCCGCAACAAGTTTCGCCGAGCGTCCGCTCAACGGCAGGGCCGCTACCGCCAACACCTTCTGGTCAGACGCCAGCGCCGCCGCCATCGCCACAAAAGACCTCTCACCGATCGTAGTATAGGCATCGACCCCGAAATGAACCGATGCCGCCCGCCGCAGATCGTACAAAAAATAATTGATCGCATTGGCCTTGTCCGCCACCGGAAACCGGAAAACCGTCATCGCTGCATGGGACAGCCGCAGCCCCTTCAATATCTCGGCCGAATGATCGGTCGTGCCGTTCAGCAGGACAGAGATATGCGCGGCCCGACCCGCGCATGCCCGATCGATCGAGGCGATGCACGCGCCGATCGTCGCCGCCTCATTGACCGCATATACCGCGATATCGAAATCGAGCACCGGCATCAGCCTGCGGTATCCGAAGCCAGCGGCTTGCGCGCCAACGCCCAGATCGATTGCGGATAGGCTGGTTCATTCGGAAACTCCTTGCGCCAGCCAACCCGCGCCCAACTCACCAGATTCGCCTTCAGCGCGTCGCGATTACCCCAGGCCCCGGTCCTCACCGTCTCAAGTTCGAACCCGCACTCCGCCAGAAAATACCGCATCCCCGTCTCGGTCCAGCGACTGCAATCCACCGGAACATCATGAATTCGGATCAAAAACGGCGTCATGACCATGAAGTGCCCGCCCGGCTTCACCATGTCGAACACATGACGCCCAGCCCGATACGGCCATAGCAGATGCTCGAACACCTGATCGGCAATCACCAGATCGAATTGCCGGTCGAGACGGTCGTTGCAGATGTCATAAGCCGGGTAATTCATCTCGGTAAATGAGCGGAATGGAATATCCCGCCACGCGGCACCCGCGGAAATCTCCAGCACATCAAGAGTCTGCGGTCCCATCTCGTCAATCCAGCGCCGACATTCATCCTGATAAACCACCCGGATCAAATGCCGAAGATCATACCCGATCGACTTTGCCACCCGGGTCACCAACCGCTTGACGGCCTCATCATCAGCAGCCCTGCTACTGATCTCCCGCCGCAATTTCTCGAAAATACTCAATCCCATGCGAAAACATCCACCATATTGCGTCCGAAATCCAGAGGCTTTCTGCGCCCCCACATCGACCTGATCGTCGCACGCTTTGCCTCGTCCCGCTGCACGGCGCAATGAACCAGCGAGCTGAAAATGCCTCGGTCCAGCACTCTTATCGGCGGGATGTTTCGGTTAGCGAGAAAAGGTAAACAAGAAGTTCTTTTTTGCAAAAAAGAACCAAAAAACTCTCTTGAATCTGGTCCCGTGCCATTGAAAACGCCCGTGCCCCAATGGAGCGAAAGTTTTTGTGCACCTTTTTTTCAAAAAAGTAGCCTTTCCTCCTTTCACTGGCTTTCTCACCCCCCACCCCATGTGATTATTAGCCTGCGTGTCCAGCACCGCGCCACCTCACCCCATTGATGCCGCCGCTGTCATCGGCAAGCTTATCCAGATCCTTCAGGATCTTCTGGCCGTCCTCGCGCACAAGCATCCCGGGCTGAACTTCGCCTGCCGGCACCTTGATTCCTTCATCACCCAACTCGCCGATCTCACCTTCCCGCGCCCGGCCGCACCGGCCGCCCCCGTGCGGACGCTGATCTGCACCGCAGCATCACCTCCGACGCGCGCCATCCGAACCAAGCGACGCCGGACTCGTCCCAGCGCCGCGCCCCGCGCAAGCGCGATCCCGCCACGCGGCCCCACATCCCCATCATTCGCCCCCTGGCACCAGCCGCCAATCGGCCCCCCGCCGAAAAATTCCCCGACACAGGCCAGCGAACACGCACGCCCATATCGTTACGATATCATAACAATCTCCATCCCGTCCCGCCCGGACGGCCAGCAGGACACAGGCCTGCACCGAAGCATCTGGAAATCATGGCACCATACCTGCCATTGGTGGACAATGGAGAGCGAACCCCACATCATGCGCGGCACCGCCGCGTTCCGGCGCACCAATCTCGCGATGTTCGCGGCGGGATTCGCGACCTTCGCCCTGATGTACTGCGTCCAGCCCCTGCTGCCGGTCTTCGCCGCCGATTTCCACGTCTCGCCGCTCGTCTCAAGTTTCGCCCTGTCGCTCACCACCTTCACCCTCGCCGGCGCGCTGCTGATCGCCAGTGCGCTCTCCGAGGTCTGGGGCCGCAAGCCGATGATGGTCGCCTCGATCCTCGGTGCGGCGGTCCTCACCATGATCTCGGCGGCAATCCCGCACTGGGGGTGGTTCCTGGTCATGCGCGCCGCGATCGGGCTGGTCCTCTCCGGCCTCCCGGCAGTTGCGATGGGATATCTGGCGGAGGAAATCGACCCGAAATCGATCGGCCTCGCCATGGGATTATATGTCGGCGGCAGCGGCTTCGGCGGCATGACCGGGCGGCTGCTCACCGGAATTCTCGCGGATGGGTTCGGCTGGCGCCGGGCCACCGCCACGATCGGCGTGGTCGGGCTGGTCTCGGGCCTGATCTTCCTGCGCAGCCTGCCGCCCTCGCGCCATTTCACCCGTCGCAGCTTCGCCCTCGGCGCCCTGGCCCGCGCCTACCGCGCCCATCTGGCCGATCCCGCCCTGCGCCTTCTGTTCGCGGAAGCCTTCCTCATAATGGGCGGCTTCGTTACCGTTTATAACTACATCACCTTCCGCCTGCTCGCCCCGCCGTTCGACCTGTCGCAGACCCTCGTGGGGCTGATTTTCGCGGTCTATCTCGTCGGCGTCGCAAGCTCGGCATGGATGGGCCACCTCGCCAGCCGCTTCGGCCGGTCGCATATGCTGCCCCTCGGGATCGCGATCGAACTGACCGGCGCGGTGGTCACGCTTTCAGGCTCGCTCCCGCTCATCGTGCTGGGCATAGCGCTGGTCACCTTCGGCTTTTTCGCGAGCCACTCGGTCGCCAGTTCGTGGGTCGGCGCTCAGGCCAAAGGTGCGAGGGCGCAGGCCGCGGCCCTCTATCTGTTCCTCTATTACATGGGGTCGAGCGTCACCGGCTCGGTCGGCGGCCTCGCCTGGAGCGCAGGCGGCTGGGTCGGCGTGGTCGGCATGATCGTGATCCTGCTGGCAATCGGTCTCGTGCTCGCCCGGCGCCTGGCAAACTTGCCATCCGCCGCGCCGGGGATCATTTAAGCATCATGGCATACGTGGCACGACGGGAGAGCAGGTGATGGACGGCGCGGCCGAAGATCGGCAGATCACAATTCATACCAAGGCGGATTTCGCCCCGATGCGCGAAGCCGGCGCACTTGCCGCCGAGGTGCTCGACATGATCGGCCCGCACGTCCGCCCCGGCATCACCACGGGCGAACTCGACACGATCTGCCATGAATATATCCTCGCCCACAACGCGATCCCGGCGCCGCTGAATTATCGCGGCTTTCCGAAATCGACCTGCATTTCGATCAACCACGTGGTCTGCCACGGCATCCCCGGCGACCGGGCATTGATGGACGGCGATGTTCTGAACATCGACATCACCGTGATCCTGAACGGCTGGCACGGCGATTCCAGCCGCATGTACGTCGCCGGCACGCCCTCGACCAAGGCGAAGCGCCTGATCGACGTGACCTACGAATCCCTGTTGCGCGGCATCGCGGCGGCCAAACCGGGCAACCGCTTCGGCGATATCGGCCACGCGATCCAGACCTATGTCGAATCCCAGCGCTTCACGGTGGTGCGCGATTTCTGCGGCCACGGCATTGGCCAGCGTTTCCACGCCGCCCCCAACGTGCTGCATTTCGGCCGCAAGGGCGACGGACCGCTGCTGCGCCCCGGCATGTTCTTCACCATCGAACCCATGGTCAACGCCGGTCGCCCCGAGGTCAAGATCCTCGACGATGGCTGGACCGCTGTCACCCGCGACCGCAGCCTCTCGGCCCAGTTCGAACACATGATCGGCATCACCGAAACCGGCTGCGAAGTCTTCACCCTCGCCGCCGGTGAACGTATCCCCACGACCTGATCGCTTTCCAAACCACACCGGATATGACAATCTTGACGTGTGGCAAAAGCAGGCAAAACACGTAAACCGGGAGAAATCCAGCTCGATCTGGGCACCGAACCCGCCATCGAACCTCACCCCCCGGAGGTTCACGGCGCGGAGGGACATCGCGCCCGGCTGCGCACCCGGCTGCTGAAAGCCGGGCCGGAGTCTCTGGCCGATCACGAAGTGCTCGAAATGATGCTCTTCCTCGCCCTTCCCCGGCGCGACACCAAGCCGATCGCCCGCGCCCTGGTGACGCGCTTCGGTTCCTACGCCCAGGCGATCGCCGCACCGGTCGCCGAACTCCTGACCGTCGAGGGCCTCGGCGAATCCGGTGCCGCCGCCCTGAAAATCGTCCAGGCCGCCGCCCTCCGCCTCGTCAAAGCCGAGGTGATCTATCGCCCCGTCCTCAATCACTGGGACCGGCTGATCGAATACCTCACCGCCGTCCTCGCCCGCGAGCGGATCGAGCAGACCCGGGTGCTCTTCCTCGACCATCGCAACCGCTTGATCGCCGATGAGGTCCAGTCGAGCGGCACGGTGAACCACACCCCGGTCTATCCGCGCGAACTGGTCAAACGCGCCCTCGAACATCACGCCACCGCGATCATCCTGGTCCATAACCACCCGAGCGGCGATCCCACGCCCTCGCAGGAGGACATCGCAATGACCCGCGAAATCAAGCAGGCTGCAAGCACTCTGTCGATCGTGCTGCACGACCACGTGATCATCGGCAACGGCAAATGGGTCAGCCTGAAACGGCTCGGCCTGCTATGAACCCCAGCCGGTCAGAATACCGAGATGCAGCGCCACAAGCAGCCGCCCGCCGCTCATCATCGAAGCCAGCGCCATCGGCACCATCTCGCGCGGCGGGATCATCCGCGACCGCGCGATGGTCGCATTGGTCTCCCCGGCATCGCGCAGATCGCGCAGCAGGGCCATCGGGTTGGCATACTCGAACTCCACGATCTCCCGTTCCGCGACCGGCAGCGCGAATCCCGCCCGTTGCAGCAGCCCCGCGCAATCGGATAATTCGGGAAACGGCGACACCCGCGGCGCGGCACCGCCGGTCAGCGCCGCCTCCGCCTCGATCAGCGCTGTCCGCAGATTACCCAGCGTCCCCAGCAACGGCAGGCTGGCGATGAACAACCCCTCCGGCGTCAGCGCCCGACGCAACTGGATCAGCGCCCCCGGCAGATCGTTGACCCAATGCAGCGACAGATGCGCCACGATCAGATCGAATCGCGCCGCCCCGAACGGCAGAAACTCCTCATCCGCCACGATCGCGGGTCCACCCGCCACCGCCGCCATGGCCGGGGCGAGATCGGTTGAAATCACCTCAATCCCCCGCGCGGCCAGCAACGGCGCCACCACCCCCCGCCCGCCGATTTCCAGAGCGCGCGTGAAGTGCCGGCCCGTATCATCGAGCCGGTCGAGCACGCGCACGGCAAGATCCTCAAGCACCGGCGCGACCGCCCCTCGCCGCGCCGCCGCCCTGGTCCGATGCGCCGCCACCGCCGCACGATCGAACATCATCATACCCTGCCCGCTCATCATCATGGTTGTGCCGCAGCAGGGCATTCGGGGATACCCCCGGCGATGCTGAAAACCCTGCTGCGCGCGACGATCGAGACCCTCCTGCCCTCCCAGTGCCTCGCCTGCACCGAACCGGCCAGCGGTCCCGGCGAGCTTTGCGGGGCCTGTTTCGCCGGGCTCGATTTCATCACCGCACCCTTCTGCAGCCATTGCGGCCTGCCTCTGGCCGAGCCCGCGCCGCTCTGCACCAGTTGCGACTGGGCGCCCCCGGCGTTTCGCGCCGCCCGGGCCGCCTTTCGCTACGGGCCGATCGCAAAGCGGATCGTGCTGCCTTTCAAGTACGCGGATCGGCCGGAAGCCGCCGGCGGCCTCGCGCGGCTTCTGCTCCGGCCCGGCGCCGATCTGCTCGCCTCGGCGGACCTGCTGGTGCCGGTGCCGCTGCATCGCCGCCGCCTCGCCAGCCGGGGTTATAATCAGGCCGGCGAACTCGCCCGCGCGCTCGGCCGGATGGCCGGGAAGCCGGTTGCGATCGATGCGCTGATCCGCACCCGCGCCACCCGTGCTCTCGCCGAACTCGATCAGCACGACCGTGAACTCGCACTCCGCGGTGCGATCGCAATCCGGCCGGGGCGCGAGTCCGTGGTCGCCGGCAAATCGATCCTGCTGATCGACGACATCCTGACATCATGCATCACCGCCTCGACCTGTGCGGAAATCCTGTATCGCACCGGCGCGGCGGCGGTGGACGTGCTGGCGCTGGCGCGCGTGGCGGATGCCGAGACGAAGGACGTCGATTAAGCTTTCCTCAACACTCTTGAGTTATTGTCGCGCTCGCGTATGTGAATGAACTCATGGCCAAAGTGGAAATATACACCCAGTTCTTCTGCCCGTTCTGCACCCGCGCCGTGAAGCTGTTGCGGGACAAGGGGGTCAGTTTCACCGAGATCGACGCGCCCCATGGCTCTGCCGCGCGGCGGGAAGCCACTGCGCGATCGGGTGGCGGAACTACCATGCCGCAAATTTTTATCGATAACGTCGCAATCGGCGGCTGCACCGAATTGCTCGCTCTCGATCGGGCCGGCAAGCTCGATCCGCTCCTGGCCACATCAGGCTGATCGGCGCGCATGATCCATTATCAGTTGCGCTGCGCCGCCGATCACGAGTTCGACGGCTGGTTCAAGAGCAGTTCCCATTTCGAGGATCAGGCCGCGCGCGGCCTGCTGGAATGTCCCCGCTGCGGCGATCGCGGCGTCAGCCGGGCGATGATGGCACCGCGGATCGGCGGCAAATCCCGCAAGCGGCACGCCGAACCGGTCGATGCAACACCTGCGGCCCCGCCTCCACCCGTGATCGACCAGAGCGGCGCTCCCGCGCCGCCCGAAACCGCGGTGGCCGGGCGAATGCCGGCTGAAATGCGCGCCCTCCTCGCACGGGTCCGCCGGGAGGTCGAGGAACGCTGCGATTACGTCGGCCCGAACTTCGCGGACGAAGCACGCCGGATCCATGACGGCTCGGCTCCGGCGCGCGGCATCTATGGGGAGACGACCGAGGCCGAAGCCGAAGCCCTTGCCGAAGACGGGATCGAGGTCGGTCGGATCCCCTGGGTGCCTCTGGCGGATAGTTGAGCCGCTCCGCACGGTACCGTCTCGGGCTCAAGGCGTTGTGACCGGGTATTCTGCCCACCTGTCATTATATCCGTTCCGGAGGATGCGATGCGCGGATTGATCCTGCTGCTGCTCGTCACGGTTGCTCTTGGCGGTTGTGCGCTGGAACCACAGCTCCCCCCGACCGGCTATCTGCCGTTCAGCACCTTCCGCAATTCGATCGTCGGCGAAGACCCGGCGATCGAGGCGATGAACGCGGCGACCTACGCCTTCGCTCATCCCGCCGCGATGCAGGGGCATCCCGCGCGGATGGCGATCGCGATCGCCTCGCTCGATGCAATGGCCGGTCAGTTCGCAACCGGAGCACGGTGGGTGGGCATGAATTCACTGGCCCGCCAGCAGATGCTTCAGGCGCGGTCGGCGGTGCGGCGGATCATGGGGATCGCGCCCGGAACCTCATCGCAGGTCGTGGTTGACGCGCTGGTCGGTGCGGCGCGGCAGATCCGGCGCGGCAACATCGCCGGGGCAAACCTAGCCCTGAGCAGCCCCGGCTTCACCGCAAGCCCGACAGCGAGCCTTCAATTGCTCGCCCATTTCCCGGCAGTGCCGATCGCCAACCACGCGACGAATTTCGCGAGCCAGTACCTGTACCCCGATGGCGGGGCCTTCAACGGATTCCGCTCATAGGCGGGTGCCTGCGCGTCCAGCCCGACGCGCAGGGGATATGATCGATTACTCTGCGGGCACGCGCAACGGTTCTGCCGGTTCCATCGGGACCGGCAGAAATTTCGCATAATCGCGCGGCACGATCATCCAGAACCGTCCGAGCGTGCGGTCCCAGTCGGTCAGCAATGCCTCGGCATAGCGGCTCTGGGTTTCCTGGACGTGTTCGCGCACCAGATTCCGCAATTCGTCGGCCCAGTAGGGTTCGGTCACCCGCGCCCATGACAGGGTTTCCGGGTTGATACGCCGTTCGAAATCATCATCGGCGTCGTAGACGAAGGCGACCCCGCCGGTGAAGCCTGCGCCGAAATTATCCCCGGTCGCGCCGAGAATGACCACGGTGCCGCCGGTCATGTATTCGCAGGCGTTCGACCCCGACCCTTCGACCACGGTGATTGCGCCGGAATTGCGCACCGCGAACCGCTCGCCCGCCTGCCCCGCCGCGAACAGCTTGCCGGCGGTCGCACCATAGAGACAGGTATTGCCGATGATGGTGTTCTCGTTGCTGATCATGTTCGAGGAGGGTGCCGGGCGCACCACGATCGTCGCACCCGACAGGCCCTTGCCGACATAGTCGTTGGCGTCGCCGAACACTTCGAGCTTGAGCCCCTTGACCGCAAACGCGCCGAGCGACTGGCCGGCGGCACCGCGCAGCCTGACCGTGACGTGATCCGGCTTGAGGTCCATCCCCTTCATGCGCCGCACGATGCGCGATGAGAATTTGGTGCCGATCGCGCGGTGAGTGTTGCGGATGCCGTATTGCAGCTGCATTTTTTCGCCGCGCTCGAAGAACGGCCCGGCATCGGCGATCATCTGGGCATCGAGGGTTTCCGGGACCTCGTTGCGGCCTTCGAGCGTGCAGTAGCGCGCATGTGGGCCGGGGTCGGCCTGGGCCAGGATCGCGTTGAGATCGAGATCGTCGAGGATCTCCGATCCGCGCGAGACCTGATGCAGATAATCGGTCCGCCCGATCACATCGGCCAGATGACGAACCCCGAGCGAGGCGAGGATGTGGCGGACATCCTCGGCCACGAAGGAGAACAGGTTGATGACTTTCTCGGGACTACCCTCGAACTTCGCCCGCAGCGCCTCGTCCTGGGTGCAGACGCCGACCGGGCAGGTGTTGGAATGGCACTGGCGCACCATGATGCAGCCCATCGCGACGAGGGACGCGGTGCCGATGCCGAATTCCTCGGCCCCGAGCATGGCCGCGATCACGACATCGCGGCCGGTCTTGATGCCGCCATCGGTGCGCAGCCGGACCTTGTGACGCAACCGGTTGAGCATCAGCACCTGATGCGCCTCCGACAGACCCATTTCCCATGGCAGTCCAGCGTATTTGATCGAGCTCTGCGGGCTCGCGCCGGTACCGCCGGAATGGCCGGAAATCAGGATCGCATCGGCCTTGGCCTTGGCCACCCCGGCGGCGATCGTGCCGATACCGGAACGCGATACCAGCTTCACACAGACGCTCGCCTGCGGGTTGATCTGCTTGAGATCATAAATAAGCTGAGCCAGATCCTCGATCGAATAGATATCGTGATGCGGCGGCGGGCTGATCAGCATGACGCCGGGGGTGGCGTGGCGCAATTTGGCAATCAGGCCGGTCACCTTGAAGCCGGGCAACTGGCCGCCCTCGCCCGGTTTGGCCCCCTGCGCCACCTTGATCTCGATCTCGCGGCAGTTGTTGAGGTATTCCGCGGTAACGCCGAAGCGGCCCGAGGCGATCTGCTTGATCGCGGAGGAGGCATTGTCGCCATTGGCGCGCGGCTTCGAGCGCTCGGCATCTTCCCCGCCTTCGCCACTATCCGAGCGCGCGCCGATCCGGTTCATCGCGATCGAGAGCGTCTCGTGCGCCTCGGGCGAGAGCGCGCCGAGAGAAATGCCGGGTGCGAGCAGGCGTTTTCTGATTTCGGTGATGCTTTCCACTTCATCGACCGGGATCGGTGTCAGCCCCTCGCGGCGGAAATCGAGCAGGTCCCGCAGGGCGACCGGGGCCTGGCTGTGGACCGCATCGGCGTATTTTTTGTAGAGCGTGTAACTATCGGTCGCGACCGCGGTTTGCAGCATGTGGACCATGCCGCCGTCGAAGGCATGGGTCTCGCCCTGACGGCGCAGGCGGTAGACGCCGCCGACCGGAAGGGTCACCGCATCGGAATCCCAGGCGGTGGCATGAAGTTCCAGCAGCTTGTGCGCGATGCCGGGCAGGCCGATGCCGGAAATCCGCGAGAGCATGCCGGGGAAAAACTCCGCCACCAAGGCGCGCGACAAGCCGATCGCCTCGAAGTTATAGCCGCCGCGATAGGACGAGATCACCGAGATGCCGAGCTTGGACATCACCTTGAGCAGGCCCTTGCTGACGGCTTTTTTGTAGCGCCCGACGCAGTCTTTCAGCGACAGCGTGCCGAAAAGGCCGCGCCTATGGCGGTCCGCGATGCTTTCCTGCGCGAGATAGGCATTGATCGTGGTCGCACCGACGCCGATCAGCACCGCAAAATAATGCACATCCATGCACTCGGCGGCCCGCACGTTCAGGCTGGTGAAGGTGCGCAGCGATTGCCGGACCAGATGGGTATGCACAGCACCGGTCGCGAGGATCATCGGGATCGGGGCATGGGCTTCGTCGAAGGTTTCGTCAGTTAGAATAACATGGGTGCGTCCGGCGCGCACGCCCTCCTCGGCCTCGCGCCGGATCCGTTCGATCGCGGCGCGCAAACCGGCCTCGCCGGTCGCGACCGGGAAGGTGCAGTTCACCACGCAGGCATTCGCCCCCATGGTCCGGCGCATCGCATCGAACTCGGCGGTCGATAAAACCGGGCTGTCGAGCTGCAACAGATCGCATTGGTCGGAATCTTCGTCGAGCACATTGCCGAGATTGCCAAGGCGGGTTTTCAGCGACATCACCCGGCCTTCGCGCAGGCTGTCGATCGCGGGGTTGGTCACCTGCGAGAAGTTCTGGCGGAAATAGTTGTGCAAGCCGCGATAACGCTCCGAGAGCACCGCGATTGGTGTATCATCGCCCATCGAGCCGGTAGCCTCGCTGGCATCCTCGACCATCGGGTGCAGGATCAGTTCGAGCTCTTCGAGCGTGTAGCCCACCCCGAGCTGGCGGCGGCGCAGCGCCTCGCCAGTGAACAGAACCGGCTCCGGCGCATCGGTTTTGACGATATGGTCGATCACGGTGATCCGCTTGGTCCAGGCGCCGAAATCCTGGCGCGCCGCCAGCATGTCCATCAGTTCCGGGTAGTGATAGAACCGGCCATTGGCCAGATCGACCGCGATGGTCTCGCCCGGCCCGACATGGCCGCGCTCGATGATGCGCATTTCATCGAGTTTCACCATGCCGGTTTCCGAACCGACGATCAGGAGATCGTCGCTGGTCTTGGTGAAGCGCAGGGGCCGCAGGCCGTTGCGGTCGAGCCCGGCGATCACGAAACTTCCGTCCGTCGCGGTGATCGCGGCCGGACCGTCCCACGGCTCCATCACCGCGTTGCAATAGGAGACCAGATCACGATGGGCGGCTTTCATCGCGGCGTCGCCGCTGAGAGCCGGCGGAATCATCAGGGTCTTTGCCATCGGGGCATCGCGGCCGCCGTGGATCAGCAATTCGAACACCGCATCGAGCGTCGCGGTGTCCGAACTGCCGGCCTGGATCACCGGCTTGATGTCGTCGAGATGATTGTTGAGCACAGTGGCGGACAGGCGCGTCTCGTGGCTCTTCATCCAGTTGACGTTGCCGGCCAGCGTGTTGATTTCGCCGTTATGCGCGAGGGTGCGGAACGGCTGGGCCAGACGCCAAGTCGGGAAGGTGTTGGTCGAATAGCGCTGGTGGTAAATCGCAAAGCGCGAGATGAACCGCTCGTCGAGCAGATCGGGATAAAACTCGGTGAGGCTCTGGGCGAGGAACATGCCCTTGTAGATGATCGAACGGCACGACAGCGAGCAGATATAGAGTTCGGGGATCTGTGCCGCGATCGCGGCTTTTTCGATCCGGCGGCGAATGATGTAGAGATCGCGCTCGTAATCCGCCTCGTCCTTGCCCAGCGCGTTCCAGATCATGATCTGTTCGATTTCGGGACGGGTCGCATTGGCTTTTTCACCGATGCACGCAACATCGATCGGCACCTGGCGCCAGCCATAGATGCGGTAGCCGAAGTTCAGGATCTCGGTTTCGATGATCTGGCGGCAGCGCTCCTGCGCCGAGAGATCGGTCTTGGGCAGGAACACCATGCCGACCGCGATCGGGCCCTGGCGCATCCGGTCGCCGCCGCGCTCTACTGCATCGGCGAAGAAATCCTGTGGAATTTCCACGTGAATCCCGGCACCGTCGCCGGTTTTGCCATCGGCGTCCACCGCACCGCGATGCCACACCGCCTTCAGTGCGTTGATCCCGGCGACCACCACGTCGCGGCGCTTGCGACCATCGAGGGCGGCGATCAGGCCCACGCCGCAATTATCGTGCTCCTGCGAGGGGTCATAGCTGCCGGAGAGTTTCGCGACGTTGCTTTGCCATGCGGCGAGGAATTCGGCGGCGGTTTCATTGGTCATGATCTTCACTCCGCTGCGGTCGCGAACGACTCGCGCTGTTCGAGATATTTATGCATGGCGGCGGCGGCGTCGCGCCCGTCCTTGATCGCCCAGACCACGAGGCTTGCCCCGCGCACGATGTCGCCGGCCGCAAAGACGCCGGGCAGCGCGGTCATGAAATCCTTCGATCCCACCTTGAGGGTTCCCCAGCGTGTCAGAGCGAGGCCGGGTTCGTTGAAGGCGCCGGGCAGGTCTTCGGGATCGAAGCCGAGCGCCTTGATGACCAGATCCGCCTCGATCGTGAAGGACGATCCGGCGACCGGCTCGACGATCTGCCGCCCCGAGGCATCGGCGAGGCCGAGGCGCATCCGCACCGCCCGCACCGCGGTGACATGATCCTCACCGAGAAACGCTTCGGGTGCGGCGAGCCAGGTGAACTCGATCCCCTCGTCCATGGCATTGGTCACTTCGCGCATCGATCCCGGCATGTTCGCCCGGTCGCGCCGGTACAGGCAGGTGACCGAAGCGGCATCCTGGCGGATCGCGGTGCGCACGCAATCCATCGCGGTATCGCCGCCGCCGATCACCACGACCCGCTTGCCCGCCGCGTTCAGCAGTCCCGACTCGAAATCGGGCACGTCATCGCCCAGACCTTTGCGGTTCGAGGCGATCAGGTAGTCGAGCGCTGGCACGATGCCCGCGAGGCTCGACCCCGGAGCGGCGATTTCGCGTGCCTTGTAGACCCCCGTTGCGATCAGCACCGCCGCGTGACGGCCGCGCAACGCTTCGAAGCTCAGCGCACCGCCGATATCCTGATTGAGATGAAACTGGATGCCGCCATCCTCGAGCCACAGCCGGCGCCGCTCGACGATCGGCTTTTCCAGTTTGAAGCCGGGAATGCCGTAGATCAGCAACCCGCCCATCCGGTCGTGCCGGTCATAGACATGGACCTGATAGCCTTGACGGCGGAGCGCCTCGGCAGCGGCAAGGCCGGCCGGGCCGGCACCGACGATGCCGATCGAAGCCGCGCGTTCCCGGCGCGGACGGATCGGCCGGACCCAGCCGTTTTCGAACGCGGTATCGGTAATGAACCGCTCGACCGCGCCAATCGTGACGCTCTCGAAGCCTTTCTCGATCACGCAATTGCCTTCGCACAGCCGGTCCTGCGGGCATATCCGGCCGCAGATTTCAGGAAACGTGTTGGTGGCGGCGGAGATTTCGTAGGCTTCCTCCAGCCGGCCCTCGGCGGACAGTTTCAACCAGTCCGGGATGTTGTTGCCGAGGGGGCAATGGATCTGACAGAACGGTATCCCGCACTGGCTGCACCGGCTCGCCTGGGTTGCCGCACCCGGCTGGTCGAATTCCCGGTAAATCTCGCCGAAATCCTCACGGCGCTCAGCCGCGCCGCGTTTGACCGGCGGCTTCTGGGGCAGGCGCACGAATTGCTGCATGTGCTCGGTCATCGGCACAACTCCATTTCGATGAATGTGATGTTGGCACCCGGTTTATCCGATGAGATACCGGCTTACCAGCAATAAATCACCTATATGGCAGCGTCATTGCCATTGTTTGGCGCGCGGCAGCATTGCATCTGCTGTTTCGGTCCGCACGATCCGGTTAATAGGACACAAAGCTGTCCTATTTATTTTTTCCGCCGGGGCGGTAGCGCCGGAGATAGGAGGGTACCACGAGACGGATCGGGGTTGGGGTGATCCCGAGTGCCTCCAGACCCGGCATTCCTTCGGCCACGACGTTGTCGCGCCGCAACAGCATCAACTGGTCGGAGGTCAGGAGTTTGCCGGGCAGGTGCTCCAGCACCGCGGCCTGAATGGTGGCAAGCCAGCGCGGCACCGCCATCAGGGTTCGGTGGCGGCCGGTTTCGGTATTGATATAGATCATCAGATCCCGGAAACTCTCGATATCCGGTCCGCCGAGTTCGTAGGTCCGTCCGGCGGCGGCGGGATCGTCGATGACCGCGATCACCGCTGCGGCGACATCGCCGACGAAGACCGGCTGGAACCGGGTCGCACCTTCGATCACCGGCAACACCGGCGACATCACGGCCATGGAACCGAACCGGTTGAAGAACTGGTCCTCCGCGCCGAACACGATCGAGGGCCGCAGGATCGTGGCGGCTGGAAAGGCCGCGCGCACCGCAGCCTCGCCCATGCCCTTGCTCCGCGCATAGAAGCTGGCGCTCGAAGCGTCCGCGCCGATCGCCGATATCTGGACCAGAATCCGGACCCCGCACGATGCCGACAGACGCGCCACGGTTGCGGCGCCGACGTGCTGGATACGGTCGAAATCGCCGCGCCGCCGCTCGGCCAGGATGCCGACCAGATTGATCACGACATCCGCCCCCTCGACCGCGCGATGGACTGCTGCCTCATGGTCCAACGGCGCATAGAGCGGTACGATCTGCCCCACCGAACCGAGCGGGCGGAGAAATGCCCCGGCTTCGGTATCGCGCATCGCCGCACGCACCACATACCCGGCATCCGCCAAGCGTTTGACCACGTAGCGACCGATGAATCCCGAAGCGCCGAAAACGGTTGCGATCCTGCGCGTATCCATGATTTCTCCTGACTCTGCCTGATCAGGTGGTCGCACGATCGGCCGGCGCAAGACAATATCGCCGTCCCGCCCCGATTGACGTCATCCTCCGGTCTCGCTAAGTCGCACGTCACCGATCACCGCCATTCGCGCGGTGCCCGACAGCCCCCGTGCCCAGGTGGCGAAATGGTAGACGCGCAGGCTTCAGGTGCCTGTGGCCGCAAGGCTGTGGAAGTTCGAGTCTTCTCCTGGGCACCAGATTTTTCCCCGGACTTTTCCAACGACATTTTGGAACCAGCATGAGCCAGACGCAGTTTGCCGCCGGTGCGACCATTCACATCCATCGCCACGATCTGCCTGCCGGGATCGATTTCGGCGCGATGGTCGCGGTCGATACCGAAACGATGGGGCTCGATCCGCGCCGTGACCGGCTCTGCCTCGTCCAGCTTTCCGCCGGCGACGGTAGCGCCCACCTGGTTCAGATCATCCCGCCCGCCCTCGGCGGCCACGGTGCGGACTGCCCGAACCTCAAAGCCCTGCTCACCAACCCGGCCATTACCAAGATCTTTCACTTCGCCCGCTTCGATGTCGCGGCTCTCTATAACGGGCTCGGGGTGATGACCGCGCCGGTGATCTGCACCAAGATCGCCTCGAAACTGGTGCGCACCTATACGGATCGCCACGGGCTCAAGGATTTGTGCCGGGATCTGATCGGTATCGAAATCTCGAAGCAGCAGCAGACCAGCGATTGGGGCGCTCCCGACCTCAATGCCGAGCAATGCGCCTATGCGGCATCCGACGTGCTGCATCTGCACGCGCTCTGGGCGAAGCTCGAACCCCTGCTGATCCGCGAAAACCGGCGGGATATCGCTGCCGCCTGCTATGAATTCCTTCCCATGCGGGGCCGGCTCGACCTGCTCGGCTATGAGGACCCCGACCTGTTCGGCCATCGCTGAACCGGGCGTGATTACATTTGGTTGCGGCGAGTTGTGTTGACCCGACACGAACCATGGTTTCATAGAGGATCATGAGTTTGAGCCAGACCCTGGATCATCCCGGAATCATGCCGTCCGCCGAGCGGAATACGGTCGAATTTCGCGATCTTGCGGTGGCAAGGGATGTGCTCGGCACCGAAGCGGCGGCGTTGACCGCTCTCGCGGCGACGCTGGGTGCGACCTTCTCCACGGCGGTTGCGTTGTTCGATGGGGTGCGTGGCCGCGTCGTGGTGACCGGCATGGGGAAATCCGGCCATGTCGCGCGCAAGATCGCGGCGACGCTGGCCTCGACCGGCACCCCTGCCCTGTTCGTTCACCCGGCTGAAGCCAGCCATGGTGACCTCGGCATGATCGTCCCCGGCGATGTCATTCTCGCCTTGTCGAATTCGGGCGAAGCCGCCGAACTCGCGGATATCGTTGCCCACGCGCGTCGTTTCGCCCTGCCGCTGGTCGCGATCACCGCGCGGCGTGACAGCACACTGGCGCGCGCGGCGGATGTGGTGCTTCTGCTGCCGGATGCGCCGGAAGCGGGGCCGATCGGGCTTGCGCCCACCACCAGCACCACGATGCAGATGGCGCTGGGGGATGCGCTCGCGATCGCGCTGCTGGCGAGGCGCGGCTTCACCGCCGCCGATTTCTCGACGTTTCATCCCGGCGGCAAGCTCGGAAACCGGCTCCGGCGGGTTCGCGACCTGATGCATACCGGCGAGGCGGTGCCGCTCGCCGGTCCCGACACGACGATGGATCGTGCGATCCTGCTGATCACCGCCAAGCATTTCGGCTGCCTCGGGGTCGTCGCGCCGGACGACAGGTTGCTGGGCATCATCACCGATGGCGACATGCGGCGCGCCATGGGACCGGATTTGCTGACCCTGCCCGCAGGGGCGATCATGACGCGCACCCCCCGGGTGATCGGACCCGACGCGCTCGCGGAGGCTGCTTTGCACGACATGACCGCGCTCGAACCCAAGGTCATGTCGCTGTTCGTGGTCGATGCCGAAAATCGTGTGGTCGGCATCGTGCACATGCACGATCTGTTGCGCGCGGGCGTGGCGTGATGAGCAAGCCGATCGTGCCGGAACGGCCCGCCAAACCCGACAATGCCCCGTCGAACGGCCTGTCGGTCGATCATATCTTCACGACGCTCACCCGTACCCGCGACCAGCAGCGCGCTTTGCTGGGGCGGCATCGCCGGGCGGTGTCGATTTTCAAATTCGTCCTACCGGGCATGGCGGCCCTGTTGATCACCGCGCTCGCGGTGTTTCCGAACCTGCGCGATGGCGCGAATATCGGACGGATTTCCTATAAAAAGACCACCATGGCCACCGGCACCCCGCTGTCGCGCATGAGCAGCGCGCAGTATCGGGGGGTCGATGCCCAGGGCGAAAAATTCACCATCACCGCCCATCAGGTGACCCAGATCAGTCAGGACAAGCTCAATCTGGTGGCCCCCGCGGGCGATCTGACCACCCGCTCCGGCAGCTGGATGATGCTGAACGCGCGGCATGGCCTGTATCACCAGACCAGCCAGTTGCTCGATCTTGCCGGCAAGGTGACACTCTACCGCGCCGACGGCACCGAATTGCGCACCAGCCGTGCGGCGATCGACATCAAGGGCGGGACGGCCAACGGCTCCGACCCGGTCAAGGCGTTCGGCCCGTTCGGCACGTTGCATGCCGATGATGGTTTCATCGCGACCGATCACGGCAAGAACATCCTGTTCAAGGGGCGTTCGCATGTCGTGTTGGATCAGGTGAGCATCCCCGCCGCGACGCCGGGGCAGGGTTCGTGAAGCGCCTCGTTCTCGCCTGTTGCGCGGTGATGGGCACCTCGTTCATCGCTCACGCCCAGTCGCTCGGCTTCGGCGGTGGCTCCGGTGCAACGCCGGTGCCGATCAACATCACTTCGAGCAACGGCATCGCCTGGAACCAGACCGCGCGCACCGTGACCGCCATGGGCGATGCGAAGGCCGTGCGTGGCAAGGTGACCGTGACCTCGGATCAACTGGTGGCCCACTACCACCCCAAGCCCGGTACCGCCGTCGCGCCGAAAGATGGGGCGCCGAAAGACGGGGCGCCGAAAGAAGGCGCGCTGGGGGGACTTGATTCAGGATCGTCGGAGATCACGCAGCTCGACGCGATCGGCCATGTCCATATCTTTACCGCGACCGATCAGGCGTTTGGCGACCTTGCGGTATTTCACATGGCCCGGCACGAGTTGGTCCTGACCGGCCAGCACCTCAAGCTGATCACACCGAAAGACGTGGTCACCGCCAAGGATGCGATCCAGTACTGGTCGGAGGAGCACAAGGCGGTTGCGATCGGCGATGCGCTGATCGTGACCGACGACCATCGTTCGATCGCCGCCGATACTCTGACCGGCTATTTCGTGGCTTCAGGAGCCGCACCGCCCGGGGCCTCGTCGGCCACCCCTGACGATCAGGCGAGCAAGCTGCGCAAGGTCGTCGCCGTCGGGCATGTGGTGGTGCGCACCGCGACGGATATCGCGACCGGGGATCGCGGGGTTTATCGCCCCGCGACCGGGATCGCGATCCTGACCGGCGATGTCCACATCACGCGGGGGCCGAACGAGCTTTCGGGGCAGAAGGGACAGGTCAATATGAAAACCGGGATCGCGACATTGATGGCGGCACCGGGCCATCGGGTCGAGGGGCTCATTTTGCCCGATTCGGCACCCGCCGCCAAATCGCCGCATTCCCCGGCAAAACCGGCATCATGAAAGAGCAGCTACGCGTCATCGAGGGTGGCTATCAGGATAGCCGCCGGATTGCGAAGCCCGGCCTCGACGGCGGGCTGGTCGCGACCGGCCTCGGCAAGAGTTTCCGCAAGCGCCCGGTGGTTCGCAACGTTTCGGTCAGTCTGCGGCGCGGCGAGGTTGTCGGCCTGCTCGGGCCCAACGGGGCGGGCAAAACCACGACCTTCTATATGATCGTCGGCCTGATCCAGCCGGATACCGGCTCGATCGTACTGGACGGCGCGGATATCTCGACCCTGCCGATGTATCGCCGCGCCCGCCTCGGCATCGGGTACCTGCCGCAGGAAGCCAGTGTGTTTCGCGGCCTCACCGTCGAGCAGAACATCATGGCAGCGCTCGAAGTGGTCGAGGATGACCGTGATCGGCGCGATGCGATGCTCACGGCCCTGCTGGCGGAGTTCAGCATCCTCCATCTGCGCCGCGCCCCTGCCCTTGCATTGTCGGGCGGGGAGCGCCGCCGCGTCGAAATCGCCCGGGCGCTCGCCACCGGACCGAGCTACATCCTGCTCGACGAACCGCTCGCCGGGATCGACCCCATCGCGGTCGGCGAGATCCGCGACATGGTCGCTCAACTCAAGGATCGCGGCCTCGGCGTGGTGATCACCGATCATAACGTCCGCGAAACCCTCGAAGTCATCGACCGCGCCTATATTCTGCATGACGGACAGGTGCTGATGGAAGGCCTGCCGGAGGAAGTCGTGGCGCATCCCGATGTGCGGCGGGTCTATCTCGGGGACAAGTTCATTCTTTGACGCGTTGCCCCTCGGGGCGTTCTTGCCAGGGGCGGACCTATCGGCTACCTGATGGCGCGACCGGCACCCCTGGAGGCCGGTTTTTTGTGTTTTCATAGGAGCGAATAATGGCCAATTTCGAGACCATCACGGCCGAGGATCGCGCGCGGGCCGGCAAGGGGGTGGCGCGGGCGACACGGCGAGCCGGCATGGTGCCGGGCGTTATCTACGGCGCGAAGCAGGACCCCACCCTGATCGCGATCGACCCGCGCGTGGTGATGCGCGAACTCAAGCGTGGCGGCTGGCGCTCGCGCCTGTACGAAATCGAGACCGCGAGCGGCAAGACCCGTGCCCTGATGCGCGACGTGCAGTTCCACCCGGTATCCGACCAACCCGAGCACATCGATTTCCAGCGGCTCGCCACCGGCGAGCAGGTGCGCGTCGCGGTTGCGGTGAACTTCATCAACGAAGCGATCTCGGTCGGGATGAAGCGCGGCGGCGTGTTGAACGTAGTGCGCCATTCCGTCGAAGTCTGGTGCGATCCGGATACCATTCCCGATCATTTCGAGGCGGATCTCGGCCCGCTCGACATCAACGACAATATCCGCTGGCATGATCTGAAGGGCACCGAGAAGACCCGCCCGACCATCATCGACCGCGATTTCGTGGTGGCGACCGTGGCCGCCCCGACCGTGATCGCCGAAGCCGCGCCGGAACCGGGTGCTGCGCCAGCCGCCGCTCCGGCCAAGGGTGGCAAGGGTGGTCCGGCCAAGGCCGCAGCGCCTGCCGCCAAGGCACCCGCCAAGCCCGCCGCCAAGAAGTAAACCGTCGTGAAGCTGTGGGTCGGCCTCGGCAATCCCGAACCGGGAATGGCGCGGCACCGGCACAATATCGGCTTCATGGCGATCGACATCATCGCCGACCGCCACGGGTTCAGCCCCTGGCGGCGGCGGTTTTCGGGTCTGGTGGCGGAAGGGACGATCGGCGGCGAAAAGATCATCGCGCTCAAACCGCTGACCTACATGAACGAATCCGGCCAATCGGTTCAGCCCGCCGCTGCCTTCTACAAGCTCGCGCCCGACGCGATCACGGCGTTCCACGACGAACTCGACCTCACGCCCGGTAAAATCCGGGTCAAACGCGGCGGCGGTGCCGCTGGGCATAACGGACTGCGCAGCATCGATCAGCACCTTGGCGTGCCGGACTACTGGCGGGTCCGCCTCGGCATCGGCCATCCGGGTGACAAGGCCCGCGTCCATGGCTGGGTGCTCGGCAATTTTGCCAAGGGCGACGAGGAGTGGCTGATCCCGGCCCTCGAATCGGTGTCGGATGCCGCGCCGCTGCTGGCGCAGGGCAAGGCCGACGACTTCATGACCAAAGTGGCACTGGAGACAAAAGGGGTAGGGTAAGGGTTCTTTTTTGTAAAAAAGAACCAAAAAACTTTTGTGAATCTGGTGCGTTGCTTTTGGTGGGGTCGTGCGTCAGGACCAGCGGATAAAAATTTTTTGCTTCTTTTTGATAAAAAAGAAGTCTTCTTCACTCAACTGACCTTAGGCATAAAAATGGGCTTCAACTGCGGCATCGTCGGCCTCCCCAATGTCGGCAAATCCACCCTGTTCAACGCCCTCACCGCCACCGTCGCGGCGCAGGCGGCGAATTATCCGTTCTGCACCATCGAGCCGAATATCGGCCGCGTCGCCGTGCCCGATCCCCGGCTCGAAGCCCTGGCGAAAATCGGCAAATCGGTGAAAATCGTGCCGACCAGCCTCGAATTCGTTGATATCGCGGGCCTCGTGCGCGGCGCCGCCAAGGGCGAGGGCCTCGGCAACCAGTTTCTCGCCAATATCCGTGAGGTCGACGCGATCGTTCACGTGCTGCGCTGCTTCGTCGATGACGATGTCACCCATGTCGAGGGCAGTATCGACCCGCTGCGCGATGCCGAGACGGTCGAGACCGAACTGATGCTCGCCGATCTCGACTCCCTGCTCAAGCGGGTTCCCAACCTGCAGAAAAAGGCCCGGGGCAACGACCGTATCGCCGCCGCCGAACTGGCGTTGGTCGAACCCATCCTCGCGGCGCTCGAAGCGGGAAAACCGGCCCGCACCGCGATCCCCAAGGGCGAGGAAGAGGCGGTGAAACGGCTCAACCTGCTCACCGCCAAGCCGGTCCTGTTCGTCTGCAATGTCGAGGAAGCCTCGGCCGCCACCGGCAATGCGCAGTCGGCCCGCGTCGCCGCGATGGCCACCGCCCAGGGGGCGAAATCCGTCGTGGTCTCCGCCGCGATCGAGGCGGAGGTGGCGCAGTTGCCGCCTGACGAGCGCGCCGAATTCCTCGAAGGCCTCGGCCTTGCCGATTCCGGGCTCGATCGGGTGATCCGTGCGGGTTACGATCTGCTCGGGCTGATCACCTATTTCACGGTCGGTCCCAAGGAAACCCGGGCCTGGACCATCACCCGCGGCACGACCGCACCCGCCGCCGCCGGGGTGATCCATGGCGATTTCGAACGCGGCTTCATCGCCTGCGAGACCATCGCCTACGATGATTATATCGCCAATGGCGGGGAATCTGGCGCGCGCGAACTCGGCAAGCTCCGCATCGAGGGGCGCAATTACATCGTGCAGGATGGCGACGTGCTGCTGTTCCGCTTCAACGTCTGAGCCGGGCGCATGACCGCGACGCGCGTTGCGGTATTGCTGCCCTATCCGTTCGACCGCGCGTTCGACTATGCGCTGCCGGACGGCATGAATGTCGCGCCGGGGCAAATCGTCACCGTGCCGCTCGGCAAGCGCATGGTGCCGGGCGTGGTGTGGGATGCGCCCGCTGATTCAAGCGTGCCGGATCATCGGCTGAAACCGGTCGCGGCGGTTCTCGAAACCCCGGCATTTCCCGACACCCTGCGCCAGTTCATCGACTGGGTGGCGAATTACACCATGGCCCCGCGCGGCGAGGTTCTGGCCCTTGGCCTGAAAGCCAATCTGCTCGACCCCCCACCCGACCGTTACGGCTGGGTGGCCGGGGCGGCGACGCCGACCACGAAACGGCGCGAAGCGGTGCTCGCGGCCCTCGCTGCCCTCGACCGTCCGGACACCGCGGCGCTGGCTGAGGCTGCGGCGGTCTCGCCCGGGATCATTCGCGCCATGGCCGATGCCGGTCTGCTGCGCCCCGCCCGCCGCGATCAGGGTGCTGCCAAACTCGACCCCGATGCGGCCCCGCCGATCCTGTCACCCGATCAGACCGGCGCGGCCGACGCTCTCCGCACCAGCATCGCCGCCACGACGTTCAGCGTTACCTTGCTCGAAGGCGTTACCGGATCGGGCAAGACCGAGATTTACTGCGAAGCCATAGCGCAATGCCTGCGGCAGAACCGTCAGGCGCTGGTTTTGCTGCCGGAAATCGCGCTGTCGGCCCAGTTCACCGCCCGCCTCGCCGCACGGTTCGGTGCGGCCCCGACCCTGTGGCACTCCGCCCTGTCGCCTGCCGCCCGCCGCGCCAACTGGCACGCGATTGCAACCGGCACGGCGCAGCTCGTGCTCGGCGCTCGCTCCGCGCTGTTCCTGCCCTTCACCGACCTCGGTGCCATCATCGTCGATGAAGAGCATGAAGCCGCCTACAAGCAGGAGGACGGCGTGATCTACCATGCGCGTGACATGGCGGTGGTCCGCGCGCGTCTGTCGGGCGCCGGCTGCATTCTGGCATCCGCCACACCCAGCCTGGAAGCGAGCGTCAACGCCGAGGCGGGCCGCTACCGGCATATCACCCTCACCGCCCGGCATGGCGGTGCTGCGATGCCCCGGATTGAAACGCTCGATCTGCGCGCCACACCGCCCGAGCGCGGCAAATTTCTGGCCCCGCCGCTGATCGACGCCCTCGCCGCCAATCTGGAGGGCGGCGGGCAGTCCATGCTGTTCCTCAACCGGCGCGGCTATGCGCCGCTGACCTTGTGCCGCGCCTGCGGCCACCGGCTGAACTGCCCCAACTGCACGGCCTGGCTGGTCGAACATCGCGCCCATACCAGCCTGCTCTGCCACCATTGCGGGCATACCGAACGCCAGCCGACGCTCTGCCCGTCCTGCAGTGCCGAACACAGCTTCGTCCCGATCGGTCCCGGCGTGGAGCGCATCGCCGAGGAGGTTGCGGACTTGTTCCCTGCCGCCCGCCGCATCGTCATGGCGAGCGATGTGATGACCACGCCCGATCAGGCCGCCGCCGCTATCCGCGCCATCGTCGCGCATGAGATCGACATCATCATCGGCACCCAGATGATCGCGAAAGCCTGGCATTTCCCGGATCTTACCCTGGTCGGTGTGGTCGATGCCGATCTGGGGCTGGGCGGGGGGGATCTGCGGGCCGGCGAGCGCAGCGCGCAACTGCTCCATCAGGTGGCCGGGCGCGCCGGTCGCGCCGCCCTGCCCGGCCGCGTGCTGCTGCAGAGCTACACGCCGGATCATCCGGTGATGCGTGCGCTGTGCTCGGGCGATCTGGCATCATTCCGTACGGCGGAAGCTGCTCTGCGCGAGCCGGGCCACTGGCCCCCGTTCGGGCGCCTCGCGGCACTCATCGTGAGTGCCGACCAGCACGACGTTGCCGACCAGGCCGCCAATGCGCTCGCCCGCACCGCGCCGCGATCCGATGTCATCGTGCTCGGTCCCGCGCCGGCACCCTTTGCCATGCTGCGCGGGCGGCATCGGCGTCGCCTGCTGCTGCGTGCGCCGCGCGGCATTGCGCTGCAACCGGTCATCCGCGACTGGCTCGTCAGGGCCGATGTGCCACGTGCCGCGCGGATCGATATCGACATCGATCCCATCTCATTCTTGTGATTGCATATGTTGCGTGCGCGGGGGGGGTATGCTAGTCGCGGCTGGTCACTCGAAGGAGTGAACGGACGCTTATGCCCGAACCATCGCTTTTTCGACGAAAGCGAGGATGCGGCCAGCGGTTTCCGGGGTTGAAACGTCATAATGAACCGAGAGCAGGGTCCAACTGGTGTCGTCCGCCGTCAACACATCGCCAACGCCTACAGGCGCACCGGATCGGGCATCCGGCCTGTCCGCGCGCTATGCCCGCGCCCTTTATGATCTGGCCGATGAGCGCAAGCAGCTCGACCAGACCGTGTCCGAGATGGCGACACTGGGCGACCTGATCAAGACCGACGCCCCGCTACAGCGGCTGGTTGCCAGCCGCTCGGTCGATGCGATGGAAGCCGCCCGCGCGATGGACGCCGTGCTGTCCAGCCAGGGGTTTTCCGATCTGGTCCGTCATTTCATCGGCACCGCGATCCAGAACCGCCGCCTGCGCGACCTGCCCGACCTGATAAGCGGTTTTGCGATCTATGTCGCTGGCAAACGCGGGATCGTCACCGCCGAGGTCGCCTCCGCCCATCCGCTCAGCGATGTTCAGCGCACCCAGTTGACCGCCCGCCTCGCCGAAGCCGGCTATGGCCGCGTGACCATTCGCGAATCCGTCGATCCTGCCCTGCTTGGCGGGCTGACTGTACGGATCGGATCGAAACTTTACGACACCAGCTTGAAATCGCGCCTGCAACGGCTGCGCTTTGTAATGAAGGGAGCCGCCTGACATGGAAATCCGCCCCGCCGAAATCTCCGAGATCCTGAAAAAGCAGATCGCGAGTTTCGACACCGAGACCGACGTCGCCGAGACCGGACAGGTTCTCTCGGTCGGTGACGGCATTGCCCGCGTGTTCGGCCTGACCAACGTGCTCGCCGGCGAAATGGTCGATTTCCCCAATGCCGGCGTCAAGGGCATGGCGCTCAATCTCGAGACCGACAATGTCGGTATCGTTATTTTCGGCGAGGATCGCGCGATCCGCGAGGGCGACACCGTGACCCGCACCGGGCAGATCGTGGACGTGCCGGTCGGCAAGGGGCTGCTCGGCCGCGTCGTCGATGCGCTCGGCAATCCGATCGACGGCAAGGGTCCGATCGAGACCACCGAGCGCCGCCTCGTCGAGGTCAAGGCGCCGGGGATCATGCCGCGCCAGTCCGTGACCGAACCGATGATGACCGGGCTGAAAGCGATCGACGCGCTGGTGCCGGTCGGGCGTGGTCAGCGCGAGCTGATCATCGGCGATCGCCAGACCGGCAAGACCTCGGTGGTGATCGATGCCTTCCTGAACCAGAAGGCGGTCAACGAGCGGGGCGACGAAAGCAAGAAACTCTATTGCATTTATGTCGCGATCGGCCAGAAGCGCTCGACCGTGGCACAGCTCGTGCGGACGCTCGAGGAATACGGCGCGATGGAGTATTCCATCGTGATCGCCGCGACGGCCTCGGAACCCGCGCCGATGCAGTTTCTGGCCCCTTATACCGGCTGCGCGATGGGCGAGTATTTCCGTGACAACGGCATGCACGCGCTGATCTGCTACGACGATCTGTCCAAGCAGGCGGTGGCTTATCGCCAGATGTCGCTGCTGCTCCGCCGCCCGCCGGGCCGCGAGGCCTATCCGGGCGACGTGTTCTATCTGCATTCGCGCCTGCTCGAACGCGCCGCCAAGATGTCCGATGAATACGGGGCGGGTTCGCTCACCGCGCTGCCGATCATCGAGACCCAGGCCGGCGATATCGGCGGCTATATTCCGACCAACGTGATCTCGATCACCGATGGCCAGATCTTTCTGGAAACCGAGCTGTTCTTCAAGGGCATTCGCCCGGCCATCAGCGTCGGTGCCTCGGTCTCGCGCGTCGGCTCGGCCGCGCAAGTCAAGGCGATGAAGCAGGTCGCGGGCAAGATCAAGCTCGATCTGGCGCAGTATCGCGAAATGGCGGCCTTCGCCCAGTTTGCCTCCGATCTTGATGCGGCGACGCAAAAGATGCTGGCGCGCGGCGCCCGGCTGACCGAACTGCTCAAGCAGCCGCAGTACAAGCCGCTCGCGCTCGAAGAGCAGGTGGTGTCGCTGTTCGTGGGCACTCGCGGGTATCTCGACAATGTCGCGGTGGACCGGATCGGGGATTTCGAGACCCAGCTGATTTCCGAGATGAAATCGCAGGCACCCGAGATCATGAATTCGATCCGTGACGACCGCGAGATCAAAAAGGACGTCGAGGCGAAGCTGACCGACTTCATCAAGCATTTCGCCCACAGCTTCGCGTGAACGGCGGAGCCGCAGCATGCCCAGTCTGAAGACGCTTCGAAACCGGATCGCCTCGGTCAAATCGACCCAGAAGATCACCAAGGCGATGAAGATGGTCGCCGCCGCCAAGCTGCGCCGGGCTCAGGCCCAGGCCGAGGCCGCGCGGCCCTACGCGACGCGGATGGCGAAAATGATGGATGCGCTGGCCAAGGCGGAGGCCAGCAACCCCAATGCCGCGAAGCTTCTGGTCGGCACCGGTGCCGACCGGCGGCATCTGATCGTCGCGGTCACCGCCGATCGCGGTCTGGCGGGACCGTTCAATTCCTCGATCAGCCGCGCGGTACGCCAGCGGGTTCGCGCCCTGGAGCGCGAGGGCAAAACGGTCCAGATATTCGCCGTCGGGCGCAAGGGACGCGATTCGTTCCGACGCGACATGGCGGACCGCATGCTCGGCGATGTCAATTTCGTCGGCAAGAAGCTGGTCGAGTTCGCCGATGCCGAAGCGATCGCCAACCGGATCATTGCGGCCTTCGATGAAGGCGGGTTCGACGTCTGCACCCTCATGTTCAACCGGTTCGTCTCGGTCATGGTGCAGACCGTGGCGGAGACCCCGTTGATCCCGGCCAGCACCGGTGCGGCGAATGACAACGCCAGCGAGGCGGACGAGGGCGAATACGAGATCGAACCTGATGACGGCTCGCTGCTCGAACGGCTGCTGCCGCGTAACCTCGCGGTGCAGATCTATCGCGCATTGCTGGAATCGATGGCGGGCGAACAGGGCGCGCGGATGACCGCGATGGACAATGCCTCGCGCAATGCGGGCGACGTGATCAACCGCCTGACGATGAATTACAATCGCACCCGTCAGGCGAACATCACCAAGGAATTGATCGAGATCATCTCCGGCGCGGAAGCGCTGTGAGTTCGGGTTAGGAAAGCATCATCATGGCAAGCAACAATACCGGTCGCATCACCCAGATCATGGGGCCCGTCGTCGACGTGCAGTTCGAGGGCGAGTTGCCGTTCATTCTGAACGCGCTCGAAACCAGGGTCGGCGAGCGCCGTCTGGTCCTCGAAGTGGCGCAGGAGACCGGGGAGCGCACCGTCCGCTGCATCGCGATGGACAGCACGGATGGTCTGGCGCGGGGTGCCGAGGTGACCGATACCGGCAAGTCGATCGCCGTGCCTGTCGGCCCGCAGGTGCTCGGTCGCATTCTCAACGTGATCGGCGAGCCGATCGATGATCGTGGCCCGATCGGCGAGACGATGACGATGCCGATCCATCGCGATGCCCCGGCCTTCGCGGAGCAGGCGACGTCGGCGGAGATTCTGGTCACCGGCATCAAGGTCGTCGATCTGCTGGCTCCCTACCAGAAGGGCGGCAAGACCGGGCTGTTCGGCGGCGCGGGGGTCGGCAAGACCGTGCTGATCCAGGAGCTGATCAACAATATCGCCAAGGGCCATGGCGGCGTCTCGGTGTTTGCCGGGGTCGGCGAGCGGACCCGCGAGGGCAACGATCTCTATCACGAAATGATCGACGCCGGGGTCATCAAGATCGGTGAGAACACGACCGAGGGTTCGAAAGTGGCGCTGGTATATGGCCAGATGAACGAGCCGCCGGGCGCGCGTATGCGGGTGGGTCTTTCGGGCCTGACCATGGCCGAATATTTCCGTGACGAGGAAGGCCAGGACGTGCTGTTCTTCGTCGATAACATCTTCCGCTTCACCCAGGCGGGTGCCGAGGTTTCGGCGCTGCTCGGGCGTATCCCCTCGGCGGTGGGCTATCAGCCGACGCTCTCGACCGATATGGGCGCGCTGCAGGAGCGCATCACCTCGACCAAAAAAGGGTCGATCACCTCGGTTCAGGCCGTGTACGTGCCCGCCGACGATTTGACCGATCCCGCACCCGCGACCTCCTTCGCGCATCTCGACGCCACAACGGTGCTCAACCGTGCGATTTCGGAAAAAGGCATCTACCCGGCGGTCGATCCGCTCGACTCAACGTCACGTGCGCTCGATCCGCGTATCGTCGGTGAGGAGCATTACAACACCGCCCGCGAAGTGCAGCGCATTCTGCAGAGCTACAAGTCACTGCAGGACATCATCGCGATTCTCGGGATGGACGAACTCTCCGACGACGACAAGCTGACCGTTGCGCGGGCCCGCAAGCTCGAACGGTTCCTGTCGCAGCCCTTCCATGTCGCGGAAGTGTTCACCGGATCGCCCGGCGTGTTCGTGGCGGTCGAGGATACCGTGCGCGGGTTCAAGGCGATCTGCGCCGGCGAATACGACCATCTGCCCGAAGCCGCCTTCTACATGGTCGGCACCATCGAGGATGCGGTGAAGAAGGCCGAATCCCTCAACGCCACGGTCTGATCCATGACAATCGCGCTCGAAATCATCAGCCCGGAACGCCTGCTGCTGGCCCGCCCGGTCAGCATGGTGGTGATCCCCGGCACTGATGGCGATCTTGGCATCCTGCCCGAGCATGCGAAGCTGATCACCTCGCTGCGCGGTGGCCTGATCGACCTGTACGAAGACGACGAGATCATCGACCGTTTCTTCGTCACCGGCGGTTTCGCGGAAGTGACGGAAGATCGATGCACGGTTCTGGCCGATCAGATCGTCAAGCTGTCGGAGCTCGATGCGCAGGTTGCTGGGGAACAGCTGGTGCGCGCCGAGGAAGCCTATCGCATTGTTGATGAAGCCGATGTCGTGGCGTGGCGGCGCGCCTCGGACGAGCTGATCACCGCGCAGGCGCGCGTGGACGCAGCCACGCTTAACGAAAGCAGATAGCGGCGTCCGGCAGCGACGCCGGGCCGATCGGCGACGTGCCGGGCTGACCCGTTCAGGGCGACGTTTCAGCGCGGCCGTCCAGCGACTATATCAGGTGATCGCTCGATGAGGGATCACACCATGGCCGACACTCTGACCGCCCATCCTGTTCCATCCACCCGCTCCTGGTTCGACCGCCTGTGGTCCTCGATTGCGGATCATGGCCGAAAATTCGTCACCCTGCCGAACGACGATCTGCCTTCGCGCGAGCGGGCGGAACTGCTGGCCGACGCCTTGCTCGGCGGGCGGGGCGAAGCCTCCGGCGCGGCACTTGCGGCCGCCCTGCTCGGTGCATTGCGGAGCCTGAACCCAGGCGATCGCAAGGAGTTTCTCGAATTTCTCGCCTCCGGTTTCGAACCCGATCCCGCCCGGCTCGAAGCCGCCGCCCGGCATTATCTGGCCCAGCCCGACGCCGCGACCGCCGCCGCCCTCGCCGATGCCGCCGAACCGCCGCGTCAGGAATTGCTGCGCCGGATGAACATGGCCCCCGGCGGCACGGCGGCGCTGATCGGGTTGCGGACCGAGGTGCTGGCCCATCTGCGGAGCACACCCTCGCTGGCCCCGCTCGATTCCGACCTGCAGCATCTGTTCGCCTCCTGGTTCAACCGGGGTTTTCTCGAACTGCGGCGAATCGACTGGCGCACACCGGCCTTCGTGCTGGAAAAGCTGATCGCCTACGAGGCGGTGCATGAGATTGCCGGCTGGGACGATCTGCGCCGCCGCCTTGCACCGGATCGCCGCTGCTTCGCCTTCTTTCATCCGGCTTTGCCCGATGAACCGCTGATTTTCGTGGAAGTGGCACTGGTTCAGGGTCTTGCCGATGCGATCGCGCCGCTGCTCGCCCCGGCCCCTGCCGAGAGTGACGGCGATGGCGTGCTGCACGATGCCGCCGCGCACGCCGATACCGCGATTTTCTATTCGATCTCGAATTGCCAGGAAGGGTTGCGCGGAATTTCCTTCGGTAATTTTCTGATCAAGCAGGTCGTCGCCGAGTTGCAGTCCGAGCTACCCCGGCTGAAGCGGTTTTCCACCCTGTCCCCCGCGCCGGGACTACGGCGCGCGGTCCTCGCCTTCCTCGACCAACCTTCCCCCTCCCCTCTGCTGACCGCCGAGGAGCGCGACGCGATCACCCGCGCCGCGGCGCTTTCCGCCGCCGATGACACGGCATTGCTGGCCACGGCGCTGACGACGGAGGCATGGTGGGCCAAGCCCGATCTGACCGCGGCCCTGCGCGGCCCGGTGCTGCGGCTTGCCGCGCAGTATCTCACGCAGACGCTTCGCGACGAGGCGCGGGATAAACCGCGCCCCGACCCGGTCGCCCGGTTTCATCTCGGCAACGGCGCGCGGCTGGAGCGGATCAACTGGCTCGGCAACACGTCGCCGCGCGGCATCGCCGAGTCGTTCGGGATCATGGTGAATTATCTGTACGATCCCGAGGCGATCGAATCGCGCCACGAAGCATATCTGCGCGATGGCTCCGTCGCGCGGGCCGGCAGTGTCGATCAGTTGATGGCAATACCAGGTCAAAGCTGGCTCGCGCGCCGCACCCGGGGGTTGATTGCCGCCGAAGGCTGAATCCTCCATATAAAAAACAGATCGTCAAAGAAACTCGTCAGCGGGGACCGCCATGAACCAATCGAATATCGCCGGCCGTGGCGCGCCCGGCGTGCGCACGCGCTTGAACGGCCAGCAGATCGCCGGCTTCTGGGGGGCCTGGTTCGGCTGGATGCTCGATGGCATGGACAGCGTGATTTATGCGCTGGTCCTCGCCCCTGCCCTCACCCAATTGCTGCCGCGCTCGGGAATCCGGCCGACACCGGCGAATATCGGCGAGATCGGCTCGATCCTGTTTGCGGTGTTTCTGGTCGGCTGGGGGTTCTCGTTCATCTGGGGGCCGATCGCGGACCGGTTCGGGCGCAAGAAATCGCTCGCAGCGACCATCCTGCTCTATGCGGTCTTCACCGGCGCCGCCGCGCTGTCGCAGAATATCTACGAACTCGGCCTGTTTCGCCTGATCGCGGGCATCGGTATCGGCGGAGAGTGGGCGATGGCGGGCACTTATGTCGCGGAAGCCTGGCCGGAGGATCGGCGCAAGATGGGCGCGGGGTTGTTGCAAACCGGGTACTATGCCGGGTTCTTCGTTGCAGCCGCGCTCAATTTCACCGTCGGGGCACGGTACGGCTGGCGGGCGATGTTTCTGTGCGGCCTCGCCCCGGTGGTGATATCGGTGCTGATCATGCTCGGGGTCAAGGAAACCGGGAAATGGCAGCGCCATCGCGCCACGCGCACCACCCATCCGCTCGCCGCGATTTTCAGTCCGCGTCACCGCCGCCAGACCGTCGTGATGTCGGTGCTGCTGACCGTTGCGATCATCGGGCTTTGGGCGGGCGCGGTGTACGAGCCGAGCGCGATCATCATTCTCGCGAAAAAATCCGGCATGGCACTGCCTGCGGCCATCCACATGGTCTCGTTCGGAACCGCAATCCTCTCGGTCGGCACCATCCTCGGCTGCATCGCCCTGCCGCCGCTCGCCGAGCGCTTCGGCCGGCGCGCGACGCTCGCTTTCTATTTCGTGGTGATGTTCATCACCATCATCGCGGCCTTCGGCTGGGCGTTCTATCTGCCGCCCGGCCACGCGCTGACGGCGTTTCTGGTCATCCTGTTCTTCCTCGGCTTCGGCGGCGGCAATTTCGCCATGTTCAGCCTGTGGCTGCCGGAGCTTTATCCCACGGAAATCCGCGCCACCGCCTTTGCTTTCTGCACCTCGGTGGGCCGGTTCGCGGGCGCCGGGGTCAACTTCGCCCTGGCTGGCGCGGTGAAGGGAATGGGCACGCTGGGGACGCCGGTTGCGATCACCGCGGTGGCTTTCGCGATCGGTCTGCTGATCGTGCCGTTCGGGCGGGAGACCACGGGCCAAACGCTGCCAGAGTAGCAGTGTCTCCCAAATGCTATAGGCGATCCGTAACAAAACTGACTATATGCGCCATATGCTAAGCAGTTTACCATTTGAAATCGAGGAACTCGACGAGGCGATCCGCCGTGCCCATGCAAGCCTTGCGGCGGAGCAGCGGGCGGATGGTCATTACGTCTACGAACTCGAAGCGGACGCGACCATTCCCGCCGAATACGTGCTGCTCGAGCATTTTCTCGACCGGATCGACCCCGGGCTGCAAGCGCGGATCGGCGTGTTCCTGCGCGCGATCCAGGGCGATTCGCCGCAAAATCCCGGCGGCTGGCCATTGTTCCATGACGGCGCGATGGATCTTTCCGCGAGCGTGAAAGCCTATTTCGCGTTGAAAGCAATCGGCGATTCCCCGGATGCCCCGCATATGCGCCGCGCCCGTGCGGCGATTCTGGCGCGGGGCGGTGCAGCGCGCACCAACGTGTTCACCCGCATCCAGCTCGCCTTGTTCGGCGCGCTGCCGTGGCACGCCTGCCCGGTCATGCCTGTCGAGATCATGCTGCTGCCCGACTGGTTTCCGATCAATATCTGGAAAATCAGCTACTGGTCGCGCACCGTCATAGCCCCGCTTCTCGTGCTGATGACCGAACGCCCGATCGCGTGCAATCCACATCGCGTCGGGATCGAGGAATTATTCGTCACCCCGCCCGGCGAGGTGCGGGACTATATTCGCGGGCCCTATCGGTCGCGCTGGGGCCATGCGTTCAAGGCGCTCGACTCGGCGCTGCGTCCGCTCGAACGGTTCATCCCCGGCCGCCGCCGCGCGATCCAGGCCGCGATCGACTTCATCACGCCGCGCCTGAATGGCGAGGATGGTCTGGGCGCGATTTATCCCGCGATGGCCAATACCGTGATGATGTACCACACGCTCGGCTACGCGCCGGATCATCCCGATTACGCGACCGCCTGGGATGCTGTGCGCAAACTGATCACCGATGCATCCGGCCGGTTCGACGGTGCCACCTACGTCCAGCCCTGCCTCTCGCCGATCTGGGATACGTCGCTTGCTGCCCATGCCCTTGCCGAAACCGCAGGGGTGGGCGACGAACGGGTCGCCGCCGCATGCGACTGGCTGATTCCGCGCCAGATTCTGGACGTGAAGGGCGACTGGGCCCACCGCAAGCCCGACGCACCGCCCGGGGGATGGGCTTTCCAATACAACAATGCCCATTACCCGGATGTTGATGATACCGCCGTGGTCGGCATGATTCTCGATCGCAACGGCGACCCCGCGCATCGCGAGGCGGTCGAGCGCGCGCGCCTGTGGGTGCTCGGCATGCAGAGCAAATCCGGCGGCTGGGGCGCCTTCGATTCGGACAACGAATTCACCTACCTCAACCATATTCCCTTCGCCGATCACGGCGCCCTGCTCGATCCACCGACCGCCGATGTCACCGCCCGCTGCGTTTCGTTTCTTGGGCAACTGAACCATCCGGAGGATCGCGCCGCGATCGATCGGGGAGTCGCCTATCTTCGGCGAGACCAGGAAGCGGACGGCTCGTGGTTCGGGCGGTGGGGGACCAATTACATTTATGGCACGTGGTCGGTTCTCTGTGCCCTCAACGCCGCCGGTCTCGATCACGACGATCCCGCGATCACCCGCGCGGCGGACTGGCTGATCGCCCGGCAGCGCGACGATGGCGGCTGGGGCGAGGATTGCGAGAGCTATGCGGATGCGCCGCACGGCGAGTATCACCAGAGCCTGCCCTCGCAGACCGCGTGGGCGTTGCTCGGGCTGATGGCCGCTGGCCGGTGCGATCATCCCGCCGTCGCGCGCGGCATCGCCTGGTTGCAATCGGTTCAGGAAGACGATGGCTCCTGGACCGAACAGCCCTATAATGCGGTCGGCTTTCCCCGCGTGTTCTATCTGCGCTATCATGGCTACCCGCGGTTTTTCCCGCTGATGGCGATGGCGCGGTATCGAAACCTGTCGCTGGGCAATAGCGGGCGGGTCGGGTACGGGTTCTAGGCTCCGAACCACCGGATCGGACCATCGTGGATGTGGCGGAATGGTAGACGCTGCAGACTTAAAATCTGTTGCCCGTCAGGGCGTGCGGGTTCGAGTCCCGCCATCCGCACCATCCGGTTCATTGATCATATTTAATTGATCTTTGGTAAGCTTGCCCGGGCCGATCGCCGAAAACTGCGGCTCATCGGGATATCTGACGATAAATCGGGCACCTCGCGCGCGCTTGACATATAACACAAATCTAATACAACGAATCATGAAAGTGTTACTTTCGATCGCGCCATTGGCAAAACCGCTGCAACCACGTTGATAATATCAAGATGCACCGAGGGGAAATGACGAAACCAAATCGCCGTGACATGTTCAAGCTGGGGGCGGCTGCGGGCGCTACCATGATCGCGGCTTCTGCCCGCGCAGCCTCTCCCGCACCGACGGCACCGCCGGCGGATAACTCGTGGTCGAACTCGCTCGGTGCTCCGGTCGATGCACGGCCCTATGGGCAGCCGTCCAAATATGAAAGCAGCGTGGTCCGCCGCTACATTCCGTGGCTGTCGCCGACCCGACTCGCCGATGCCAGCTTCACGCCGCTGCAGGATCAGCCGGGGATCATCACCTCAAACGGTCTGTTCTTCGAGCGTTACCATTCAGGCGTTCCGACCGTCGATCCCAAGGAATTCCGTCTGATGGTCAGCGGCCGGGTGAAAAAGCCCCTGCTGCTCACGCTCGACCAGATCATGCGCTATCCTTCGGTCTCCCGCATCCATTTCATCGAATGCCCGGCGAACGGCGCGACGGAATGGCCGGCGGCGCAGCTCAACTCGTTGCAGCTGACCCATGGGATGATCGGCTGCGCGGAATGGACCGGCGTGCTGCTCAAAACCATTCTCGATGAAGCCGGAATCCATCCCGACAGTCGCTGGGTTCTGCCCACCGGCTCGGATGGCGCCCACATGGACCGCAGCCTGCCGATGGTGAAATGCCTCGACGACTGCATTCTCGCCTGGGGTCAGAACGGTGAAGCGCTGCGCCCCGAACAGGGTTATCCGTTGCGCCTGGTCGTTCCCGGCTGGCAGGGTAACGTCAACGTCAAGTGGCTGCGTCAGCTTCAGGTCGGTCGCGAGCCGTGGATTACCCGCGAGGAAACCAGCGAATACAGCGAGTTGCTGGGCGACGGGAAATCTCTCGGATTTACCTGGGTGATGGACGCGAAATCGGTCATCACCTTCCCCTGCCCCGAAAAGCCGCTCACTCAGGGACCCGGTTTCTACGAAATCCGCGGTCTCGCCTGGAGCGGTCGCGGCAAGGTCAAGTATGTCGACGTTTCGCTCGATGGCGGCGTGAACTTCCAGCGCGCCAAGCTCGATAATCCGATTCTCGATAAATGCATGACCCGCTTCACCCTGCCGTACTGGTGGGATGGCAAACCCGCCCTGATCCAGTCACGCGTGACGGACGACACCGGCTATGTTCAGCCGACCATCGTTCAGAAGCACAAATTCTGGGGCCACGATCCGGTCTATGAAAACAACTCGATCCAGACTTGGCAGATTCTCGCCAGCGGGGAGGTGAACAATGTCCAGCTCTCGTAAACTGATCGCTATCCTGCTGGGTGGCGCCGTTCTTGCAACCGCAACCGCCTGGGCGGGTGACACATCGAGCGCACCCGCGTCCGACGCGGCCACGTCGTCGGTCCCCCCGGGTCATGCCGGCGACCATAATTCGGTCAAATACTACAAAGGCATCGTCCCGGCGAAGGACCTGAAGGTCTGGCGCGAAGAAGGCACCGGTAACGGCAAACTGGCCCATTACAAGCCGGCGACGAAAGTCGATTATTACAAGATCGGCACGACACCGACGCCGGCGCAGATCGCTGGATGGACCATTGCGGTTCCGCCCAGCGGCGAAAACTTGCCGGCGGGGTCCGGTACCGCGGCCAAGGGCGAGGCAATCTATTCGACCAATTGCGCCATGTGCCACGGCAGCTTCGGCGAAGGAAAGAACAACTATCCTCAACTGGTTGGCGGGATCGGCTCCCTCGGAACACCGAGCCCGGAAAAGACGGTTGGCAGCTATTGGCCTTATGCAACGACGGTGTGGGATTACATCAATCGCGCGATGCCGTTTTATGCCCCCCATACGCTGAAGCCCGACGAGGTTTATTCGCTCACTGCGTATATCCTGAACATGAACGGGATCACCAAGAGCAGTTGGGTCGCCGATGCGAAATCGGTTCCGTTGGTCAAGATGCCCAACCGCAACTCGTTCAACTGGAAAGATCCTCGTCCAGTGACACATAATTCTGCTTGCATGAAGAATTGTGTCAGTCCATCATCGATCAAGATTACATCGAATGCCGCCACGATGAATCTGACGCCGCGCCTGACGGGTCCGGTCGATCACATGAAGAACGGCAAATGAGGGAGATGTCATGAACAAAGCAGCGACTGCCTTCGTCTTTGGCCTTTCGGCCAGCGTTGCCATGATCGGCTTCGCCGTCGCAGCAACGCCGGCGCAGATTGCGGCTGGTGAAAAAATCGCGACGACGACGACCGAAGGCAATTGCGATGCCTGTCACATGTTCAAGGGTGCCGTAGAGGCGGGCAATATCGGGCCGGAACTCAAGGATGTAAAATCCATGGTTCCGAACCGTGCTGAGTTCTACAAGATCATCTACGACGAGGAAGCCCGCAATCCGTCGACGATCATGCCCGCTTTCGGCAAAAACCAGATATTGACGCCTAAGCAGATCAACGAAGTCATCGACTTCATGTACACAAAGTAAGCGAGGAAATATGACCGATTCTTTTGGATCTCCCCCGGTTTCGGCCAAGCGCCGGACCATTCTGACCGCGGTTGCGGCCGGTGCAGCGGCCAGCTTCGTGCTGCCGCGCACGACTTTCGCCGCCGCCGCCGTTACCGCGCCGAGCGCGAAGGACTATCCGATGAAGGCCTTCACGCAAAAGACCGAAGCGGCGACGCTCCAGGCGATGTACGGCAAGTCTGCGGCACCCGCCTCGTCAGACGTCAAGCTTGATGCTCCTGATATTGCGGAAAACGGGGCGGTCGTCCCGGTGTCGTTTGATGCAAATGTAAAAAACGTGACAGGGGCCGCCATTCTGGCACCCTCCAATCCATTTACGATGGCGTGTGCCTACAAAATCCCGGCTGGAACCAATCCGGCGATCTCAAGTCGGGTGAAGCTTGGCAAGACCACAAAGGTCGTCGCGGTCATCGAAGCCGACGGCAAGCTGATGAGCGCGTCAAAGCAGGTCAAGGTCACCCTTGGCGGTTGCGGTTAAGGGAGAAGCACCATGGCACATCAAATTCTGGTTCACGCAATGACCTCCGGCGACACCACCACGGTGGAAGCTCTGGTCAAGCATCCGATGGATTCCGGCTTCGTGAAGAATGCGGCGGGCAAGATCATTCCGGCGCACTACATCGAAGTGATCGAGTTCACCCATCAGGGCAAAGTCGTCCTGACCGGCTACTGGGGCCCCGCGGTCTCGAAAAATCCGTTCATCAAGTTCTCGTTCAAGGGCGGCAAGTCGGGCGAACCGATCGGCGTTTCCTGGGTCGATAACAAAGGCGAAACGGCGACCACGTCTTCGAATATCATGTAAGCAAATCGGGTGGCGATATCATCGCCACCCGATTTTATTGCGGCGACGGCGGATCGACTGAACAAGCAATGCCGACGCCGCAAGCCCAATGATGGCGTAATCGACTGGGACGATATCGTAGCGCCGGACCGGGTCATGCATATCGGTCGGCGTCGACCTATTCATCGGGGAGGATGAATTCATGAAATTTCCGCTTCTGGGCCTGGCCGTTACCGCAGGGTTGCTCGGGTCGACCGTTTTGGCCAGTGCCGCGACGCAGCCGGATCCGTCCGCCGACACCAAGGCATTTCAATCATATTATCAGCAGCAGTTTCCAAAGCTTCCGCTGAAAGACTATGTCAACGGCTCGTATAATTTCAGTGCATCGCTCCGCAAGCAATGGAAGCAGATCCTGGAATTCCCGCCCTACTCTTTCGCGGTCGATAACGGCAAGACGCTGTTCAACACCAAATTCCCCAACGGCAAAAGCTACGCTTCGTGCTTCCCCAATGGCGGGATCGGCATCGCGCAGAATTATCCGATGTTCGACCAGAAGACCGGCAAGGTCATGACGCTGGGCCTCGCGATCAACCAGTGCCGCACCGAAAACGGTCTGAAGCCGCTGAAGCTCACCAAAGGCCCTCTGGCCGATATCGATGCCTACATGACCTCGACCTCGGACGGTAAGCCGATCGATGTCGTGGTTCCGCATACCAAGGCGGCGCTTGCGGCCTACACCGTCGGCAAGGAATATTTCTATTCACGACGCGGCCAGCTCAATTTCTCCTGCGCAAGCTGCCATCTTCAGGCGGCCGGCAAGCATCTGCGCGGCGATATTCTGGCGCCCGCGCTCGGCATGACCGCATCCTTCCCGCTCTATCGGTCGAAATGGGGCGACATGGGCACGCTGGTCCGCCGGTTCATCGGCTGCAACAAGAAGGTGAAAGCGGCGCCGCTCAAGGCGGATTCTCCGGTTTATGCCGATCTGGCGTATTTTCTGACGACAATGAGCAACGGCCTGCCGGTGGCCGGCCCCGGCGCACGGCCATGAGGAGACCCGATATGAAACATCTCGTCCTGATTGCCGCCGTTCCCGCCTTCCTGCTCTCCGTCACCAGCACCTATGCGGCCAGTGTGTCGAAAGCGGATGCAGCGAAGGCGATCGCCGCTGCCGCTGCTTCAATGAAAACCGCAGCCAGTTACAACGACCAGTGGCTCGAAACCGTGGCCGATTTCAAGGACGCCAAGGCGGCCGAGACCAAGGGCGATTACGCCACCGCCCAGGCGAAGGCCGAGCGCGCGGATACGCTCGCCAAACTGTCGATCAATCAGGCCAAGGCGCAGAAGAAGCTCTGGCAGAACGAAGTGCCGAAATAGCGCGCCGTGCCGGACCGCCCTGTCGGTCCGGCCCCCTGCGCCCCCCCGATTTGAGGAGAACGACCCCATGAAAACAACACGACGCGCGGTACTCACCGCCGCGGCCAGCACGGCCCTGATGCCGCGCTTCGCGTTCTCGGCAACCGACCCGTACGACGTGCCCATGCAGGGCGATGTGCGGATCATTCACGAAACCGACACGCATGCCAATGCCTTGCCGGTGCAGTTCCGCGAGCCGAACCAGAATATCGGTGTGGGTGCAATGGATGGTCAGCCGCCCCACTTCGTCGGCCACGCGTTCCTCAAGCATTACGGCATGCACACCGGCACCCGCGATGCCCATGCCTTCACGTTCCTCGATTTCGAAAAACTTGCCCACCGGTATGGGCCGCTGGGCGGCTTCGCCTACCTCAAACCGGTGATCGACAAGCTGCGCGCCGGAGCGGGCGCCGGCAAGTCCCTGCTGGTCGATGGCGGCGATCTGTGCCAGGGCACCGGACCGGCCAATATGTCTGGCGGCCTCAATATGGTGGCGCTCGGCAACATGCTCGGCATCGATGCCATGACGGGCCATTGGGAATTCACCTACGGCCAGGACGGTATCGAAAAGATCATCAAGGCGCTGAACGGCAAGTTCATCGCCCAGAACGTCTTTCTCTCCGCCGAGGCCGGAATGATGGGTGCGCCGGCCTTCGACCAGAAGACCGGCTCGGTGTTCGAACCCTACATCATCCGTGAACTCGGCGGCTATCAGGTCGCGATCATCGGCCAGGCCTTCCCGTACGTGCCGATCGCGCATCCCCGCCGGTTCGTGCCGGACTGGCGCTTCGGGATCCGTCCCGACAACATGCAGAAGGTCGTCGACCACCTGCGTACCGTCAAGAAAGTCGATACCGTGCTGGTGCTTTCGCATAACGGCATGGAAGTCGACCTGAAAATGGCGGCCAACGTCACCGGCATCGATATCATTCTGGGCGGTCATACCCATGATGCGGTGCCGGTTCCGGTCATCATCAAAAATGCCAGCGGCCAGACCATCGTGACCAATGCCGGCACCGCCGGCAAGTTCATCGGCGTGCTCGACCTCGAACTGTCCAAGGGCAAACTCAAGGATCTGCATTACAAGCTGCTGCCGATCTACACCGACATGATCAAGCCGGATGCCGCCGTCGCCGCCGAGGTTACCAAAGGCTACGCGCCCTACCAGAAGATGCTCGACGAAAAGATTGCCGACGTCGAAAGCCTGCTGTACCGGCGCAATAATTTCTACGGCTCGGTCGATCAGGTGATCATGGACGCCTGCATGGAGGAAATGGACGCGGAGATCGCCTTCTCGCCCGGCTTCCGCTGGGGCAATTCCTTCCTCCCCGGCAGCGAATTCACCATGGGCGACCTGCTGACCGAGACGGCGATCACCTATCCCATGGCCTACACCCAGATGATGACCGGCGCCGAAATCAAGTCGATGATGGAGGATGTCTGCGATAATCTGTTCAATCGCAACGCTTACTATGAGCAGGGGGGCGATATGATCCGGGTGGGCGGCATGAACTACGCCTGCGCTCCGCGCAAGCTGATCGAGCACCGGATCTCCGACATGACGCTGAACAACGGCAAGCCGGTCGAGGCCAACAAGACCTACAAGACGGTCAGTTGGGCCTCGGTTTCACTGCCGCAGACCGGCAAGCCGGTGTGGGAAGTGGTGGCGACCAACCTGAAGCGCAAAAAGACCATCAAGGTCACGAAGCCGAACCATGTGAAACTGCTTGGTGTGAAGGGCAATCCGGGTCTAGAACCGGCCTGATGAAACGCCGGACTGCCCTTACGGGTCTGATCGTCGCGGGGCTGCCTCTGGGCGGCCTCGCAACCATCCGCCGCGCCCGTGCGGACGCCAATCCATTCGCGACCCACAAACTCGTCCTGCAACTCTCCGATGATTCGATGGAGAAGCAGAGGGCGATCATCAGCGGCGCGAATTCCGTTCTCAAGGACTATCCCGATACGGTCTCGATCGTCGTGGTCTGTTTCGGTCCGGGCGTGCAACTGCTCTATGCCAACTCGCCTCTGCGCGAAGCCGTCGACAGCCTGGTGTCACAGGGCGTCGAGTTCGATGTCTGCATGAACACGATCGACACGATCAAGCGCAAGACCGGCCACGCGCCGAAACTCAATCCCCACGCGATCCCGACACCTTATGGTATCCCCCGGATCATGGAACTCGTGACCAAGGGCTATATCCTCGTCCGCCCCTGACGGGGGGTCAATCGGCCAACACCGCGAACACCCGCCGCTCGACCTCAAACTGACCGAGTACCGCCATCGTCGCATCGAGCGGTGGGCTGATCGTGCTGCCGGTCAGGGCCGCACGCAGTGGTTCCGCCACCACCTTGAGCTTTTTGCCGCTCTCCTCGGCATAGGCCACCATGGCGGCGTGCAGCGCCGGAGCCGAATAATCGGTCTTGGCGAAATCGAGCACCATCGCCGAAAGATCGTCAAGCGCTTCATCGGTCATCATCGCGGCGGCTTTTTCGGTAAATGGCAGCGGAACATCGCGGACCAGGAACATCGCCGCCTCGGCCAGTTCCGCGATGGTGCGGGAGCGTTCCTGCAAGCGCGGCATCAGGGCCGCAATCCGCCCCGCTGCGACCGGTCCGATCGCATCACCCCGCACAGCTTCGATCCGCTCGATCACCAGCCTGGTCAAACGATCGGGGTCGGCCGCGCGGACCCATACCGCATTGACCTGAAGCAGCTTCGCATAATCCATCTTGGCCGCACCGCGCCCGACCCCGTCGAGGTCGAACAGGCGGATCTGATCCTCACGCGAGAGAATTTCGGAATCCCCGTGTCCCCAGCCCAGCCGCAGGAGGTAATTGCACAGGGCTTCCGGCAGGTACCCTTCGTCGCGGAACTGCAGGGTCGAGACCGCGCCATGCCGCTTGGAAAGCTTGCCCCCGTCCGGCCCGTGGATCAGCGGCAGATGCGCGAATTCGGGGCGTTGCCAACCCATCCCGTCATAGATCTGCGCCTGACGGAACGTGTTGGTCAGATGATCATCGCCCCGGATGACATGGGTGATCGCCATGTCGTGGTCGTCGACCACAACGGCGTGCAGATAGGTCGGCGTCCCGTCCGAACGCACCAGAATCATATCGTCGAGCTCGGCGTTCCGGACCCGGACTTCGCCCTTGACCTTGTCATGAACCACGGTCTCCCCGGTGCGCGGTGCCTTGAGCCGGATGACCGGATCGATCCCCGCCGGAGCCTCGGATGCATCCCGATCCCGCCAACGGCCATCGTAGCGAAACGGCTTTTTGGCCGCATCTGCCGCCGCGCGCATGGCGGCGAGTTCCTCACGCGAGCAGTAGCACCGATAAGCGGTACCGGCCGCGACCATCGCCTCGGCAACCTCGCGATGCCTCGCATAACGGGTCGACTGGAACACGGGCTCCTGATCGGGCTTGATATCGAGCCAGTCCAGCACGTCGAAAATCACCTGCGTCGCCTCGGGCGTGCTGCGCGTCGTGTCGGTATCCTCGACACGCAGCAGAAATTCGCCGCCATGGTGCCGGGCGAACAGGAAGTTGAACAGCGCGGTGCGCACGCTGCCGATATGCAGCATGCCGGTGGGGGACGGTGCGAAACGGACACGGATTGTCATGCGCCCGCCGGTATCACGAAACCCCTACCAGATGAACCCCGGCAGGATCGCAACAGGGTCGAGCATGGCCTGGGCGCAATCCCGGCGTGCCTGTTCGGGGGTCGCCGTATGGATGCCGGTCAGGACCAGCACCGAATCGATGCCCGCCGCCTGCGCGCCGGCAATATCGGTGCGGAGCGAATCGCCGAACGCGACGGTGCGGCCCCGGGCGGTGCCGAGCATGGCGAGCGTGGGGCCATAGACTGCGGGATCCGGCTTGCCCCGCAGGATCACGCGCCCGCCCCAGCTCGTATAGCGTTCGGCGAGGAGGCCCGCGCAAATGATCCGGCGCCCATCGCGGATCACTTCGAGGTCGGGATTGGCGCAGATCATCGGCAGCCCGGCCTTGAGCGACTCCGCCAGCAGCACATCGAAAATCGCGGGATCGTCCTGCGCGGAAAGGTCGTCAGGGCCGGTGTTGAGCAGGAAATCGGCGTCCGCCGGTTGCGCAACCTCGGTCAGATCGAGATCCTCGAACAGATTGCGATCGCGCGCGGGTCCGAGATGAACGAAGCGTCTGCCCAGGGCGGCGAAATCCGGATCGGTCCGGTCCCGCAGACCGGTACGCACCGCCTCCCCGCTGGTCATCACGCCGTCATAGGTGCCGGGCGCGATCCCCATGGCCGCGAGCGCCTGGGCAACCGCTCCGGCCCGGCGCGGCGCATTCGAGAGAAACACCACCCGCCGCCCTGCCCCGCGCAAGCGGGCCAGCGAGTCGATCACGCCGGGATAGAGATGAACACCGTCATGCACCACGCCCCAGAGATCGACGATGAACCCGTCATATCGCTCGGCGAGATCGGCGATGCTCATGGCGCAAGTTCCGCCAGCCGGTCGGCATCCCGCCCGATGATTTCGGCAAGGCTGACTGCGCCATACGGATCGAGCAGGCGTGGCAGACCATCGACGATCCGGGCAATCACCTCCGGCCCGTCGAGGACGAAGCTCGAATAGATCTGCACCACGTTCGCACCCGCCCGCAGCTTGGCGAAAGCCTGTTCGGCGGTGCCGACGCCGCCGACACCGATGAGGGTGAGCCGCTCGCCGGCGAGCAGCCGCACCCGCGCGAGCATTCGCGTCGAGCGGGCGAACAGTGGCGCGCCGGAGAGCCCCCCGGCTTCGCCACGCGCGGCCCCGGCAAGGCTCGCCGGGCGGGCCAGGGTGGTGTTGCTGACCACAAGCCCCGCAAGGCCGCGTTCCAGCGCCAGCGCCACGATATCCGGCAGGGCGGCCTCATCCAGATCCGGTGCGAGCTTGACGAACAGCGGCGGGTGCGGTGCGGCCCCGGCGGCGATGGCGCCAAGGATACCAGCGAGCCGTTCGACCGCCTGAAGGTCGCGCAACCCCGGCGTATTCGGCGAGGATACATTGATCACGATATAATCGGCAAAGCGGGAAACCGCGCGGACCAGAGCGGGGTAGTCGGTCAGAGGATCGGCCCCGTCCTTGTTGATCCCGAGATTGGCACCGATCGGCACGGCATGATCCACCGCAGCGAGCCGGGTAGCGAAACCGGCAATCCCCTGATTGTTGAACCCCATCCGGTTGATCAGCGCCCGATCCTGCGCGAGGCGGAACAGCCGGGGTTTCGGATTGCCGGGCTGCGGACGCAGGGTGACCGTGCCGGCTTCGAGAAACGAAAAGCCCAGCCGCGCGAGGCCCGACAAAGCCACGGCGTTTTTATCGAATCCCGCCGCCAGACCGATCGGATGGGGCAGGTTGCGACCGCAGAATTCAGTCGCGAGGCGGGGATCGGGGCGCAAGTCGCGCCGCCCGGCAAGTCCGGCACGCAACGCCTTGATCGCAAGATCGTGCGCGGTTTCCGGATCGAACCGCCGCAGCCAGGATGCCGCGGCATCGGCGAGGCGCATTATTTCGCGAATACCACGATTTCGGGACCAGCCGGGGCCGGGACATGGGCCAGCTTGGTCGAGGCCCCGAGCGAGACATTGGGCGGGATCACGCCGTTTGCCGAAATGGCATCGGCGACCTGAGCGGCCTCCGGCGTCAGCTTTGCCATGGCGAGTTCCGAATCGCTGGGGATCGCGCTGGCGGGTCCGGTGACGTATACCCGGAACTGCGCCTTCGGATTGATCTTGAGCGCCTGCGTCACCGCATAACTCACCGAGGGAGCCCAATTCTGGGTGCCCTCCGGGATCGTGACCAACGGCAACTGGCCGTTGAACTTGCTCAGCGCCGCGACATCCACCAGCGAAGGGGCATCGGCGTAGGGCGAGACGATCTTGCGGCCGGTCAGAGCACAGCCGGCGAGCGCGATCGGGGTGAGGACGAGGGTGATGAGGATGCGGCGCATCAGCGGCCTTTACTTGACCCCGCCCCCGCCGACAACAGGGGGGCGGATTAAGGAAATCTTAGCTGCGACGGATCACGCCGCCGCGACCGTCCGCTGCATCTGTTCACCGAGGCCCGCGATGCCGAGCTTCATGGTCTGGCCGGCGCGCAGGAACACCGGGTTGGGTTTGATCCCCATGCCGACGCCGGGCGGCGTGCCGGTTGCAATGATGTCACCCGGCATCAGCGCGATGAACTGGCTGACATAGGATACCAGGGTTCTGACCCCGAAAATCATTGTGCGCGTATTGCCGTTCTGCATGCGCTTGCCGTCGACTTCGCACCAGAGATCGAGCGCCTGCGGGTCGGGCACCTCGTCGCTGGTCACGAGATACGGGCCGGTCGGGCCGAAGGTCGGGCAACCTTTGCCCTTGTCCCAGGTACCGCCGCGCCTTGTCTGGTATTCGCGCTCGCTGACATCGTTGACGATGCAATACCCGGCGACGTGATCGAGCGCATCGGCCTCGGCAACATAGCGCGCTTCCCTGCCGATCACGACACCGAGTTCGACCTCCCAATCGGTCTCCGTCGAACCCCGGGGGATCACCACGTCGTCGAACGGACCGGAATAGGCGCTGCCCGCCTTGATGAAAATGATCGGCTCCTTCGGGATCGCCGCCCCGGTCTCGGCGGCGTGATCGGCGTAGTTCAAGCCGATGCAGACAAAATTGACCGGGCGCGGCAACGGTGCGCCGAGCCGAGCGCCTTCCGGCACGACCGGCAGGCTGGACAGATCGATCGCGGCGATCCGTTCCAGGGTGCCATCGGCGAGGGCCGCGCCATCGAGCACCGGCAGATGCGCCGAAAGATCGCGGCGCACACCGTCGCGATCGAGAATGCCGGGCTTTTCCGCACCGACGCTGCCGTGACGAAATAATTTCATCTGCTCGCTCCTGTCCCCAATTTATTAAATCCTTCTAAGACGAAGCTCCGTGCTCGCCAAGGGGCGTTCCCGGACCCGACCTTTCACGAGGCGCCGAACCCTCGTGGCGATGAGGATAATCGACATTCTCACCGCCGCCGCCCTCATGCGAATAAGTGCTTGCGGACAGGACGATCAGAATATTAAACTGTTCACTCCCTTTGGAGGATGTTCCCGATGAGCCAGGCCGCCGCGCGCTTCAACGATCCGCTGATCCACCATTGGATGCCATTCACGGCGAACAAGCAGTTTCAGGATGCGCCGCGGATCATCGCGCGTGCCGAGGGGGTGCATTACTGGAACACCGCCGGGGACAAGCTGCTCGACTCGGTCTCGGGCCTCTACACCACGCCGGCCGGGCACGGGCGGCGGGAAATCCGCGAGGCGGTGACGCGGCAGCTCGAGGAACTCGATTACGCCCCCCCGTTCCAGTTCGGGGTACCGGGCACCTTCCGCCTCGCGCATGAACTGGCGCAGATGCTGCCTGCCGGGTTGAACCGGGTTTTCTTTGCCGGATCGGGATCGGAAGCGGTGGAATCGGCCCTGAAGGTCGCGATCCAGTATCATCGCGTGCGCGGACAGGGCCAGCGGCAGCGTTTCGTCGGGCGGGCGCGCGGCTATCACGGCGTGAATTTCGCCGGCTGGTCGGTCGGCGGCATGGTCAAGAACCGCGATGCGTTCGGCCTCGGCCTGCCAGGTGTCTCGCATATGCGCCACACCCATATCGAATCCAACCGCTTCGTCATGGGACAGGGCGATCATGGCGGGGTCGATCTGGCGGACGACCTGCAGCGCATGGTCGATCTTCATGGCGGCGACACGATCGCAGCCTGCATCGTCGAGCCGATCGCCGGGTCCACCGGCGTTCTGGTGCCGCCGAAGGGCTACCTCGAACGTCTGCGCACGATCTGCGACCAGCATGGCATCCTGCTGATTTTCGACGAGGTGATCTGCGGCTTCGGGCGCACCGGTCACCCCTTCGCCGCTGATGCGTTCGGCGTGACGCCCGACCTGATGACGATGGCCAAGGCGATCACCAACGGCAATATTCCCATGGCGGCCGTCGCGATCCGCCAGGACATCCAGCAGGCGATCCTCGATGCCGCCGGACCCGATGCGATCGAGTTCTTCCACGGCTACACCTATTCGGGCCACCCGGTCGCGTGCGCGGCGGCATTGGCGACGCTGAAAATCTATCGCGATGACGATCTGTTCGCCCGCGGCGCGGCCCTCGTGCCGAAATTCCTCGAACGGATCGCGAGCCTGCGCGATATCCCGATCGTCACCGACACGCGCGGTTACGGCCTGCTCGGTGCGGTCGATCTCGCGACCGACGGTGCCCCCGGCAAGCGCGGCTTTGCCGTGCTCCGGCGGGCCTTCGAAAGCGGGCTGGTCCTCCGCGTCGCCGCGGATACCGTGATCCTCTCGCCGATGTTCATCACGACCGATGATCAGCTCGACGAGATGTTCACGCTGCTGCGAAAGATCCTCGCCGCGGTTTAACGCCGCCCTGCGAAATCGAGCCCCCTCCCCTCGCCGCCATCCTGCGGCGCGGGGGCGGGGGTTACATGGTTTGAGACTGCAACGGCGCGGCGACGCCGGCGGATTCGGGCTTCCAGTCACGGAAGAAGGCGCGGCCGATCGATCCTGCGAGTTCGCTGAGCTGGATCTGGACCCGGTCGAGATAATCGTGAAGATCGCCATCGAGAACCTCGCTCATCGGGCGTTCGAGCAGGAATTCCCGGAGGTATTCCGCCTGTTCGATCGGCCCGCTGGTGTGAGGGAGGTGGTGAATCCGGCGCAACTCGTCGAGATGGGATTCGGCGCGCCGGACCGAAAGGCAGACCGAGCGGGGGAATGACGGGTCGCGCAGCAGAAATCCGGCGACGTCCTCCGCCGAGAACTCGGCACGGGCGAGGCGCTTGAAGGCATGATAGCCCGCTGCGGCGCGCAGCACCGCGTTCCACATGGTCAGTTCGGTGACCCGCCGGGCTTCGCGGTCGCGCGGCACCAGGAGGCGATATTTGATGTCGAGCAGCCGCGTGGTCTGATCGGCGCGTTCCACCAGCCGGCCAAGCTGGTAGAATTGCCAGCCCTGATCGCGATACATCGTGCCTTCGGTGATGCCGGTATGGGTCTGCACCGACTCCTTGATTTTGGTGCAGAGGCGCGAAAGCCGGTCGCCATCGAGGTCGCCGGTATCGATCCGCATGACGAACCGATGAAACACGTTGATCTGGCGCCACATCTCGGTGCTGATCAGCGGGCGCAGCGTGCGCGCGTTGGTCCGCGCGTTATCGAGACAGAACGGGATGCCGGTCGGGTTGGTCGGATCGAGCAGGTAGAGCCGCTTGACCGCATCCGGATCGCTGGCGGCGTCGTAGCTTTCGAACTTGTGCTGATCGGACATGATCGCGACCAGCGCGGTCCAGGATTCCGCCTCGCGGCCGGGGCTTTCGAAGCTCTGCACCACATCGATCAGGCGGGCGAGGTTTTCGACCCGTTCGAGATAGCGGGCCATCCAGAACAGACCTTCGGCGTCGCGGGCGAGCAGAACCGGTTCGACGCGCATGCTCAGTTCCCCCCTGCCAGAACCCAGGTATCCTTCGAGCCGCCGCCCTGTGACGAGTTGACGATGAGCGAGCCCCGCTTCATCGCGACACGGGTGAGGCCGCCGGGCAGAACCCAGCTGTCGCGACCGGTGACGACGAAGGGCCGCAGATCGAGATGGCGCGGGCCGATGCCTTCCTCGGCAAGGGTGGGTGCGACGGAAAGTGCGATCATCGGCTGGCTGATCCATTGAGCGGGATCGTCGAGAATGGCGGCGCGCGCCGATTCCAGTTCGGCCTTGCTGGCACGCGGGCCGATGGTGATGCCGTAACCGCCGGATTCGCCGACCGGTTTGATCACCAGTTCGTGCAGATGTTCGAGCGTATAGGCGAGGCCTTCAGGTTCGCGGCAGATATTGGTCTGGACATTCTCGATGATGGGCTCCTCACCAAGATAATAGCGAATGATCCGCGGCATGTAGGCATAGACCGCCTTGTCGTCGGCGACACCGGTACCGACCGCGTTGGCCAGCGCGACATTGCCGGCACGCCAGGCCCGGATGAGGCCCGGAACGCCGAGCATGCTTTCCGGGCGGAACACTTCCGGGTCGAGGAAATCGTCGTTCAGGCGGCGGTAGATGGTGTGGACCCGGCAGAGACCGGTGGTGGTGCGCATATAGACCCGGTCGTTCTCGACGGTCAGATCCGAGCCCTGAACCAACGGCACGCCCATTTCGCGGGCGAGGAACACATGTTCGAAATAAGCGGAATTATAAATGCCGGGCGAGAGCAGGACGACCTGCGGGTCCGGTACCTCGCCGGGGGCGATTTCGGTCATCGCGGCACGGAGGCGACGCCCGTAATCATCGACCGGGCGGAGTTTGACGCCGGACATCAGGTCCGGAAACGCACGGAGCATGAGGTGGCGGTTCTCGATGACGTAGGAGACGCCGGAGGGGGTACGGGCGTTGTCTTCGAGGATGCGAAAATCGCCGGCTTCGTCGCGGATGATATCGATGCCGCAGACATGAACATAGGTGCCGTGGCGGACCGCGAAATCGCGCATCTCGGGGCGGAAATTGGCGTTGCCGAACACCAGATCGGCGGGGATGATGCCGTCGCGGATGATTTTCGCATCATGGTAGATGTCGTGCAGGAAGGCGTTGAGCGCGGTGACCCGCTGGATCGCGCCGGTTTCGATGGTGCGCCATTCGGACGGCGTGATGATGCGGGGGATGCAGTCGAACGGCAGGATGCGGTCGATCGCGGTGGCATCCGAATAGACGGTGAAGGTGATTCCGAGATCGATCAGGTCGGTTTCGGCAAGGGTGGCCCGGGCGCGCAGGGCCTCGACGCCGATGCGGGCGAGGCGGGCGCGGACCAGTTCGGGAACCCCCTGATCGTCACCCCGCTCGCGGGTCAGTTCACAGAAATACGGATGGGGCGCGTAGTCTGCGAAAATCGCCGCTTGTTCGTGGTCCATTATCGATCCTTATCCGGTTCATGCATGTTTGTCGCACCGCCGCCGCGATGCAACAAGAAAATGATCTCACACTGTGCGACTGCGGTTATCGGATCGGGTTCAACGCGCTCTCGCATCGAACCCGCCAGGGTGTTATGCGGGGGGGATGCATGGACGCGACGCCATCGGCGGCCTGATCGACGCGAAGGGCCATATCAGGACGGCGTGGCGACCGGTGGTCGATGCCATGCAGGTGATCGGAGCGACCGAATTCGCGGCACGGGCGGCAGCGCTGGACCGGCGGACGCGGTTCGATCAGCCGAGCGGGGCCGGAACGGCGCCTCGGCTCGACCCGATACCGGTGCCGCTGATGGATTACGAATTCGCAGCGCTTGCCGCCGGGCTCGTGGAGCGGGCGACGTTCCTCGGCACGCTGCTCGACGATATCTACGGCGCCCAGACCAGCATCGCCGATGATCTGATACCGGTATCGGCTCTGTTCGGCGCGCCCGACTTCGTGCGGCAGCTCGCGCGGCAGCCGGGCTTTCGGGGCCAGCGCCTGAGTTTCTATGCAGTGGACCTCGCTCGCGACCCCGCCACCGGCCGGTTCGGGGTGTTGCGCGACCATACCGATCAAGCCCGCGGCCTGGGGCTGGCCATGTCGATCCGCCGCTCGGTCGCGGAGGTCATGCCGGAGCTGTTCGGCAAGGTGACGCTGGCGAGCCAGCGGCCGGTGATCGAAAGCCTGCAGGATTGGCTGCATGACGAGGCGGGCGGAGGGCCGATCGGGCTGATTGCGGGCGGCGACGCCGATTTCGCCGATGCCCGGCTTCTGGCACGGCAGATCGGCGCGCTGGTCCTCCGCCCCGATGATCTGTCGTGCGCGGGCGGCACGCTGCGCCTGCGTACCCTGGCGGGGTCGCTGCCGGTGAGCCTCCTGTTGCGAATGGCGCCGAGCGGTGGAATCGATCCCCTGGAGCAGGGCGGTGCGCCGGCCCACGGGATCGCCGGATTGTTCCGGGTCCTGCGCAGCAATAGCGGCACGATGCTCAACACGCCCGGCAGCGGCGTGCTCGGGGACGACCGGCTGAGACCGTTCCTCGACACGGTTCATGAGCGTTGGCACGGCACGCTGCCGCAGTTGCGCCCGGTCGCGCCACCGTCCGGGCTCGATGCGGAGCAGGCCCCCGTTGCCGGGAGCGTGAATTTCGATTTCGCGACCATCAGCCACCGGTTGTTCGCAATCCGAATCGGCGCGGTATGGCGGGTGCTGCCCGGCGGTCTTGGGTTCGCCCGGCGCGCCGACGGCCAGGAAGTGGTCAAGGATATCTGGGTGATCGATTCGGGCGAAACCGATCACGGTACCGCAAGCCCGCCGAACCGAAGTGTGGTCCGCGCGGCGGGACGGATCGCAACCGAACTGCCGAGCCGCCTCGCCGACGACCTTCTCTGGCTCGGGCGCATGGTCGAACGGCTCGATGCCGCAGCACGGCTGCTGCGGCTGGCGCTCCCGCGATTTATCGATGCGAGCAGCCTTCCGCACGAAGTGGCGCAGCGGGCGATGCTGGCCTCGTGCCTCATCAAGGCGCGATTATTGCCGGATGAAACCACCGGCCCGTTTCTCTCGGCGCGGCGGCTGCATCAAACGCTGGACAAGGAACGTCCGCTGAGCGAGCTGATCGGCGAGGTTCGCCGGTTGCTCGACCATTGCGGCGAACGCTTCAGTATATCGATGCGGGAGCTGGTGCATGCAGCGCTCGACCGGATACCCTCTCAGCCGGACAGCGATCCCGCCGCGCATACCGCGTGTCTCGGCTTCGTCGCCGTATTCAACGGCGTCATCGCCGAGGATGCCTCGCGCAGCGGCGGCTTCGTGTTTCTCGAAATCGGACGGCGACTTGAGCGAGCCGAAGCCCTGGCCGAGACGCTGGGGATTCTCCTCGATGGCACGGTCGATCGCCTCGATCCCGGCCTCTCGCTCGCGATCGAGCTTGCGGATGCGCAGTTGAGCTATGAATTCCTCCATGCCGGCCCGATTTCGCCCATTCCGGCGATCGAACTGCTGATCGGCGCGGTCGATTACCCCCGCAGTCTGGCCTTCCAGCTCGATGCGCTCGCGGTCGCGTTGCGGCGGATCGGGGCCGAAGACCAGGCGGTCAGTGCGTCACGGCTGACGCGCGGCTTGCAAGGGCTGGCTCTCTCGCTGGCGAACGGACGCGGCGGCCCCGAAGCGATCGGCACCCAGCTCGAATCGACGCATGCGGCGGTCGAGGCTCTGGCTGCGGAACTCGTGGCGCGCTATTTCGCACCGATCCCGCCGGCTCACCGGATGGATGCCGAGGCCGGGTGACGCTTCAGCCCCGTCGTGCGATCAGGCGCGTTGCGAAAAGCATGAACACCCCGGCAAGGAGCAGCGGCAGCGAGGCCGGCTCGGGTACCGGGACCACGGGCGGTGATGCGGGCGGGACATCGGGTGGCGTGTTTCGAACCACGGGAGGCACGATCGCGGTCACCGGAACGAGCAGAGCAGGCGGCACTCCATTGAACTGCGGGGTTCCGACGATCGATCCTCCCGGCGCATCCGCGAGAGGAATGCCCGCAAGTGCGGCATCACCGAGCGAACGAATGACACTCCCGTAGGTTGCAGGCGTCATGGGCACCACCGGTGCCACCCAGACCTGATGACAACCGCAGGGCAATTGGGGCATCGGTGGCTTTTGCGCGGTGAGCATCGACAGCGCCGCCCCGGCCCCGATCGTTACAACGGCAGCAGGAACCGCCGCCACAATCGGATGGCTGAGAACGACACCACGGCAAGCCTGCGCACAGCGAATGATCCACATACGAAACCGTCTTACGGTCTGAGTTAACGTCCTGCAAGCAAAATAGTTAGTTGCAGGATCGCGTCAATCAACCCAGAGGTGTAAACCGGTGGCTGCTACAGGGAATAGGCCGCTATGCAATTTTTCCAGACACAATCTCAGGTTACAATGCGCCGTGAGAACCGGTTAGAACCCGATCCCGCACGGTGCGAAACATCACCGCCTGAAGTTGCTCACGACGATGGGGCGGAAATGGACGCCGTGGCGGCGCATTTTGAATCGGAGATACGCATAGCCGCCGAGTCCCGCGATTATCAGCAACGGAATGGTAAAAATCGCCAGCCAGAACGCGATCGCCGCGAAGCCGAGCAAAATGGCAAAGGCGACGACACGGGCAAAAATAACCCCGAGTGTCGGCCCGGCTATGGGTTCCCGCGCGAACTCGCCAGACGGGGTCATATCGATGATCGGTCCACTTGTCGTTTTCATGCCGTGACTCTGGTACTGTCGGGCAGACAGAGCAAGTTAAATCAGCAACGATCCGGTGAAGACTTGGCAACCCGCCGGCCATCGCGCCCACATCTGCGCCTCTGCTCGCTATATCGAACCATCGCCGGTGCTGCCAACGCCCCGCTTGCGCACAGAAAAATGGTGCTGTCAGAGGGAATTGAACCCTCGACCTCCTCATTACCAATGAGGTGCTCTACCCCTGAGCTATGACAGCCTCCGTCGCCGGCAGGGTATATCCAATGGGTAGGGTGGGCGCAAGCCGCGCGCGGGCGGTGCTGCAAGCGGTCGAATGCGGTGGATTGCCCCCGCAATCCGCCGCCTGCCCGCCGCACCCCGTCAGAAATTATATTGCAACATGACGCGGTTATAGACGAAGGAGTGCCCCCGGTTACCGGTCGCGCCGTTATTGTAGATGTAACTGGCATTGCTGACTTCGAGGCGATCGCGGATCGAAAGACCTTTGAACCGGCCGCCCGGCGCATAGGTGAGGTCCAAATCGACTTCGTTGTTGCTGCCCTCGAGCCTGGTATTGAATTTGGTGATCCCGACCACCGCAATGATCTGCTTGTCCAGCATGTACTGCGTGACCGCCAGTTTTGCCGCGTCGCCCGGGCCGAGTTCGACCAGCCCGCGCAGCGTCGCCGTGGTATAGAGCGGATCGGTGGCATAGCCGACGGTGAACGGTGAGACGATCGCGCCATCGCCCACCGATCCGGTGTGACCGGGCAGGTTGTTGTACGAGAGAGCGATGCTGCCGTCACCGAATATTCCGCGGTCGATCGCATAGGTGATGCCGGTCTGAAAGCCGAAGGCGGTGGCATCGACGCCGTTGCCTTTGTAGCCATCGATCGCGGTGCCCCCGCGATTGCCGTTCAGGACGCTGTTGCTGCCGGTTTCGCGGAGATACTGGCCGGCGATGAACGGATCGATGCCGGTTCCGGTTTTGAACGTGTAGGAGGCGTCGGTGTAGGCCATCGCAGCGAAGTCGTAGAAATCGTAGTACCACGCATCGGCCTTGATGCCATGCGCCGCGTAGGCACCGCCGAATGCGAGCGTCCCCTGCGTCTTCGAGGCGTTGGCCCCGAGCGCCGCGGCACCGCCATAGGCAGAATCGCCATCGAACGTGGAGGGATAATAAAGATTGTCCTGATAGTAATTATCCGACGTCCGGCTCTTCCAGCGCAGCTCGCGCAATCCGTACAGGCTGAGGCCCGGCAGGGGGTCGAGTTGAACGAATCCGGCCTGATAGGTCGCCGGCAGGACCCGGGAATCGGAAGGGCTCATCCACGGCGTGTTGAGCAACTGATCACCGAGACGCACCAGAACCAGCTTGTTCCGGTACTGGATGAAGGCCTGACCGAGCGAGGTGATGGAATTGCGCGGCCCCATCAGCGTCGCATCCAGATGCGGGTAGCCCGGTGCCCCCTCGGTATTATTGGCGCTGAGCGACTGCGCGGTGAAAAAGCTGGTGCCGACCTCGAACCCGTCGAGGAACGGCGCGGACTGCACGTTCAGAATGCCCGCGAGACTGTAGGCCGACTGGTTGGAGACGCCCGGTGCGCCGTACATCCGGTCGAAATAGAAGGACCGGACCGTGCCGGTGACCTTCGCCTGATCGAACCAATCTCCAAGCGTCGGGGCCGCAACCGGCCCGGTCTCGACGGATTGAGCCTGCGCTGCCGCGACGTTCGCCAACCCCGCGATCACCGCGAGTAACGTCACATATCTGATCTGCACCGTGAAATCCCCTGTGAATTCGGCCGCGACGATCGCGGCAATCACAGGGATCATACACCAACGTAATCGTGATTTTGAAGATGTTGTTTGTGATAATTCAAATACAGTTCAGATTATAATTTACATATATTTACATCTTCGAATTGTTATCAAATGTAAATATCTAGGCTTTGACTATATCCATCTTCCGGCAGGCACTTTGATTTACCTGCCGGAAGATCCGGACCTCCACGCGCCCGGAAAGGCGCGATCGAGATCAGCTTTCCTGCGGCACGTGGTGGATCGCCGGGTTGCGTTGCGGCGTGGCGCGGCGAAGGGTCGCGCCGAACCATTGGTAGAACGCCGGCACCGCGAAGAGCGAGACCAGCGACCCGAAGGCGAGGCCGCAGATGATCACCAGCCCCATCGAGAAGCGCGCCTCGGCACCGCCGCCGGAGGCGAACACCAGCGGCAGCGCGCCGGCGATCATGGCCGCGACGGTCATCAGGATCGGGCGCAGGCGGAGTTCGGACGCCTTGATCACCGCCTCGGCCTTGCTCAGCCCCTCTTCCATCTGGATCACCCGGGCGAACTGAACGATCAGGATGCCCTGTTTGCTCACCAGCCCCATCAGCATGATCATGCCGACTTCCGAATAGATGTTGATGGTGGAGAGCCCGAGCGCGATCGGCACCACCGCCCCCACCAGCGTCATCGGCACGGCGGTCAGCACCACCAGCGCGTCGCGGAAGCTTTCGAACTGAGCGGATAGCACCAGAAACACGATCAGCAGCGCGAAGGCGAAGGTGACGATGAAGGCGTTGCCCTGCTGCTCGAACTGCCGCGAAACGCCGCCGTAATGGATCTGGTCGGTCGAGGGCAGGGTTGTCTTCGCCGTGGTCTTGAGAAAGCTCAGCGCCTGACCGAGCGAGACGCCGGGAGCCGGGTTACCCTGAATGGTGACCGAGTTGAGCTGCTGGAACTGAGGCAGAAAATCGGGCGCCGGGGCATGTTGCAGGGACACGAATGTCGAGATCGGCACCATCGCACCGCTGCTCGACCGCAGGTCGTAATCGCGCAGAAAGTCGGGGTTGGCCCGCAATTTCGGCGGCACCTGCGGCGTCACCCGGTAGCTCAGCCCGTTCATGCTGTAATAGTTGACATAATTGCCCCCGAGCAGGGCACCCAGATTGGTGCCGATCTCGGCCATGCTGAAGCCCATCGAGGCCGCGAGCTTGCGGTTGATATGAATGGTCACCTGCTCGTTGTTGAATTTCAGGTCCTTGTCGACGAAGGAGAACAAACCGCTCTTATGCGCGGCGGCGATGATTTTCGCGGCTGCCTGATCGAGCGCATGATAGCCGCCGGTGCCGGTGATGACGAACTGAACCGGCAACCCGACCGCGGCGCCCGGCAAAGGCGGCAGACCGAAGGCCGAGAGCTTCATGCCCGGCACATTGGCCGAGAGTTTCTGCACCTCGGTGCGGACCTGCTGCGTCGTCGTGCTGCCGCGCTTGGGCTTGAGCACCAGCCCGGCGACCATTTCGTTGTCGAGCAACATGCCGCCGACGCCGATGCCGTTGACCACGAAGGAGTTTTCCTTCGACGGAATTTTGTCGAACACCGCCGAGGTCAGGTATTTGTCGTAGGCATTCATGTATTGCAGCGTCGCGGTCGGCGGTCCGATGCCGTTGACGTAAACGATGCCCTGATCCGCCGGCGGGGCGAGTTCGCTCTTGCTGATGTTGAACAGCGGCAGCAGGCCGATTGCCAGAAGTGCCGCCGCCACCACAATCGCGGGCCAGACCCGGAAACTCGCGCGCAGCGCCCGGCTGTAAGCGTCGCGCAGGCGATTGAACACCCGGTCGATCGCCTGCGCCGCGCGGCCCGGTTCGCCATGCTTGAGAAAGCGCGAGGAGAGCATCGGCGCGAGGGTGAGGGCAACGACCAGCGAGAGGATGACGGTGCCGACGATGGTGAAGGCGAACTCGCTGAACAGGCTGCCGATCAATCCTCCGAGCAGGCCGAGCGGGGCGAACACCGCGACGATCGTGGTCGCCATCACCAGGATCGGGCTGGTCAGCTCCCGGGCCGACAGGATCGCCGCATCGATCGGGCTGAGCCCGCCTTCGATATGGCGGTGGACGTTTTCGACCATGATGATGCTGTCATCGACCACCAGGCCGATCGCGAGAACCATGGCGAGCAGGGTCAGGATGTTGATGGTGAACCCCAGCGCCATCATGATCGTGCCGGTGCCGAGCAGGGCGATCGGGATCGCGATCGCCGGGATCGCCAGCGCGCGGAAGGAGCCCAGGAAACCGTAGATCACCACGATGACGATGCCGAGCGCGATCGCGATGTCGAGCAGCACCTCATCGATCGAGGAACTGATGAAGGACGCGCCGTTGTAAAGGACGAAGCCCTTCATCCCCACCGGCATCGCGGGCTTGAGTTTTTTCATCGTCGCGACGACGCCTTTGGCAACATCGAGCGAGTTGCTGCCCGGTGCCGCCATCACGCCGATACTGACCGAGGGGGTCCCGTTGAGCAGCACCGATGAATTGTAGGTCTGCGCACCGAGTTCGACCTTCGCGACCTGATCGAGATAAATCGGCGTCCCGCCTTTATAGGCCACGATCAGATGATCGAACGAGGATGGTTTGTGCATCGAGGTATCCGCCGTCAGATTGACCGCGAAATACTTGCCCCGGGCGCGGCCCACGGCGGCGACGTAGTCGTTCTTTTTAAGGGCGTCGTCGATTTCGGCGGGCGTCACGCCGAGCACCGCCATTTCGTGCGGGTTGAGCCAGACGCGCATCGAGAAGGTGTTGCCGTTCGGGCCGGTGCCGGGCGGCAGGATCGAGGTCAGGCCGATGCCCTTGACGGATTCGATCGCCGGCTGAACCACGCGGGTGAGATAGTCGGTGACCTGCTGCTGGGTATAGTTTTTCCCCGAGAAGTTCAGATACATCAGGTCGGCACCCGAACCCGATATTTCCTGCACGATTGGCAGCATCACCCCTTTCGGCAACTGGTTGAGGACCGAGTTCACCTTGGTCTGCACCTGGGTGAGGGCCGCGTTCGGGTTCTGGCCCATCTGCATGTACACCGTGACGATCGAAAGCCCTTCCTCGCTGATCGCGGTCATGTAGTTGATGCCGGGCGCCTGACCGATCGCCTTTTCCATCGGCGCGGTGACGAAGGCGGTCACGGTTTTCGGCGAAGCCCCGAAGTAATGGGTGGTGATGACGACCGTGGTGTTCACGGTCGGCGGATATTCGGTGATCGGCATCGAGACCAGCGATTTGATGCCGAACATCAGGATCGCGAGGCTCAGGCTGATCGCGAGGATCGGCCGGCGAATGAACAGCGAGGTGAAGTTCACGATTGCGCCTCCAGCGAGACGGCGTTGTTGATGATCACCTTGTCGCCCGAATGGAGCTTCACCTGACCGGCGGTGACGACGTTCATCCCCGGCTTGACGCCGCTCAGCACTTCGACGCGGCCACCGAACTGGGCGCCGACCTTGACCGGTTGTTCACGCGCGATGTCCGTGCCGCCGGATCGGTCGACGACATAGACGAAATCGCCGAACGTGTTGAACGAAACCGCGACCATCGGCACGGTGACCACCGGTTTCGCGGTGGCACTCTCGATCGTGACCATGGTGAACATGCCCGGAAACAGGCCGGTCTGATCATGGATCACGGCACGCACCGACATCGCGCGGCTCTTCATCGAGACATGGCTGTCGACCGCGGTGACATGAGCGGTGACGTGGCGTGTCGCATCCCCGGCATGCACCGCGATACTTACCGGCGCGCCGATGTGAACGAGGGCGATATCCTTCTGCGGGATCGAGAAATCGACGTACAATTGATCGAGGTTTTCCAGATCGGTGATGATGTCGCCGGGATGGACGTAGGCCCCGGCATCGAGCGTGCGCAGACCGGCGACGCCCGCGAACGGCGCGGTGATGGTGTATTGCGCGAGCGACTGCTTGAGCGCGGCCACGGCGGCCTGATCGCTTTCGTACGCGTAGGTCGCGGTGTCGTAATTGGCCTGCGAGGTGCCTTTGACGCCGTAGAGCCCGCGCTGGCGGTTTGCATCGATCGCGGCAAGATGAGCTTTCGCCTCGGCCTGTTCGAGCTGCCCCGGCAGCGCCCCGGCATTCAGCGTCAGCAGGACCTGTCCGGCCTTCACCTTCATGCCGGAATGAAAGCCGACGCTCTCCACCACACCGCCGACCGCACTGCTGATCGGTGCGCCCTGCACCGCCATGATCTGGCCGACCGCGCTGCTGGACTCGGCATGGTTCACCGTCGTGACCGGCGCATCCGATACCACCACCGCCGGATCGGCCGAGGCGGCCAGCTTCCGATGGACCTGATCCTCCTGATAGCGATGCAGCCCGAACACGATGCCGAACAGAACGACAACCGCCAGCACGGCAACTATGACAGCACGCTTCATGACTTGTTCGATCCGTTCGCGTTATCGACAGGGGTGGTGGGTGAGGCATCGCCCATCGCGACGAACAGGGCGACGATATCCTGATCGCAGGTGACGCGGGCGGTGAGGGCCGCAACCTGATCGCTCTGGGCGAGCAACTCGGCGTTCAGCAGGGTCTGGTAGGTGATCGCCCCGGCATCGTAGCGTTCGCGGGCAAGGGTCTGGGCATTGAGGGCGAAGGTGGCGGCGGCCTGACGCTGGGCGAGCGACGCCTCGGCCCCCTGCAGGCTGCGCAGTGCATCGGCCACCTGGCGGAACGCGAGCAGCACGGTGTTGCGATATTGCGCCGTCGCCTGCTGCCATAAGGCATAGGACGCTTTTTTATCCGCCGAGAGTTTGCCGCCTTCGAACAGCGGGGCGGCGAACGACGAGGCGAGCGAAAAGATTTCCGAGGCCGGATTGAACAGGGCAACCGCGCTGCCGGCACCGAATGCGCCGCTGATGTTGAAGCTCGGGTACATCGCCGCCGTCGAGGCATCCACCGCGGCGGAAGCGGCTTTCACCCCGGCCATGGCGGCCACGATATCGGGCCGGTGCTCGACCAGGACCGAAGGGATCACCACCGGGATGTTGGTGGGCGGCACGAGATCCTTGAGATCGAATGCCGGCACGGGCTGGTCCGGCGTCGTGCCGATCAGATAGTCGAGCCGGTGCCGGGCATCGTCCCGCGCTGCGGTGACCAGAGGAAGCTCGGCCTTGCTCGCGGCCAGGACCGCTTTTTGCTGCTCGACCGATTCATCCGAGATCGCACCGAAGCGATAGTCGCTGTTCATCACGCCGAGGATCTGGGTCTGCGCCTGAACGATGCGGGTGCGCAGCTTCACCTCGGCCTCATTGCCCGCATAGGAGATCGCGGCGGTCGCGATGTTGCCGGCAAGGAAGATCCGGGCATCGTCGAGTTCGGCGGCGCTGACTTCGGCACGATCACGGCTGTTGGCGATCAGGTCGGTCTGCAGGCCGAAAACATCCGCGCTGTAGCTGATCTGCCCTTCGGCCGAGGCAAGGGTGAACGGCTTGCCCGGCACGACGACCCGCCCGCCCACCACCGAGCGGATCGCGGTATTGCGCTGCAACCCGCCCCCCAGCCCGATGGTGGGGAAGAGCGAGCCTTCCTGCGCGATGGCGTATTCGTTCGCCGCCGTGAGCGCATGCTTCGCCGCCGCCAGGGTGGGGCTGTGCGAGAACCCCTCGGCGATCAGCGTGTTGAGCTGCGGGGCGTGGAACATTCGCCACCACGCGGCGTTCTGCGTCGCGGTCCAGGACAGGGCCGCGCTCATCGATACCGCGCTGTGGGCGGAATTGGGGTCGTGCGCGCCGTAATGCGCGGGGGACGGCGCGGCAGGGAGCTTCAGGTGCGGGCCGACAGAGCAGGCTGACACACCCAGAGTGAGCAGGAGCACGAGGGGGCGGCGCAACACCCGCCGGGCCCGTCGGCTCACGATAAAGTCAAACGGAACTGGAAATTGCATTTTTTCGATCATATCTGCGATGGCCTGCAGTTATGATTTTCCAGACTGAATGTCGATGGTCAATTGTAAGCAGATTGTAAAGAGGTGAAAGCAGATTATAACAGGATGATTTTCAAAACACACTCTTACACTTATTCGCATAAGATGACTTATTTCTCAGTCCCGTTGGGTCTACATTGAAAATATAACCGATCAACCCGGTGGATAACCACTCACAAGGAGTTTCATAATGAACAAGCTATCATACGGCGCCGCTCTGGCGCTCCTGCTCGCCGTCAGCGCCGCTGCCCCGTCGGCCTTGGCCCAGACGCCGGGCGTCGGTAACGGTTCGCCCCAGACCTCGGGCATGAACAACGCTGCGGTCAGCGGCGGTATTCCCGGTATGGATGCCGGGCGGTCGGTGACGCCGCCTGCCGGCATCCCCGCCGGTGAACCCCGGCCGGGCAGCATGAACGGTGCTGCGGTCACGGGTCATTTCAGCGGTTTCAAGGCGGGGCGGCTGCCGGCAAGGCGGGTTGGATCGACGCGCGACATGAACCGTCCCACCGGCGGGATGAATAACGAGGGCGTGTCCGGCGGATTGCCGGGTATGACCGACTCCCGCACGGTTTCGCACGACGGCAACTGATCGGGTGCCGCGCCGGCGGGACGTTGATTATCGTTGTCCGGCATCAATTTCTGGACATCGTCATCCGATCGCGACACATGTGACTTACGACGTCCCTGCCCGCCTTGCTCGAACCGTCAGGATTTTGCCGCCATGTCCGCCCAGATCACTCCCGCTCCGGAACCCGTGACCGACACGATCCTGCTGATCGACGACGATGCCCGACTGCGCACGCTGGTCGAAGATCATTTGACCGAATTCGGCCTGAAGGTGGTCGCGTTGCCGGATGGGCGGAAAATGGTCGAAACGCTGAAGACCAACCAGATCGATCTCGTGATCCTCGATCTGGGGTTGCCGTTCGAAGACGGGTTGAGCCTGTGCCGCAAAATCCGCGCCGACAGCACGGTGCCGATTCTCATCCTGACGGCACGGGGGGATGAGGTCGATCGGGTTCTCGGGCTGGAAATGGGGGCGGATGATTATCTGGCCAAACCGTTCAGCCCGCGCGAACTGATCGCGCGGATCAAGGCCATCCTCCGGCGCGCCCGGATCGTTGCCGCGCCGGCGCGCAAGGAAGCGGAGAATGTGAGCTTCGGGCCGTTCACATTCGATTTCCAGCATCAGAAATTATTCCGCGATGGTCATATCGTGGGGATCACGTCGGGCGAGGCGAAACTGCTCGGCATTCTGGTCTCTCATGCGGGGCAGGCGCTTTCACGTCAGCAGATCATGGTGCTGAGCCGGGGGCGCAGCTATGGTCCCTATGACCGCACGATCGATGTCCAGATTTCCAAACTGCGCAAAACGATCGAGGCCGATCCGGCGGACCCTCAGTTCATCCAGACCGTCTGGGGCGAGGGTTACGTGTTCTATACCGACATGCCTTGACGCGGTTGTTGCCGCGATGATCCGCCGGCGCGGATTTACGACGATGCAGCGGGCGGTGCTGTTGCTGCTCGGTCTGTTCATCGCGACCGAGGCCACGGTCGTTATTCTGTTTCATGTCTATGTGATCGAACCGGCGGCGACCCGGTTTGCGGAAATCCTGATCGACGCGACGCAGGCCCCTGCCCTTCCGGCACGTTCGACGCCCGGCGCGATTGCATCGTCGGGTCAGCGATTGCTGTTCAGCCGGGAGGCGGCGCCGGGGCATCTGCCGAATAATTATTTTCTGGCCCAGACCGCGCGCGATATCGCCGCGATGACCGGCGGGGGGCAGATGCGGATCAGCCCTGATCTCGGGGCGCGGAAGGGTATTGTGTGGATCAGGCGGCCTGACGCGCCGGCATGGATCGGGTTTCCGGTTTCGCGGTTCAATTTCGGGGCGTCGAATTTCGTTCTGTTGCGGCTCATCGTTCTGTTCGGCTTCACCTTTCTCGGCTCCGTGGTGATTGTGCGGGAGATCAACCGGCCGCTCGCGCGGCTTGCGGCTCTGGCTCATCAATGGGGCAAGGGCGATCAGATTTTCGAGATGGCGCCGTTCGGCGGGCCGGATGAAATCCGCCAGGTCGAAACGGCGATTCGCGGCATGGCGGCGGATTTGCGCGCGCTTTACGATGAACATTCGGTGCTGCTCACCGGGATTTCGCACGAGTTGAGAACGCCGCTGTCGCGTCTGCTTCTGGTGCTGCATCTTCCGGATGCCAAGCTCCTCGCGCACAAGCAGGCGATGTTCGACGATGTCGCTGAAATGGACGAGACGCTCCGGAAATTTCTGGCGCTGGTTCGCAATGACAGCCAGGAACGGAGCGTGACCGCGAGCCTCGCGCCGTTTCTGGCCGAGATGAGCGAGATCGGGCGGGAGCGGTATAATCTCGATGTCGTCGCGACGCTGCCGGATTTGCCGCCGGTTGCGTTCAAGCCGCTGGCGCTCGAACGGCTCGTGCGCAACCTGTTCGACAATTCGGCCCGCTATGGGGCGGATGCGATCCGGATCACGGCGGTCACGACGGCCGAGTCGGTCAAGCTCGCGTTTACCGATAATGGCCCCGGCCTGCCGACCGCCGATGAAACCGATGATGCTTTCAGTGCGCGCAGCGCCCGATCGGGTTCCGGCGTCGGGATGTTGCTGTGCCGCCGGATCGCGACTTTGCATGGCGGGAGCATCGAGTTCGTCAATGCTCCCGAAGGCGGGCTCAGCGCCTGCCTGACTTTGCCCCGCGCCGATGTGAGACGGGGCCTGTCGCCGGGGGGCAAAACCGAAAGCCGCGACCGGCGGCGGGGGCCGATGGTCACGTAGAGGTTCGCACCGGCCCGGGAACGCGGAGGTTTTCGTCCGTTTTGTTGCGATATCGTAATAATATGGGTGTGAATGGGCTATTTCGGGTGGACGATGAAAAAATCGGGTGGGGTGAACCAGGGGTTATGGGTTTGGGCGCGGGGGCTGAAGGTGTGGTCGAGGAGGGATT
>Ga0315298_1000645_pt1 | contig 67434 bp, 73 predicted proteins | sample WHS_1_MG_FD_203077 | JGI IMG/M metagenome (GOLD analysis project Ga0315298, IMG submission 203077) | Extremophilic microbial mat communities from Washburn Hot Springs, YNP, Wyoming, USA - WHS_1_MG | ecosystem: Environmental > Aquatic > Thermal springs > Hot (42-90C) | place: USA: Wyoming...
CATCTTAAATCACCACCCTTTAAAGATCTAAGATGGCTTAAATTTAACTGATGGGAATCAATAATGGAATCCTATTTTGTCCAATTATGATTTTTACCAATAGTACATAAATGATTTTTACGTAACATTGCTTTTACATAGGATTGAAAAACGACTTTTGTTTATGTATAATTTACAAAAATTATAGGGGATGGATAATTATGAAGAAAGTATATTTCATTTTTCCAGTATTATTTTTATCAGTATTGTTATTTTTGATATATTGATAATAAACAACATGATGTTTTAAAAAGACAACATTAATATATAAATAGGCGTATATTAGTAAAAAATTTAGTATTAAAAACAATAAGTTCTTTGACCAATGGAATAAATTTTTAAAGATGTGAATTGGTCTTATTTTTGCTAATAATTCAGCTATCTCATGTGAGAAGAAGATGGGGTTGTGTATTTTTGGTGAAATAATTCTTGACAAAATATTACTACTAATGCTATAAATGTGACATATTAAAATAGGTAAAAATTATGTCTTTAGAATGGCTAAGGCCTTTATAAAAGGTCGTTATCTTTTAAAAGGGAGGTGATAAAAGGAGTATTAAGTAATCGTGGTGGAAAATTGAGGGAGTTCCGTCATTGACGGAGACTAAAGAAAATGGAAAAAAGGAGGGTTAGCAAGTGAAAAAATATCTGGTTATTTTATTAGGTATTTTATTTATATTGAGTTTTACCGTTGTTTCGTATGCTCAAGATAAGCCTGAGATTACACTTGGTGGTAAGCTCTTGATGAGAGGCTGGTATTTTGACAATATAAATACTAGTGGAGATTTTACTTCACCTTGGTCATTAGAAGAAGGAAACATTCCTTGGATACCAGCAAAAGAGAGTTCAAGCGCTTTTTATTCAACGAACGTCAATTTATCAGTTGACGTAAAGGTCACAGACAATGTTCGTGGTTTTGTAGAATTAGAGACTGCGAGTGGGACAGGCCGTAATAGTGGGCTATACTACTGGGGAAACTATGATACAAAACCAGATGCACATATTCGTATCTTAAAGGCATGGATACAGTATACTGGTTCAGGTCTTTTAGGCGTTCCTGCAGGTATTAAGGTAGGTCATATGCCACTTAGCCTTGGTGAGAAACAGTTTGTAAATAACGATAGGTTTGGCGATGATGCAATCCTTGTCTGGGTTGACCCAACAAAAGAATTACACATTGCAGGCGCTATAACAAAACTTAATGAGGGTGGGTTATATGATCACACAGATGACCTTGATGGTTACATCCTTATGGCTAATTATATGCTCGACAAGGATAATACAATTGGTGCATATTGGGTTTGGTTACATAGTGATGGTTATGTACCAGCTTTAGGACCTGATGAAGAAGGTCGTAATCGTAATGTTGATACACTCAATTTCCATGATATTGGTTTACACGCAAATGGTGGGATATATGGCTTAAAGTACAATTTTGAGGCAGACTATCAATTTGGTACAGCAGAAGAAGTGTTTGGTGAACATGACGCAGATTTTAACGGTTGGGCTGTATATGCAAAACTTGGTTACACGATTGATCCAGTTAATATTAGGGCTTCTTTTGCATATGGTAGTGGTGATGATGATGGAAAAGATAACGATATCGATGAGTTTCAGACATTGCTTGGTCCAGATTATGGATTGACCGCTAGGTTGACCCATTACACACAGATATATGAGCGCACAATAGCAACTGCTGCAGTAAGCTCCATTCTTACAACAAGACAAGGTGGTAACTGGATAAACACAGGGATTGCTAATACGACTTACTATAATTTAGGCTTTGATGTTAATCCTTTAAAAGAACTTAGCATCTCAGTTGATGGCTATTATCTCAGAGCGAGTGAGAATGGTGCGTGGGAAGATGTCCTTGAAAAGAGTGTTTCAAAGAATATTGGATGGGAAGTTGATTCAAGGATTTCGTATAAGATTGCTAAGAACCTCACATATTTTGTAGAGGCTGCATATTTCAAACCGGGAAGTTTCTATAAAGATGTATATGAGACAAGCAAAAGAGGCATTCCACAAGTAGTGCATGGGCTCTCCCTTACATTTTAATTTGATGTGATAGAGGTTTTTAAAAGGGCGGCTTTAAAAAGCCGCCCTTTTTGTTGTCTGAAGAAAGTTTTATCTGATAAAATATTTAAAGTCATCGTAATAGATTTTTAATTAAATGAGTCTTAAAAGATATAAAGAGATATTAGATGAGTTTAAAAGAAAGAAGATTCTTGTAGTAGGTGATATAATTCTTGACCGTTACATATGGGGCAGAGTTAATAGGATATCACCAGAAGCGCCTGTTCCCATTGTTGAAGTTTCGGGTGAGAACTTTCTTCTTGGTGGTGCGGCAAATGTTTCACATAACATTGTCTCATTAGGCGGGAAATCAACTATAGTTGGTATAGCAGGTAACGATAGGCCTGGTGAGATATTAACAAAATTACTTGAGCAAAAGGGGATAAAAAATTGCGTTATATATACTTCAAGGCCTACAACTGTTAAAACAAGGGTTATTGCTCATAATCAACAGGTTGTGAGGTTTGATAGAGAAGATCGTGGTAAGTTAGATGGGAAAAATTTATCAGAGTTAAAGAACAAGTTAATTTACGAGATTCAAAATCATGATGCAGTGATAATATCTGACTATAAAAAAGGGGTGGTATCCTTAGAACTTGTAAGAGAAATTATTAAGCATGCCAAACCTCGTAAGATATTTGTTGCTGTAGATCCGAAGGTTGGTCATTTTCATCTTTATAAAGATGTTTCTTTGATTACGCCAAATATTCAAGAAGCGTCTCAAGCTTCAGGTATTGAGATTAAAGATGATAAGACATTGATTAAGGCGGGGAAATTTCTTTTAAAGAAGATTCCATGTGATGCTGTTTTGATAACACGTGGTGAACATGGTATGAGTCTTTTTGTAAATAACAAGGTAGTTCATGTGCCTACAGTTGCAAAAAATGTTTATGATGTTACTGGTGCAGGTGATACTGTAATTGCTGTATTTACGCTTTCTTTGGTCTCTGGGGCAACAATGGAGGAGGCAGCGGTTATATCAAATCATGCCGCTGGTATCGTAGTTGGTGAGGTAGGAACAGCAGTGACAAATAGAGGAAGCTTATTAAAATCATTAAAGCAAAATAAGATAAATATAGAGATAGTTTAAAAGGATCCATATAAATATGCCAAAAGCAGTAGCGCTCTTATCAGGTGGACTTGATAGTATTCTATCAATAATTATAATGATTCGACAAGGGATTGATGTGACTGCCGTGAAGTTCTTTACACCTTTTGATATAAAGACAAGAGAGGATGAAAGATACGTAAAAAACTTGTATATGAATGCTAATAAATTTGGTTTTGAGCTAATTTTAAAAGATTTAGAAGATAAATTTTTGGAGATAGTTAAAAAGCCTAAACATGGTTATGGTAAAAATATGAATCCCTGTATCGATTGTAGAATATTGATGCTGAGGGAGGCAAAAGAGTTTTTGGTGAATCATAAAGCAGATTTTATTATAACGGGTGAGGTGATTGGTCAGAGGCCGATGAGCCAGAAGATTGAGACTTTATATCATATTGACAAAGAGGCAGATTTATACGGTTATGTAGTTCGTCCTTTAAGTGCAAAACTGCTTAAGCCGACTATTCCTGAAGATAGGGGAATTATAAACAGGGAAACGCTTTATGGTTTTAGCGGTAGATCGAGAAAGTCACAACTTATGCTGGCGGAAGAATTTGGCCTTTATGAGTTTCCTTCTCCTGCGGGTGGATGCTTACTCACAGATCCGCTTTATTCTTTAAAGCTTAGAGATCTGCTTCTACATATACAGGATTTCACGATTAAAGATGTTAAGCTTTTACGAGTAGGGAGACACTTTAGATATTCAGATTCTTGTAAGATTATAGTTGGTAGAAATGAGGAAGAGAATGAATATATAGAAGGGCATGCTGATCCCGATGATTATATATTGAGGGTTGAGGGTTATGCGAGCCCTTTAGCGCTTGTTACTGGCAGGATAGATGATAATGTTTTAAATATAGCATCTTCCATATGCGCTCGGTACTCAGACGCAAAAAGGCTACCAATTGTTGAAGTTAAGGTTGAAAAGAAGGGTTTGGTAAGAAGAATTAAAGTAGAACCTGCAGAAGATGAGGTCATTGATAGATTCAGAATAGATAAGATGTTAAAGCCTAACAATTATTCCCTTATCTCTTAAATACTCCTTAGCTTCTTTTATGGAATATTCTCTATAATGAAAGATGGATGCTGCCAAGACAGCATCTGCTTTCCCTTCTGAAAGTGCTTCATAAAGATGAAAGAGATTCCCGGCACCTCCAGATGCAATGACGGGAATAGTAACCGCCTCAGAAATTGCGCGAGTTAGTTGTATATCGTAACCTTCTTTGGTGCCGTCTTTATCCATACTTGTGAGTAATATTTCTCCTGCGCCAAACTCTTCCATCTTTTTTGCCCACTCAATGGCATCTATCATCTTCATGATTCTTCCTCCATGAGTGGATATCGCCCATTTTAAGGTTTGTGAAGATTTTTTTAAGATAACATTCTTTAAATCTGCTTTATTAAACCATTCTTCGGTTGAGGCGTTAAAATTTTTATCTATGACCCTTTTTGCGTCAATGGCGATGACGATGCATTGACTTCCGAATCTTTCTGCTGCCTTTTTAACAAAATATGGGTCCTTTACTGCTGAGGTGTTGATAGATACTTTGTCACAACCAGCGTTTAGTAAGTCTCTTATATCTTCAAGGGATTTTATACCACCGCCTACTGTAAGCGGCATGAAGACATCTGTAGCAGTTCTTTCAACAACATTTAGTATTATTTTTCTCTTCTCGTGTGATGCTGTTATGTCAAGGAATACAAGTTCATCAGCCCCCTGTTCATCATAATAGATAGCATTTTCAACAGGGTCTCCAGCATCTCTAAGATTAACGAACGAAACACCCTTAACAACCCTGCCATCTTTCACATCGAGGCATGGGATTATCCTTTTTGCGAGCATATTTTTTTCCTTATGAAATCTGAACTAATTCTATGGCTTTTTTCAAATCGATTTTGCCTGAGTATAAAGCCTTTCCTATTATAATACCCCACAGATTTTTGATTACCAAGAGACTTTTAATGTCATTTAAAGAAGATACCCCACCGGATGCAATTACTGGTACCTTTAGTGATTGAACCATCTCGCTTGTTGTCTTTATATTAGGTCCTACCATCATTCCATCTCTTGATATGTCTGTATAAATGATGCCCCATATGCCATAATCTTGAATCTTTAGTGCAAATTCCTTTGCTCTGATTCTTGTAATTTCTGTCCATCCTTTTGTGGCAATATACCCCTCCTTTGCGTCGATACCTACAATTATCCTTTCAGGGTATCTTGCTGATACTTCCTTTATAAACTCGTGTTTCTGTATTGCAATTGTCCCAAGGATTATCCTGTTTATTCCGTTGTCAAAAAGAAGTTCTATGTCTTCAAGGTTTCTTATACCACCACCAACTTCTATAGTATACTTGAAGACATTTCTAATTTTTTTTATCGATTCAAGATTTTTGATTTTTCCTGTTAATGCACCGTCGAGGTCAACTACATGAAGAATTTTAGCGCCTTCGAGTTGCCATTTTAACGCTGCTTCTTCAGGATTATCATAGTAAATTGTAGCATTATCGAATCTACCTTGAATAAGTCTTACGCATTTACCTTCTTTCAAATCGATTGCTGGTATAATAAACATAAATTAATATAACACATTTTGAAATAATATCTTTTGAGTTTGTGTTACGGAAATATCATTTGTGTACATATAGGAAAATAATTATGAATAAAATAATGCAGATGTTGCGAGAAGATTATAGCGTTTATTGCGTTCATTGCGTTTATAGCGTTCATTGCTTTTATAGAGTTTATAAAGTTATTTAAAAGAATGATATAAGGTATCGAAAAATAAATCTTCTCGCAACATCTGCACTATATACCCAACCTTATATAATAAAACCAAAACAATGGCAATAACTCAATTTATGAAACAAAATCACGGGTCTTCACTACTGAGGCTGAAGTCGAAGCGTAAGCCTCAGATATAATATAAATAACTACATCACAATACCCTATAAACTATGCATCTATATAAAAGGTAGTTTATTTTGTTTCATAAATTGAGTTATTGCCAAATATCTTTTAGCCTTTTCACGCCATGCACCATGCTGTCTTTAAAAAACGCAAAAAACGCAAAAAACGCAATAAACGCTATAAACGCAATAAACCCTATAAACCCTATGTTTGAGTTTGTTGACAACACTTTTTACTTCGAGAAAAAGCAGATATAAAATCACACAATTGAAGGTGTGTACTTTGTTTTTTAGTGGTTTATGTTAATATTTTTAGCTTATTTTTTCGCATTTGGGACAGAGAAAGCTTGCTGAAAATTTTGTCCCCTCTGCAGATTTTTCAGGGATTAGAACAAGCAAAAGTTTTGAGTTACACTTTTGGCATTTTAAGCCGTTTAGATTAAAATCTTCTATTAATTTATTTACATCATAACTATTTTCGTTAATCTCTACTAAGTAACTTTTTGATTCCTCTAACTTTGGCTTTTGGCTCAAAATGCTTTTTATCTTTTCTATTACCTCATTTGGCTTTGTTGTAGCCTTTATGATGTATCCTTCCGCACCAAGATTTAATGCCTTTTCAACTTCTTCTGGTTGTCCTTTTGCTGAAAAAACGAGAACTGGAATGTTTTTCAACTTAGGGTCTGATTTTATGATTTGTAATACCTTAAAACCATCCATTATTGGCATCATTAGATCGAGTAATATAATATCAGGTTTTTCTTGAGATAAAGCCTTAATGGCATCCATTCCATTATCAGCTGTTATGACGCTGAATTGTTCAATGGTTAATTTATTTCTATACATTTGCTGGACAACCTTCGAATCTTCAACTAATAATATTTTGTATCTCATTTGTTAAAATTTTATAGATGGGATTAATATATGTCAACAATAAAAATTATAGAAGGTCTCTTAAAGGATAAGAAATTTAAAAGTATTATTACTCATTACACATATCTTCCTCCAGTAAATGCAAGATACCTTCCGTTAAGATTAGATAGCAATATAAGGTATGTTCTTAGAGAGATGGGTATATCTTCACTTTATGCTCATCAAGTTGAGGCGATAAATTTAATCAGAGAGCGTAAGAATGTTGTTATCATGACCCCTACGGCAAGCGGAAAAAGTCTTATTTATAATATTCCAGTTCTTGAGGCTATTATTGAAAGAAGTAGTACGAGGGCCTTGTATGTTTTTCCTTTAAAAGGGCTTGAACAAGACCAAATTCAAAACTTGAGGTCGTTACACGATAGGGTTTTTTCAGTGATTAGCAATAAAAGTTTAGGTGATAAAATTATTAAGTGTGCCGAAGTTTATGATGGCGATACGACTCAATATAAGAGAAGAAAGATTAGAGAAGATTTTCCAAATGTTATATTCACGAACCCTGATATGATACACCTTGCTATTAATCCTTATCATAAGAAGTGGGAAGAATTTTTTACTAATCTTAGATATGTAATTATAGACGAGGTACATTCATATAGGGGTGTTTTTGGTTCACATGTGGCTAATATATTTAGAAGATTAAGGCGAATTTGTAATTATTATGGTAGCAATCCGCAATTTGTTGCTACGTCTGCGACTATAGCCAACCCTAAAGAGATTGCTGAGGAGTTAGTAGGGCTACCTTTTAGTCTTGTTTCGAAAAGTGGCGCACCACAAGCTGGAAAGCATTTTTTATTTGTGAATCCAATAGATAGTCCGTATAGTGAAACGACAAGGCTCTTACTATATTTTTTAAAAAATAATTTAAAGACTATTGTATTCACCAAAGCAAGAAAGATCACTGAATTGATTTATAAGTGGACATTATACATTGCACCTGAGTTAGAAAATAAGGTCAGTCCTTATAGAGCGGGCTTCCTTCCTTCTGAAAGAAGAGAGATTGAGAAAAGATTGTTTACTGAAGAGCTGATGGGTGTTATTTCGACAAGCGCGCTCGAACTTGGTATCGATATTGGGGGACTCGATTGTTGCATATTGTGTGGTTATCCAGGGTCTATAGCGAGTACGTGGCAGAGGGCTGGTCGTGTTGGTAGGCATGGTCAAGAATCGATAATAGTTTTGGTTGCATTAAAGGATGCTCTTGACCAGTATTTAATAAATAATCCACAAAGTTTTTTTGATAAGAGTAGTGAGGCTGTAGTAATAGACCCTTTCAATAAAAATATCTTAAAGAAGCATCTTTTATGTTCAGCTTCAGAGATTTATTTAAGAGAAAACGATAAAGTATATGATATAGAAAAAATAAAACCGAATATTGATGAACTTGTTAATGAAAATTTTATTGTTGAAGGGAAAAACAAAGGGATATGGTTTTCGAGAAAGAGATTTCCACATAGGGATATCGGCATTAGGTCAATAGGTGAATCATACAGTATAAATTTAATCTCGGGTAAGATTATTGGCGAAATAGGTGGTTTTAGGGTATTTAGAGATACATTTCCGGGTGCAATATATATGCATAGGGGTAGGCAATATGTTGTAGAGAATATTGACCATGATAAAAAACGTGTTATATGTAGAGAAACAGATGTTGATTTTTATACTAAGCCTCTGATAAAGGAAGATACAGAGGTTATTAATGAGGAGTTCAGGAGGATGTATGAAAGATATTCTATTTGTTATGGAGGTTTAAAGATAAGGCAGAAGGTTATAGGATATGAGAAGATAAGAATTTTTGACAGGAAGAGGCTCTCTATTCACTATATTGATATGCCAGAGTACAATTTTGATACGGAAGGTCTCTGGTTTTTGATAGATGTTCCTGTTTTTTTAAAATTGGAAGATGAAGGGTTTAACCCAGCTGGTACTCTTCATGCGGTAGAGCACGTTTTGATAGCGTGTATTCCACTTTTTGCGCTTTGTGATAGAAATGATATTGGGGGCATAAGTTATGCCCATTTTAAGGGATTTGGAATGCCTGCTATATTTATTTATGATGGGCACGAAGGTGGTATAGGGCTTACAAAAAGGGTTGTTGCATTGATTGAGGAGTGGCTTAAGACTGGGCTAAAGATTATTAATGAGTGTGATTGTGTGTCAGGTTGTCCATCATGTATTCAAGATTCGCAATGTGGTTCAGGCAACCAGCCACTTGATAAAGAAGGGGCAAGGTATCTTATTGATTATTTTCTGTAGGCTATAGCGTCAATAAACGCTATAATCTTCGAGCAATATCTGCACTATACACCCAACCTTTAATATACCTGAGGCTTACGCTTCGACTTCAGCCTCAGTAGTGAAGACCCGTGATTTTGTTTCAGAAATTGAGTTATTGCCATCATTTTGTATGAGTGATTTCACTTTAAAGTAGCTTTCATATTACTTGAATTTTATGCTGATGATATACGAATATATTATAAATGGCAGATTAAAAAGGAGGTTTAAAATGAAGAGGATTGTATCTATCATCTTAATACTGTCTTTGTCAGGGTTGCTTTATAGTTGTACTGAATACCATGCGCAAGGTGCTGCGGCTGGAGGCATTCTTGGTGGTATTGCTGGAGCATTACTTGATAGGAAGAATCCATGGCGGGGTGGGGTTATAGGTGCGGCTATTGGTGGGGTCGCTGGTGCTACGCTTACTGATATATCAATGAGGGCTTCGAGAGAGGCTGCTGCATCAGGGAGGCCTGTGGAGTACAGGACTGAAGATGGAAGAGGTGTCTACCGTGCTGAGCCAGTTGCATATAACGCTGAAACAAAGTGCCATAAGGTTCATGAAAGAGTCTGGGAAGATGGGAGACTCGTAAAAGATACTATAAGAGAGGTGTGTGAAGGAGAGAAGAGAGAACCTACATATTAATAGATTTGTTAATAACAGGCACTCATAATGTTTTCTCATTATGAGTGCCTGTAAAAGATTATTTCAATCTTGAATCTACTGCGTCCCAGTCAATGTTTTTGAAGAAGCTTTCAATGTAATCTGCCCTTTTGAGACCATAGTCAATCATGAATGCATGTTCAAAAACATCCATAACAAGTAGTGGATTGCAACCTGAAGGATGAGATACATCATGTTCATTTATCCAGAAGTTTAGTAATTTACCACTAACTAAATCTTGGTATAATATAACCCATCCTATCCCTCTCATGGTTCCTGTTGATTTGAAATCTTTCTCCCATGCATCATAACTTCCGAAGTTTTCACTTATCTTTTTAGCAATTTTACTATTTTTATCAAGGGGTGTTTTCCCACCGAGATTCTCAAAGTAGTATTCGTGTAATCTCATTCCATTAAATTCCCAACCGAGTCTTCTCTTAAGCTCAGCAAATTCTAAGGTTCCTGTCTTTTCGTTTTTCAAGAGTTGTTCAAGTGCTTCGATAACCTTGTTCGTATTTGTGACATATCCTTGATAAAGTGTAAAATGGTTTTTAAGAAGTGTTTCTGAAAAACCATTCATGCCCAATAGCTTTGAATAGTCTTTTGCTACATACGCCATAATCTCCTCCTCCTTTTTAAAATTTTATTTGGTCTTTCCCTGCAAGAGTCTCATTCTCCTTGCAAGTTCTCTCAAGGCATCTGTAAAGCTGATGCCTTTGTTTTGGAGTTCTTTTATGAATTCTGCTTTTGCAAGTTCGTTCAATATCTTCTCAGTACTTTCATCCATGTGGCAGATATTACCACCAGATTCTATTTGCTGGCTTATGCATTTTTCGATTTGTTCAGGTGTATATTTATCAGCTATTTCTTTTATATGTTTTATGTCCATGGATTAAAATTCCCCTCTCAGGTTTAGGGTGTCTTTCAACCATAAGAGAAAATCATCGTTTGCAAGGTTATCAATAACATAGTCAGCCCCGGCGCTTTTTAGATGTTCAATAGTGTAAGGTCCTGTCGCAACGCCAATACTATAAGCGCCGTATATCTTTGCACATTCTATGTCGAGTGGAGTGTCTCCAATTACGAAACAATCCTCGTGTTTAAAGTTCTTATTAAATAAATCTTTATACCTTTTTACTGCTATTGGTAATAGCATATTCCTGTTCTCATTATCACTTCCAAAAGCTCCGGAAGGAAAGTATTTGTTTAAGCCAAAGGGTTCTAATTTTATTCTTGCACCAGGTTCGAGGTTACCTGTTAATAATCCAGTTGCAGAGCTTCTCTTACGTTTCAACCTCTCGAGCAGTTCAGACACTCCTGGTTTTATATGTTTATTATCATTGTTAATCTCTTTTCTTAAATTTTCTATATATGCATTTATTACTTTATCAACAAATTTCAAAGGAAGGTCATGCTTATTTAGTCCTTCTTTGATTATTTGAGTATCTGTTTTTCCAGCCATGTTGATGCCTTCAAAACCATCATCAATTGAAAATAGTTGTTTAAAGGCAAGGTTTAATGACCTTGTGCCTGCACCACCTGAGTCAATAAGAGTCCCATCTATATCAAATAGAAAGAGTTTCATAATATCTATTTTACCAATTATTTATAGAAATTTATAAATTAATTGTGGCAAAATAAATCATATGAAAATGAAGGACAGCGATATTAAAGATATTAACAAGCGTACAGATGAATGGGAAAGAACTTTTAACGCAGTCCCTGACCCTATTGCAATAATTGATAGAAATTTTCGGATTAGGAGGATAAATACTTCAATGGCTGAATGTCTTAATATTGAACCTGAAGAGGCAATAGGTCGACCTTGTTTTGAGGTTGTTCATATGGATTCACAGCCGATTATAAACTGTCCTCTTAGAAAGCTTTTAATTGATGGAAAGATTCATAAAAAAGAGATTTATGAAGCTCGTCTAAATAAATATTTTGAGATTACTGTCGTGCCACTTTTTGACGATAAAGGTTATTTGGATGGAGCAGTCCATATTGCTCATGATATTACAGAGCTTAAAAGGTTATCGGAGACTTTAAAAACGTTGTCTTTGATTGATGAATTAACTGGTTTGTATAACAGAAGAGGATTTTATACGTTTTCTGAACAGCAGATGAAGATTGCTCAGAGAATGAAAAAGAAGATGTTAATAATATTTATCGATATAAACGGCATGAAATATATTAATGATACATTTGGTCATAAAGAGGGTGATTTGGCTTTGATTGATAGTGCTTTAATACTTAAGAAGACATTTCGTGACTCTGACATAATATCAAGATTTGGAGGGGATGAATTTTTAATTCTTGCAATTGACTCAGATGAGAAAACTGTTCCAATAATAAAGGAAAGATTAGAAAAGAATATAGAAATTTATAATATTGAACATTCCAATAGAGAGCTTAAGCTTTCGTTTAGTGTAGGGATTGCTTTATATGATCCTGACCTTAATCAATCACTTGATGAATTAATCAGTCAGGCAGATAAAGAGATGTATCTGGATAAAAAGAGGTATTATGGTAGAAATGATTGATTGTTTATTAACTTCACATCTCCTGATATAATCTTTTTTATAACACACGATTGTAATTTTAAAAGGAGAAATCCATTTTCATCTATGTCTTCAGCTATCCCTACAAGTGTTTTCCCTTCTGATAAAATTTTTACCTTTTTACCCAATGTTATGTTCAATCTCTTCCACTCATTAAATATTCTATCTTTATCGTCTTTCTTTAGAGTTGAGTACCATTCATCGAATTCATTGAGGATTTCAGCTATCAAATCTTCTCTTGAATAGGTCTTGCCAGTCTCGTTTCTTAATGAGGTCGATATCGGTCTAATTTCTTCTGGAAATTCAGATATATTAATATTTACATTAATACCAATTCCTACAACTGCAATGAATGAATCTTTATTGAACTTAAGTTCTGTTAATATACCCCCTAACTTTTTTTTAGATATTATTAAATCGTTTGGCCATTTTATTGAAACGTTTAAGCCTGAGAATCTTCTTATTGCGTGGGCGCAGGCGATTGAAGCTATAAAAGTTAAGAGATTTAGCTTTTTGTTATTTATGCCACCTTTTAGGATTATGCTCAGGTAAAGATTGAGCCCTGGAGGTGAAAACCATCTCCTACCAAGTCTTCCTCTTCCTTTTCGCTGGCTATCTGCTATTACAACAGTTCCATCTGATGAATTTTCTGATAACTCGAGAGCTATAGTGTTTGTTGAATCAACGATATCATAAAGATAGATTTCTCTTCCGATAGTTCCTTTTATGCCAGCTTTGATTCTATCAATATCCAAATAGCTATTCTTCTTCTAATATTACAACCTCGATTTTTCCTTTTAAGCCCTCTGCAAATTTTTTAGCATCAGAAGTACTTCCTACAATTGAATTATAGTGCATAGGGATAGCAATCTTTGGTTTGATATCAAGAGCAGCTTTAATAGCTTCATCAGCAGTCATTACATATGTTCCAGAAACTGGAAGAAGTGCTATGTCAACCTTGAATTCTTTCATTTCAGGGATATAGTCTGTGTCTCCAGCGTGGTATATGCGTTGACCCTTAGAAGTAAATATAAAGCCAACCCAGCCTTTATTTTTTGGATGGAACTGTTTGTTTGTGTTATATGAAGGGACAGCCTCTATCTCAAGGCCTTCGACATTAATCTTGTCACCTGGTTTAACAACCTTGATGTTGCCTTTTAGCTTCTTAGCACAATCCTGTGTGGTGATTATAACGGTGTTCGGACCTTGTATCATCTTGACATCATCGGGTGAGCAATGATCATAATGTTCGTGTGTAATTAAAATAATATCTGCTGTATCTTTCTTTTTGATCTTAAAAGGATCAGTGTAAATAACCTTTTCCCCAACTATTTTAAAGGTGTCATGTCCGAGCCAATGTATATCTTTTACCATTTTGTTAACCTCCTTTCCCTCTGCATTGTAAAAACAGAGCAGAAGAAAGATAAGAAAAATTATAATTTTTCTCATAGTAACGCCTCTAATTGTAAGATATCTATATAATTGATACAAAATCATATTAGCATATAAATTATTACATTTCAACACAGAATTTTAATTGTGTTACGTAAATATCATTTATGTAATATTTGTAAAGATTGCGCTAATTGCGTTTGTTGCGTTCATTGCGTTTATAGCGTTTATTGCGTTTGTTGCGTTCATTGCGTTTATAGCGTTTATAGCGTTTATTGCGTTTATTGCGTTTTTTGCGTTTGTTTAAAGACAGCATGGTGTATGGCGTTAAAAGGCTAAAGGGTAATTGGCAATAACTCAATTTCTGAAACAAAATAAACTACCTTTTATACAGATGTATAGTTTATTGGGTATTGTGATGTAGTTGCTTATTTTATATCTGAGGCTTACGCTTCGACTTCAGCCTCAGTTATGAAGACCCGTGATTTTGTTTCATAAATTGAGTTATTGCCATCATGATTGCGTTTATAGCGTTCATAGCGTTATTTAGAAGAATGATATAGGGTATCGAAAAATAAATTTTTTCGCAACATCTGCATTATTTTATCCATAAATAGTTTCCCATGTGTACATAAATGATATTTAAGTAACACACAAAATTTTAATTGTGTTAGAAAAATAACCCCACAATCCTATAACGCTACGAACGTCATAAACCAATGAGCTTTGGGCTTAACCGATTTTGTAATATGGTAATAAAAATGTTAAAATTTCATAATGAAATATGGTGAAAAGGCAATTAAAAATACATCTCTTGAATTGTGGGAAAATCCCTTTCCAGAGAAGGATTATGAGATAGATATAACATTTTCGGAATTTACCTGTCTATGCCCTCGATCTGGTTATCCTGATTTTGCGACAATAAAGATAGTTTATATCCCTGATAAAAAGATTGTGGAACTCAAGTCACTTAAGTTATATCTTAACTCTTTTCGCAGTAAATATATATCACACGAAGAGGCAACAAATATTATTTATTCAGAGTTATATAAAAAGTTAAAACCACGTTTTTTAGAAGTAATTGGTGATTTTAATCCGCGGGGAAATGTAAAGACGATTATAAAAGTCTCTTCAGAAAAAGATAGAAAAATCTCTTAAGGATTCTTATAGCCCTTTTGCCTTTTCTATGAAAAGCTTCATCTTCTCGTGGTCTTTTTTGCCTTTATATTCTTCTATACCGCTACTTACATCAACACCGTATGGTTTAACGTAGTTGATAGCCTGGGAAATGTTGTCAGGATTAAGTCCGCCAGAAAGGATTATTTTCCCGAATCGTTTAGCTTCAATCGCTATATCCCAATTAAATATACGACCTGTCCCACCATACAAACCTGGTGCAAATGTATCAAGAAGGAAAGCAGAAACTGAATCCTTAAAATTTATCAAAGGTTCAAGGCTCTCGAGGGTCTTCACTCTTATTGCTTTTATTACACGTCTGGAGATATTATTGCATATATGCGGAGTTTCTTCTCCATGAAGTTGAACGACGTCAATCTTTGTTAGCTTTATGGCATTTTCAATATTATCAGGACTCTCATTTACAAATACTCCAACTGTTGTTACAAAAGATGGTAAGCGTTTGATAATATTAGATGCCTCATCATATGATATTGATCTTGGACTCTTATCATAGAAAACAAATCCTAATGCATCTGCGCCAAATTCTATTGCTGCAAGCGCATCTTCAATATTTGTTATACCGCATATCTTAACTCTCACATTATGATTCATTATCGACCTATTAACTCTTGTATCTTCTTTTCTATATCTTCTGCTTCCATAAGTGCAGTCCCTATTAATAGTGCATCAACCTTTGTATCTTCCATCTTCTTCACATCGTCTCTTAGCTTTATACCACTTTCACTAACAATAATAACATTGTACGATTCTGGTATTTCTTTTATCAAATTTAAGGTAGTATTTATGTCAATATGCATCGTCTCAAGATTTCTGTTGTTAATCCCGATAATATCAGCTCCCAGAGTCAATGCCTTTTCGAGTTCTTTAAAATTATGTACTTCGAATAGAACAGATAGGCCAAGTTCTTTGCTTAAGTGTAAATAGTCTGATGCTTGATAGTTATCAATTATACTTGCAATCAAAAGAATTGCGTCAGCGTAATTTGCCCTTGATTCGTATATCTGGTATTCATCAAAAATAAAGTCTTTTCGTAATATAGGTTTTGTGGTAAGTTTTCTTATGTCTGAAAGGTATTCTAAGGAGCCAAGAAAGAAATCTTCTTCAGTTATTATAGAGATGGCATTTATATCAGATTTTTCATAAATTTTACATATTTCAATATGATTAAAATCTTTCCTTAATATACCTTTTATGGGAGAGGCTTTTTTAATCTCTGCGATGATTTTTATTCTTCCTGAGTTTCTCTTAATCGAACATTTAAAGTCAAGAGGTGGTTCAATGTCTTTTATCTTAGATTTCAAATCTGATAAGGATTTATTAGATTTTTTTGATGATAATCTTTCCTTCTTTTTTTCTATTATCTTATCTAAAATTGACATAATTAACTTAGGTTTCAAGATTAAAATGTTTAAAGCACATTATATTCAGAGATCTCTGAATTTGTATTCTATCAAAGTATAATAATTACAATCAATTCAATCTATGTAATCTTAAGATTCATTTTAAAATTTGCTTTCTGATTATTGTGATTCTACCTTATAATATTTTTTACTTGATTAAAATATAGCGATTGCTTATATTAAATGCATAAACTTTTATGAGAGTTTTGGGTTAGGGGAGATGTTTTATGGATGAGAGATATTTAAGAGAAAAAGGTTATTATCACTCGCCTATTAGTTTACTGATTATAATAATTATATCTGTATTTTTAGCAGAAGCATTAATTATGTTTATCCTATCCTTTTTGCATGATATAACCTTTCATACATATGCACTGCTTGATGCTACTTTATTAATAATCACCCTATCACCTATTTTATATTTTTATGGTTTCAGACCATTATTAATACATATTCAAGAGAGAAGAAGGGCTGAAGAAACCACAAAAATTGCTTATACAGAACTCAGACAGGTTTTTAACATTGCTGCAGATGGTATAAGATTGATTGATAAAGAGTCAAATATAATAAGGGTTAATGAAACATTTGTTAGATTGTCAGGCTTTACAAAGGAGGAGCTGGAAGGTAGAAAATGTTATGAAGTTTTTCCAGGTCTTCAATGTCATACAAAACGTTGCTCTTTGAGAAGGGTTATGAGTGGTGAGGATTATATAGAATTTGAGGCGGAGCGCACGCGCAAAGATGGAGTTAAGATCCCATGCATAGTTACAGCGAAACCATTTCGTAATCCCGAAGGTGAGATAATTGGTATTGTTGAAGATTTTAAAGATATTACAAGGATTAAGATGGCTGAAGATGGTCTTAAACAAAGCGAAGAGAAACTTAATGCGATAATATCTTCTATAAGTGATTATATCTTTATGCTTGATAAGGAATTTAATATTACATGGGCAAATGATATTTTAAGGCAGTTTTTTGATTGTGAGATTATTGGAAAGAAGTGTTATGAACTATTTTATACGAGATATGAACCTTGCGATAATCAACCCTGTTTTGTTGCTAAGGCATTTTCTGAAGGTAAGGCATATATGCAAGATTTGCAAATAAGAGTGAGAGACAACATATTTTATTTACAAAATGTTGCAAATGTCGCGATTAGAGATGTGAATGGTGAGCCTACGAATGTTCTCGTTATCTCAAGAGATATTACAGAAAACAAAATGCTTGAACAACAACTTATGCAGGCTCAGAAGATGGAGGCAGTTGGTCAACTGGCTGGTGGGATAGCACATGATTTTAATAATATATTGACTGCAATTGTCGGATATGCCCATCTTCTACAAACAGAACTTAATAAAGGTGATGAACTCCAGAAATATATTGACTGTATTTTGAGTTCAGCGAAGAAAGCAGAAAATTTAATACGTGCTTTACTTACATTTAGTAGAACGCAGGTTGTTAATACAAAGCCGGTTAATCTTAACGAGATTGTTACTGTACTTGAGAAGATATTTATAAGACTTATTGGTGAGGATATTGAACTTTCAACATTGCTCAGTGAGGAAGATTTAATAATAATGGCTGATGTTACGATGATTGAGCAAGTCATAATGAACCTTGTAACGAATGCAAGAGACGCTATGCCAAATGGAGGGGATTTGATTATTAAGACTGAGCCTATATATATTGATGATGATTTTTCGAATACATATGGATTTGGTAGGACGGGTAAATATGCAGTATTATCTGTGGAGGATAATGGAGTGGGTATGGATGATGAGACTAAGGAGAGAATATTTGACCCATTCTTTACAACCAAAGAAGTTGGGAAAGGGACAGGATTGGGTTTAGCTATGGTTTATGGGATAGTGAAACAACATAATGGTTTTGTAAATGTTTATAGTGAATTGGGTAAGGGCACCATCTTTAAAATTTATCTGCCGTTGGTTAAATCTGAAATCACACGTGAATTGCAATTAGATGGTGTTACATATATGGGTGGTAATGAAACAATCTTTGTTATTGAAGACGATCTCCAAGTAAGAAGCTTAACAAAAAAGATATTAGAACGTGCAGGATATAGAGTCTTGGAAGCAGGTGATGGTCAGGAGGCAGTCGATATATTTTCTAAAAGATCAAGTGATATAGATCTCGTAATACTTGATGTAATAATGCCTAAGAAGACTGGAAAAGAGGTTTATGAAGAGATTAGAAAATACAAGCCAGATATTAGAGTTCTTTTTACGAGTGGTTATACGACGGATATCGTTTATAAGAGAGGTGTAGAAAAGGATAATAAAAACTTTCTGTTAAAGCCGATTTCACCACAATTGCTATTGAAGAAAGTTAGAGAACTAATTGGTAAAGATGTAATTTCTCGAAAGATATAATTGTAAATGATTAAAGATAGTTAAGTATAAAATATCGCAAATATTGTAAGAGGATTTATTTTTTGCGCTTAAATGCATCTTATAGATAATTAATCAATATCCCTATCTTAATAGCCAGTAGCCTATTGGCATTATCTTTATCTTTTAATTGCGGTTTTACAGGTAATATATAAATGGTTCTTATGTAATAATAAATTTTATTTTCTTGTTTTTATAAGATAAATTAAGCATAATTTATATAAATAAGAAATTTTTAAATTGTTATGGTAGTTGATATATATTTAATTTAAAAAGGAGAAGGATGAGGTTATGAGAAAGATAATCGTATTATCAATACTTATTTTCACAATTTGTATACGAACAATTCCAGCAAATGCGACATCTTACGGTAGTAGTATCTCTGGTATGATATATGATATTTATGGAAAATTAACTTTGACTATAAATATAAAAGATTATGCAGGATTAACGGTGACTTTACCAAAGGTGGAGAAGTTTCAAGAGTTTTTTGGATTTAGCGATTATGGTTATTTTTATGATTTATTACTTTTTACATTGTTAAGTAGTGATTATGGTAGTTATGTGACACCACCTACTTGGTACCAGAGTGGAAGCACTTTTGTGGTTGATTTAAGCAGTTTAGTAAATCAAGTTAATAGTACTTTCGGTCAGTATGGTTCAATTACGTCGACAAAACCCGCGGTTCTTACCGGTAAGATTGGGAATAATGCAACGAGTATTAGTGGGAAACTTTCTCTTGCTTGGAACTTCTCAACTTATCTTGAAGAATATGGATATGTATACGGAAGTATTAGTATATCGATGAGCTATAAGGGTCGTCCATCTACTATCTGGCATTGGGCATCAACTAAAGAACAATCAACAGTAGTGAATAATAAGGGTTATTCGTCTAATTATTGGTATATAAAATTATCAAATGGAAGATTTACCTCTTTAAAGAGTTCTATCAAAAATGTTTTAGATTCATACTTTAGAGGAACTAAAAGGTTTTAGTTATAAGGGAGTTTTAAGGTTGTATGAGGCGGATATGGTCACATCCATATCCGCTTTTTAATTATGATTGTCATAAAAAAGATAAAATTCTTTTCATTTTTGATATTATTGTCATTTTTCCCAAATGATGTTTTTGCATGGGGTTCTGCTACCCATGCATACATTGTTAAGAATATATGTCAGGTAGAACCAGATGCGTTATTGATATATGGCTCTATTGTGCCTGACTTTTTCAATATAGAAATTGATTCTACCTATTATAGTTATATTACGAAGATTACTCATTACAACTTAGAGAAGGTTAAAAATGAATCGAGGAAGAAAAGAATGTATAGCTTTGCTCTCGGTTATATAAGTCATAATGAGAGGTGGGGGGCTGATTTAACTGCTCATAAAAAGGCACGTACAATACATAAAAGAAAAGGATATATATTAGAAAAAGAAGATGTTTTGAAACCTCTGATAACTTTAGAACTTGGAGAATATTTTAGATCAAAAGGTTTTTCAAACCCATTTATCTTAGCGAATATTATCTCTTCTTCGATTACACATTTATTACTTGAATTTGCAGTAGATTTGAAGATTAAAACTTCTGAAGATTCATCTTTAGGAAATGATTTGGTTTATTCTGCGATCAATAGGGATGATAGCGTTTCTGACATGTTGGTATTAGCATATGGGAATAGTTTATCAAAGAGGTTTAAGATCTCTAAAGAAGAGGCTATTAGTATTATTAGAGGTGCTGAGGAGGATTTTCGCTATTTTATAGTTCAATATGGGGTGATTTTAGGTCAAGATATGGATATTGCAATTACACAATTGTCAGAAGAGATAGCTCAATTCATGAATGATTATTTAGATTCAGACTCCTCAGGAAGATATTTTATTGAGCCTCAGATTATACGTAGATTCATTATGTATGCGATTAATCAAGTAAATGATGACTACTTAAAAGAGATTTCCGAAACAATAAAATATCTTAAGAAATTTAAAGAGATAAAAAATCTATGTAAAAAATGTCAGATTAATCCTTAATATTTTAGTTTAAATTTGAATCTTGCAACATCTGGTGGATTCAAAAATTCCCATTTTCCACTTATACCAAAATTAAGCAATGCTACCTCGATATGTAGCATCGCTATGCCACAATCTATTCTTTTTGGGATGTTAAAAGTATCTTTTAAATTATCTGTAGAGACGGTAATTGCGTCTGCTTTTACATGAAATCTCCAAGGTTGTCTGTTGACAGCAGAAGGTGAGACGCGAGCAGCATCGAGTGCTTGTTTTATAAAAGGCTGTAACTTTGATTCTTCAACTCCCGATAAGATTTCTTTAAGAGGTCTTCTCTTATGTGTAATCCCAAAACCTGTCATAACTTTCTCTTCAAAGGTCATTTTATCTTCTGGATAACCAACTGGCGTTACAGCGATAACTTTTTCGTTTTCCTTTGTTTTAATTATTGAAGCGGCTACATCAGGTCTAAAAAATCCACCTACCCAGCATGTGCCAAGACCGAGCGAGGTTGCTTCAAGGATTATGCCTTCACCAGTATAGCCTATTTTTTCATAAACATTTTTATCATCGACATCCCCAACAAAGGCAATTATAGAAGGAGCACCTTTTATCTTACCGTAATTCCCAAAGGCACCTTTAAAGATAGCATCATAAGATTCGGTAAGCAAAACTGATCTAACACTGTTAAATGGTTTAAAATTTGTGCAAATAAAGTCTAAACCCTCAAGGATTTCAGGTGGAATAGGTTTTGAAGTAAAATAACGCCTTGACCTCCTTTTCCAGATTGCTTCATACCACCTTACAAAAGGAATTTCCATATGTTAGATTATTTGGACTCTTAATGTTTAAATGCTCTTTGACCTGTAAATACCATTGTTACCTTAGGATTAGCTTCATTACAGGCTATTATTGATTCGAAATCTCTATCTGAACCGCCTGGCTGGACTATCGCTGTAATTCCTTCTTTTATAGCAACATCAACACCATCCCTGAATGGGAAAAATGCGTCTGATACCATAACAGAACCAATTAAACCACCTTTATTTTTCCTTGTTTCTTCATCTATCTCATCAAGTGCTTCTTTTTTTCTTTTGCCATTTTTCACATCAAGTTCGAAGGCTTTATACGGTATGCCGTATTTTTTAAAACATAAAGCATCAGCATATTTTGTATATGCTTTAAATATTGCAATCTCTGCAACCCCTACCCTATCTTGTTCTCCAGTGCCAATCCCAACTGTTACCCCATTTTTAACATAAATTACAGAGTTTGAAGTGACACCCTGCTCAACATTCCATCCAAATAGCATATCTTCATACTCCTTTTCTGTTGGTTGTCTTTCAATAACGTATTCTTTACCCTGGTAAACAGCTTTAGCAGGTAGGAAATCTTCTTTTGATCGTATCTTGTTGATTGGCGATTGTTGGACAATGATGCCACCATCAATTAATGATTTAAAATCAACAAACCTCAAATCGCGATATTTAGATAGGTCATATATTTTGCTAATTCTTATAATCCTTAAATTCTTTCTTTTTGATAAAATATGTATTGTTCCTTCTTCATAATCAGGAGCAGCAACAACCTCAAGATAGTTTCTTGAAACCATCTCTGCTGTTGTTTTATCCATTGCTCTGTTTACTACGAGACAACCCCCAAATGCAGCTATTCTATCAGCCATATTTGCTTTTTCGTATGCATCTGCAAGGTCTTTACCGTAAGCAACACCGCATGGATTATTATGTTTTAGTATAACGGCAGCGGGTTTATCCATAAGAAATTTGATTATATTTAGCCCATTATCGAGGTCTGTTAGATTTATCTTTCCTGGATGTTTACCGAATTGTATCATATCTTTTTCTGTGATACTGCTCACAAGACCATTACCTGGTTCGATAAACTGGCATTTCCCAAGGATTAGATTACCATTAATAAGTTCATATAGTGCAGCTTCTTGGTCGGGATTTTCACCATATCTTAGGCCCTTTTCTATTATATCACCTGTCTTTTCATCAGGTATCTTCCAAGTTCTTTTTCTATAAATGAGGGTTTGTTCGCCAAATTTTATCGTTAGCTCATTCGGGAAATGGTCATCCATTATTGTTTTGTACATCTTTTTAATTTCTGTCATAATCTCCTCCCTTCTTTATTCTTGGTTTTTAAACATACTCTTTATGAGGAACTCTGCATATGTGATGTCCTCAGGAGTAGTTATTTTAATGTTATTATACATGCCCATGAATACTTTTACCTTACCACCATATCTTTCGACGAGTGCAGAATCATCCGTAGAATAGAAGTTTTCTTTTATAGCTGCCATGTATGCATTATATAATGGCTTATAGTAGAATATTTGAGGGGTTTGAATCATCCAGATATTTTCCCTTTTGAGTGTTTTAGTAATGATATTGTCCTTTACTTCTTTTAAGGTATCCTTAGCTGGAACACCAAATACAATGCCTTCTAATTTATTTTTTTCTGATTTGTTAGCTTTTAAAAGCTCTTTGATTGCCTCTTCAATTAACTCCTTTCTAATCAATGGTCGGACTGCATCATGTATTAAAACGAGACAATCTTTATCTTTTACTAACTTTAGTCCATTATACACTGAATCCTGTCTTTCTTTACCACCAATAGCAATTTTTTTAATCTTTGTAAGTTTATATGATTGAAATAGTTTTTTACTAAATTCAATGTCTTCCTCCTTTACTACAGGAATTATATCTTTTACATACTCTATCTCAGAAAGTGTTTTTAGAGACCATATTATAACAGGTTTATTGCAAAGGAGATGGAATGGTTTGTTTTTATCTAAACCAAACCTTTTGCCAATTCCTGCAGAAGGGACTATCGCAACTATTTTTTTCACAGATATTGAACCTTTCGTTTTTATATATTAACAAAAGCTTGTCAAAAAGGATTGGGGGTCAGGTCTTGAATCTTGAATTATTACAAAAAGGATTGGGGGTCAGGTCTTGAATCTTGAATTATTATATTTTATTTTTAAATATTTTTAAAAAATTATTTGGGAGATTTTTGGTTTTAAAAAATTCAAGATTCAAGACCTGACCCCCAATCCTGACGGTTGAATATTAAATGATATATGTATAGAATATCTTTTTATGAAGATTATTACAACAAAGAGAGCACTTAGTTTATTTCTCAAAAAACTTAAAAGGCGTTCGATTGGTATAAACTTGGAAGTTGAAAATACTGTTCGAAGAATTCTTAATGATGTGAAAGACAAGGGTGATAGGGCATTATATGAATATACATATAAGTATGATTTGATTAAGCCTAAGAATTTGAGAATTTCAAATAATGAGATTATCGAGTATTCAAAAGGTATTGATAAGAGGACATTGAGTGCTCTGAAGGTAGCGAAAAAGAGGATTCAGGCATTTCATAAAAGACAGAAAGAGGAATCATGGTCATATCTTGATGGGAAGTCGTTACTTGGCCAGATAATAAGACCGATTGAGAGAGTCGGTGTTTACATACCAGGTGGTAAGGCATCTTATCCTTCAACCGTCTTAATGAATATCATTCCTGCACAGATAGCAGGCGTTAAAGAGATTGCTGTCTGTGTTCCATGCCCTCACGGGTTTATTAATTCAGCTGTAATGGCTTCTTTGAATTTATTAGGGGTTGAAGAGGTTTATAGAATAGGGGGTGCTCAAGCAATAGGAGCAATGGCTTATGGGACTGAGACGATAAAGAGGGTGGATAAGATTGTTGGACCCGGAAATATTTATGTAGCAACCGCGAAGAAATTAGTTTTCGGAGAGGTGGATATTGATATGGTTGCAGGCCCGAGCGAGATATTGATTGTCGCTGATGAGAAGGCTAAGCCGGATTTTATTGCTGCTGATTTATTAAGTCAAGCTGAACATGATGAATTTGCATCTTCAATTTTAATAACAGATTCTTTAAATCTGGCAAGAGCTGTTAAATTTGAATTAAGGAAACAAGTTAGGAGCCTTCTTAGAAGGGAGATAGCTATCAAATCACTTAATAATTTTGGCGCGATAATAGTTTCAAAGGATTTATTTGATGCTTTCGATTTAGTGAACATAATCTCTCCTGAACATCTTGAATTGATGGTTGAAGAACCTGAGAAGTATTTGAATTTAATTAAGAACGCTGGGGCGATCTTTGTTGGTGAATGGACACCTGAGGCACTTGGAGATTATGCTGCAGGACCGAATCATACACTTCCAACATGTGGAACTGCACGTTATTCTTCGCCCCTTGGTGTTTATGATTTTATTAAAAAGACGAGTATTTTAAGATTTACAGAAGATGATTTTAAGAGACTCGCAGAAGTTGTCAAGATTATCTCAACTGTTGAAGGTTTAGAGGCACACGGTAATGCGGTAAAGATAAGAGAAAGGCTCTTTCATTGTAAGGAGTAAGAAGGTTATATAGCAAGAGCAAAAATTTCTGAAAAGCTTATCTGTAGTAAGTTCTTTATATACTTCTTCAGAATTGTCTTTCCCAGCGCCTGGGCACCATTGGCAGCTCTCTAAACGGAATATCTTTGGGTCAGGAGCGCACGCTCAAGAAAAACCCTTAAGTAGACATCTTCCTCGACAGTCAATATCTTCATATTGTCTCACCGGTCATCGGACTTGTTCGGGACGTTATAGTTTTTTATCTGAAATAATATCTATTATATACTTTTCAAAAAAAGTTCTAATATCATCTTCAGTTAAACTAATCCTTAATTGGAGTTTATCTATCCCATCTGGTATCTGTAATAACCTGCTTTCTAATACATAGCGTATGCCTTTAATACCGCATTTCTTTTCAGCAAGAGACATTAATTCTTTCAAAGACAAATCACAATCTTTTAAAGCGCAATAGACATCAACATAGTCCTTTGCCTCAAATCTGTCTGCAATGGCGCGGAGCTTATTTACTATGATGTCAAGGAAGCTGTCAACTATCAAATGGTCGATTAAAACATTATCCTCAAGATTTATCAAGCTGGTGGCTGTGAATTCTACCTTCAAGAAACTTTTATCTTTGATCTTCAGATTGAATATATTACTGTCAAAAAGCTTTGTAAAGAATATATCTTCAACAATACTAATTGATTTTAAAAAGCTTTCAAGAACAGTCAACGGGACATTTTCTTTTGACAAAAAATCAAGATCTTCTGAAAATCTGTGCTCCAGGTAGAATGCGCTCAGGGCGGTTCCACCGGAAAGCCTGAAGACATCTTTCAACTCAGATTTTATAAATTCATTCAGGAAAGTCTTCTGGTTGAAGGTTAAGATTCTGTTATCGTCAATGCCTTTAACCGGTTTTTTCATTCAAAACCTCATAATACAGTTCAATCAGTCTGTATTTGCCCTTCTCTAACTTTAGTTTGTCCCTATATTCAAAAAGCAGTTTAACTGTTACCGCATCAGCTCCGAAGGCTGGGAAAAAATCTGCGATCCTCTGAAGCTTCCATAAAAGGTTATCAGGCGGTTCCTTGTAATCCCATATCAACTCTTTCGGGATGTGTATATCTTTCGAAGTATTCATAGAAACATTATATCACAGTTATATTGTCAGTAATATTTAACCCAGAAAATATAGGAGCAAATTCGGTCTATAGTAGTTTTTTTATTTTGTTTATGATTTCTGTTGTTGAGATGTCTTTGATGTATTCGAGACTGTATGTTTCTTTGACAAGGTCAGAGCCAATGATTTTGTCTTTTTCCCAATCACCGCCTTTAACAAGTATATCTGGTTTTATGAATGATATAAGTTCATAGGGTGTTTCTTGGTCAAATATTGTGACATAATCGACCATATTTAAAGAAGCAAGGACTTCAGCCCTATGGGATTCATTTATTATTGGTCTACCTGGTTTTATTTTTGATACAGAATCATCTGAGTTAAGACCTATTATCAAGATATCGCCGAGTTTCTTGGCCTCTTTTAAGTATCTTATATGTCCAACGTGTAAGATATCAAAACAACCATTTGTGAAAACAACCTTCTCACCTCTTGATTTATGCTTCTCAACTGCTTTCTTTAAGTCATGCCAGTTGACTATTTTACCCATTGTAAGAACTGTTTTTTAAGAGCTTTAGTTTCTTAATAGCATTTTTTATTATTTCCTTTTCTCCTTTATAGGTTGCTTTTTTTAGTGCCTCTTCTATTGGTAGCCATTGAACCGATTCTACTTCCCAATCATGTTTTGATGTGTCTCCGTTTATACATTCCATCAAATAAAAGTGGACGGTCTTTTTGCATCTTGCATTTTCTTCCTTCATATAATACCAATAACTTATTTCACCAAGCTTATCTATGATTTTTACTTTAAGTCCTGTTTCTTCTTCAACCTCTCTTAAGGCAGTTACTTCAGGTGTTTCACCATCATTAACAAGTCCCTTAGGTAAACACCATACTGTGCCATTTTTGAGTGTGACGAGAACAATCTCTTTTCTTCTATTGTATTTTCTGAAGACAACGCCGCCAGCAGATGTCTGAAATATTAAAGATGAACCTTTCATTAAAACAGAGGTTTATTGGTTATTATTCTCATGATATCATTATATAACACAAAGATCATTACTGTTAGAATAAAGGCAAGACCTATCTTTTGGCTGATCATTATAATCTTTTCACTTAGTGGCCTTCTCCTTATTGCTTCAATGCTTAGAAATACAATATGTCCACCATCAAGTATTGGGATTGGTAATAGATTTAAGATTCCAAGATTTATATTAATTATTGCAATGAAAATGAAGAAGTTTAAGAAACCTTTTGAGACTTGTTCGCCAGCCATTTGGACGATTAAGATTGGACCACCTATTGTTTCAAATGGTATGACCCTTTGAATAAGTTTTATTATCGATAAAACAGTTAGTTTTGAAATATCCCATGTTCTTAATATACTATTTGTAAATGCTCCATAAACCGTTTCTTTTTTATAAGTTATTGTACCTAAAGGTTTTACACCTATTAGTCCTATGTCTCTTTCTTCACCAAATATATCTTTGACCTTTTTCTTCTCTGGAATTATTGAGTATTGTAAGATATCTTCTCCTCTTTTTAATTTAATATTTAATTGTTTGCCAGGACTTTTGTGAATAATCTCTGTCATCTCATCCCATTGGTTAATTTTCACACCGTTTATTTCTAATATCCTATCACCTTTTAAGAGACCTAATCTTGAAGCTGGAGAATCTGGTAATACTTCACCTATATCTGGGAGAAGTATAGGGATGCCATACATAAAAACAAAAAAGAATACAATAACAGCGAAAAGGATGTTGAACAAAGGTCCAGCAATTACGATTAAAAATCTTTTCCAGACTGGTTGGTGATTGTATGCATAGGGTTTTTCGTAATCAGAAAGTTCATCTTCTGGAGATTCACCGAGCATCTTGACATAACCTCCAAATGGGATTGAAGATATAAGGTATTCAGTCTCTCCAATCTTTTTGCCTATTACCTTAGGTCCAAAACCAAGTGAAAACTTTAGGACTTTAACCTTCAGGAATTTTGCAAGAAGAAAATGCCCTAATTCATGTACAAAAATAATTATACCAAGTAAGATTATTGCGTATATAAAAGGCATTATTTATTTTACCATTGAATTTATAATTTCTTTTGCTTTTTCTTTAGCCCATTTATCTGCCTCTATAATAGTATCAAGTTTATTACATGGCATGATAACATGACAATTCATTGTCTTTTTGATTACGATTGGTATCTCTGTAAATTTGATTAAGCCTTTTAAAAAGGCTGAAACTGCTATTTCATTAGCTGCATTAAGTACAGATGGCATTGTTCCACCTGCTTTTAAAGCATTATAAGCGTATGAGAGACACGGAAATTTTTTAAAATCAGGTTTAAGGAATGTTAAGGAACCCAATTTTGAAAATTCGAGAGAGGGAATTACGTCGTTAAGTCTTTCTGGATATGTCAGGGCATATGCAATTGGACCTTTCATGTCTGGATAAGATAGCTGGGCGATACAGCTTCTGTCTTTAAATTCGACTATTGAGTGTATAATACTTTCTGGATGAATTATTACTTCTATATCTTCTATAGGTACACCGAAAAGGTGGTGTGCTTCTATTATTTCGAATCCTTTGTTCATAAGAGTGGCTGAATCTATTGTTATTTTTTTACCCATCTTCCATCTCGGGTGTTTCAGAGCTTCTGAAGGGGTTATATATTTCATGTCTTTTTTAACCTTCTTTAAGAAAGGACCACCTGAAGCTGTTAAAATAATTTTTCTGATATCTGAACACTTGTATCCTTCAATACATTGGAATATAGCGCTATGTTCACTATCGACTGGTATTATCCTGCTATTGTTTTTTTGGGCTTCTGCCATTAAAATACTACCAGCCATCACGAGCGCCTCTTTGTTTGCAAGGCCTATTACTTTATGGGCTTTAATTGCAGATAAAGTTGGGAATAAACCTGCAGAACCTACAATTGCTGATATGACATAGTCAGATTCATTATATGCTGCTACATATGAGATACCATCGATACCAGTAAATATTTTAACAGAGTTATATCTTCTCCCCAATCTTTTTTCAAGTTTCAAGGCATGTTCTTTATCTTCGACTGCAACTAAATCGGGAAGAAACTTTTTTATTTGTTGTTCAAGAAGGTCTATGTTACTTCCTGCAGTTAATCCAACGATTTTGAATTTGTCCTTGTGTAAAGATATAACTTCAAGTGTACTCCTACCAATTGAACCTGTTGATCCAAGTATAGTAACTCTCTTCATATTATTATAATAATAATATTTGTTAGATTAATTTAATAGTCCAGTATAGCACGGGTGCTGATGTTAAAATACCATCAATTTTATCAAGGATACCACCATGACCTGGGATTATAAAACCTGAGTCTTTAACCCCTGCATCTCTTTTAAACATAGACTCAATTAGGTCTCCAATTATAGAAGTAAGACCTATCACTATGCCAATTATTAGGCAAGTTTTTATTGATAACGTGGATATAAGTAAAGACTTTATTAAAAGTACACTTATAATAGAGCCTATAAATGACCCTACAGCTCCTGCGATTGTTTTATTAGGGCTAACTTCTAAGTAAAGTTTTCTTTTACCAAATCCCTTGCCAATATAGTATGCAAATGAGTCGGCTATCCAGACAGATGCGTATAATAATATTATCCATTCTACTCCAATTCTTCGAATAAAAATGTGAAAAGTTAAAAGACCCGAGATGTAGTATAAGCCGATTATAGTTGGTGAAACCTCTGAGAGAGCAGATATAGGAGTTTTTTTGGTTAAAAGTCTTAGACATAGAATTATAACAATAAAAGATAAGAAAACATCTGGTAGTAGGTATTCATAATAATAAGCAGTAAATAAGAACGCAATACCACCAAATAGACCAAATAGTCTTAGTAAGCCGTATACTTTATACATAGAATAAAATTCATTTGTTGCGACCAGTGAGACGATTATCAACAAAAATAGAAAGTATATTTCTGGTAATGATGTTATATAAAAATATATTAAAGGTATTAGTATTCCTGCAACGAGAAGTCTTTTAAGGTGCATTTGACCTCACAGGAATTGCACCGAATCTTCTCTCACGGTATTGGAAGTCTTGTATAGCGACTAAATATTCTTCCTTTCCAAAATCAGGCCATAATGTATCGGTGAAGTAATATTCTGAATAAGCACCTTGCCATATCAAAAAATTGCTTATACGTTTCTCACCGCTTGTCCTTATAATCAGGTCAGGGTGGGGTATGCCGACTGTATCGAGATAAGATTCAAATACTTTTTCAGTGATATCTTCAGGTCTTAACCCAGATTTCAAAATCTTTTTTACAGCTCTTAGGATTTCGTCTCTTCCACTGTAACTCAATGCTATTGTCAATATCATCCCATTGTTTGAAGAAGTTTTCCATTGTGCATCTTTAATTATGTTTTGGATGTGTTCTGGTAATTTATGGATATCTCCTATTGTTCTAAAGATAATATTTTTTTCGACTAAGAGATTTAGTTCTTTTTTTAGATATAATTCGAGCAATCTCATTAAGGTTGAAACTTCTGATATGGGTCTTTGCCAATTTTCAAGTGAAAATGCATATAGAGTTAATGCTTTAATACCAAGTTCAACAGAAAATTCTATAATCTCTTTAGTTCTTTCTACACCTCTTCGGTGTCCTTCAATTCTGGGCAGTCCTCTTATCTCAGCCCATCTACCATTGCCGTCCATTATAATACCAATATGTTTTGGCATTCTTCTAATTATTTCCATTTAATAATACATGCCTTTCAGAGAATAGATATATAAGGTTGTTTTTAATGGATTCTCCCCTTTTAGTATCTTTTCAGGTTTAAAACCTAAAAAAGGACTGCTTAGGACGTATATCTTATCACCAGAGATCAAGTAATCTAAGACATTTCCGCTAATATTGTTTATCAGCGTAGATTCTTCCATAGTAAGACCATTCCAGTACAATTTGCAGATTTGTGAATTTTTGTATCCTAATCCTTTAACCATATTTAAAAGGGGAATTCTTTTGACAAATAGTGCCTCACTGCTTTTGAAGAATAATCTATCTTTAATAGACCACTCACCTCTTTCTACCATTACTGTTGGAGACGATTTAGAGAATGTTTTTAAAAACCCTCCTGAAGACTCTTTACTCTTCCAGATTCTTCTCCCCGAATCATCGTACAGATTAAGATAGCCCCTTTCATCATATGTTAAGATGTATCTTGTAGGTGGGATCTCTATATAAATGAAGTCGTATATTGATATGTTTTCAGGTATCTTTAAGGCATCTCCCTTTTTGTAACCATCTTTGTATATGAAATTGAATACTGGTCCTTCAAAACCATTTGATGGAGAATATTCCTGTCCAATGAGTGAACCGTTTAAATTTCTTAGGAAGCCAGGATATTTAAAGATAAGCGAGATACTTTTATCGTTTAATTCATATATATGAGATTCAACTTTTTTATCTTTGATAAATGTTAGAATAATCTCGTCTCTACCATTCTTGTTCATATCTATAGAATCAAGCCATAATATTTCATCAGCTTTAAAATTATTTAACGAAATCTTTTCTATAGATTCATAATCTTTACTCTCATAGAGATTGTGAACACCTATATCATTATCTGTTGCAAATATAAGCTCCTGCTTTTTGTCTCCATTTAAGTCTGCAATAGTGATTAGTTTAGCACTAAATGGGAGTTCGATATCGAGCCAAGGTTCTTCTTTGTAGAATTTGTAAAATTTATCTGCAAATTTCGCTTCTTTGGATACATAACCTTCTATAATATTTTCTGAGTGCCCAAATCTATATCCATCTGTTACCCAGTATAGGTCTTGTATAAGTGCAATTTTATTTTCTTTTTCTTGAATATTTACATAGATTACAACATCTGCATTCAGTCTCTTTGCTTCTTTTATTATTTCGTTAGGGTCACTCGTATCAAGAGAAGTATCAATCATGTTAAATCTACCAGTATTCTTTAATTCTCTGTAATATGAGTCGGCTGTATACCAATCAGATGTATTTGATTGGTAGAAGAGTAGGTTTATCTTAATCTCGGATATCCTTATCTTATCTCCGACATTTGCATTACCTTCTATGATTTCACCAATCGATGAATCCTCATTCGCTTCAATAATGTGCAGCTTACCAATAATAGATTCGAGATTACCGAGTAATTCCTTTGTAACAGGATGTTTAAATGGGGCTTGTTCTCTAAATATTGTGAATCTCATATCATTTTTTACGCCGTGTTTTTTCCCTAAATCTATCTTTGCCTTCTTACCTTCTATTGATATTATTGTACCTTTTAGTGGCTTGAAGTACATTAAGGTTTCATCTACTGCGTTTTTGAAAGGACTCTCATCAGCATTCACAGAAGTGGTATTTGATAAGATTAGAGTAATTGGAAAGATTAGATATAAAAGGAATATTAAAGGTTTAAGGCCATATAATCTTACTTTTCTCTTAAAAATAGTGAATAGACGTAAATGATGATAGCCTTTCATTAAGGTTTTCCTACCTGTTTAGCGAGTTTATCGAGGATTCCATTTAGAAAAGAAGCGGATTCTTTTGATGAGAATTTCTTAGCTATTTCTATTGCTTCGTTAATAGTTACAGCAGATGGTATATCGTCCATATAAAGTATCTCATATGAAGCAAATCTAAGTATGCTCCTATCAACAGCCGCTATCCTTGATAGATCCCAATTTTCTACTATTTCTCTAAGTTTACCGTCAATCACATCTATATTCTCTAAGGTCCCTTTCACAAGCCTTTCTGTAAACGATATGACATCTTCCCTTTCTTTTTTATCAAGCCAGAACTCTTTTAAAGTATTTTCATCAATTCCTTTTTCAGTAATATCAGATTGAAAAAGCAATTGAAGGGCATATTCTCGCGCCTTCCGCCGTTTCATTTATATGATAAGTTCAAATTTATATCTTTTTTATTAATTGAGCCATTTCTATTGCAGTTATCGCAGCGTCCCATCCTTTATTTCCACTTTTTGTCCCTGCTCTTTCTATAGCCTGCTCGATAGAATCAGATGTTATTATTCCAAATGCCATTGGAATACCTGTTTCCATTGAAGCTGTAGCAATACCCTTAGAAACCTCTGCGGCAATATATTCAAAATGTGGAGTTGCACCCCTTATAATCGTCCCAAGGCATATAATTGCGTTGTGTAGACCTTTCGTAGCTATTTTTTTTGCGATTATTGGTATCTCAAAAGAACCGGGTACCTTTATGATTTCTATGTCATCCTCTTTAGCTCCATGTCTTACTAAGGCATCGATAGCGCCTTCGAGTAATTTGCTCGTTATAAATTCGTTGAACCTGCTTACGATTATACAAAATTTTAAACCTTTTGCTTGAAGTTCACCTTCGAAGATCTTCATATTCACCCCCTTTAAACGTTATTTAATAAATGACCCAATTTTTTCTTTTTAGTCTTGAGGTAAGGTAGATTTCTTTCTGATGGTTTAATTTCAATGGGAACTCTCTCTACAACTTTAAGGCCATATCCCTCAAGTCCAACAATCTTTTTTGGGTTGTTTGTCATAAGTCTCATTTTTCTCACTCCAAGGTCAACGAGTATTTGTGCACCGATACCATAATCCCTGAGATCAGGTTTGAATCCAAGCTTGAGGTTAGCTTCTACGGTGTCAAGACCTTTATCTTGCAGTTCGTATGCCTTAAGCTTGTTAATCAGTCCTATACCTCTTCCTTCCTGTTTCATATATAAGATTACGCCTTTACCCTCTTTCTTAATCATCTCCATAGCCTTTCGTAATTGTTCTCCACAATCGCATCTCTCAGATGAAAAGACGTCTCCAGTGAGACACTGGGAATGTACCCTTACAAGAACCTCATCTTCAGGTTTAATCTCGCCCTTTACGAGTGCAAGATGTATATTATTGTCAATGTCGTTAGAGTATGCTATAACATTGAAATCACCACCATATCTTGTAGGGAGTTTTACATTCACAACCCTTTTAACAAAGAGTTCCGTCCTCATCCTGTATTTTATGATATCTTTTATTGTGACTATTTTAAGGTTGTGTTTTTTGGCAAATTCCATTAGTTGTGGAACCCTTGCCATAGTCCCATCGTCATTCATAATTTCGCAAATAACTCCAGCAGGGTAGAGTCTTGCAAGACGGGCAAGGTCAACTGACCCCTCTGTTTGTCCTGCCCTTTGTAAGACACCACCAGGCCTTGCCCTGAGTGGAAAGACATGACCTGGTCTTGCAAGATCTTCTGGCTTTGTCTTTGGGTTAATTGCAGTTAGAATAGTTTTTGCCCTATCTGCAGCTGAAATCCCTGTAGTAACACCTTTTTTGGCTTCAATGGATACAGTGAATGCTGTTCCAAAAGGAGACGTATTTTCTTCTGTCATCATAGGAAGTTTCAGTTCTTCAACCCTTTCTGGCGTAAGCGAAAGGCATATTAGACCCCTACCATGTTTCGCCATGAAATTAATGGCTTCTGGTGTGACCTTCTCTGCAGCCATACAAAGGTCACCTTCGTTTTCTCTGTCTTCATCATCAACGAGGATTACCATCTTCCCTTTTTCGATATCCTCGATTGCCTCATCTACTGTATTAAATTTATATTTTTCCATAATTCTTCACCTCTCATATCTCTCCTATATATCCACTCTTAGTTAAGGTCTGTAAGATTTTTGCATCTTTGTTAGTTTTATTATCTTTGATATTTAAAAAATTTACTACATATTTGCCCAATATGTCGGCTTCAATGTTTACAGTATCTCCTATATCTTTAAATCCCAACGTCGTTAGTTTAGCAGTGTGGGGTATTATAACAACTGTAAATCCTTTTCTTAATATATCGACGATGGTTAGACTTATTCCATCTACTGCGATAGAGCCTTTCTCTACAAGGAATTTCATAATGTCTTCTGGAACTTCAAATCCTATTTTCATCATTTCACCAATTCTGCTCTTTGATCTTATAATACCTGTGGTATCAATATGTCCTGTTACGAAATGTCCACCGATTTTAGATTGAGGGGTAAGGGATGGTTCAAGGTTTACCTTTTCGCCAATTCTGAGATTTCCAAGATTAGTTTTTCTCAATGTTTCATCAGATAGATCGAATGATAACTTATTACCCTCTTTTTTTACAACAGTTAAACAAACGCCATTTACTGATATACTATCTCCAAGGTTTGAATCTAATGCTATCTTATCAGCCTTCAATTGCAAAGATAACCCACCAGATATCTTGTTAATATTAATAACTTCTCCTAATTCTTGTATAATCCCTGTAAACATTTCAGCCTTTTAAATCAATGTTAAAGTTTAAGGTATGCTGGTAAATACCAAATAGGTCAACAGTTTCTGACCATGAAGCCTGAACGTTCAAAGTCTTATCCATTGCCTCAACTTTAATATCTTCTTTGTTTACTGGTATATTTAACTCTTCTACTTTTTGATATATCTGGGATTTTGTCCTTTCAATATCACCAGTATAGATACGTAATAGTTCTTTGACCTCTGACTTAAAAGCAGAATATTTATAATAAGGCATTGCAAATTTATATCCAGAATATACGCAGATTATGAAAATAGCTAAAATAACTAATAATTTTACAAGTCCTTTTTCATTTTTTATTGTATTCATTTTATTAGCCTCCCTATTCTATTAAATCTTAAAGAGTTATTAGGGTCCCATGACCAATATATTATTAGAGCCTTCCCTTTAATATCTTTTAAATCGACAAAGCCCCAGTATCTACTATCATAGCTTTGATCTCTGTTGTCACCCATGACGAAGACCTTGTCTTTTGGGACTTTGATGGGTCCAAAGTTATCCCTGGGATCAAAAGTGCCTGGTCTGAGAGAACTATCAACATGACGTGCGTATGGTTCTTTAATTGCTAAACCATTCACATATACCACCTTATCTCTTTCTTCTATTATATCACCTTCCGTAGCAATGACACGCTTTATAAAGTCTTTTTTTGGATTCTCTGGAAATTTAAAGACTATAATATCCCCTTTTTCAGGTTTTTTAAATATAAGTATCTTTTTGTCTGAAAATGGGATTTTTGTCCCATAGATAAATTTATTTACGAGTATGTGGTCACCTACAAGAAGTGTTGGTATCATTGAGCCCGATGGTATTTTAAAGGCTTGGACAATATAAGCCCTTATGATCAAGGCAAGTATTAGTGCTGTAACAATAGCTTGAACGTATTCCTTAAGTAATCTTTTTTTGTCTTTCACGAATCTCTCCTTTAATGATTCAATACGAGGTAAGCTGAGCCTATAACACCGGCGTCATCCTTTAAGATGGATGGGATTATTTTTGCTTTATTATATAGGTCTTTAAAGGCCCTTCTGGAAGCTTCTTTAATTGCTTCGTTTACATATATATCCCATGCGCCTGTTAAACCACCTGTGAGTATGACTGCATCAGGCCCAAAGATATTAATTATATTTGCTATGCCAATTCCTAAATATCTACCTGCTACTTTTAAGATCTCTCTTGCAAGATTATCACCTTCAAGCGCTGATTTATAAATGTCTTCGACTGTTAATTTGTAGTAATTTCCATTATGTAGTGATTTTAGGATGCTCTCTCTACCTTTTTCTAAATTGTTAATAGCATTCGAAAGTATAGCATTTGCTGATGCGTAGGCTTCAAGACAACCCATGTTACCACATGTGCATTTATATCCATCCGAATTTATACTCATATGGCCTATCTCAGCTGGTATCTCTAAAAGTTTCTTTTTGTAAATTATCCCACCTCCTATACCTGTCCCCAGTGTGAGTAAAACAAAATTAGGAAAATCCCTGCCAGCACCAACCCACATCTCGCCTATAGCAGCAGCGTTTGCATCGTTCTCAATAAATACTTGCAAATTAAATCTTTCACTTAAAATATCTACTATATTTATAGTTTCTATAAAACTAATGTTAGGAGAATTTAATATTTTACCACTTTGTTTGTTTATTAATCCAGCAATACCAATGCCTATTCCTATAATATAGGAACTTACTAAGGTATCTAATACTTTTATTAATTCATTGATAGAGGATTCACCTTTATTAGTGATTTTAAACTTTTTTGATACATTTCCGCTTTCTGAGACCGTACCAATTTTAATACTTGAACCGCCGATATCTATTCCTATCGCAAAGCGTTCATTTCTCATTATTTGCTCCAACTTCTTCTTTGTAAACTTCTATCGCTATATCAGGGCAGACTTCTGCGCATATGCAGCAACCTGTGCATTTATCAGGGTCTTTTACAACAGCAGGGAAAAACCCTTTTTTGTTAAAGACGTTATCGATTGTAATGATTTTTTTGGGGCATGCATATACACAATATGCGCAACCTTTACATAATTCTCTGTTTATTATTATCATGCCTTTCATATTTGTCCTGTAAGATTTTTGTTATTACTATATAGCAACTCTTTTGCATGTTCTAAAGAAAGCTCTGTTATTTTACCACCGAGCATTCTCGCAATCTCATAAATCCTATCTTGTAAGGTTAGTTCGATTACCTTTACGTAAGTCTTATTCTCACTTTGTTCTTTTTCTATCTTGATATGAAAGTCAGCCATAGCTGCAATCTGTGGTAAGTGTGTTGTACATAGAACTTGATGGAATTTAGAAAGTTCTTTAAGTTTCCTGCCAACACTAATAGCTGTCTTGCCACCAATACCAGCGTCCACTTCGTCGAAAACCAGCACTGGTATTGTATCGATTTCAGTAAGTATTGATTTGAGGGCGAGCATGATTCTGGATAGTTCGCCACCAGATACAATCTTTACTAATGGTTTCGGTAATTCACCGGGATTAGCAGAAAACATAAACTCTATTTTATCAAAACCAGAATATGAAATGTCACTTTTTTGAATATCGACTATAAATTCCGATTTATTAAAAGCAAGTTCTTTCAATTCATTTTTTACAAGTTTTTCTAATTCTTTTGCTATTTTTTTTCTCTCTTTGGATAACTCTTCTGCTTTTTCAAAAAGGGAGGATTTTGTCTTTATTATTTTCTCTTTAACAAGGTCCAGCTCTTCGTCAATCATCTCAAGATTGTTTAGCTCTGTCTCTGCCTGTTTACGGTATTTAAGAATATTTTCAATACCTTCTCCATATTTCCTTTCGAGCTTTTTTATCGTCTCAAGTCTTTCTTCTATTTCCTCAATTTTTGCAGGCTGCAAGTCATGTTTTAGTCTATAATCTCTTAATATTATTGCCACTTCTTCTAAGAGTGGTTTTGCTGATTCGACCATTTTTAGAATTTCTTCCATAGAATTATCGATAGACGACATCTCTTTAAGTTTATTGATAATGAATGATAGCCTTTCTATGCATGAATCTTCTGAGCTATAAAGTATTGAATATATTAATTCAGAAAGTTCTTTTAACTTATTGATATTTGATAGTATCTTAAGTTCTTTTAAAAGTTCTTCCTTCTCTCCAATCCTTAAGGATGAAGAATCGATCTCATTTATCTGAAATCTTAGAAGGTCAATTCTTTGGTATCGTTCTTTTATCTTTTCTGAAAGTTCTAACTCTTTATTAAGAAGGGTTTCAAGTTCTCTAAATTGTGTTTCAACATATTTACGCTTGTCTAATAATTTTCCAAAAGAGTCTAATAAATCCTTATGCTTTTCAATAGAAAATAAACTTTGATGTTCGTGCTGTCCGTGTATATCTACGAGACGCTTTCCAATCTCGTTAAGGGTTTGAACACTAACGATTATATCATTTATGTAGGATTTGCTCTTACCTGTTGAAGATATTACCCTTCTTATTATTAAGCCATCTGATTGTTCTATACCTATATCAGTTAATCTTACATCATCTAACTCGAATAGAGCTTGAATTATTGCTTCTTTTTCACCTGTTCTAACGAGTTCGGCATTAGCCCTGCTACCAAGTAAGAGCTTAAGTGAATCGACAATTATTGATTTACCTGCACCAGTCTCCCCCGAAAGGACATTAAAGCCTTTTTCAAATCTAATCGTTAGGTCATCTATAATTGCAAGGTTTTTAATCTTAAGTTCTCTAAGCATTTATCGAAAATAACATATAGTTAAAGAGATTGAAAAGATATTAAAGAGGAGTTAGCGATTATATTTAACAAAAAAGTCTTTTTGGTCTCCTTTATAAGGTTCCCATTGTACCTCGATATTTGTAACCCTTGCACCGGGAGGACCTTTATAACATTCTCTTATTGCCTTTTCAATTTTATCCTTTTCACCTTCAAATAATGCTTCTACCCTTCCGTCTCTTAGGTTCATTACCCATCCATTTAACCCAAGACTCATCGCAATATCCCCTGTAAATGCACGGTAAAATACACCCTGAACCCTTCCTTCAATATATAGATGTGCACGGGCAAGTTCCATAAAAAATTATATCATAATCAGTTTTTATTTTTTCAATATTATTATCTTAAAGAGGAATAACTAATTCTTGTTTTAAGATATATAGTTTTTTTGCTATGAAGGAATCCAGAGTTTGCCTTTATCTATTATGTGTTTAACAATCCATCCTTTTTTCTTTAGTTCTAATGAAATCCATCTCCTGTGGCATTTCCATGGAAATCTTTCGGCACATATTATAACGGATGTTTTTTCTTTTGCAATATTTTCAAGTATATCGATGCCTTTTTTAAATTCTTCTGTCAGTGTATACGCAATATATCCACCTTTTCTAAAACCGCCTAATTCTTTACCAAGATAGTGATAGTCAATACCTTCCTTTTCAAGTAAGGATCTGAGTTCTTCTTTGTTAAATATTTTGATCTTACTTTTTGGGTAACTTCTGACATCAATTAGGCACTCTATATCATAAGCAAGTAGGATTTCTATGAAATCTTCTTCAGTCCTACGATCAGTTCCGAGGGTATAAATATTTTGTACCATTGTTTTTTTTCAAAATATTTGTTACGTAAATATCATTTATGTACTATTTGTAAAGATTAAATTTAAATGTTTTCAATATAATGCAGATATTGCTCAAAAATTTATTTAACTCGATAAATTTATTTAAGATGTCCTTATTAGTGTTGTAATAAGATAATCATTAACTATATATAAGTATAATCATATTGTTATATACAATGTGCATAAAAGGTATCGAAAAATAAATTTTTTCGCAACATCTGCATTATTTTATCCATAAATAGTTTCCCATGTATACATAAATGATATTTACGTAACATTTTTTTCAAATTTTTCAAAATATTTTGCAATTTAGAAATTTTATTATAAGACTGAGGGATTATAACATATATAAATCGTAGTAATAGTTGTTAAAAATGAAAAAGTTCTTATTAATTCATTCTGACATTTTTGGCATTATGATTGCTTAATGTTTTTTAGGTGATGGATATGTCAAAGGCGAATATATTACTTGTAGAAGACGACAGATTACAGGCGACGGTAACGAAGGGTTACTTGGAATCGAATGGTTATAATGTCATCTGGGTTGATAACGGCAAGGAGGCAATTAAACGAGCCAAGACAGAATCTGTAGATCTTATTTTATTAGATATAATTCTTCCTGATCTCGATGGGAATGAGGTTACGAGGTGGTTGAAATTAAATGAAGAGACAAAGGGCATCCCGATAATAGTTCTTACAGTCAAAAGTTCTTTAAGTGAAAAGGTTATAGGTCTTGAGGCTGGGGCAAATGATTACATTACTAAACCATTTAATGAGGTTGAATTGAATGCTCGAATATATTCCTGTATGAGGACAAAGGCTTTACAGGATGAACTCAGGGAGAAAAATCGTCAACTCGAGCGTGTATTAACAAAGGTTGAAATACTTGCAGTAACGGACCCTCTTACAGAACTTTATAATAGGAGATATTTTGAGATGATGCTTGAGAAGGAGTTCAACAGGACAAGGAGATACCAATCTCCAACATCATGTCTTATGATTGATATTGATTATTTCAAAAGTATAAATGATGACTATGGACATCGTGTTGGTGATATCGTAATAAAAGAGGTAGCAAGCGTGATTAAGAATTGTATAAGAGATTCGGATACACTTGCAAGGTGGGGTGGTGAGGAGTATGTTGTACTACTGCCAGAGACTACGAAGGAGAATGCTCACATTATAGCAACAAGGATAAATAAGGCTGTCGCTTCGCATAAATTTTCTAACATACACAAACAGATTACTGTCAGCATTGGGATTGCTTGTATACCCGACCCCGAGATTGATACAGCGGATAAGATAATCTTTAAGGCAGATATAGCATTATATGAAGCGAAGGAAAAGGGTCGCAATAGGGTGGAAGTGCTTGTATAAATTATATATCGAAGATTACATCAATCTCCCAGCCATTACCTGTTTTTTCTACCTTTAGTTTATGATAGGTAGCAGCCTTTATCAAAATCTTTCTTTCGTGGATTTCTGGATCGAATTCTTCGCCTTTTATGATTGCTTCTATTTCTTTATCTGTAAGTTTCCTTATTGATATAGTTTTACCTATAAATCCATCTGTATCAAAATGGTAAATGAGTTCATTTAACCATGATACAACAAGGTTATCTATTGAAGGGGCATTTACTTTAACTTCGATCTCCTTTTTCTCATTAACTCTGGATAGTTCGGTTATAAGAGAGTACATCCCTATTGCGATATTAGTGAAAGCTTCTTTTAAGTCTTTACCATAAGCCCTTATCCCAGCATCACCAGAGACATCGAGCAGTTCAAATGCCCCTTTTTCTTTCATGATATGAGTTTATTTTTTACCTTCTCCAGATTTTTGAGTTTTACTTTGAGGTTGTTGAGGTGGATTTATTATCAGGCCCTGCTCTTTTGGTTCAGTGGATGATAGTTTAGCTAAAGCTTCCTTATTAATTTCTACCTTGTAATTTTTCTTTAGATTTTCAATGTAATTATCGAATGCTTCTCTCTGTTTTTGCGCGGTTAAGCGCTGAAATATTGCATTCTTGACTTTTTCGAACTCCGCCTGTTTACCGAGTTTTTTATCTGTTATCATAATAATGTGGATACCAGAAGGTGTCTTTATTGGATTACTTATTTCACCTACTTTAAGTCTCATTGCTGTATTTCTGATATCAGGTGCAATTTGTTGTAAAGACAAGTAGCCGAGGTCCCCACCATTTTTTGCGGAATTTGTATCAATTGATGCACTCTTCGCAACTGTTGCAAATGTCTCGCCTTTTTTTAATCTATCAAGGATTTTTTGAGCCTCGTCATCGGTCTTAACAAGGATTTGACTCATCCTGATTTGTTTGATTTCGGAGAATTCATCTTTGTTTTTATTATAGTAATTTTGAACATCTTCCATGGTAACATTAGATTTAGCTTCTATTTCTTTTTCAAGGAGTTTACCAACGAGGGTTATCTTCTTAAAATCTTCTACCCTGCTTTTATATTCGGGGTCTTTATCAAGTCCCTTTTTTAATGCTTCTTGATATAAAAGTTCTTTTTTTATTAACTCTTCAAGAAATTTTTGTTTTCCTTCAGAACCTGCAAATAGCTGCTGTGCAAATGGTGGGATACTTTTAAGCTCTCTATCCAGGTCTGCTTCAGTTATTGTAGCATTACCAACCTTTGCTAAATATGTAGTTTTTGTTTTGGCATCTTCTTTCTTCGCGCAAGATAAGATTAGAAATAAGCCTAACAAGATTATAAGATATCTTTTCATCTCTTCCTCCTAATTTTTTTATACCTTTTTTATAACATAATTTTATAATTTTTGACACATATAAAATTTTATGCTACATTAATCAAAGGTTTAAGAAAGGTTGAGTTTATGAAGATTAAAAGGTCTATAAAATTGTATAAAAAGGCTGTTGGTTTAATGCCTTGTGGTGTGAATAGCCCTGTGCGTGCTTTTAAGGCTGTGGGTGGTAACCCTATATTTATAAAGAAAGCAAAGGGTTCAAAGTTGTATGACGTTGATGGAAATGAATATATTGATTATGTATTATCATGGGGACCTCTTATACTTGGCCACGCTCATCCCAAGATTGTTAAGGCGCTCAAGAAAGCGATTGAACTTGGGACGAGTTATGGTGCACCTACCAAGCTTGAGATAGAGCTTGCAGAACTTGTGATGAAAGCCTATCCTTCAATTGAAAAGATTAGGATGGTAAATTCAGGAACTGAAGCAACAATGAGTGCTATCAGGGTTGCACGAGGTTTCACAAAGAGAGATAAGGTAGTAAAATTTGAGGGATGTTATCACGGACATGCTGATGGACTACTTGTAAAAGCTGGCTCTGGTGCAACTACTTTTGGTGTGCCAGACAGTGCCGGCGTGCCAGAGTCTTATGCCATGAATACAATTACTCTACCCTTTAATAATATAGAAGTCTTTGAAAAGGTTATAAATGATGAATGGAAAACGATTGCGTGTGTAATTGTCGAACCGGTAGTGGGTAATATTGGTTGCGTTTTACCTAAACAAGGGTTTCTCGAAAAAATAAGGGATTTAACTAAGAAATATGGAATAATTCTAATTTTTGATGAGGTAATGACTGGTTTTAGAGTATCTTACGGTGGTGCGCAGGGTTATTATGGGATAATACCTGATATGACTTGTCTTGGAAAGGTTATAGGTGGTGGACTCCCCGTTGGTGCATATGGTGGTAAAAGAGAGATTATGTCTATGGTTTCACCTGAAGGGCCAGTTTATCAAGCTGGGACATTGTCAGGGAATCCAATTGCTATGACAGCAGGCATAGAGACATTGAAGATTATATCTAAAAGAGGTTTTTATAAACAGTTGGAAAAGATTGGGGAAAAGTTGGAGAATGGATTAAAAGACGCAGCAAGGATGGCAGGTATAGAAACACGTTTTTATAGGGCAGGCTCTATGTTTTGTAATTATTTTACGGATATGGAAGTAGTCGACTATGAAACTGCAAAAAGGTCTGATACGTCGAGATTCACTAAATTTTTTATTGGGATGTTAAACAAGGGTGTATATCTTGCGCCTTCCCAATTTGAAGCAGGCTTTATATCTTCTGCACATTCAGATAAAGATATTGAAAAGACTATCAAAGCTGCTTATAAGACTTTTTTAGAAATTAGATAATCTATATGCCTGAAAAATCATTTTTTAGACAATTGCTTGAGGCAAGTACTGTTGGTTTAAACCTTGTAATATCAACAATAATCGGTGGTTTCATAGGTTATCTTCTCGATAAGGCAATGGATAGCTGGTTCAAAATTCATACATCCCCGTGGTTGTTATTTGTATTTACAATATTTGGAATAATCGCAGGCTTTAAAGACCTGATAAAGATGGCTAAGAGATCGAACGATGGATCTGGTAAAAAGGGTTTATAAACAGGGGTTAATACTTATCATCCCTATAGCAATAATTTCTTCATTTTTAGAATGGAAAAAATTGCCACTCAGCATAATTATTGGTGCATTACTTGGTTTTGCTAATCTCAAAGGACTCGCATGGGGTATAGAAAGATTTTTTGGTCCTTATAAACCGAGTGGTAAGCTGATATTTTTAAGTATCATAAGGTTTTTTATACTCACGTGTATACTATTTATTCTTGCACTTTTGAAGATTATAAATTTCATAGGTTTATTAATAGGGTTCACGGTAATCTTCTTTCTTATTATAAAAGAAGGTCTTAGGGTTGTTAAAGAGTCATCTAATAAAGAAGGTGGTATAACATGATTAGATTAAATTACTCTAATATGATGTATGATGTTATAGGTTCGAATGGTATATCAAGGGATTTATTGGATGATTTTAAGATAAAAGTTGTTGAGATTCATAATAGGATAAGAAATCGAGAGTTTTCAGAGATGGCTTTTGTTGACCTGCCCGAGTTTGATACAACAGATATCAAGAATATAGCTGGAAGGATAAGAAAAGATGCGGAGGACTTTCTTTTACTTGGTATAGGTGGTTCAGCATTAGGCCCAAAGTCGATTGTTGAGGCGTTGAGTCCTATGCATAATCTCAAGAAGAAACCAAGGGTGTTCATATATGATAATGTAGATCCAACGACCCTTGTATCTATTCTCAGAGTCATTGATTTGAAGAAAACATTTATTAATGTCATATCAAAATCTGGAAGTACAGCCGAAACGGCTGTATCATTTAAGATTTTGTGGGATAAGATGAAGAAAGTACATAAAAAAAATGTATCAGAAAGGTTCATTATTACAACCGATCCTGAGAAAGGAGACCTAAGAGAGATTGCCAAAAAAGAAAGATTGAAGTCATTGCCCATCCCCACAAATATTGGCGGTAGATATTCAGTCTTGACTGCCGTTGGACTCTTAACCGCTGAGGTTATTGGTATTGATTCAAACATGATGTTAAAAGGTGCAAAAGATTTACAAAAAAGGTGTTTTACATCAGATTTACTCAAAAATCCTGCATATCTTTTTAGTATATTACTTTACTTGATGGATAAAGAAAAAGGTAGAAGATTGGATGTACTTGTGCCATATTCGGATGGACTAAAATGTTTTTCTGAGTGGTTTAGTCAGTTGTGGGCTGAAAGCCTTGGAAAAGATAATAAGGGTTTGACACCCTACCCATCTATTGGGGCGACTGACCAACACTCACAATTGCAGATGTGGATTGATGGACCGGATGACAAGGTTATTGTCTTTATTAGAATCAAGGATTATTCATATGACATAGAAATACCATATGTATTTGATGAGTATGAAAGCTTTAAATATTTGTCAGGAAAAAGTTTGTCTGATTTAATAAAAGCCGAACAAGAGGCTACAGAACTGGCACTTTACAAGGCAAAGAGACCTAATATGACAATAATGGTTCCTGAGATTAGTCCTTATTATCTGGGGCAGTTATTTCAATTTTTTGAGATTGCAACGGTCTTTGCAGGCCTTTTATATGGTATAAATCCATTCAATCAACCTGGGGTAGAGGAAGGCAAGAGGCTAACATATGGAATAATGGGAAGGAATGGTTTTGAAGATAAGAAGAAGGAGATGATTGAATATAGGAAGATTAAAAAAAGATGGATTGTTTGAGATAAATGGGTATGTAATGGTGGGCAGTCGCAGAATCGAACTGCGGACACGAGGCTTTTCAGGCCTCTGCTCTACCGACTGAGCTAACTGCCCTGATTTTTAACTTTACAATTTTAATAATTATAGTGTCAAGTTTAACAGTTGTTGCTGTTACGTAAATATCATTTATGTACACATGGGAAGCTATTTATGGATAAAATAATGCAGATGTTGCGAAAAAATTTTTTTGTCACCCAATAACATCCTTTTAAATAACGCAACAAACTCTACAAACGCTATAAATTCCAGTCGCAAAGGCGACTAACTTCCAGTACCGCTCTGCGGTACTCAATTCCAGACCCGCAAAGCAGGTCTCACTTCCAATGCGAAGCATTAAATTCGATAAACGCTGTAAACGCAATGAACGCTATAAACGTTATTGACGCTATATCGATGGCAATAACTCAATTTCTGAAACAAAATAAACTACCTTTTATACAGATGTATAGTTTATTGGGTATTGTGATGTAGTTATTTATATTATATCTGAGGCTTACGCTTCGACTTCAGCCTCAGTAGTGAAGACCCGTGATTTTGTTTCATAAATTGAGTTATTGCCACCTACCTCCCAGCCTTTTTCCGCTCTGCGCCATGCTGTCTTTAAAAAACGCAACAAACGCAATAAACGCTGTAAACGCAACAAACGCAATAAACGTTATTGACGCTATATCGATGGCAATAACTCAATTTCTGAAACAAAATAAACTACCTTTTATACAGATGTATAGTTTATTGGGTATTGTGATGTAGTTATTTATATTATATCTGAGGCTTACGCTTCGACTTCAGCCTCAGTAGTGAAGACCCGTGATTTTGTTTCATAAATTGAGTTATTGCCACCTACCTCCCAGCCTTTTTCCGCTCTGCCCCATGTTGTCTTTAAAAAACGCAATAAACGCAATAAACGCAATAAACGCTATAACGCTATAAATGCAATTAGCGCAATCTTTACAAATAGTACATAAATGATATTTCAGTAACCCTTTAAGATTGATTGTTTGACTTTTTTTTTAGCTAAAATATATATTAAATAATATAAAAACGAAAGGGGATGGTTAGAATGGCAAAATCACTCATAACATTTCCAGTAGTTGAAAAACAAATTTGTAATAATTGTAAAATAACACTTGGTATTGATAAATTATCTAATAATATTTTTGAAGTAACGCAAGATGCTTATGGGATTCCCACTATAATTGTTAGATGTCCTGTGTGTAAGACTTTGATTGAATGGGAACCTAAGTGTAATTAATTATTATGGATATTCATCATTTAAGAGTATTCAGTTCTGTTTATAAGAATAAAAGTTTTTCAAAGGCTTCAGAAGAATTAAATCTTACTCAACCTACTATAAGTAATCATATTAAGGCCTTAGAAGATGAACTTGGTTGTAAACTGTTTGATCGACTTGGAAGGTCTATAATGCCTACAAAAGAAGCGGAGGTATTGTATAGTCATTCTACTGAGCTGATTGAAAAAGCCTTAGAATTAAAGGAGGCTATATCAGAGGTAAGAAAGGATGTATCAGGTAGGATTGTAATCGGTGCAAGTACAATTCCGGGTGTTTATATATTACCTAAGATTATCTCAGGTTTTCAAAAAAGATACCCTTCAATATCTTACCAGATCTTGATTTCAGATTCTGGTGGGATTATTGAAAATGTGATGAATCATGATTTACTTCTTGGTATAGTTGGTGCGAAGCTTAGTAATGAGCATGTAGAATACATTTCATATATAGATGATGAGTTGATTGCAGTATCTGCCCCATCGGTCGTAAATAATAATAAGATGACCTTGCAAGAGTTTGTAAAGTACCCTTTTATATTAAGAGAGGAAGGCTCAGGGACAAGAAGGGAGACCGAAAAGTTTCTCGAAAGAAGAGGTATCACCATTGATAAGTTACATATAAACGGTATATTTGGATCGACAGATGCTGTTAAGCAGGCTGTTAAAGCTGGGTTAGGCGTTACAATACTATCAAAGTATTCGGTGGAGGATGAGATAAATTATGGAATATTGAGAAAGATTGACCTTGCCAATATTAATATTAGACGCAGGTTTTATATTGTAAAGCATAAGAAGAGAACCCTTCCAAAGGCTTATGAAACCTTTCTCGAATATGTGATTTCAAGCTCGAAGGAGGATTAACTTCTAATTGTTGTATTGTTTACTTTTGGTATTTGTGAACTGTCTCAGCTTTTAGATAACTCGTCTTAATGACCTACATCTTTAACTATATTTTTTAATCTTTTTGGTGTTACAATTGATAAAGTTTATATATATAAAAAAATATGATTTGTCCATATTGTGGTAATAAGATAAAAGATAATAGTAATGTATGTGGAGCATGCGGTAAAGAAATCAAGGGCTCTACAGGGGAAAAGATAGAAGTAGAGTATAAAGAGTTTAAAGTCTCTGAATTACTCGAAATACATAGAAAACCTATAGCAGGAGTTGAAGAGAGCTACAAATATAATGATATAGATATAGGGGGTAAGGGTAATTTTAAAGAATCTAAAGATTATCGAAAAAGGAAGATACTCATATTCGCAGTCATTTTTTTGGTTATTTTGATAGTTGTTATTTTTGGTCTATATACTTTTAAATTATTTATTTAAATTTTGGTTATGATTATAGATGTGTAAGGTTATCATTTACAATAATAGATTAGGGTTATTAGAATAGCTTAATTTATTAAGAAGAAGTTTTGTTTGTTTTTTATTGTCGATTGCTGAGTTTTGAGGAATATATAATATATGTTTTGAAAGGAGGTTAATCCATTTGAAATTTGACGAAAAAGATGAAAAGATAAAAGAATTATTAATTAATAAATCAAATAATGGCAAAATATCATGCTTTTCAGCACGGAAGATAGCTGAAGAACTTAATGTCCCATCAAAAGATGTTGGTAGGATTGCGAACGAGTTAAGGATAAAGATAACTAACTGCGAACTTGGTTGTTTTTAATGGATATTATATTATTTGAGCTTGCTCTAACATTCTATTTTGCAGCTACTATATTTAGTATTACTGAGTTTTTTAAAAGCTCAAAGATAACATCGAGGTTGATTGTTATCTTAACAATCTTTGGCTTTTTGCTACATACATCCTGCATCATTTATAGATATGTTGTTGGTGGACATATACCAATTACAAACCCCCATGAAGCGAGCTCGTTTTTTGCTTGGTGTATAGTTTTACTTTTCTTCTTTCTCGAGTTCAGATATAAGATAGCGCTTCTTTCTTCCTTCATCCTCCCTATTATATTTTTATTAATGCTCTCATCATCTTTACTCCCGCGAGAGATAAAGCCTCTTACACCAGTGCTAAAGAGCTATTGGCTTGGGATACACACATTATTTGCATTTCTTGGTAATGCAGCATTTGCGATGTCGTTTGGGATTGGTATGATGTATTTAATACAAGAGCATTATGTAAAATCTAAAAAACTTACAGGTCTTTTTGATAGATTACCAAGCATTCAGACACTTGATGAAATGAATTATCGTTTAATTACAATAGGATTCCCTTTGTTAACACTTGCTATTATTTCTGGTGCATTATGGGCACAGACTGCTTGGGGAAGTTATTGGAATTGGGATCCAAGAGAAGTATGGTCATTAATAACATGGTTAATATATGCGATTATACTTCATGCAAGACTTGTTAGTGGATGGCGGGGTAGAAAAGCTGCATTATTGTCTATAATAGGCTTCTTAACTATTCTTATTGCATTTTTTGGCATTAAATTATTAAAAAAAGGTCTTCACGTTTTTCTATGAATGCTCTTGTTATTGGTTTAAATCACAATACGGCAGATATCGAAGTTAGAGAGAAGTTTGCTTTCAATGGAAGTAAACTTGACGAAGGGCTCAAAGCGTTTAAAGAATTGTCTGTTGTTGAGGAGGGGATTATTTTATCAACATGTAACAGGGTTGAGCTTTATGCAAATGTTTCTGATGTTGATAAAGCAATACTTGACATAAAAGGCTTTCTCTCAAGTTTTCATAATATCCCCTTGGAATCACTAAATAGGGCTTTATACATATACACTGATAAGGAGGCAGTAAGACATATATTTAGGGTTGCATCAAGTCTCGACTCTATGATTGTTGGTGAACCACAGATACTTGGGCAGGTAAAAGATGCATTCGAACTTGCACTTCAGAAAAAGACGACGGGTGTACTGCTTAATAAATTGATGAAAAAGGCTATATCAGTAGCAAAAAGGGTTAGGACTGAGACAAAGATTGCAGAAAATGCAGTGTCTATAAGTTTTGCAGCAGTTGAGCTTGCAAAAAAAATATTTACAGATCTTTCAAAAAAGGTATTTATGTTACTTGGTGCTGGGGAGATGGCAGAGCTTGCTGCTAAACATTTGATAACAAGTGGTGTAAAAGAAGTTTTAGTATCTAATAGGACATATGAGCGTGCATGTGAGCTTGCTAAAGAGCTGAAGGGGAAAGCTGTTAGATTCGATGATTTCATAAATGAAATGGTCAGGACTGATATTGTAATATGCTCTACGGGTGCGCCGACTTATATCCTCACAAAAAGTCAGATGCATAAGGTAATGAGAGAAAGAAGGCAAAGGCAAGTTTTTATTATAGACATATCCGTACCAAGGAATATTGATCCAGAGATAAATGACCTCGAGAATGTTTATCTTTATAACATAGATGATCTTCAGGGAGTTGTAGATGCAAATATATTCGAGAGAAAAAAGGAGGCAGAGAAAGCAGAAAAAATTGTAGATGAAGAGGTCGAAAAATTCATAAAATGGCAGGAATCTCTTGATTCTGTACCCACTATTGTTGCCTTAAGAGAAAAGGCAGAGGAGATTAAGAAGGAAGAATTAGAAAGGCTTTTAAATAAATTAAATAATCTTAGTAATGAGGAGAAAGAAGCTATAGAGTGTATGGCAAGTGCAATAATTAATAAACTTATCCACCCACCGACTGCTGCTTTAAAAAATAGCTCAGAAGATAAAGAGGTACTTGTCGCAGTAATAAGAAGATTGTATGGGCTTGAAGATGAAAAGAAAAGATAGAGTTTTAATTGGAACGCGAGGAAGTAAACTTGCCATGTGGCAGGCTGAATGGGTTAAAAGTAAATTAGAGAAACTTTATCCTGATTTAATCTTTGATATTGTGAAGATAAAAACAACAGGTGATAAGATTCTTGATGTGCCCCTTGCTAAGATAGGCGGTAAGGGTCTGTTTGTGAAAGAGATTGAGGAGGCGTTGTTAAGACAAGATGTGGATATAGCTGTTCATAGTATGAAAGATGTCCCAACTGATTTTTTAGAAGGACTTCATCTTGCTGCTATCTGTGAGAGAGAGGATCCAAGTGATTCATTAGTATTGCCTAAAAATATTATTGTTAAAAGGACGAATAAGGATATAATTTTTGATCTACCGCAGGGTGCAAGGATTGGGACGAGCAGCCTTAGGCGTTCGTGCCAGTTATTGAATTTAAGACCTGATTTTAGAATAGAACAATTAAGAGGGAATCTTGATACGAGATTAAGGAAATTAGATGAAGGTCAGTATGATGCGATTGTTGTTGCTACTGCAGGGCTTAAAAGACTTGGGCTCGAAAATAGGATAACAGAGGTTATCCCTTTTGATTTAAGTCTTCCAGCAATTGGTCAAGGAGCTATAGGGATAGAATGCAGGGTAGATGATGAATTCATTAATGACATTATAAAACCACTTAACCATCTAAATACATCTATTTGTGTTAGGTCAGAACGGGCGTTTCTTAAACGTCTTGAAGGCGGTTGTCAGGTACCTATCGCAGCCCATGCAACTCTAAATTCAGATTTATCAATTCTATATGTTGCTGGACTTGTTGGAGATTTGAAAGGTGAAAGAATGATTAAGCATGATATTAGCGGTAATCCCGAAAAGCCCGAAAAAGCAGGAATAGAACTTGCTGAAAAGATTCTTGAAGCAGGGGCAAAAGAGATACTTGATGAGATTTATGGAAGGGTTAATTAGTATTCTTAGAGTAAACCTTCCTTTTTCTCCATCTCTTCTAATTGTTCTCGCTTTTCTTGGCAGTCAATACAATAAATAGCAAATGGCATAATTTTGAGTCTTTCTTCGCTAATCTCTTCTCCACAATCCTCACAAATACCATATGTCCCTTCTTCAAGCTTTCTTAAAGCCTCATCAATCTTCTGGAGATTCTCTCTATGTGTATTTAATTGTTTAAGGCTTATGTCTTCTGATAGGTCAACGATTGACCAATCACCGTCATCAAGGGCTGTATCAACAAGCTGCTTAGTCTCACCCTTTATGTATTTTGAGATCTCTATTTTTGCTTCTCTTACTACCTCTTCCCTTTTTTTAAGTAGAAGTTTTTTTAATTCGGCTTTTCTAATATCTTCTGGTTTCAGTTTTTTTGTTGTTTTTTGTGGTGTTTTTAAGGATTCCTTTCTTTTTTGTTTAGCCGGCTTATCTACGATTATTGAAGTCTTTTTCTGCTTTTTTGAAGTTAATTTAGTTTTACTTCTTTCTTTTTTAGTTGTTTTCTTTTTTTTCTGTTCCTGTTTTTTCATTTTTCTCTTCCTTGTATAATTCTATTATGCTTCTTACCTTAATTCCAGCAGACTGAAGGGCTTTCTGTATATCAGAAAGATTAGCATCAGTTACCTTGAGTATAAAGTTCCTATTAGTGATTTTATACCTCCATTATTTCCTTTTCTTTATGATTTAATACTTCGTCGACTTTTGAGATGTAAGAATCTGTTATCTTCTGAATCTCTTCGTGAAGTTTCTTAACAACGTCCTCGCTAATATGCTTTTCTTTCTCTAATTTCTTGATCTCTTCGTTTATATCTCTTCTAATATTTCTAATTGCAACCCTTGCGTCTTCAGCCTTTCTCCTAACGGTTTTCACAAGTTGTTTTCTACGTTCTTCAGTTAATGGAGGTATTGTAATCCTAATAATCTTACCGTCATTAGTGGGTGTGAGACCAAGATCAGATTTTAGAATTGCCTTTTCAATATCAGGGATTATCTTTGGGTCCCAAGGCTGAATAGCAATCTGCCTGCTCTCGGGGATGTTTAAACTTGCCAATTGTTGTAAAGGTGTTGGGTTATTATAGTAATTTACCATGATTCCATCGAGTAGAGCTAAAGATGCTCTTCCAGTTCTTATAGATGCAAGTTCTTTTTTGAATATCTCTATTGTTCGGGACATACGCTCATTAGTTTTTCTTTTTATTTCCTGTTCCATTGTTCCCCCTTACAATAGTCCCAATTTTTCTCCCTTCAAGGATTTTTCTAATATTTGATTTATTTCTTAGATTAAACACGATAATAGGTAAGTTGTTGTCCATACATAGTGAAATTGCAGTAGAATCCATGACAGTAAGACCTTTATTAAGGACATCTATATATGAGAGGGAGTCATATTTTTTTGCAGTGGGGTCTTTGACTGGGTCTGATGAATATATACCGTCGACTTTTGTAGCCTTCAATATAACATCCGCGCCAATCTCCATAGCCCTTAAAGATGCGGCAGTGTCTGTTGTAAAGTATGGGTTACCAGTTCCAGCTGCAAAGATAACTGTTCTACCTTTTTCAAGATGTCTGATTGCCCTGCGTCTAATATATGGTTCGGCGAGTTCTTTCATCTCTATCGCAGATTGGACCCTTGTAGGTACACCCTGTTTTTCGAGTGCATTTTGTAATGCAAGAGCGTTGATTACTGTAGCTAACATCCCCATATAGTCTGCAGATGCCCTCTCAATACCTTTAACACTTGCCTCGACACCTCTAAATATATTACCACCACCGATTACTATTGCAACTTCTACACCCATCTCTGTTGCTTCTTTTATCTCTTTTGCGATAAAATCGACTGTTTGAGGGTCAATACCATAGCTTTTATCTCCCATCATAGCCTCACCGCTAATTTTTAGGAGTATCCTCTTATATTTTAGATTTGTTTTTCTGTTGTCTTTTCTCCTAATTGGAATCTTACAAATCTCCTAATGACGATGTTTTCGCCGAACTTGGCAATCTTTTCATTGACGATATCTTTAATCGTCTTTTTTTGTTCAGGGTCTTTTATGAATATCTGATCAAGAAGACATGTCTCGGAAAAGAATTTTTCAAGTTTGCCGTCTATAATCTTCTCGACTACTTGAGGTGGTTTATTTAAAATCTGTGCTCTGTATATCTGTTTTTCTCTTTCTAATACATTAGCTGGGACCTCTTCTCTTGATAGATACACTGGATTTGTAGCAGTAATATGCATAGCAATGTCTTTTGCGAGTTCCTTAAATTCATCTGTTCTTGCAACGAAATCAGTTTCACAGTTTATCTCAACAATTGTACCTATTTTCCCCATGTGTATATAAGATTCTATGAGGCCTTCAGATGCAGTTCTACTTGCTTTTTTTGAAGCCGTTGCAAGGCCCCTTTGCCTTAATATATCAATTGCTTTTTCAAAGTCTCCATTGCTTTCAACGAGTGCTTTCTTGCACTCCATCATCCCTGCACCTGTTTTTTCTCTAAGTTCTTTAACTTTTTCTGCTGTTATTTCTGCCATTACGATACCTCAGTTTCTTCTTGTGATATTTTTTCTTCTATTTCTTTCTTTTCAGACTCTTCAGCGAGTTTCTTCGATAAAGATTCTCTGCCTTCTATTATTGCATCTGCTATCTTAGATGTTATAAGTTTGATTGACCTGATAGCATCGTCATTCCCCGGGATGACATAGTCCACTTCGTCTGGATCGCAATTTGTATCGACTATTGCCACAATAGGAATTGATAATTTTCTTGCTTCAGCAACAGCTATCCTTTCCTTTTTTGGGTCAACGACGAATATTGCACCAGGAAGAGTTGGCATCTCCTTTATGCCTGAAAGGTATCTTTCAAGTTTTTCACGTTCTTTTTCAATAGATGCTGCCTCTTTTTTCGTTAGTTTGTCGAGTGTTCCATCTTCCTTCATTTGTTTAATCTTTTTAAGTTTTTCTATGCTTTTTCTGATTGTGGAAAAGTTGGTTAACATACCGCCTAACCATCTCTGGTTTACATAAAAGGCGCCAGCTCTTTGAGCTTCTTCTTGTATAGCATCCTGAGATTGTTTTTTAGTACCTACAAAGAGGATAGGAGCTCCTGTCATAGCCACATTCTTAATAAACTCATAAGCATCCTCAAGACCTTTGACTGTTTTTTGCAAGTCTATTATGTATATTCCATTGCGCTCGCCAAATATATATTTTTTCATTTTGGGGTGCCATCTTTTAACTTGATGCCCAAAATGTACACCAGCTTCAAGTAATTCTTTCATTGCTACAACCATTTTTAAAATTTCCTCCTCTTATTAAAAAGCCCTTTTTCTTCTGACAACAAAGAATTCAAGCGGCATTATTCTTCAGGATTTAAAGGTTAACACAAAATTGGCTTTTTTTGCAAGGGTATGAGGTGTTAGAATATCAAAAACATTTTTGGAGGGTATTGAATATGATAGATAGGTATACGCGACCAGAGATGAAGAAGATATGGGATTTAGAAACAAAATATCAAAAATGGCTTGATATAGAGATAGCTGTTTGTGAAGCATGGGCTGAGATTGGGGAGATACCTATTGATGCAGTTAATATCATAAAAGATAAAGCTAAATTTGATATAAAAAAGATAGACGAGATAGAGAAGGTTGTAAAGCACGATGTGATTGCATTTTTAACTTCTGTCGCATATAACGTTGGACCAGAATCGAGATTCATTCACAAAGGTCTTACATCATCAGATATCCTTGATACAGCACTCGCATTACTTATGCGCGATGCATCTGAAATAATAATCAAGGATATAGAAGATCTAATGAACGTTCTTAAGAAACAAGCATTTAGATACAAAGATACACCCATGATTGGAAGAAGTCATGGAGTTCATGCAGAACCGATAACATTCGGTTTGAAATTTGCCTTATGGTATGAAGATATGAAAAGAAATTTAATAAGAATGGAAAGGGTAAAGGATGTCGTTAGCGTTGGAAAGCTTTCAGGAGCGGTAGGTACTTTTTCTAATGTCCCACCTGTTATTGAAGAGAAGGTTTGTAAAAAGCTTGGCCTGAAACCTGAGCCAATTGCGACACAGGTTGTTCAGAGAGATAGACATGCTGAATATCTTTTGACCCTTGCATTAGTGGCGTCGTCAATTGAGAAGATTGCAGTGGAGATAAGGCATTTGCAACGTACTGAAGTTCTTGAGGCTGAGGAGCCTTTTAGCGCTGGGCAAAAGGGTTCATCTGCTATGCCACATAAGAGAAACCCTGTTGGTTGCGAAAACTTAACAGGTCTTTCGAGGTTGGTTAGGGCTTATGCAATGGCTTCTCTTGAAAATATAGCTTTATGGCATGAGAGGGATATATCACATTCTTCAGTTGAACGTATAATAATACCTGATTCTTCTATACTCATAGATTATATGCTACACAGATTAAAAGGTATTATTGACGGGTTACGTGTATATCCAAAGAGGATGAAGGAGAATTTAGGAAGGAGCTATGGTCTATATAATTCACAGAGGGTTTTATTGGCACTCATAGATAAAGGCATTACAAGAGAACAAGCATATGATATTGTTCAAAAAAATGCTATGTTAAGCTGGAGAAAAGGTGTCGAATTTAAAGATATATTGCTAAAGGATAAAGAGGTGAGGAAGTACTTAAGTAAAAAGGAGATAAACAGTATATTTGATTTAAAATATTATTTTAAAAATATAGATATCATCTTCAAAAGGGTTTTTGGTTAACCTTGTCATAAATATAATTTACAAAATAAATTCGCAAAGATGGATATTTTGCATTTTTATAGAAGACCGATTCTTTCACAATCTGATAAAAATAGTCTTTTGCATGTTTTGAGGGACATCTTTTCTTTTGATGTGCTCGATATTGATACCGAATATTGTTTTAATGTTGGCGTAATAGAAGAGCTTTCAAGAGATGAATTAGACATTCTTAGATGGCTTCTCTCAGAGACATTTGAGCCAGAAAACTTCAGTAGTGTAAGTTTTTTGGGTCAGGTGAGTGAAACAGGTGGTTTTGTTGTTGAGGTGGGTCCGAGGATGAATTTTACAACTGCATGGTCGACGAATGCAGTATCAATATGTCATGGATGTGGACTGAAGAAGATAGTCAGGATTGAAAGATCAAGGAGATATAAACTATATACGAATAGAAGAGACTTAAGAAGGGAGATTTTATTGCGTGAGTTTGGCGAAGAGTATCTAAGATTTCTTAATTTAATACATGATAGGATGACTGAATGTGAGTATCTTGAACCTCTTAAGACGTTTGAGACAGGTAAAGAACCTGAACCAGTATATTATGTTCCTTTGATAGAAAAAGGAGTTGAGGCTTTAAAAGATATAAATGTGAAGATGGGACTTGGTTTTGATGATTGGGATATTAATTATTACTACAACCTATTTGTGAATGAACTGAGGCGAAATCCAACAAACGTAGAATGCTTTGATCTTGCACAATCAAATAGTGAGCATTCAAGACATTGGTTCTTCAAAGGCAGGTTGATAATAGATAATAAAGAGATACCCCATACACTTTTAGACCTAATAAAAGAACCATTAAAGAATAATCCCCAAAATAGTATCATTGCATTTAAGGATAACTCCAGTGCTATCAAAGGTTTTAATGTTACTACTATTATACCTGAGAATCCTAATTTGCCAGCGAGATTTAAGAAAGAGAATGTTTTTTACCATGTTATATTTACAGCTGAAACACATAATTTTCCTACTGGTGTTGCACCGTTTCCGGGAGCTGAAACAGGAACTGGTGGTAGGATTAGGGATGTTCACGCAACGGGGAGGGGTTCTCTTGTGATTGCTGGGACAGCAGCATATTGTGTTGGAAATCTTAGGATCCCGGGCTATGTTCTCCCATGGGAAGACACTTCTTTTAATTATCCTTTTAATATCGCATCTCCTCTTCAGATTGAGATAGAGGCAAGTAATGGGGCATCTGATTATGGCAATAAGTTCGGAGAACCAGTAATACAAGGATTTACAAGGTCATTTGGCTTAAGGACTCCAAATGGAGAAAGAAGGGAGTGGATTAAGCCGATTATGTTTACAGGTGGAGTAGGACAAATTGATAGTAGACATATTGAGAAAGGCAAACCAGAGAAAGGCATGCTTGTCGTAAAGGTAGGCGGACCTGCTTATAGGATAGGTATTGGTGGAGGTTCCGCATCGAGTATGATTCAGGGAGAGAATGTTGAAGAGTTGGATTTCAGCGCTGTGCAGAGAGGTGATGCGGAGATGGAACAAAAACTAAATCGGGTAATAAGGGCTTGTGTTGAGATGGGTGACAAAAATCCTATTGTAAGCATTCATGACCAGGGCGCTGGTGGCAACTGTAATGTTGTAAAGGAGATTATTTATCCAGAAGGGGCAAGGATTGATATTAGGAAGATACTTTTAGGGGATAGTACTTTATCTGTTTTGGAGATTTGGGGTGCTGAATACCAGGAAAACGATGCATTGTTAATAAAAAGAGAAGATATTGATTTATTCACTCAGCTGTGTAAGAGGGAGAAGGTTCCTTTTTCAGTAATTGGAGAGATAACTGGAGATGGTTATATTGTCCTTTATGATGAGAAAGATGGGACAACACCTGTAAATCTTGAGTTATCGAAGATTCTTGGAGATATGCCTCAGAAAGAATTTCATATCGACACTGAACATATAAAATTGAAACCTTTACGTTTGCCTAAAGATATAAGCATTAGAGAAGCACTGAATAGAGTATTAAGGCTATTATCTGTTGGTTCTAAGAGGTTCTTGACTAATAAAGTAGATAGGTCTGTAACAGGTCTTATAGCTCAACAACAATGTGTAGGACCACTTCAGATAACATTGTCAGATGTTGCTGTAGTTGCACAAAGCCATTTTGATTATACAGGTTCAGCTATTTCAATAGGAGAATGTCCCATCATTGGTTTGATTGATCCAGAGGCGATGGCACGGATGAGTGTCGGTGAAGCGATTACTAATATTATGTGGGCTAAATTAACCCGTCTTGAAGATTTAAAATGTTCTGCTAATTGGATGTGGGCTGCAAAGCTTAAAGGTGAGGGGGCGAATATTTATAAGGCTGCAGTTAGCTTAAGAGATATTATGATTAAGCTTGGGATTGCAATAGATGGTGGTAAGGATAGCTTATCTATGGCAGCAAAGGTATTTAGTGAATCTGGTAGGGAAGAGGTAGTTAAAGCACCAGGTGCACTCGTTATATCTGCTTATGCACCTTGTCTTGATGTTAGAAAGATTATCACCCCATATATAAAGAAGCCTGGTGAGAGTAAGCTAATTTATGTTGATATTGGGAAGGGTAAATACAGGGTTGGTGGTAGTGCATTTGCTTATGTGTATAGGCAACTTGGTAAAGTGCCACCTGATCTCGATGATGTTAACTTATTGAAGGGGACATTCAACCTTATTCAAGAGCTTATTGATAAAGATCTTATCCTTTCTGGTCATGATAGGAGTGAAGGTGGTTTGATAGTGGCTTTGCTTGAGATGGCGTTCGCAGGGAATTGTGGTATAGAAATAGATATGAATTTCAAAAGGGTTATGAATGAGCGGGATTCCCTTAAGGTACTTTTTTCAGAAGAGCTTGGAGTGATAATAGAGTATTTACAAGAACATGAAGAATATATTTTGGAGCTGATTAGAAAGCATTGCGTGCCTTTTCAAGTAATCGGAAGGACTTTAAGGGAGAAGATTGTAAGCTTGAGTATTAATGGCATTCAAATATTGAATGAAGATATGAGGAATCTCAGAGCGATATGGGAGGAGACAAGCTATAGACTTGATAGACTTCAGGCAAATATTGAATGTGTTGACGAAGAAAGAAGAATAAATTTTGATAGAAAAGGTATGACATATCGTTTATCGTTTGTGCCTAAAGAGACCCCTGAAGATTTGATAATGAGGGATAGAAAGCCAAAGGTTGCGATAGTTCGAGAAGAAGGTAGTAATGGTGACAGGGAGATGGCGGCAGCATTTTATCATGCTGGTTTTGATGTTTGGGATGTTACGATGACCGATCTGCTCGAAGAAAGGATAAGCTTGAGAGAATTCAGAGGGGTTGCATTTGTTGGTGGGTTTAGTTATGCAGATGTGTTGGATTCTGCAAAAGGTTGGGCAGGAGTTATCAAATATAATGATTTGCTTTATAAAGAGTTTCAAGAGTTTTATTCACGACCTGATACATTTAGCCTCGGGGTCTGCAATGGTTGTCAACTTATGGCATTGCTTGGTTGGGTGCCATGGTATGGTATTGCAGATATCAAAAAACCAAGATTCATTAGAAACAAGTCGAATAGATTTGAGTCAAGGTTTTTAGCGGTTAGGATTTTACCAAGTCCTTCTATAATGCTTAAAGGCATGGAGGACTCAATTCTTGGGATATGGATAGCTCATGGTGAGGGTAGAGTATTCTTCCCTGATGAAGATATCGAAAAAGCAGTCATAGATAAATGGCTTGCACCTTTAAGATACGTGAATGATGATGGGGAAGTAACAGAGTCATATCCATTTAATCCAAATGGTTCAAGATATGGAATTGCTGCATTGTGCTCGACAGATGGTAGGCATCTTGCGATGATGCCTCACCCCGAGCGGACATTCCTTAAATGGCAATGGGCTTATCTACCAGAAGAATGGAAGATTGGTTTGAATGTATCACCGTGGATTAAGATGTTTCAAAATGCGAGGGAATGGTGTGAAAAGAACCCCTTTTAATTTTGGAAATAACATTAGGTCAGATTTGACTGCCGGTTCTTTTTGTCTTGCTTATTGCAGTTATATAAGCGATAAACATCGCAGAAGATAAACCAGCCATTATCGCACCATAATAAAATGTTGCTGCTGGAGAAACATAATCCCATAGCCATCCACCGATAAGGCTTGCAGGGAATGTTGCTATACCTATGGCGGTGTTATAAACACCAAAGGCTGTAGCCTTGAAATCAGGCGGTATTATAGTAGCAAGAAATGCCTTTTGTATACCCTCTGTAAGTCCCATAAAGATACCGTAGAAACCGAATAAAAACCATATTGTAGTGGCATCCTTTGCTACTGCAAATCCGTAGTATAGTATGGCAAAAAGGATAAAACCGAGAAGTATCACCTTTTTCCTTCCGAATTTGTCTGCTACAATTCCGGCAGGAATAGCCGAGAAGGAATAGACAAGATTGAATAGAAGGTAAACTATAGGAATCATGACAGTCGGTATACCCATCTGTTGAGCCCTGAGAATAAGAAATACATCACTGGAGTTGCCTAATGCAAATAAGGTTGCAATTGCTACAAAGACCCTAAATTTCCAGTCAAAATGTTTTAGTGTCAGTTTTGGTCTCTCCGAGTAAGCTGTTGTGGTTTTCTTTTTTTCTATAATAAAGAAGATAATTAAAAGTACAGCAATGGCTCCTGGAATTATCGACAGCCAAAAGACTGCCCTGTAATTGTTTGAAAATATACCAAGAAAGAGGAAAGCCAACGCAGGACCCACGACAGCACCCATTGTATCAAGTGAACGGTGAAAACTGAATGCCCTTGCAAGATGTGTTTTTTCTGAAGACTCGGCGATGATTGCATCTCGTGGAGCAGTACGGATTCCTTTGCCGAATCTGTCCATGAAACGTGACCCCAGAACATGATGCCATCCTGTTGCAAGGGCAACAATGGGTCTGCTTAGAGTGGATATTCCATAACCTGCAGCCATAAGCCATTTGCGGTTACCTATCTTATCTGAGAACCAACCTGAAAATACTTTGAGTAGACTCGCAGTTGATTCCGCAATACCTTCGATAAGGCCAATAACTGATTTGTTAACCCCGAGAACGTTCGCAAGGAAAAGAGGCACAAGTGGATAAATCATCTCTGAGCTTACATCCATAAAAAAACTCACGAGCCCGGCAACAAAAACGTTCCTTCCGAAGCCAAAAAACTTTCTCTTATTCTTTATGCTTTTCTCCATTGTTTCTTATCCTGACTTTTTTCGTAAACCTTTTTTGCAAAATCATCGAACATCTTCTCACACTCTTTTATTTTTTCGATGGCTATCTTCCTCAGAGGAGCTTTCACAAAATCCCTTTTCTCGATCTTCTTCAACCATTGTTTCAGCTTTTCAAGTTCCTCTTCATTCTCTTCCACTTCTGCAAAAATAAAATTCTTCCTTTCTATTTCGAACTTTATCTCCTTAAAGAAGTCTTCACATTTCTCTATCACTTCCTGATATTCCTCATTCCTTGATTCAATAAATGCCATATGAATTCGTTGCTCCTGATTCTTGTCAAGCGCCTTTCCTTCAATTAGCATCCCTTCACCCTTGTATCCTTCTATAGTTTCGATCAGTTTCCTGAGTTCATTCACGCTCTCATTTGAATATGGAATTACCCAGACTGTTTGATAGTTGATGGCTCCGAGTTTTTTAAGTTGCCGCCAGACAAAAACCCTTGCCTTTGACGGCTCAGACGGAAGGCTGTATGAAAAAAATAGCCATCTCATGTAACTATTGTTACATTTACTTCAGATGGTGTCAATAACTTTTTTTGAAATTATTATTTAATCCTCATTTCTCCTCACTGCCCTGCCTCTGGGGTCAGGTCTTGAAATATCAAATAAGTATCACATAAGCGATGCAATATTATTACATGGCGAGACCCTTGAGAATAGAGTACTCTGGTGCAGTTTATCATGGGGGGTCAGTCGGGGTCAGGTCTTGAATCTTGAATTTTAAAAAAATGGTAGGCTGAACTAAGTTCAGCCTACCATTTCTAAATGAAGAACTTGAAAATTACTTGTAATAATTTAATTTTATATTCGATGTTGTGATGTCAAGGTTAAATGTTTTTTGGGTAAAGAAATTCAAGATTCAAGACCTGACCCCGATTTATAAATAGAGGGGAAAAAAGTGATATTTCAAGACCTGACCCCGAATCTTTTCATGTAGTCAGTTTTTAATGTATTCATACATAGTTAAAAAGATTAAAGATAATTTTATGGAAAAAGAGAGTTTTTATTTGTCTGGGGATAAACCTTATTCAAAAAAGCCTTATAAAGTGTAAGTAAAATATACTGTTACGTAAATATCATTTATGTACACATGGGAAACTATTTATGGATAAAATAATGCAGATGTTGCGAAAAAATTTATTTTTCGATACCTTTTATGCACATTGTGTATAACAATATGATAATACTTATATATAGTTAATGATTATCTTATTACAGCTCTAATAAGGACATCTTAAATAAATTTATCGAGTTAAATAAATTTTTGAGCAATATCTGCATTAAATTGAAAACGTCTAAATTCAATCTTTACAAATAGTACATAAATGAAATGATATTTACGTAACATGTAAGTAAAATATACTTGACTAATGTAATAAAAATATTCTTGACTAAACGTACGGAATAACGTAATATAAAATCAGTAATATACATTAAAGGAAAGGATTGTTATGCCTGCTATAACAGTAACTGAAGCAAGAGCCAAACTTTACCGTCTAATTGACGAAGTCAAATTATCTCATGAACCTACAATTATTACAAGCAAAAGGGGGAATGCTGTTCTTATTTCAGAGGATGACTGGCGGGCTATACAGGAAACATTGTATCTTTTAAGTATTCCTGGGATGCGTGAATCTATAAAAGAAGGACTGGCAACTCCTGTAGAACAATGCAGTGAAGAGATTGATTGGTGATATGGAAAGTTGTTTTTACCTCTCAGGCTCAAAGAGATGCCAAAAAGATAGCTAATGCAGGTTTAGGAAAAAAGGTAGAAATTCTTCTTGATATTTTAAGAGAGAATCCATTTAAAACCCCTCCTCCTTATGAAAAGTTAGTGGGAGATTTAACAGGTGCTTACTCACGCAGAATTAATATCCAGCACAGACTAATCTATCAAGTTATTGAGGAACAAAAAGTCGTAAAAATTCTTAGAATGTGGACTCATTATGAATAATCAAACTTGGAATACCTCTGGGGTCAGGGGTCAGTCGGGGTCAGGTCTTGAATCTTGAATTTTTAAAAAAATGGTAGTCTGAACTAAGTTCAGCCTACCATTTCTAAATGAAGAACTTGAAAATTACTTGTAATAATTTAAGTTTATATTCTATGTTGTGATGTCAAGGTTAAATGTTTTTAGGTAAAGAAATTCAAGATTCAAGACCTGACCCCGAATCTTCGTTATGTATTTAATCGGCGGATCTATTTAAAGGTCAGGTTAATATATTCCACACTCAGTGCCTCTTTTTCAAATTCTCTAAGTTCTGTTTCTCTGAAAACATCTTTTTCAACAATGTCCACAAATACTACATAGATTCGGGAAAATTCCTTACCAGGCATTCTTCTTAAAATTCTTCCCATTCTCTGAATCCATTGCCTTACGCTACTTGTTCCTGCAACTATAATACCGGTATTTGACTCCGGAACATCAAAGCCTTCATCAAGGGCACGACAGGAAACTAGTATGTTAGTATTCCCTTTTCGGTAATTAGAGATATTTTCCAGCCTTTGCTCAAAAGGCATATCTGCATGATATATACCCACCTTTAAACCCTTTCCCTCAAGATATTCATAAATCTTTTCTGCTACTTCAATCCTCTCATGGAAAATTAGCACTCTTTCATTTTTCAGGTTTTCATTAGTTATCAGCCATTTCAAGGCTGAAAGTTTTGAACTTGATGTATGAATTATCCCTTTTCGTAAATTCAGCAAAGAGGTGTATCGTGCAATTAAATTATCCTCGGTTTTCTCATACAAAGAACCCAATTTCTTGAAAAAATCAGAAGGTTTAATTGCTTCTAATTCCGGGTATCTTGAAAATAATATCTTGCTTACTTTGCTAATTTGATCTGTATACTCTTCATATTGGGCATACTCCTGGTCTGTGAGTTTTACTTTTATCCTTATAAGCTTGTAAGGAGGAATAATTCCGTCCCTCAAAGCATCATTATATGAATAGGTATAAATTATATCTCCTAAGTTTGGCGAAATCTTTTCCTCAAATCCAAGGTCACCGAATCTTTCTGGTGTTGCAGAAAGACCAAGGGTATAAGAGTAATTAACCTGAAATATTCTTGAATTTTTCTTACTACCATAACGATGACACTCGTCGGCAATTAAAAAAGTATCAGTTTCTTTAAAATGGGTTTGAGCATGTTTTGCGATATACTCTCTTGCTGAATTTATGATATAGAGTATGAATATTTTCCCATCGAGAGACTCTTTTTCCTTACTGTAAAAAATTGCTATTTTTTCTCTGGGAATATTTAACTTATCCAGTAAACCAACAAGCCACTGGTCAAGGAGAGCAGAGGTAGGCACTATAATGATGGTTTTAAGATTTCCTTCCTTATAGGCAGTGGAGTAATAAAGATCCGAGATTAAGGATAAAGCAAAAATTGTTTTACCCGCCCCTGTTACTACCTTTACAATTCCTCTTCCATTGTTCTCCCACCATGCTCTCTTTGCTTCCTTTTGCCATCTATAAAGCTCTACAGAAAGTTCGTGAGGCTTAAGAGAAATGACATCTATGGAATAATTTTTCTTTACTTTTTTGCATATAGGGCAATCTTTATCATCACAGGTTTTGTCGAAATCTTTAATTACCGCAAGCCTTTTAAATGAGTCTTCTAAAGCTGGATAAAACGAGGAAGGGATATTTTTACCTTTGGCAAGATACCATCCTGCCTTTTCAAGGGCGTTTATTAACCTCTTTTCTATACCAAAAACTCTGGCTCTTCTTGCCAGATGATGAAGATGCCAGCTTTCCCATTCTTCTTTCATGATAAAAGATTAAGTGGGGCGTGGAAGTGTTTTAAATCTAATCGCTTTACTCTTCCTATTACAGGATAGAGAGGAAATTCTTCATTTTTATAAACTACCCTTGGTCTTTCATCGCTTTCCACAACCTTTATATCACCTTCTACAATAATCTGAACAATATAATTTCCTGCAACAAGTTGATTGGCATTATCCTGAAGAAGATTTCTTATGTATTTTGCTATCCTCTCTTTATCATCAGCATAGTAAAGAAGAGTATCAAGCCCCAGAACCGCAAAATCAGGCGGGAATTTCTTTCCTTCATTCAAGTCTTTAAGAAACTGGATAATGCTTATTTTTTCTTTAAAAATATCCGGATTACTCTTGTGAATAATGTTAAAACCTATGTCCATTTTTTACCACCTGTCTTTTATTAACTTCATTATATCAGCATAAGTTCTGTCATTTTCAATATCGTTTAGATATTCAAGTGCCTTAAAGACCCTTTCATTTTTCCAGAATGCCTTTTCCATCTCAGAAAGTGTTTTTTCAAAGGAGAAAAACATATCGTTTTTAAAGAGCCAGTAAAGATAATGGACTCTATCAATTACAGAAAAATTTTCTTTGCGTTTGGATTCCAGTATTTTTTTTCTCTCCGATGGGGTTAAAACAAGGAGTTGATTCCCTTCTCTTTCCACGAGCCCGGAATCTATGACCTCTTTGGCTTCGAGATTTCGCATCTTTAAAGCCTTATTAAGTACCTCGTAAGAAACATCTGTCTTACCCACAAGATAAAATATATAAATTGCAGTCAAGGTATCAGTTTCATTAGCAACCTATCAGGAAAAAATGGGGTCAGGTCTTGAATCTTGAATTTTTTATCCCAAAAACATTTAACCTCACCATCACAACATAGAATATAAACTTAAACCGTAACTCCGCCACAAATACGTAATAGGATTTAGTTAACAATAAGCAGATATTGACTTTTCTGTTTATTGTTTTATATCCTATATATTACGTAATTACGTAATATATAGGAGGATAACCATGAAAC
>Ga0315298_1000646_pt1 | contig 67366 bp, 59 predicted proteins | sample WHS_1_MG_FD_203077 | JGI IMG/M metagenome (GOLD analysis project Ga0315298, IMG submission 203077) | Extremophilic microbial mat communities from Washburn Hot Springs, YNP, Wyoming, USA - WHS_1_MG | ecosystem: Environmental > Aquatic > Thermal springs > Hot (42-90C) | place: USA: Wyoming...
ATACCTATTGTAGAGGGATAGAAGCAAGCCTCCCGGGTTGTCATCCCTATCCATGGAAACGTGCGTACCCTTGTAATTATACCTCAGATAGGTCCTCGTCAGCCCAATAGTCTCAATCGCATACATATTAAACCCAGTTCCCCCAAAGTGCGTGTTCAAAGTAGAATTTATAAAACTTGCAGTACGGATCTGCACCCGTTAGCAGACCTGTTGAGAATAGAGCAAGAGCTCTGCAGCCACCTCCACAAAGATATCTCCATGGACAACCCAAACAACATTCTAGCTGATCTACACGTAACCGTCTTAGGTTTTTCAGGATCTCGCTGCCAAAGTATATTTCACGAAAACTGTTGGTCCTGATGTTCCCTGCCCTATACTCGGTCAGGTGTAGCCAGTGACAGGGATAAACAGAGCCATCAGAGTCTATACTTATAGTTACAGTTCCGAGACCACAATTCAGTTTTCTTGTAAGGTTACCAGGAACTCTATCTAGTTTTGATTCAAAGCCAATGAGATTTTTAAATCTTAGCATTGTTTTTCTCTCATTAATGAGGTTGCTTATTAACTGGATGTAGTCTTCTGCCCTTGGCGACAGTTGATCCTTATTTACAGAACCTCTCCCAACTGGCGCGAAGAAGGCACCACTAAATGTTTCTCTACCAGATAAACTGCAAAATAACTCAATCATCGATGGAACATCCTCTAGATTTAACTTAGTAATTGTAGGATATAGACTAAATTTGATACCGTTTTCTTTTAATAAGTTGATATTATTAATGACACGCTGAAAAACACCGTTCCCTCTAATTGCGTCGTTTATCTCCGGTTTACTTCCGTCTAAACTTATTTGCACAAAATCAATACCAATAGACCTCCATTCCTCCACAATATTTTTATCAATAAGTGTACCATTCGTAGTCAAGTGAACATATAATCCCTTATCTTTTAGGTAGCTAAGGATCTTGTTCAAATCCCTTCTTAAAAGAGGTTCCCCACCACTTATAATCATGCGGGGACGGAATACTGTTATGATCTCGTCAATAAATTTCCTGATTTCGTCATAGCTCAGTTCATTAGATTTTTCCACTCCAGCGTTCTTAAAGCACGTTGTACACCTTAGATTACACCTATTCGTTACAAATAACCAAATTTCGCCTGGGCCTCTACTAATGGAAAAATCTTCGCGAGGCGACCTCTCTTCCTCTCCCACTTTTACCAGTAAGCCGAGAGAGAGTAATGTATCAAGCGTTTGTTTAACATCCTTCTTAACTCGCTCGAGTTCAACCTTATATTTTTCACTTAAGATCTTTGAAATATCTTCTAACGTATTTACACCATTGCAAAGACTTATTATCTCGGCTGCAGAGCGGTTAATTCTACTGCAAGAAAAAAGAGTTTCGTTTAATAATAAAAAATATTCCACCCCATTCTTTTTCAAGCAGCGGGTACCTGAACTCGGGACTACTACATCATTAGAAAGAACCTCGTTCATATATCTCTACTACACCAGTTATGCTGGGCTGGTGTCATAATCTGCGTCTGCTACATACTTCAAATGTGCATGACCATGCCCTTCTGGCTCTACTGTTGATGGTAATGGGGAGTATACTTTTGGGGCTTCATAAATTTCTTCACAATTTTCCACTTCGCTCACCCCTTTCACCTCAACAGAGTTTTCTGTTAAGAGGGTTTTTAAAATTTTTTTTACAATGGTAAAAATGGCATTTTCTGCTAGAGGAGGTATAGCATTTGTTTGCGCAAACCAGCGGGGCCCACAATGGTCAAATACAGATTATGATCCATGAAAACAGGAAGATAAGCTCCAGTTGGGTATGTGAATGCTTCCTGTAGAAAGGGTCAAGTAGCTGTGGTTATGCAAAGGCTTCCTAGGTCATTATGAACGTATATACTTTTATACCCACTAGGAGACGTATTTATTTATATATGCTCTATGCTTCTTGAAGGACCTCCGTAGGTCCCTACTAACCATGTTGTGGACTTCTTGAAGCTCTTTGTACTTCTCCACGTTCAACGGGTTGGGGCTAACACGCGTTTGTTCATCCAGCTTGACGAATCGATCACAGATTTCCCGGATGCTCATCTTCTCCCCGGAATAGTTCATGTAGCACCACATTGCTTGGAGGGCGGCGCCATATGCTGCACCCTCATCTATCTCTATGCAGACAACCTCTGTGTTAAATATGTCTGCGGCTATCTGTCTCCAAACCCTATTTTTCGAACCTCCGCCGGTGAGCCTTATTTCACCGGGCTTTATTCCAAGCTCCCTCATCCTGTTCAACCCGTAGTTCATCCCGAGTGTAACGCCCTCCATAGCTGCCCTAGTAATGCTCTGCCTGTTGAAAGTCCTGCTGTTCAAACCATAGTAGACCCCCGTGCCCTCAGGCACATTCGGCGTCCTCTCTCCCTCGAAGTAGGGGATCAAGAGTAGCCCATTAGAGCCGGGAGGAGCCTCCTCAACAGTCCTTGTTAAGTCGTCATGCGTCATGCTGAAGAGCTCCCTAACATACTCCGTAGCCACGGTGACATTCATCGTGCACAGGAGGGGTAGCCAAGCATTCGTAGAATCGCAGAAGGCAGCCACCTCCCCCTTCGGGTCGACAACCGGCTTCTCAGAGTAAGCGTAAATCGTGCCGGATGTTCCGAAGCTTGCGGTCACAATGCCCTTCCTAACATTACCCGTCCCTATGGCGCCCATCATGTTATCCCCGCCACCAGCGCTGACTACGACATCCTCCCTGAAGCCGAACTCGCCGGCAACCTCCCTCCTGATTGTTCCAGCAGGCTTGTCAGAACCCTGCAATGGGGGCAGCTTGTCCCGGAGCCCAGGGTCAATAGCGTCTATAACCCTCCTACACCAGACTCTTCTCCTAACATCCATCATGGCTGTTCCGGAGGCGTCGCCATACTCCATAACCATGTTGCCCGTTAAATAGTAGTTCAGATAGTCATGGGGCAGGAGGACGTGGCGCAGCCTAGCATAGTTTTGAGGCTCGTTCCTTTTAAGCCAAAGTATCTTTGGAGCAGTATAGCCCGGGAGCACTGGGTTTCCAATAAGCCTCAAAACATTCTTAACCCCGCCGAGCCTCCTAGTCAAGTATTCGCATTCTTTAGCTGTGCTCGTGTCGTTCCAGAGCTTCGCAGGCCTTATGACCATGCCCTTCTCATCCAGGGGGACGAAGCCGTGCTGCTGGCCTGAAACCCCTATGGCTCTCACACTCCTAGGGTCTATCTTCGCCTCAGACAGAACCTTTCTAACAGTCTTGCGGAAAGCATCGATCCAGACCTGGGGATCCTGCTCCTTGTGACCCGGTGGAAGGTTTTCTATCAAACCATAGTTTTCAACAGCCTTACCGACTACGGAGCCAGTCTCGCCCTGAACAAGCAGCGTCTTCATGCTTTGCGTGCCTAAGTCAACACCGATGAAATACGTGTTTTCCTCCATTTTCCCTATTCGAGAAGGAAATCGGCCTAACGATATTTAAACGTTAAAACAGTGTTAAAAATCATATTAAGACGATTCTACTCGATTACCGTCATCCTTCTAGAGCCATTAAGTCTCGATTGATGCGTTTCTTATTAGTAAGTAAAGGAATACGCGGGGATGGCGTGAAAAATAAGCATTTGTCTCTATCGATGTGATTAAAAAGGGTTGGAATAATGATGATTCGAACACTAACTATATATACCGGCTGTGTTTGCCCCTAAGCATGCCGATAGTAGACCTTACACTGGAACAGCTTAGGGTTTACAAGCCTCCGCTTACAAGGAGAAGCGACTTCCAAAGATTTTGGGATGGAAACATGAAGCTTTCAGAGGAGCAGCCTCTTAACGCTGTTGCGAAGAAGTTTAACTATCCTGTGAGAAAGATTGAAACATACCTGCTTACTTTTAACGGGTTCTTAGACAAGACTCCTGTACACGCGTGGCTGATTAAACCATTAGGAGAAGGGCCTTTCCCAGCTCTCCTGGTTCTCCACGGCTACGGTGGGAACAGGGGCACTGTTTCAGACCATTTAAGCTGGGCCCTCCAGGGGCTCGTCGTGATGGCGATAGACGTCAGGGGGCAATCCGGGGATACTCCAGACTTCGCGAAGTACCCTTCTGGAAGCGTTACGGGACATATGACTAAGGGCATACTTGACAAGAATACCTATTATTACAGGTATGTCTACATGGACTGCGTCAGAGCGCTTAAGGTCCTGATGGAGACGGCTGGTGTGGATGCGAATAGGATAGGCGTGACCGGTGGCAGCCAGGGGGGAGGATTAACCCTCGTAACCTCGGCCCTGGGGAGAAGCGTGTCCCTGTCGCTTCCAGAAATACCTTTCCTATGTCATTTCGAGAGGGCTGTTGAAGTCGCGGCGTCCGACCCCTATCTTGAAATATCCCGTTATCTTAAGGCTCATCCCCGTGAGGTTGAGAATGTTTTCGAAACCCTCTCCTATTTCGACGCTATGAATTTCGCTCCCGATGTTAACTGTCCAATTCTAACGTCGGTCGGCCTAGTGGATGTAGTGTGTCCTCCTTCAACTATTTTCGCAACCTTCCACCACATAGCTTCAAGGGAGAAGGAGTTAGCAGTATACTATGGAATGGGGCATGAAAGCATAAACGTGCACCGTGAGAAAATGGTCGAATGGGTTGCTAAATACCTGTTGCAGTGAGCACCATGATCCCCGTTTAACCGTAGTAAAGACTTAAAAGAACGCTTCATGTCAATATTTGAAATGATTTCAAAGGTTCCGATTAGCCTGGAGAAAATTGGGAAGGAGGAGGTTGACAAGGAGGCGCTTCGGGTGGCTATAATCGCTGAGCTCGACGCGATAAATCTTTACGAGCAGCTGGCTCAGGCCGCTACTAATAGCAGTATCAGAAGGGTTTTGCTGGAAATAGCAAGGGAGGAGAAAACCCATGTGGGAGAATTGCAAACGCTTCTGTTAAGAATCGATAAAGAACAAGCCTCAGAGCTTGAGAAAGGCAGGAAGGAAGTAGAAGAGCTGACCAAGAAGTAAGCATCTCCAACTCTTAACACGGAAAGCTCATTCGAATCCTAAACGTGTCTCAGCGCACGCTGAAACATGCTTCTCGCCTGCTTTTCATATTTTTAAAATTAATAAAATAATTGGAGGATACGGGGCTGCTTACCGATGAGGCTTCACCTCGACCAGCGTTCCTCAGGAGGGGGTAGCACTGGGAATGGTGCATGCGGCTCCGTCTGATACCAGTATGCGACTGAAGCAATATCGTCAGTAAGAGGCTGGAATTTACGGTCAGGATACCAGCCTAGGGCCTGGATAGTAACCCTCAAACCCTTCTTAAACCATATCGGGTCGAGGATGTGCCACCTGTAGAGAGCGTGTCTCGGAACCTCACCCGGCTCCCTCCTGTAGAGGGGATATCCAAGGAAGGCTGTTGAAAAAGTCTCGCCGCCGAAGCACCATGCTCCCCCAAAGTAGTCCTCCGTCCCGGTTCCGCAAATCGTAGGGTGCTCCGTGTCACCGTCGATGAAGAACTTTATTTCCCCCTCTCCCCACCAGCCGTTAGACAGCTGCGTCCACGCTAACACGGTTCCAACATAGTGTCCGCTTCCCTTAACACCGTCTAGAATAGTATGCTGCGGGTTCTGCCTTGTTGTCATGGAGCGCCTCCACTGGGCGTGGAAATACGCCATTCTATCCTTAACCTCTTCAAGCGAGTAGGTGATTTGATAGTAGAATCCTCCTATGTCCTCGATCCACTGGTTTTCAACAGTTATTACAGCACTCCTCTTGAACGGCATTGGAAAATAACAGTTGAACCCTCCGGATGGGTTTACTGCAATAGGTATCGAGTTAACATTATACCTCAACCCGTGGCAGTTTGCGAAGAAGTCTCCAAGAGGAACTTCAACCGACGGCTTCTCCTCACCATCCCAGTAGAAGCGTAGAACACAGTTTCTATACGCCTTAGCATCCACAGTCAGCCAGATGTGGCGGATGAACCCGCTTCCCCTTATGTCTGCAAGCTTGACGGTCTCCCCTTTCGGCAGTGTTACGCAGGGCTTAACCTTCCATCCTTTTCCAAGCCTTGACGCTGGGCTTCTCTCATCCGGAGCCTCCATTGCGCCCCTGCCTTTTTCACCAGTAGGATTCTCAGCTGAGATGGATCGTGTCTCTGCGTCGCTCAACTCTGGAAGAGAGTGTAGGAACATTTTCGACCATGTTCCCTTCCACAGGCCTTAAAAATAAGCTTTTCCAACCACCAATATCGTGAAATAATAACTAGAGAATTGATCAGCAAGTGTTTCATAAAACATAACTCTGGATGAGGTTAGGGTTGAGCTTGGAGAAGGCTGGTTTATCCTAAGGGTGTCGAACACGCTTCCTCAGGTTAGGCTCATAGCGGAAGCGAGGAGCAAGCAGGCCTTGGATAAAATAGTCTCGTATGCTGAGAAGAGCTTCAAAGGGGTTTTGACAAGATATTCTGGAAAAAGTTAAAGGCCTTTAGAACTCGCTAGAGACAGGAGGCTATTCGTTCTCTTTTCATATGCTTGACAAATCTAGTATTTCAACAAGATTTGAATTACTATCAATATTAATTGATGGAGAATGCGTCCCTGAGGACATTAAGGAGAAACTATAATCTATGAAGCTCCAATCACATTTACCTCCTCTAGTTTGAGAAAGTCTCTATCAAAAGTGGCGCGCGCTAGTGAAAAAGACCAGACCTGTCTCTTACTCTTGAGAGTTTCCGGTCGCCATGCAAGTTGAACAGGATGTGGACTTGATGTTATAGATTAAGAAAAATGTGTCAATGAAGCCAACTATGCCCTGTGTCCCGAATCTGCCCGATTGAAGCCCTATGTAAAGTATACCTCTGTCTGAAGGTGTCGGCGTCCAGAACAAACCATCCTAGCGTGCTTATTAGGGTTTTTAGATATGTGAATAGTCGCCGATAGACTAGTGTGTGCTAGAAAAGAGTTTTTGAAGCGCCGGTCGGGTTTAAGAAGTTCCATAAAATTTATATCTTTTATAATAAGAGTAAATTATGCGATGGTTCATCCGGCAGTTAGTAAGGGCTTCATTGTTGATTGGCTCGTATGCGGACCGTTCCCCAGAATTGGCCCCCACCCGAGCGGAAGAGATAGCTTCTACATGGACTTCCTTAAGAATGCAGGATGAGAGGAACAGGTCGAGCGCGCGCGGGGTTAAACGCATGTCCTTTTTACTGCAAATATTGCATCCTCTATCCGGTCTCTCCTAATTATTGATTTGCAGACCTCGCACTTCCAAAGCTCATCGTGAGTCTTCAACATGAAGATTTAGCGCGCGCGCTCGCGCTAATTGCGTTTGGTATGGAAAAGGATTTAAGCAATAGGACTTTTAGTTATTATTGAGCCCATGGAGGAGTTAAAGGAAATAGAAGAGTATCTTGAAAGGGTAGACCCTTTCGAAATTCCCTTGGACAAGTACAGAGAAATCGTTAATGACGAGTCTCGAAGCAGTATGCTTCACATAATAGCCAGGAGAGTCTACGAGCTTTACGGTGAGTGGGTTAACGAGGAGCTTAGGAAAAGGAAGGCTAAATGTTTACTCGTATGCGATAAGAAGGTTTTAGCATCATCCGGGGACAGGTACGGGTTCTCCTTGAAATACATAGCTGAAATGGAAGACAGGTTGGGAAAACCATGCTTCCTCCTGACCGGAGAAACCTTCATCGAGGAAGGGGCCGAATGGTCAAGGCTGAATGGTGAGGACTATTACCCTACGGTTGAGGTTTATCTTGGAAACATAAGGTGGGTCGATGAAGAGGTTTTCGATAAGGGCATAAGAGTCAGGAGTAATTTCGATACAGGCAATCCGGAGTATGCGGTTTTCGACGAGGTCGCTTGTAGAACCGTTGCAGGAGGGGCAGAAGGAATAGGCTATGCACAGCATTTAGGTAGAGGATACTCATACTTTTTCAGAAGGATGAAAATTGGCGTGAAAGATTGGAGAATAGGGCGATGCTTAGAGAAAACGGTCGAGGGAGTTGATAACTGGAACAATGTGGAGCTGAACCCGTATAGACTCGCCAACCCGAACAGGGAAGGTTTTGTCGGGAGGGATTTAATGCTTAAGCTGCTTTTCAGAATAACTTTAGACCCTGTTGCGAGGAGATCAACATGGGAGCTTTTATAGCTCTCAGATCATCGTTATAATCGTTTAACATCATTCTTCAAAAATTTTTTAAAGCACTTCGAATAAGCAGCGTCTTCATGCTCTGCTGCCTAAGTCAACCCCAATAAAATACGTGTTCCCCTCCAATTTTCTTATTTTAGAAGGAAATCGGCATAATAGTACTTAAACGTTAAAGCAGTCCCTTACCTTGAAATATCTCGTTATCTTAAGGCTCATCCATATGAGGTTGAGAATGTCTTTGAAACCCTCGCCTTCAGGTGGAAGTATCAGCTCTCTTTGCCGTCCCTGATGCTTTGGGAGCCACGCGCGCGAATATTACGAAATTTTATTTGATTATTAATATCTAGAGAAGGTCGATTTCACTTGTGATGCCGAGTTTTCTGGCTTTCCTATAGACTAGGGCTGCCGCAGCCAGATCCTGTATCGCCAAACCAGTAGAATCAAACACAGTTACTTCATCGTCACTGGTTCGCCCAGCCTTTCTCCCAGCTATGATCTCCCCCAACTCCGCATGTATTTGCTCACGCTTGAAAATACCTTTCGAAACCGGAACGTTCAGCTCCCCGTAGTGGCAAGCCTGCTCATAATCGTCCACGACGACTTTCGCCCTCTTCAGAATCTCAGGATCCAGTTCCTCCTTCCCGGGGGCATCAGCACCTATGGCGTTAATATGCATGCCTTCTTCAACCCACTGGTTTCTAACAAGGGGGCTGGTTACCGGCGTCGTCGTCACTATAATATCGCAGCCCCTAACTGTTTCCTCAACACCCTCTTTAACCAAAATGTTTAGCCCAAGATGCTCCATGTCCTCCGCGAATTTTTCGCTTTCCACCCTTGTTTTAGAGCAAACCCTAACCTCCTCTATCTTGAAAACCTCGTTCAAAGCCATGAGCTGAGTCCTAGCCTGGGTTCCTGCGCCAACCATCCCGATGATTCTCGAGTTCTTCCTAGCAAGATGTTTTGCAGCAACTCCCCCTGTGGCTCCTGTCCTCATGCCCGTTAGATAGGTGCCGTCCATAATAGCCAAGGGTCTTCCAGTCTCTGGGTCTATGAGGATAATCGTCGCCATGACGGTTGGTAAGCCGTGTTTCTCAGGGTTATTCGGGTGCACGTTCACTATTTTTACGCACGCCATCTCAAGATCAGGAACATAGGCCATCATCGTCCTGTAATCGCCATCCGGAAGAGTGATGTAGAGTTTAGTGGGCATCTGAACCCTCCCCATAGCCTTAGCCCTGAAAGCATCCTCCATGGCTCCCATTAGTTCCTTCATTGAAACAATGCTTTCAATCTCCCTTCTCGTGATTAACGAGACTTTCATTCATGCTCTACTCTAAATTTCAGTATTTAAGGGTTTTATCGTCGCCCGCTATTTTTCCAGTTAAAACAGGTGAATCGAAAACACGCCTTACGAGTTGTTACGGGTTCCAGCGGGTTTAAAGCTTGCTGCTGTTCCTTACTTAAGCGGCTTCTACACGCGACTAGTTGCGCGCTTTTCTCGAAAGCGTGGCGACGCGAGGCAGCCTCGTTTTAATCGATTTTTACACCGTATTTGTTAGCCAGTATCTCCATCTGCTCTTCAAAGTTCCTGATGCCTTGGAAGTAGAGCTTAGTCGCCTCGTCGTCCAGCTTTTCCTTCCCGATCTTGTCCAGCAACGCTTCCGCTATTTTCTCAGCCCTAGTCTTCTCATTCTTCTTTTTCCTGAACAGCATCATTTTCCCGAGTCCTCTCCAGGGGAATTTATAAGTTTTTCTCCTCCACGGAGGGGTTGCGAAGAGTTCAACAGGTTTTCAGAATTTCTTCAATAAGTCTCTTTGCTTTCAGAATATCCTCAACCTGCTTAGGGCCAGCGATCTCCCTCTCGATCGTTATCGCACCCCTGTATCCGAGTGAAACAAGCTTGGGGAGAAAAACATTATAGTTCACCTTACCCTCTCCCAAAGGTTTCTCCTGGCCAAGAGCATACCCGTCCCTCGGGTATTCCCCGTCCTTCGCGTGAACACCCTTAACATATCCCCCGATAACGTCTAAAGCATCAACCGGGTTCGCCTTACCGTAGAGAATCAGGTTCCCAGCGTCGAAGTTCACCCCAACGTTGTCAAGCCCAATGTCTTGAATCGTTCTAAGCAGTGTAACAGGGGTTTCCTGCCCTGTTTCAAACCAGAACTCCTGCCCGTTCCCCCCAATGTAGCTTACAACCTCCGTGAGCGCCGGGATCAGGGTGATATAATGCGGGTCATTCGGGTTCTCCGGTATGAAGCCGACGTGAGTAGTCACGCTTCCCACACCAGTCTTTCTAGTGAAGTCGGAGGCTTTCTTCAAGGCTTTCACCCTAGCCTCCCTGGTTTCAAGCGGAACCAGCCCGATGGTCAACGGGCCCTGGACGAAATTCCACACTGGAGTGCCGGGCAAGCCGCTCCATATAGTTGTTATCTCAATACTGTAGTCGACGGCAGTCTTCTTCAGCATGAGCGCCATCTCGTCGTTGAAATACTCCATCGTCCAGCAGGCGACCTGCGCGGTTGGAAACCCATACTCATTCAGTTTTTTAAACTCTTCCTCCATCTTTGGTTTTAAGCCGACAATCACTCCCAATTTTAAATGCGCCATTCCTCATCAGGAAGCTGCTTACGCCAGCTGCTAATAAGTTTTTCAAAGCATCGGTCAGCTGAGCCCGGTGAAATAGTTATTGTTTAAAGCTTAAAAACCATCTTTAATTCTCTAGAGGGTTATGAAAGCGATTATAGCAACATGGTCTTTTGGGTTGAAGGCGGTTGAAGCCGGATGGCGGATTCTCCGAAACGGTGGATCTGCACTTGATGCTGTTGAAGCATCTATAAGGGAAATAGAGGACGATTTCTCAAACAGGTCAGTGGGGCTGGGCGGCTATCCTAATGTCGCTGGCTTCGTTGAGCTGGATGCGGCTATAATGGATGGCTCGACTCTTAGAGCAGGCTCAGTGGCTGCCGTTAGAAACGTTCGTAACCCAATATCCCTGGCTAGAAAGATTATGGAGAACACTCCGCACATCATGATTGCTGGGGAGGGGGCTGTTAAACTGGCTAAGGTCTTCGGCCTTTACGTGGAGAAGGTTAGTCTCCATCCTGAGGCAAGAGCCGAGTGGGAGAGGAGGCTGAAGGCATCTCTGTCCGCTTCCCCTGAAGCAGGGTCAGTCGACTTCTGGCTGAAAATGGCTGCCGAAGGCCGCTACAACCATGATACGATAGGATGTGTGGCTATAGATGATGGTAGGAATATTGTTGCCGGATGCTCTACTAGTGGATACGCTTTCAAGCTTGCAGGTAGGGTAGGCGATTCTCCAATAATAGGGGCAGGCCTGTACGCAAACGGTTTCGGGGGTGCAGCTGCCACCGGCTTAGGGGAAAACATAATGATTCACAATGTTTCAAGGATGGTGGTGGGTTTCATGGAGCAAGGCTCCTCGGCAAGCGAGGCTGCTGAAAAAACAGTCGACCATCTTCTCAGGAAAGGCAGGAGAATTGAAAACATATCTTTCATCGCCCTTGACGAGGAGGGTTGCTTCGGAGCCGGCACTACTAGGGAAATCTTCGAGTTTGCTGTAATGACCGAGGCCATGTCAAACCCCTCCCTCTTCAGGGTTAGAAACGAGAGAGGCCGTCTTTCCTTTGAAAGGAGCATGTGAAGCTGTTCAGCCTGTCTGGCGGCTTCGTTTTCAATAGGCCAGCAAGCCTTCTTCTAAAAATACTTTAACCGTACATATTTCGTAAGGTTTTAAGGAAAGCTTTAACCTGTCTCCGTAAACCTCTACCTCCTCCAACACCTCTTCCTCAAGAATATTCGTCTTACAGGCTCTTTTCACAATCCTGTTAAGGTTAAGAGCTATTTCAACCTCTGTCTCAAGCCCGGCATGCTCGTAGAGCCTTAAAACTAGGCTTTGATCACTCTCTGCTTTTTTAACACATTCAACGATTATGCTGTCAGGCTCCACGCTGATGAAGGATCCCGCCTTGCTCAATACTCCACCATGCTTCCCTTCTACGAATGCGATTAAAGGGTTGTTAAACTCGTAGCTTTTTTGCAGAACACGACTGGCTTTCCAGTCTTGTTTATGCGGGTAGAGAGCATACTTGATTACATGCTTTCCCTCGTCCGTATTATAGGATGGTTGAGTCGGGCTCCTTAGCAAGGTTAGGCGTAAAACATTATGTTTCGCATCATACCCGTATTTAGAGCTGCTTAAGAGGGCTACTCCATGAAGATTGTTAGCCTCAGACATGTCGACCCACTGTTGAAACGGCTGCTCCTCACCATTTGCTGTTCTAACCGCGCTGCCATACTGTATTCCTGCAGTCAGCACGGGGTTAACTATGTTAAACGGGAACGCGACCTTCAGAGCCCTGTGCACTTCGTGCCAATCCACCGTGAGGTTAAAATCTATGCGTCTCATGTTGGAATAGATGGTGACTTCCTGCAGGCATGTCGAATTGTTAAAGACTCTTTTGACAGCAAGCCCAGCCCTTACAGGTCCTTTCTCGGAAATTTCAACAGTTTCCGTAGAGTCAACGTTACACACGGGACCTGTGAACCTATTAGACCTGTCAACTCCTGGGGCAAGTCTACCTTCAGAATCGCCAGGATCTTCAATCAGCTGTATAACGTTCCCATAGCTTCCTCCTCTAAGCAATTCAACATTATTCTCCCTGTCGAAAATGCTCTCCAGCTGGCCAGTTGTTTTAGACATTATTATTCTGAAGAAGCTGTTTTCCAATCCTCTCTCAGAAATCTTAAAAGGTTTAGCATACCCGTCTCCCTCAGCAGGAGCAACCATGTAAGTCTTGTATCCCAGAGGCGGTACGTTTTCAACTATGAAAATTATTCTTAAAAAGGTCTTCCCTTTTTCCTCGCGACGCCTGATCGTCTGAGTCGTGACGATTTCTCCATCAGGGCCTATGAGCTTAACGTTCCTCCAGCCATCTGGAAGATTGAGTTCCACGTCGACCACATCTGTTCTGCTCCAGGATAGACTGTTGAGCGCGCGCGCGCTAGAACAATTCTGGGAAATATTCTTCAGCAGCCTTGTAAAGGAGGACTTGGCTTTGCGCGAAAACATACTCCTCATGCATTTTAAGATTGTCAACGGCTCTTGTAAAAGTCAGTTTAACACAATCATGGATCGTCTCCGGGTAATACGGCCAGAGCCACGCCACGTCAATATGAGACTGACCGAGGACATGTACCACTATTCTCTTCATTATAGTTTACTCGCCGAATTCATAGGTGTAGGGCATTAAAACGTTTTGGTGTTTTATAGCTTAGCTTCAAAAATAGTTTAAGGTGAATGTTGGACCCTATTGGAAACATTTTTAATCTGCTTAGAGTTGCTGTGTCTATGGGGAGTTTAAGAGCCGGCTCCTCCTCCGTAGAGATCCCTAATGATGAGTCCATGATTATTGCTGGAGGCATTCATCCGAGGTTTGCCTCAGGCAGGGAAGGCAAGATTAGGGCTAACGCATTAATTATTGAAAAGAACACTAAAATCTGCATTGTTTCATGCGACGTTTTGGCGCTTCAAAGAGATGTTTGCGACGAGGTTTGTTTAGAGATTGAAAAGAAATTCGGAATCCCGTTCAAGAACATTCTCATCACTTCTACTCATACGCACCACGCACCGGCAACCGTCACAATACACGGATATGAGAGAGACGAGGCTTTTATAGGGAATGTTAAGCGTTCAATCATAGATGCTGTAGGCACGGCTGATGACGACCTGAAGAATGTTAACATGAGTTTCTGGCTTGGAACTGAATCCACCGTCGGCCAGAACAGCCGTCTCCTTCTTTCAGATGGAACCATATACTGGATTGGGCCTAGGGACGATGCTTTAAGGCCAACAGGCCCTTTCGACCCGGATCTGCCTGTCATCATGCTCAAGAAGGAGGATGAGAGTGGGGGGACGCTTCTCTTCAGCCATTCTACTCATAACATTGGAACACGGCGCCCTGAGGCAGTTTCCCCAGGCTTCTACGGGCTGGCTGCTCAGGAGCTCGAGGAAGAGAATGGTGGAAACGTGCTCTTTCTTCCCGGAGCCTCAGGATCAACACATAACCTTTCTCTTCCAGCGGACGAGATGATAATCAGGATGAAGAATGCTATTAAAGAAGCCTTACTGGAGTCCAAGCCCAGAGATGTTCCAGGCGTCGCCTCTATAAAACGGGAGTTCGAGTATATGGTTAGAAGATTTGACGAGGAGAAGGAGGAGAAAGCCGTATCATACTATTGCAACAAGCGTGTTAAGAATCCTGAGTCAGTGATAGAGATATTTAGAAGAATGAGAAAAAAGCTTTGGAAGCAGCAGGGGGAGACACGCAAGTCATGGATACAGGTCATGCTTCTCGGAGACATAGCGCTGATTGGAATCCCAGGGGAACTTTTTACGAAACTCGGACTCGTGATTAAACAGCTCTCTCCCCTCCGTTATACTTACGTCGTAGAGCTCGCCAACGATTGGATAGGGTATGTTCCAGATAGGCAGGCGTATGATCTCGGTGGCTATCAGGTGTGGACTGGTCTTCATAGCTATGTGGAGAAGGGTACAGGTGAAGCCATAGTGGAGGAAGTCATTAAAACGCTTCAGACTATGAGGGATAAAGAGTAACGGGAAGAAAAAGCTGGAGGCCCATACCTTTAGGCACGGAGAGGTGTCACGAGTTATAAGGTGCTTTCGGTGCAATTGCTATTCCTGAATTTCCGAAGACAGCTCAGGGCGCTAGCGCGCTCATAGAGCTCGGACGCGCACGATGGCTTCGTTTAGCCTATGAGAATGGAAGAAACGAGCTTTTTTCTGCTTAAAAGATTTTTCCCATGGACATTGTTAAAAATGCTTAATAAAAGGTTTTTGTTTTAAATAGTGTCATGGAAAAGACGATAGAAGAGATGGAGGAAGAACTGAGAGGGAAAACTATATCCAGAGCTAAAGCCATGATGACGATATTCAAGCTTAGGGAAGGGTATGGAGAGCAGTATCTTCAAAAGAAGCGTGGAAGGGTGAGGAGTGAGGAGGAGCTCCGTAGGCTTGCTGAAGCATGCAGGTTGAACTGGAAATTTATGGAGGAGGTGGGTATGATACGACGCAACGACGGGGAAATCCTGGTGAGGATATAGTTTTAGAGTTCAGGAAGGAGTTCGCTTCGTTTATCTATAAATTATCATCCATCAGGGATAGTACTACAAGATTCCTCATGTTAACAGCCTTCATCAGCACTTTTATGGAGGAGCGTGGCTTGGGGAGAATAACGATTTCCAGGGGCTTTGCTGCAGAATTCTACAGTGGTGGTGGATACAGGACTTTAGACGTCGACGTTATAGTTGAAGGAAAGCCGAACGCCGCGGATTTATTAAAGAAGTTTTTAAAATCAGTTGGATATACGGAATCTGGAAGAGTCTATGTATCAACGCTTTCGAGTCTGGTTGATAAAGCGCTTGACATAGTTGGAACGATCTACGATAAGCCTAAGCCCCCGATGAGGATAAGGGTAAACGATTATCGGGTTTACATGGTTCCGCCAGAAGAAGCCATAATATATGCTTTAGCGGCGGCCAAGTTTTGGTCTTCAGCCTCGGATTTCGAAAGAGCCGTCTTGATTTACGCTGCGCAGAAGGAAAGCATCGATATCTCTTACCTTGAAGCCCGGGCTGCTGAGGAAAATGTAAAGGATTACTTGGATAAAATCATGGAATTATCGAAAAACGTTTAGCTTGAATGCAATCTTCCGATATCCTTCTGAAGTGTTTTCTGGGCGAGAACGATCTTGATTTATTCTTAGGGGTTAGGGTACGCGGCCTGACTTGTGGAGAAGGCATGTGCCGGTTTGTCCGCACTGTTCACGGGATACAGAATTTTCTTATGGCCATTCCCTATTAGGGTTGGTCTACACGTTTAAAATTCGGTTTTTAAGGCTCAAATAATTCTTACCGAAATATAAACTGGACATTGTTTAGCCATTTTCTTTAGGAATACTTCCTTTCCGGTTATTCTTAAAACCTTTCTAAGCTCAGCAATCGCTTCCTTATTCATCCTCAATCCAAGATAGGCGATTATCTTTCTGCAGCGTGCTTCCGCAAGCCTTTTGTCATAATTTAAGGCATTGAAGTATTTTGCAGGAACCTCTTTCTTTAAGCGGGCTATTTCGCTCTCTCTTTTCAACGCTTCCTTCAATACATCCCTGAACAATTTTGATGCTTCCATCTTCCTTCCAAGCATCTTGAGAGCAAGACCCTTATAATAAATCTCGTCGATATTTAGAAACTTCTGAATAAGAATGCTTTCCCACATTCTCATGGCTTTTTCCTTTTCACCCATCAGAAGGTAGCACCGGCCAGCCCAGTACCTCTGTTTAGCCTCATGTCTATGCGGAGCATAGGGTGCTCCAACACCCAGATTCCTCGGGTAAGTTAAAGCATTGAGGAAGTCTTTCAAAGCCTCCTCATGCTTCCCCTTATTCAGGCTCTCTAACCCTCTTCTTACACTGGCCTCTACGAACAGCTCCCAGTAGCCATAATATCCTTCAGCAGGAGTGAAAGTGTTCTCCTCAAGTATTTTAAGCGCTTCATCGTGTTTTCCCGCGTCGATGTATGCTGAAGACAACGCTGCCAGTATCGAGTCTTTCTTAATTCTGATCCTTGCCCTTTCAAGGGTTTTAACAGCTTTTTCAATGAGTTTTGTCCAACGGCATACATCGTAGTACTCAAGGTATAGCCTGTAATTGTCTTCATCAATGGTAATCGCTTTTTCATACTCCTTTAACGCTCTCTCATGATCTCTGTACAATTTATTGTAAGCAAAACCAAGGTTTCTGTACAAGATCGGGTACTTCAAACCGCTTTTATCAGCATTTTCCCATTCCCCTATCGCTTCTTCAAATCTTCCGAGATAAAACAAGAGGTTTCCAAGATAATACCTTGCCTTAGGGCTCCCGGTGTTTTTGATTACGCTCCTAAGTATTTCCTCCTCAATCAGCCTATGTGGAAACACGTGGTCAGGACTCCTCAAATCTCCAGCCTGATAATGCTTTTCCATCTCCTCTGTTTGTTGAAGCCTCTCACAAACGAAGCCTAGGTAATAGTGGATCATAGGACCATTAAGCCCCTTCGACACGCCGATCTCCAGGATCTTCCTGGCATCTTCATAAAAATCGATGCTAATGTATTCCGTAGCTGCTTCAAGGAGCTTCTGTTCTCCAGATAAAATGATCCTTTCGGATTCAGACCTGCCCTCCTCCTCCGAGCAGAGCATCAGCTCAGAAAGCAACGGGTAGTAAAGCGGAAAGGCTTCCAAAGCCTTTTTAACGATATCTAAAGCCTCCCCAACCTTCTTCTGCTTCCTTAAGACTGCGGCGAGCAGGAATATGCACTTAAAATCCTTCGAATCCCTCTCAACCGCCTCCCTAAGCACCTCCTCCGCTTTCTCGTATTCCCCGTTTCTGATTTTTATGGCTGATATCCAATACGAGGATTGCGAGAAGAACTTGGTCCTAGCCTTCCAGAGCTCTATTTCCGAGTTGAATTCGTCCCCCAGCTTAAGGCAGCATAGCCCCAAATAATAATGAGCTTCACTGTAATCCGGGTCCCTTTTCAACGCCTTTTCGAGAAGCTTAACAGCCTCGGCGTATTTCCCCCTCCGATAATAGATGGTGGCTAAGGAGCACAAGGCTTTGGAGAAACCTTCATCGACCTTTAATGCTTGCTTATACTTCAATTCTGCAAGCAATGGATTACCCATTCTTCCCTCTAATTCTCCATCAATCCAAAGCTCTTCAGCGGTCTTTTTAGCATTGATGACGAATTCGCTTGGACGGTAGTATATGGATTCATCAATCTTCGTCTTATAATCCCTGCAATCCCAAGCTATGATCTCCCCGCCTTTTTCATCGATGGCTTCAACTTTCACCCTTTTATCCTTAGATTCAAACTCCTTAACGAAAGGCTTCGCGGGTGCTAAATCGAGCTTCTCCTCGACAACCTCCCCACCAAGATGGATCTTGATGACGGAATTCGGGAAAACCTTCGTCACGTGCATCCCCACTGTTACTTTAAACTTCCCGTTTTCGGGTTTGATGTCAATATGTACCACGGCATCCTTGTTCGCGTAGGATATCCCTCCTATCTTCGGAACGGGATACCACCATTCCTCCCATTCTTCGAAGAAATGCGGGTCAACTAAGCCGACTATACCCTGCGTCCTGAATCTGCCGGATTGGAGCTCTATGTATGGCATCCCTTTGTCTGAAAGTATTGGCGTCCAGAAAAGCCCATCCTCACTCGCCCCCCATGTGAACCTCTTCTTCCCAGGCACCTTGAAATGGTTGGCATGTTGCAACACTCCATAATGCGTATTGTAGTCGTAATATCCGAAGAAATCCTCTTCAGAATCTATTATGAAGGCGTCGACGGCGAACTTGCAGTTCTTATACCAGCTGACGTCGACACCGTCTTTTGTCACTGGAAAAGCATCATCCACCGTGCGTTTACCTGGTATGAAGACCCTGCTTCCTTCAGTGACTGTTTCCGCCGTGTTCGTCCAGAAATAGTATTTTGCTTTCTGCAGGTCGTTGTTAAAAGTTTTGACAGATATCTCTAGAAAGGCTCTTCCAGGCCTCAGGGTTAAGCCGACCAAATAGTAAATGTTGGTAATGAGATTTATGTTTCCTATGTATGCTGTTACACTGCTGTCGCTCCATTCCTTAACCTTCCAGTCAACCGGGGAGAAGTTGTCCGGAGTATGGTGGCCTCTGTCCAGACTGTTGAACTCTATTCCGTTAGCCATCCAGGCTCCTCTCAAAGCTATGTTGACGGGTCTTACAACCTCATTGTAATGGAACACGTGCGCATTGTTAACCTTATCGTAAAGGTCGTGAAGCCTAGCTCCCAAGGAAGGTATTATTCTCATCCTCAGATACTCGTTTTCAACAACTATAGTTTCATACACCAGTGGCTCAGGCTTATCGCTGAAATTATTCAAACCAGTATATGGATAATATTGGAAAAACTTCGGAAGAGGATCTTCATCCAGCACTCTGTATGTTTGAATCTCCTTTTTCTCAACAAGCCACCTACTTGCCATGGTGAGGAAACATTATTGACGCGTATTAAATTTTTTAGAGCCGTGCTGCGAACCTGTTAATCAAGCGGTCACCAGTATATCAAGCGTACGCAATGGTGGAAAACAACATGCTTGCCCGTAGGGTTGGCGGCGTAGCAATGCATGTAAAGCTTCTCCCCCTTCTTAACGAGAAAGTATCCTGACGGAAAGCTTTCGTAAACGCAAACATCACTAACCCCGTTTACCTCAGAATAATAGTCTCTTCCACAATACCCGAAATAACCCTTCCCGCCCGTCGGCTCCATTCCAGTACCCTTGTCTACCCATTTAACCCAAGGGTTCTCAGGGTTTTTAGACAGGATGTGCCCATTGTCAGTAGGGTAGCCTCCGCCACTAACACCTATGAAGTGTTCAACAGCCACTATGTGCATGTCCTCTTCCGCAGTAATGCTTTCAGACCTCTTGTCGACTGTTTCAGGCGGCACCGGGTAAGCCATCGTGTTAATGGTTATAGTCTTCAACTCCTTTCCTCCTGTTCTCCTGCTCATAGTTTTCGTTCAACGGTTCTGCTATTATGCTTTTAAGGTCAGCCGCGCTCCCCGGATGCACGTGTAAAGGATGAAGCGGTTCTGGAGTTCACACGGCCTCCGTCAGCTTGAGGATATTGTTAAAATGGCTTGTTATCGCGTCGACACGCGTTCTTGAAGATAGGCGAGGTTGACAATGGTAATCCAGCATCTTGATTCCCCCCGAATCCCGGTGGGAAAAACTTAATAGTCTTGAGAGCTGGAGAGGACGGGGAAGGTTGGCGAAAATAGATGTCGACAGCCTGCTTCACCTATACAAGAATACTCTGCTCGGCGACGTGGTTCCTTTCTGGCTCAACCATTCTCTAGACTATGAGTATGGCGGCTACCTCCATTTTCTAGACAGGGATGGTTCAGCCTACAGCACGGACAAGGGGGTTTGGATCCAGTGTAGGGGAACCTGGCTTTTCTCCAGGCTTTACAATACTGTGGAGAAAAAGGAGGAGTGGCTTAAAGCCGCTAGGCTCGGGTACGAGTTCGTAATGAGCCACGGCTTCGACACGGATGGCCGCATGTTCTTCGAGCTCACTAGGGACGGCAGGCCTCTAAGGAAGAGGCGCTACTTGTTTTCAGAATGCTTCGCAGCAATGGCTTTAGCCGAGTACTACAGGGCGGCTGGCGATGAGGAGGCGCTTGAAAAAGCAAGGGACACGTACAGGCTGGTTGTAAGGCTGCATAGACATCCTGACAGCAGCACTCCTCCGAAAATATTTCCGGAAACCAGGGTTTTAAAACCGCTTTCGATGCAGTTCATGCTCATATGCGTCTCACAGGAGATGAGAAGAGTAGGCTCAGACCCGCTTTACGAGGAAGTGATTAACGATTGTCTAAACCAGGTTTTCAACCACTTCTTAAAGAAGGATAAGCATGCTCTGCTTGAAAACGTTGGTGCAAACGGCGAGTATCTTGATTCGCCTGAAGGCCGTTGCGTAAACCCGGGGCACTCGATAGAAGTAGCATGGTTCATAATGCACGAGGGGGTTCGTCGAAACAACTCCTTGCTGATAGACTCCGCCTTAAAAATTCTAGACTGGTCTCTAGAGTCAGGGTGGGATAAGAATCACGGGGGAATACTTTACTTCGTTGACGTCGAGGGGAAACCGCCTGCGCAGCTTGAACACGACATGAAACTCTGGTGGCCACACACTGAGGCTCTCTACGCCCTGCTGCTGGCCTACTACTTAACCGGGGAGGAGAAATACTCCGCCTGGTATAGGAGGGTCCACGAGTATGCTTTCACCCGTTTCCCAGACCCTGGCTATGGAGAATGGTTCGGCTACCTGCATTACGATGGCACGCTTGCAAACAGGCTTAAAGGCTCGCTCTGGAAGGGGCCGTTCCACATTCCAAGGGCTCTTCTGCAAGGATGGAAAATACTTGAGAAGATGAAGCATCCTGAGCAAGAGTTGGAGTTGTAAGGGTTTAGTGCTGCAGTAACGCGCGCTAAAACCTGCTGGGGGGCAAACCGCTCGGCTCATTGGAATGGAAGCCCCGGTCACGAGGCTCTAATGCACGCGTATTCGCCTGTTAAGCCACCAGCCTGTTTACGAGTGAAACGCTTTCTTCAATCAGGATCTCTGCAGAACCCTTTGCAAGACGGTTCCACCATGTTGGGGTAACCTCGTACCCGCCCTGCTCGTACGCTTCTGAAGTAGCAATGTATCCAAGGTACCCGTTTGCGTAAGAGACTACGAGGGTCGGCTTAACGGGGGAGCTGTTCTTTATACGCATGCCGACCTCGACAATAGGCTCCCCGGGTAATCCAACCAGCGCCGCGCTCCCGATTCTCAAAGCCTGCAGCCTGGTTTCAACACTCTTCTCAGCCGGTTTTTCACGGATAATTCTAAGGTTTTTCTCGTAATAGTTTAGAATAGCCTTGTTCCTCATTATTGTCTCCGCGTCAGCGTTCCCAGCCTTAAGCTCGGAAACATATTTCTCCTGGTTCTCGACTAGCCTGCGGGCAGCTTCCTCGGAAAGCTCCGCCAACGGTAGCGTAACCTTCTTCTCAAAACCCCGGATAACAGGCTCCTCCTCCATCTTGATGAACCTCATAGTGTTTAGGGCTGCGTAAGCCACTACTCTTCCAATGGCTTCAACATCCTCAAAGCCCCCGGGGCAGGCATACCCCATTGAGGATACGGGGTTAACATCCCCGTCCGCGCCGTTCATGAAAAGAGCCACGTGGCCAGCGTTAAGCATTGTCTCAACGATTCTCGACACCGCGCCCGGGTAGTCTGCTGAAATAAGATAGTTAGTGTCCCCAAGCACAACCCCGTGGCACGCGTAGTTCACGAGGGAAGCAACCGGTCTGCCGGATTCATCCTTAACGAGCAGAACGCTAACGTCGGGGTCAACAGGCCCGCTGAAGCTCCTCCTGTTGAAGCCTACGATGACTCTTCCAACACCCCAGCCTAGTTTCGCCGCCCCCGCCTTCTCCACGGATTTCAAGGCTGCCGCCAGCATTCTTTCCAGGAGAATACTCGAATAGTTTCCCAAGCCTGCTGCAGAAACGTCTGCAGTAATGTCTGGGGGAAGCGAGGGGCCGGAGTGCGTGTGCGTCGCGGAAATCAGTATACGGTTCTCCTCTAGTCCAAGCCTCGCAGACAGCTCCTTCTTCACCTCCGCCGCTAACGAGTCGGGAATATTCAGAAGATCGTTCGCGATAAGCAGTGAAGCGCCTCCACGCCCCTCAAGATAGAGCGCCCTCGTGTAGAGATTGTCATGCACACCCTCCGCCCCCTTGTATCTTGCTGCGAAGCCACCCATCTTGACGCCTACGGGTGGGGTAATATCCTCCTTCGACGCTCCGGCTCGCATGCGACAACGTGTTTAACAATCCTATTAAACCTTTAACAACAATCGTGGAGCCGAATTTTCGAGTAAACTCCCCCTATCGTGAGCATTAGCCGTTTCCACCTGGTTTCAAGATAAGTTTTTTAAGGTCTCCAAGCCGGCTTTTTTTGAAAGGTAGAGGCTGGATTGGCTGAGCCTTCGAGCAGCGTCAAGATCCACCTGGTCCCGACTTTCCACTACGACCTCGCGTATTTAATGAGTTTCGAAGAGTATCTTCCAAGGCTTAGACACATTTTCACGGAGGTGTTGAACATTATGGAGAAGAACCCTGAGTACACGTACATGTTTGAGCAAGCCCTTCTGGTGAAACTGTTCCGCAGGCTCTGCCCCGAGCACTCGGAGGCTCTGAGGAAACTGGTTTCATCCGGGAGAATCGAGGTCACCGGCCCCTACGTGCAGACGGACAACAATATTCCTTCAGGAGAATCCCTTGTCCGCAACGCGGTTCTAGCTAGAAGAACAGTTGAGGAAACAGGGGGGAGCGCTAAAACAGCTTGGATGGGCGACGTCTTCGGGCAGAACGCTCAGACCCCGCAGATCGCCAGGCTCTGCGGCTATGAATACTTGCAGTTTAGCCGAGGCCTTTCCAGGGAAGGCGTTAAACCAGTATTCCTCTGGGAAGCCCTGGACGGCACGAGGCTGTTAACCTACTGCGGCGAGTACGGCGGCGTCCAGTTCACGCAGAGCGTTGAGGAAAACCTGAGGAGGATAGGCGCGATGGTTGAAAAACTGTTAGGCTGCTCGGCTGCCGGCGAGGCTCTTCTCCCAAGCGGGGGCGACTGGGCTGTTCCAGCTCAGAACGCTCCTGAAACCGTGAGAAGATGGAACCAGGAGAATACTGTAAAGATCTTTTTCTCAACCGCCACCGGGTTCTTCGAATCCGTGGCTGGGGGAACAGTTGGGCTGCAGGCCGTCAAGGGGGATATGAACCCTGTGATGCGTGGAACCTACAGCAGCAGGATCAGGCTTAAGATTCGAAACAGGGAGGTGGAGAACCTGCTTACCACCGCTGAGAAGCTTTCAACAATCTGCTCCCTAATGGGGGCTGAGTATCCGCGTGAAAAACTGGAGGAGGCTTGGGAGAAAGTCCTGCTCAACCAGTTTCACGACGTGATCTGTGGGAGCTGCGTGGACACTGCTTTCGAGCAGGCTTTACAATGGTATGCGGAGAGCGAGAGGGTTGCGAGCAGGATTATAGACGAGAGTCTTGAATACTTATCCGGGAGGGTTGACTCAAGCAGGGGTGAGGGCAGGGCGATACTCGTTTTCAACCCCCTGGGCTTCGACAGGCGTGACGTAGTGAAGCTGCGGGTTAGTTTCGTAAAGCCTGGTGTTAGAGCAGTCCGGGTTTACGACGACGAGGGCAGGGAGGTACCCGTGCAGCTTGCGGAGAAGAAGCATTACGGTGAAGAACCACCGCCCCACCTGCCTGTCAGCGGGAGGATCGAGTTCCGCGAGGAGCCGGCTGAGCCCGGCTACACGAGGGTTGAGGAAAACTCCTGCGGAATGGTTGAAGCCAGAGGCCTCAGGGAGGCTGTGGTGATGTTCATCGCGGAGGTGCCGGCCCTGGGCTACAGGGTTTTCCACCTGCAGGAGGCGAGCGGGGAGCAGGAGTATTCGAGCAGCCTCCGTGTCTCCGGAAACGTTTTAGAGAACAGTTTTCACAGGATTGTTTTCAACGAGGACGGGACGATAAGAAGCATCGTCGACAAGGAGACTGGTTTCGAGTATGTTGACCCGGAGAAGCCTTTCGCAAACAATCTCCTGCTCCAGATCGACCGGGGAGACCTGTACACCATCATGCCTATGCTCGACCCCAGGGATCCCCTGCCCATGCTTGTGAGGGAGAAGCTTGCTCAACTAGCCCGAGAGTTCCACCTGGAGGACCTTAAGCTCTGGGACCATGTTGAGTCGAGAAACATGCCTGTGAAAATAGAGGTTTTAGAGGAGGGTCCTGTCAGGGCCACCGTCAGGGTATCCGGGGTCCTCAGGTTCTGGGTTGGCATAAGCGTAGCGTTCACCCAGCTTATCCACCTCTACGACGGTTTGAAAAGAATAGATTTTGAAACAAGGCTAACTCCCTCCGGTAAACAGTACAGGGTTAGAGTATGCTTCCCCACCAGCATTAGGAACGGGACGATAAGGCATGAAACGCCCTTCGGCCATGTTGAGCGTCCCGAGGGAGAGTATCCCGCGCAGAACTGGATTGACTACAGCGACGGCGAGAAGGGGTTGTGCTTGGTTAACTGCGGCCTCCCGGGGAACAATGTTGTCGACAACGTTGCAACAATCTCGCTTCTGAGAAGCGTCGCCTTCGAGTATAAGGGTGTTAGCGAGAAAGGGTTTGAGGAGAATGTGCCGCACTCTTTCAAATACTCTCTCATCCCGTTTAAGAAGGGCGACCCGGATTACCAGCCTTGGAACCATGGTGCTGAGCCTAACAACACGCTTATCGCGAAAACAGTTTCAAAATCCACCGGGCCGCTTCCCCCGAGGCACAGCTTCCTCAAAACTGAGCCGGGCAGCATAGTTTTATCATCCCTGACGCGGGAGGGTGGTCATACTCTAGTAAGGGTTTACGAGGCGAAGGGTGTTAAGACCCCTTGCAGAATATGGACTACACTGCCGTTTAAACGGGTGGCGGAGGTCGACTGTTTAAACAGGGAGACGGGAGGCCGGGTTGAGGCGCTTGGTGAAGCCGTGAGTCTCGAGGTCAACGCTTTCCAGATTAAAACAGTTAGGCTATGCTAGTGGAATGCTTAAATCCAGGAGCATGCTTTAACCGGGGAGTGGTGCCGGATGTCTGAAAGAGTCAGGTTAGGGTTTGTAGGCTGCGGCGGGATTGCTGTGGCACACGCTAAGGCTCTTGTCAACAACCCGAGTGTGGAGCTAGTCGCCTTCTGCGACGTGAACCTTGAGCGCGCTAAAAACCTAGCCTCCCAGTATGGCAAGAGTGGAGCAGTCTTCTACAGCAGGGCTGAGGAAATGTTTAGGAACACTGTGCTGGACGCTGTTTACTTCTGCCTGCCGCCTTTCGCCCACGGGGCTGAGTTTGAAGCCATAGACCGGGGAATACCCTTCTTCGTAGAGAAACCGGTAAACCTCTACCTGGAGCAGGCTAGGGAGATAGCTGCAGCCGTTGAGAGAAAAAGGGTTTTAACAAGCGTCGGGTACATGAATCGTTACCGCGCCGGGGTGCAGAGGGTGAGGGAGATTCTGAAGAGCGACCCGCCGATACTCGTGCTCGGAGGATGGATTGGGCAGACTCCACGCCTCACGCCTGAGGCAGCGATCTACAGCTGGTGGATCGTGAAGGAGAAGAGCGGGGGCCAGTTCCACGAGCAGGTTACTCACACGGTTGACCTAGTGAGGTTCATGTGCGGAGAGATCACCGAGGTTCAGGCCTATCCTGCGAAAGGGTTTAACAAGGGGGTTTCGCCCAACTACAGTATTGAGGACGCTAGCGTGGTGAACATTAAGCTGGCTAACGGGGCTGTTGGAAGCCTCTGGGCATCCTGCTCGGCAAACGGTGGCGGAGGGGGAGTGAGCCTAAGCGTCTACGCGAGCAATACTACAGCCCTCTTCACAGGATGGGAGCACTCCCTACGCCTCCTGCGGGCCGGCGTTGAGCCTGAGGAGACGGCTGGGGAGCCTAATATTTTCGAAATAGAGGACAATGCTTTCATAGAAGCCGTCAGGCTTAAGGATGCTTCGAAAATACTCTGCCCCTACTCGGAAGGCTTGAAAACTCTTGAGGTTACGCTTGCAGCCAACAGGTCGATGGAGAGCGGAGAGCCAGTCAGGATCCCTGTGAAACAGTAAGGCTGATTCCCCCCGGGGTAGACGCGCTCGCATGCTGTGGAAAAGCTTTAATAATCAACAGGCTTACCACCACCAGTGAAGGGGAATGATAAGAGTCTTATACGTCGGGGACTCGGGGACGATGGCGCTGGTTTACACGGGCTCACCCTTCTGGGTTGAGCAGAAGAATCTTGAAGTCAGGAACTTCGGCCTACCCCTGTTGAACGCGCTCAAGGGGGACAGCGAGATCGAAGTGACATACATGCCTACTTGGGAAGCCTACAGCAGTTTCCCGAAGCGTCTTGAAGACCTGTTGAAATACGATGCTTTAATACTGAGCGACGTTGAGTACGACTGCATAATATACTACCCGGAGTTCTACACGCCCAGCAAGTATGGCGAGCACATAGTGATGCCGAACAGGGTTGCAAACATCAGGGAGTTCGTCAGAAAGGGGAGGGGGCTGGCGATGCTGGGCGGCTGGCAGAGCTTCGCGGGGAAGTATGGGCACGCCCTGTGGCAGGGCACGCCCGTCGAGGAGGCGCTGCCGGTGAAAATGCTGGATAGAGATGACAGGGTTGAACACCCGGAGGGAGCATGGATAAAAGCGTTGAAGGAAGACCATCCTGTCATGAGGAACATAGACTGGAGTACTGCGCCGCCCCTCCTAGGCTATAACAGGGTTCTGCTTAAAGACGGGTCTGAGCTTCTCGCTACAGTGGGGGAGCGGGACGTGTTAATCGCTGCCTGCAGGTTCGGCGAGGGAAGAAGCTTCGTCTTCACGTCAGACCCGGCGCCCCACTGGGGTATAAACTTCATGAAGTGGCGCTACTACGAAGCCTTCTGGAGGCAAGCCGTTAAATGGTTGGCTGGAAAAACCTAGCTGCCTAATTATGAGCACGAGCTAGAAGTATTTAAACAACCTTTGCGTTTAACCAGTTTGTTGCATGGTGTAGAAAACTAGAAGCTTAAGATCTTTTGAAGCAAGCCGCTAAATAGCGCACGCTAAAAGAGCTCTACTTAAGAATTGCCCTGATTGGCCTTAAGACTCTTTTCAGAGGATCCAGCATCAATCCAAATATTTCGAGAGTTATTGTACCAAGCAAGTTTTCATCTTCAGACTCGCCTAGAATCACTGGACTGTAGTACTGTCCATAGGGAGGAAGTTCTATAATCGTCTCGGAAAGTTGACGCGAAATTGTGGAGCCGTCTGCAAGGACAAGTTCAACCGTCCTCTTTGGAGTAAGTCCTAACCGTTGCCATACGTCACGTTGTAGAACAGTATAAGTTGCGCCTGAATCAACAAGAAACCTGACTTTCTCCTCTTTCTCCTCACATTTTACCAGACCCTCTATGTAAACTATGCCCATATATTATTTTCTATGTCGAAAATACTAAATAAACTTTTCTTGATGCGAGAGCGCGCTAAGCTATCAGGTGATAAGCTTGAAGCTTACTTGCTTGAATAGTAAGCAACGCGTACTAATGTCTCCTATCTTAGAACCAACATAGTTGCTCTCCCTTCCAATGCCTTCACAAGATTTATTAACAGCACCGCTAATTTTCGAAGGCGATGATGAAGTGGTTCTCAAATGATGAGCCTATCATAAAACCAAGTGATTTCGCTCCCAGGGAATTGGATTTTGTTAGACTCAGCATAATAGTTTTTATCCATCGCGTTTACGAATGGATGAAGTCTACGGCTGCTCTTACATCTCAAATCGTAATGGAGAAAGAGGAGGGACTTATTGGAGCAAAAAGATTCTTTGCTACTAGGGAAGGGCTTGCAGTCTTCCACTCCTATTTTGGCGCTCCGCCAACGGTTACGTTAGCTGAAGCGTTGATTGCATCAGGGATTAAGAAGCACATAGTTTTTGGTGAAGCAGGTTCCCTAAGCTCAGAAATAGGTATTGGTGAGATATTGATTCCGACGTTCGCTATAAGAGAGGAAGGGACAAGTTACCATTATCTACCGTCGAACATTCAGGCCAGACCCTCGGCAAACCTCTTAAAAAGGATTGAAACCATTTTAAATGAAAATAATGTTCAATATAAGGAGGGTGGAGTATGGACGACTGATGCGCCTTTCAGGGAAACGATGAGCAAGGTCTTATCTTACTCGAAATCCGGGGTTTTAGCCGTAGAAATGGAATGCTCCGCAATGTTTTGTTTATCAATGTATAGACAGGCTGAAACTGCTGCGGTTTTAGTTATTTCAGACTCCCTCCACGAGGGCGTATGGAAGCCGGCTTTCACTCGGGAAGAAGTAATTAAGAGCGAAAAGGCGATTTCGGAAATTTTGATAGAGCAATGGAGTAAAATCTGTTAACTTTTTAAATCTAAACCTCTTTTAAATGTTTTAGCAATTCCAAATTAGATTTTTCCTTCAGCAAAATCTGGATGTTTCATCGCGCGCTAAATAGTTCATCATGCAATCTCAATCAACGTAGAAGTTTTCCTTAAAAGACTTTAAGGCATTTTCAAAACTACCCTTGAAACCGTAAAGGTAATAGCTGAAGTAGGTGGTTGTGCCCGTGTTAACCCTTATCCAGGGCTGAACCTCAATGTAGGAGTAGTGTGAATCAGGATTATCCGGATTGTTCATCCAGACATGGGTGAGAAACGGGGTTTTCGCATCGTAAGCCATTATGAGCCCAAGCTTCTCCTGCTCATCGTAGCACGCAACCCAGTTCTCAGTGGGGGAAAGCCTCTTACCGTAGAGCCTACTCTTATACCTCTCCCTGGCAATGCCTTTGCTCGAAGGATAGTAGATCACGTGGCTGGCGTCAACAATGTTTCCAAGCCTGATCAAAGGGTTTACTCCGATCACGTTGAGCTCAGGGCTGACGAAGTCCGCCTCATACCTTACCTCGAGAAGCGGGCAGCCTCCGAAAAGCTTGAAAGTCTTTTTCAAAACGTTCCCGTTCATACAGGCCTCCGCGGAGACTACTGCACTATTCCCCCTGCTCCTAACTATTCTGATGTTGAAGTTCTCATGTCCCTCGACAGTCGGCTGCTGAATAAACTCCTCCAGGCCTCCGAACGGGTAGAACCTTCTCTTCCTGCCTGAAACCCTCCAGTCCCCAGGCTTCTTAGGGTAGAGCTTGAAAAACAAGTCTGCCCCAGGCTTCTTAAGCCTATACTGGAGCAGCCTTCCACCCGGGGAAATAACTTTAGCCAGAATATACTCGTTTTCAAGCACGGCTTCCTCGAAACCATCCTCATCATAGTCACCCGCGTATGCTACGGCTCCCCCTTCGAAATCGCGAATCCTAAGCCTGCAGGCCGCGTTCCCAGAGGAGAAGAATACGTTCACCAAGTATTCCCCGGGTTTAAGAGCCAGCGGAACCATGGTTTTACACTGCTCACGGAGGGGAGCCGGGATCCTCCGGGTCTCCTGGAGAACCACCCCCTCCCGGGAGGAAACCATTATCCTCAGGTCGCCCGCTTCAACACCAGTATTGTTCCAAACAGTAACAGGTATTTCCAACCGGCCTTCTGAAACCAGCAGGGGGAATGTGGAAACCATTGGCGGAGCCTCAACATGGCAGAGGCTTCTCCAGCAATTATCCTTTGAAGAGAACTCGACCAGCAGCAGCCCGTATGAGCCGCTTAGCTCCTCGGAAACCGATACTTCGAAGTTAGCTTGGCGCCTTCCTCCCCCTTCTAGACGCACCGCCTTCTCACCGGGCGGGTTCACTACAACCCCGCGGCTCGCCTTAACCCTTAGGAAACCTTCTAAAGGCTCGTTAAGCCTGTTCTCCATGGAGACTCTAAGGAGCCGGCCCTCAAGCTTTGAAGAAAGTGAGAAGAATGTTCCGAAAACCCTGCGGAGACACTGCTTGTCTGCGAGAAGTATTCTCAAAAGGTTTACGAGCATCCGCGGGCCAACAGTCTCACCGTCTTCAAAAACCCCTACTGCTTTACGCTTCAAGATTGCTTTCACAATCTTCTCCCGCGGGGAGCCCGCGTCCTCCTTGTCGACAAGCAGCCAGAGTGAAGGAGGCAGCTCACCCCACTCCACGTGGTGAGGAAGTATCAGGAAGGGTTTACCAGTGTCCTCAATATGCTCGCTGTTCCCCTCGTGGAAAACATAGCCGTCTAAATAATCCTCCAGGAGGTCGATGTCTGAGTCAAGAATATTGTTGAAAACTCCGAAGAGCATTCCCCCGGGCCTCCTGGTTCTACACGCATCCGCCGCGTCGGAGGACTGTGGGTCAGGATACTCGTCCCAGTTAACCATTAGACACTTGCCGTCGCCAGTGAACTGGCCTGAGAAAACAGTGAAGCCGAGGCCAAGCTCCCCTATCTTCCGTTCAAGCTCCCTAGCCGTCAGGTCCTCGCCGGGGCCGACTAGGAAAAACCATTTGCAACCCAGCCTAAGCGCGTCACCCAGTATTTTACCCGGGTGCCTAGGCAGGGGAGTCACCATATACCTGCCGCTCGCGGAAAAAGGCCAGCCCTTCCAGATTTCATGGGTTTTAAAAAGCCTCTTCAAATCGTTAAGCAGCTCCAGCAATCTTTTCGACTCCGCTAGATCCCTGGCGGCGATAATCATCACGGTCACCCGGTCGCCGCTAAACCGGCTGTGAAGAAGGAAAACGTCACTGTCCCAGTGTTCCCTGGGAACATGGTGTTTAAGCGTTGCGAAGAGCTGAGCGTTAAAATCCAGGAGTACAATCAGGTTGAACCCTGCTGAACCGCTCTGAAACTCCTCTGGAGGAGGGTTGGAGACAACCTTGAAATCCTCAAGCTTAAGAAACTTTTCGAAAAACCCTTCCTCCATCCAGAATCTTCCGAAACCCTTTAGAAAACTGTTTCTACCCTCAATACTCCTCACCTTCGAATCCAGGTCTTCGAAGCAGAAATCCACCCCCAGGTATGAGGCTGCTAACCATTCCCTCCTCACCCATTCGCGCGAAAACCCTTCAAACCCGTCTTTGAAAAGCGTGAAATCATGCGGACGGCTTCCGGAGGCTTCACCCTGCATTTTAAAACACTAACTGCCTAAATAAATATAAAGTTTAAAGGGATTCCCCGGTTTGAACACGCGTGTCGCAACCCGTTTTCTCCAAGCCTAAGCCGGCTCGCTTCGCTTAACAGACAGCGCAACATCACGTGTGAACCGGCCTGTACGAATGAGCACAAGAATGCATTTAGGCAAAAACGTTTAAGAACCCTTCCCCGGGGCCGCTTGAAAAGGTGGAAGGAGCGCTGGAGAAATGGTGAAGGGGAAGCCTAGGGTTCTAGTGCTAGACAGTTTCGACGAGGAGTTTTTCAAAGAGCTTGGGAAGAGGTGCGAGGTTCTGGATGAAAAACGTATGGGGGAGGCGGAAATACTTGTGGTTAGGAGCAACACTAGGGTTGACAGGGAGTTCATATCCCGGCTTCCGAACCTTAGGCTCGTAGTGACCGCTACGCACGGCGAGGACCATATTGATAAGCAGGCTCTGGCGGAGCGGGGGATAGAGTGGCATACCGCTCCTGTTCAAAGCTACGATGTTGCCCAGAGCGTGATGGCCTACGTCTTCGCGTTCGCGACAAACATGGTTACGGCGGACAGGTCTATGAAGAGGGGCGAGTGGAGGAAGAAGGAGCTCGTAGGGTTCAGGGTCGAGGGTAAAACGCTCGGCATAGTGGGCTACGGGCGCATAGGGAGGGAGGTTGCAAGACAGGCTTTAGCAAACAGTTTAAAAGTGATCGTTTATGAGAAGGATGCTAGGGCTAGGCTTGATAACAAGCTGCCCGTAAGGTTCGCCGAAACCCTTGAAGAGCTTCTTTCAAACTCCGACATAATCACGATACATGTTCCCTTGACGGAGGAAACCAAGGGGATGATTGGCGAGCGTGAGCTGGCGGTTGTTAAGGACGGTGCCTATTTGATAAATACTGCTAGAGGGGGGATTGTGGATGAGGAGGCACTGTTGAAAGCGTTAGAAACCAATAAACTTGCAGGTGCAGCTCTGGACGTTTTCTATCACCAGCCACCATTGCTGAACAATTCCTCCGAGAAGCTTGCGCGCCACGAGAAAGTTATCGCGTCACCTCACAGCATTGCTCAAACCACGGAAGCTCTCAGACAGAAGGGGGAGAGCGTGCTCCAAATCATCAAGAAATATGTAGATTAAGAATGGTATGATGAAGCCAATAGGCTCTTTCAAACGCATCCTTTTAAAGTCTTTTCAACTTTTTGAACCAGAGAAGCTGCTCTGTCTAATCTTATCCTTAACAGGCTTCCCTAACCCTTCCAAAGCCCCAGCAATAATCCGATGAGGAAAGTTGCCGAGGAGTATGGTAATACGTTCTGGAGGCTGCCGCCCAGGTCGATTATCTTTGGCAGAAACTCCATAGCCTTGTCGAAAACATCTTGAAAAGTGATGCTCACGTACCCCGTGGCTATTAGAACTATAACCAGTATCGTGAGAGCCAGTATCAGCGTAATAGCACGCTTAACTATGAGGCCCACTAGAAGCCCGATTATGAACGGAACAACGATCGGAACCATCCATGCAAACTCAGGTGGGATAGTCACGCCAGACACTATTGAAACAGGGGTTTAAACCCATTTAAAAAGTTTGCGTTCACAGGTTCTCTAAGACCGGCCTGAATGCTCGGCTACTCGCTGCCTTCTCATCGTTTCTCTATTCTAATCACACAGAGGCGGGAAAAAGAAGTTATACACTGACCCTTTAAGCATCATGTTTTCCAGCATTTCTCGGCGGCTTGCCTTAAGCACAATGGGTTTAACACTCCCTCCGAAACTAAGAAGCTCGCCGGAGTACATGATGCATCCTTTAACACCCTTTATTGAAAGAGCCAGCTTCACAGCCTCTTCCAAGGACTCTCTGCACTCAGATTTAATTATGTTTCCTACGCGGGTGGAGACAGCGTCTGCAAGCGCAGCGTTCTCAGCAACTACCACTGCAGCATCTGCTTCTCCAAAGGATAGAGCATGGCTGACGCTACTTGAACTCGTAGAAACACCGATTCTGCCTTGAGAACAATCCAGAATAAGCCCAAGGTTAAGCTCCCTTCCGGTATACACGCCTACAATAGTCTCCCTATTCATCTTCATCGAAATTTCCCCGCCGTTTTCAACAATAGCTATTGTAGCACCCGTGTTGAGCATAGCGTCTAGAACAGTGTCTGCAAGAGCCCCGGGCAGGGAGGCCATCGGTCCAACCCCTGCTTTGCTGGAGGCTTCCAAGGCTGCTGATACTGCGGGGGGAGCCTCTCCATCCTGTTTTACGGGTTCAAGGCTGTAAAGAAATTCCGGGTGCTTCTCAACGTAGTTCTGGACAGCTTCTCTCTCCTCGATGAACCTGGCTAAACTCTCGTTCACTATAGAAATGTTTTCCGATGCAATAAGCAGGTCAGCCTCTCTATACGTAGTTCTCAAATAGAATAGGCCGTTTCTATACATTAATGCTGGCTTAATACTCATTTGTACAAAACCACCGCTCCCACTGGACATGCTTTCAAACAGTTCCCACAAAGTATGCATTTCTCCTCCTCCAAAACAAGTTTTTTCTCGAGGCCTAGGGTTAAAGCATCTGTCGGACACACTGCAGTGCAGGCACCGCAATCAATACACTTGTCCCTGTTGATCTCAACATATCTCGGAATCTCTTTCACTTCAACATTGTTGGACCTTAGTATTCCGATGATTTTCGAAACAACATTCTCGTCAGCACTCACCTCAACTGTCATTATGCCCTCAGTAGCTGTCAGCCTGGCGTTCAAAATGTTTATCGGGACTCCTGATTCAAGTATTGCTTTAGAGAGTATGGGCTTATTTACATGTGTTGGAGAATACCTTAGTTCAAGCCGGGCCTTCAACCACAACACCTCCCCCCTGGGTTTTCAAAAGCCTTGACAAGTCTGCGCTCGTTATGAGTCCTAGAACACGGTTCTCTTCATCTACTACTGGTAGGCCTGTAATATCATACTGCTCCATTCTTTTAGCAACAATGTCAACGGTTTCCTGGGGTTTCGCAACTATGACTTTCCTAGTCATTATTTCCTCCAAGGTTCTCGCGTTAATCGCTACTGCCTTAGCTATGTCCCATGTCGTCACTATCCCTACAAGCCTATTCTGCTCGTCGACCACGGGCACATGGTCAACGTTTCCCCTCACCATTCTTTCAGAAACGTCCTTAATGGAATCCTTAGGGTTGGCGGTCAAAGGGTTCTTCCTCATCAGCTCTGCCACCTTTGGCTCTGGTCTTCTAAGCGGCATAGTCTTCTGCACAACATCCTTGTTCAAGGGTGCAACGGGTCTACTCAGCTTGAAAACACCTTCCAAAATCCATTTCTTAAGCGTCTCCGCCACCTCCACAGCCATCCTTAGGCTGGACATGCTTGCAGCCTTAACCGTCCTATCGCCCAACCCTACTTTTCCAGACTTAAGCTCCTCATAGCTAACCCTTCTTAAAACCGGCCTGTTGACAGAGGGAACACTGTAGTCAATGACCTCTGTATATATTTCTCTGTCAGGCGTTGCAGCATTCCGCGCCACATTCATGTTCACTATGGGTATTGGTATACCAACCCCAACGTAGAGAGTTGAGCCGTATTTATAAAAGGTTGCACCCCTTAGAAATCGAGGATTCATCTTCTTCAAATCCCCGGAAACCATTATTGTGGAAAGATATTTAGCAGGATAGTGCTGAGTACCCTCTCCCATGATGTAGCCAACTCCCCCTCCCAGAAATATTCTGGACCCTATGCCTAATGTTTCTAAATCCCGGTCCTTGTATAAAGGGCTTAGTTCTCCCGATCCGGAATATCCGATATTCCCGTAATTAGGCAAAAGTGTTCCAAGATAAGTGTAGAGTGTCCTGTCGCTTGAGTTAGTGGCTGCGAAATACCTCTGATAGGCATTCCTTGGGTTAACTAGAACAGCCTGGTTTAAATCGTGAATCGTTATGACTGTTTCAACATGTTTCCTCGGGTAACAATCTGTACCGTAACTCTCACCCCTGAGTATAAGCTCCCTACAACTCACCAGGTCTTCTATGACGTGTCCACCGCCATAATCAATACCCTTTGTTTCGCTAAAAGCTGTTGCACCGATATACCCGTCAACTGCAGCCAAACCCTTATACACTGGGACATCGTTCAACCATGCTTTTGTCATCTTTATAGGTGGGTCAGCATGCCCAAAGTTCAGAAACGCGCCAGAGCTGCACATGGCTCCGAAGGTCCCGGTGGTGACTACGTCAACTTCTCTCGAAGCTCTTTCAAGACCGGAGCTCTCCGCCAGTTTCACGAATTCTTCAGCCGTCAGGACCACAACGTCTCCCTTAGCTATCTTGTTGTTTATCTGCTCTATTGTTCTCAGAGACTCGTCCATCCTTTTAAACCACCTTAAAAAGGGCCGGAAAATAACAGTGTTATAAGCTTTTCTACAGTTATGGATGATTTATGTTATTTCGATTACCCATAGTAATAATCTATTAGTCGCCTTTTATGTTATTACCAAGACTTTTCAGAAGAACAACTCCTTACAAGCACCTATATGTTTTTAAAAGCATGGCGCCATGTCTAAACGGCTGTATGAAAACACTCATATATATTTTGAACTTAATTCCTCTGCCATCTCATGATATTTTTCATGAACTCCGTGACCCATCCTTTCTTCTTCAATCTTCTCAAAGCTTTCTAACAATTTCTCAAAATCTTCTTCATTAAGCCAGAGGAGGTTTTCGATATTGCAGTCGCAGTTGTTGAGATTCATAGGGATTACGGAAATAGGGAGAGCAAAGCGAAAGCTAGGTTTAAATGGCTTATTGAAACATGGGGCGTAGAAAGATTCATCTCAGTCCTAGAGAATAAGATCGGTAGAAAGTTTCCAAGATACATTGGGCCAGTATTTACAAGGAGAACAGAGCACGAGGGCTTGCGACCGCAGAAGGTTGAAGGATACTGGTATGTTAATATCCCGCTTTTAGGAGGGCGGTTGGCGAGTTCCATCATGAATCAGATAGCTGACTTGGCCGAGAAGTTTGGAAACGGGGAACTTAGGCTTACGCCAACTCAAAACATAATAATTCCCAATGTTAAAGAGGATAGTAAGAAAATTGTTTTAGAGACTTTAGCGAAAATAGGCTTCTCTATGAATCTTTCCAAGACCAGGTGGCTCAGTGTAGGTTGCTCATCAGATTTTTGCGGAAAAGCAACAGGCATGCATGCAAAGGAAACGCTTAGGGACATAGTGGGATATTTGGAAGGATACTTCGGCGTCGAAACTTTGAACGATATTGGTTTGCGTATAAATGTTAGCGGATGTCCTAATGATTGCGGTGCAAGCGTAGTATCAGACATAGGGCTGATCGGCAAACAAATAAAAGTGAATGGTTGTTTAATGCAGGTTTACGACATATTTATCGGTGGAAGCATAGGTGAAAAACCGTCGCTAGGGACACGTGTTGGAGAAAATGTTCCGGCAGAAGAATTAAAGTTTAGGGTAGCATCACTCATAACTAGCTATATTCGAAATAGAAAAACTGGTGAAGATATAAGCAGCTTCTATAAAAGATATTCAAATGAGAAATTGAAGAATTCTCTCAGAATCAGGAGGTAGAATTGTAATGATTAAGGATAAACTACGGGTGGAGAAAGTGGGTGAGGGATTATACAGGCTGGATACGCGTGGGTTAGTTTGTCCCTATCCGCAGCTGTTAGTGGTAAGAGCACTAAACAGTTTATCCTCTAACGACGTATTGGAAGTATTGATCGATAATCCTCCGTCAGTCAAGGATATTCCGCCAATATTGGAGGAAAGGGGCTATAAGGTTGATGTAATACAATTAGATAACATAACATGGAAGATGCTGGTTCGAGTATCTAAATAGCTGCCGATGGTAGAAACTAAATACGCGTGCTGGAAAGACGATGCGGCAATTTTCAAAAAGCCAGAGATGCCTGCTTTCTCGGTTTACCGTAGACATGTGCTGAATGAAATTATCTGCTGCCAATAATACCCATGTGCTCGACTTCGTCTCCATCTTTCTTTTCCCTTCACAATTCTCAATATTCCTTATAAAAGAGCCATTGTAGCGCGCGCTAGAGTAATGAGGGATGAGAGAGGAAATACTGTATCTTTATTCGAGTAGCGCGATAAAAAGGTATGTTGGGAGCTTGGAAGTACTTTCACCAGAAATCTATGTTTAAGGCGAGCGCTTAAAGATTGCTTTCAGTAGCTGAAACATCAGTAGGGTCTTGATAAGGCTAAGATGCAAAACAGGCTGGACTGGGAGAAGCTGCCAGCATTTAGGCGTTAAGACTGGGATACAACTTATTAACCAGCTGATGTTTTTTTAATTATGCTTCGCGAACTGTCTGAAGAGGAGATAGACACCTACTCTAGGCAGATTGCCCTTAGAGACATAGGTTATGAGGGGCAGGTAAGGATTAGAAGAGCAAGAGTCTGCGTAGTGGGTGTTGGGGGGCTCGGCTCAACAATAGTCATGCAGCTTGCAGGCATGGGTGTTGGCCTGCTTAGAATAGTTGACCGCGACGTTGTTGAGAGGGCTAACCTCCACAGACAGAGCGTTTTCAGCGTTGACCAGTTGGGGATGCCCAAGGTGGAGGCTGCTGAGGAGAGGATTAAGGAATTGAATCCCGATGTTGAGGTTGAGGCGCTCCCGCTCTCCGTCAACAAGTCTAATTCTGAAAGCATAGTTGAAGGTATGGATGTGGTCCTAGATGGTTTAGATACTTTAGCTACTAGAAGAATTGTGAACAGGGCCTGCGTCAGACTTAGCGTACCCTATGTTTTCGGGGCTGCTATAGAGATGTTCGGAAATGCTTCAACGATAATTCCTGGGGAAACAGCGTGTTTAGACTGTTTCCTACCGGGCCAGGAGCCTTCGGCCACGTGCGCAACGGTTGGGGTGCATCCCTCGCTAGTTTCAATAATAGCCAGCGTAGAGGTCTCAGAGGCTGTAAAGCTGATCACCGGAGCCAAACCATCCCTGGCTAATAAGCTGCTCTTCGTCGACCTTAGAAAAATGCTTTTTGAAGCAATCGATATAGGCCGTTCAGACTCCTGCAAGACCTGTGGTGGAGCACGGTTTCCGCAGGAAGAAGTATCGATCGAAAGGTTTAACGTGGAGGAAATTTGTCCTACGAGAGGGCTGTCTTACTATGTGGTTTCTCCAAACGTCGCTTTTGAGCTGGATTTCCACCGGGGCCTGCCGTCTGAATCGGAAGGCCAAGTAAAGTCAGTATACAGGCTGGGAATAGTGCTGCTCTTCCCCAAGGGTGTTGAAATATGCCTGTTAAAATCCGGTGTCGGAATAGTCCGTGGGGCGAGGGATGGGTTCGACGCCCTGCAAAGCTACATGCGTGCCCTAAGCCTATTCAACCATAAGTAACTCTTGAACCAACGCCTTCTCAATAATGAGGCTGGCAGCTCCATAATGCTTCCGCCTCAACAGCGAGCGACAACAATCCTTGACGCGTACTCCTGTCCAGCCTCGTTAAATCAGCAACGTAGATCCCGCTGAAGGTTAAGATGGACAGCCTGCTCCCCTGGACGACAATAGTGCTCGGCAGAACAGCCTCCCTCCTAATGTTCCCGTTCTCATCCTCGAAAACAATAATGACGTTAGCACTCCTCCTTCCCCTGCCTACGGGCAGGATTTCAACAATCCTTTTTATCCGCGCCACGTTATACTTCCTAGTTAAGTAGCCGGCTACCGTGCTCCTGCTCTCCGCGTCAAGCCTCCTATAATCCTCTACGACGCCGAGCTCATCCCCCTTCTCGTCGTAAAGTATAATCATGTTCGGGTAGGAAACCGGGAAGGGTAGTCTCGCGCTAACGTTGCGCAAAGCATAGCCCTCCCGGGTTGAAACCCTCAGAGAATTGTTTTCACAGCTAATCTTCACGCCAGCCGGGTCTATTGAAGCCACGCGGCCAGCGTCAACAGGCGTAGGCCTCTCCCCGAGGAGACCGTTAAACTCGTTCACAACATTCCCGTCGTAAACCTCCACCACTCTGTTCACATACTTCGAAAGAGTCGGGCGGTGGGAAACCAGGATTATCGTTGAATCAGGCAGATGGCTTAAAACACCCTTCACAATATCCTCCTCAAGGTCTACAGCGATGTTTGAAGTAGACTCGTCTAGGAAAAGCACGCGCGGCCTCCTTACGAGCGCTCTAGCTATGCACACCATCTGCTTCTGCCCCCCGGAGAGCCTCCTCCCCGCTTCACCAATATCCGTGTCGTAGGCTAGTGGAAGCGTCATGACGAACCCGTGGGCACGGCTTATTTTCGAGGCTGTCAGCACATCTATCGGGGAAGCCTCGTTAAACCCGTGGACAATGTTTAGAGCGATTGAACCTGGGAGGAGAAGAGGCTCCTGCGAAACCATTGCAACCTGGCTTCTGAAAGTGCTCAGCTTAAGCTTCCTCAGGTCAACCCCGTCGTAAAGAATCCTGCCCTCGCCGGGGTCGTAGAGCCTGGTGAGAAGCCTCACGAGCGTCGTCTTGCCTGAGCCGTTCGGCCCCACTATGCCGACCACCTCACCCCTGTCAACGCTTAGGGAAACACCCTTAAGCACAGGTTTCTCAGAGTAGGCGAAATACACGTTTTCAACCCTTATGTTCCCCTCTATGCTCTTGTCAACAGGGTTCTCATCCTCCTTCACGGAGGGCTCCATGTTTAAAACCTCAAGAATCTTCTCGTAAGCGGTTTCAGCCTGCACGTACATGGTTGTCATCTGGCTTAGGCTCCGGATCGGAGTGTAGACCTGCGCCACGTAGCCTAGGAAGGCAACTATCGTCCCAACCGTCGCCTCACCGTTTAAAACCATGAAGCCGCCGAACAGCATGATCAGGGTTGAAGCAAGGGTTAGCGAGAAATTCATAATCGGGAAATACTGCACGTTAACCTTAGCCAGGTTTATCTGCGCGTCGTAAATGTCCCCCGCGTACTTTTGAAACCTGTTGTTCTCAATGTTCTCAATCCCAAGAATCTTTACGAGAACTATTGAGGAGAGCACTGAAGTAACGTATGACATGAAGTTTGAAGTAACCTTCCAAACCCTGAGGAACGCGAAGCGAACCCTCTTCTCATAGGCCCATGTTCCGAGGATTATTATCGGAACCGGGGTGAGCGCGGCTAGGGCGAGCCTAGGGTTCATCGTGAAAACTATTATCAGGGTGCCCACCAGCATCAGAACGTTAACCATTACGGATTGGAGGCCGTCTATGAGGAACGACTGGATCTGCCTCGTGTAGGCGAAGATTTTCGCCACGAGATCCCCGGTTTGACTCTGGTCGAAGAAGTCTAGGCTCAGGGTCACCATGTGGGAGTAAAGGCGTTTCTGAAGGCTTAGGACAACCCTGTTGTGAAGAACCTCAGCCAAGTAGCCGGCTGCGGCGGAGACAGCGATGTTTAAAACGTAAAGCCCGATCAGCAGGCCAGCCAGCTGCACCAGCAGCTCAGGATTCTGCATCGGAATCAAAACCTGATCCGTTATCATCTTGCTGACGTAAGGCGGAACCAGGCCTATTGCTGCGGAGACGATTGAAAGAACAATGTACAGGGTGAGCAGCTTAACGTGCGGCCTAAGCAGCCCGACGAGCCTAAGCAGGTTCCCCCCTCTCCCGGCTGGAAACACCGGGGCCCGCTTCTCAACCTCCATCTTGAGGAAGCGAGCACCACGGAAGATTTAAGCGTTAAAACCAGTTATACTCTTATTAGGCGGCGAAGCGTTTCCCAAGCATGCTTCGCGAACTGTCCCGGGAGGAGCTGGAGACATACTCGAGGCAGATTGCTCTGAGAGACATAGGCGTAAGCGGGCAGGAGAAGATAAGGAGGGCGAGGGTCTGCGTCATCGGCGTCGGTGGACTCGGGTCCGCGATAGTGGCGCAGCTCGCAGGAATGGGTGTTGGACTGCTTAGAATAGTTGACCGAGACCTGGTTGAAAGAGTCAACCTCCACAGGCAGAGCCTCTACGATGTTGACTCTCTCGGCATGCCTAAGGTTGAGGCTGCTGAAAACAGGGTTAGGAGGATAAACCCTGACGTAAGGGTTGAGGCGCTCACGCTTTCAGTCGGAGAGCATAATGCTGAGAAAGTTGTTGAAGACATGGATATTGTTCTAGACGGCCTGGATAGTCTAGCAGCCAGGAGAATCGTGAACAGGGCGTGCGTCAAACACGGGAAGCCATACTTGTTCGGAGCAGCCGTAGAAATGTTCGGGAACGCTTCGACAATAATTCCCGGGGAGACCCCGTGTCTAGACTGCTTTCTGCCTCGGCGCGCGCGCTTCCCTCAGAATCCCCGGGGTTCAGGGTGGAGAAAGCGTTCAGGCTGGGGGTCACGCTCACGCTACGCGGCACTGTTGAAGTATGCTTGCTGAAATACGGTTCAAGCATAGTCAGGGGGGCTAGGGATAGGGCTGAAGCCCTGCAAGCCTACTTGGAGGCGTTAAGCCTCTTCAACCGCAGCGCAGCTACGGGCTTCAACCAGGGTTAAGCCTAAGACAGGGCTTCGGGATGATTCCGGCTGAAAAACACCCTTAGATTATGAAATATTCAGAATTAAGACTTATCTAGAGCTTTCTTAAATTATATGCGTTATGGAGGGGAGCCTGGCGCTCTTCACGGATCTCTACGAGGTTTCGATGGCTCAAGCGTATTTTAAAACCGGGAACGTTAAAGCCACTTTCGAGCTTTTCGTAAGGAGGCTTCCCCCGAACCGGGGCTACTTGATAGCGGCGGGGCTGGAAGACGTTTGCAACTATTTGTTAGGCTTCAGGTTTGAGAAGGAGGACCTGGAGTTTCTCGCGGAGAAAGGGTTTGAAAAAGACTTTCTGAAAGCCCTGTCGAGAATAAGGTTCACCGGGGATGTTTGGGCGCTTCCCGAGGGCGAGCTGGTCTTCCAGCACGAGCCGATAATAAGGGTCACCGCGCCCATAATGGAGGCACAGTTCTTCGAAACATTCGTGATAAACACTGTTAATTTTCAAACACTGGTTGCGACGAAGGCCTCGAGAATCGTTAACTCAGCCAGGGGCAGGCAGGTGGTTGACTTCGGCTCCAGGAGGGCCCACGGCGTAGACGCTGGGCTTAAGGCGGCGAGGGCAAGCTACATCGGCGGCTGCGTCGGAACGTCGAACGTTCTAGCCGGAAAGAAGTACGGGATACCCGTCTACGGGACGATGGCGCACTCCTATGTTGAAGCCTTCCCGAGCGAGAAGGAGGCTTTCAAAGCCTGGTTGAAAACATGGGGGACTGATACAGTTCTGCTCGTAGACACGTATGATACTCTCCGCGGCGTCAGGAACGCGATTGAAGCGGTTGAGGAGCAGACTGGGAGGAAGGAGCTTAAGGGCGTTAGAATGGATTCTGGAGACATGCTGAGCCTAAGCAAGGAGGCTAGGAGGATCCTGGATGAAGCAGGGTTCAACGCGACCAAGATATTTGTGAGCAGCGGTCTCGACGAGTACGTTATTGAAGACTACTTGAGCAGGGGCGCGCAGATAGATGTTTTCGGAGTAGGCTCGTCGCTAGTAACGTCTGACGACGCTCCTAAGACAGACATGGTTTACAAGCTTGTTGAAAGCGAGGAGGACGGCAGGCTTGTTCCAAGGATGAAGATCGCCGAGGGTGAGAAGGCAACCCTGCCGGGTGCGAAGCAGGTTTACAGGGTTGAGAAGGAGGGGAAGTATGTTAAAGACACGGTTGGGCTCTGCGACGAGGATCTTGAAGGTGAGAAGAGGCTTATTCAAATCTTCAAGGACGGCAGGCTCGTCTACAGGCTTCCGAGGCTCGACGAGATAAGGGAGAAGGCTAGGATGGAGCTTGAAAAGCTTCCGGAGGAACATAAGAGGATTAGGAACCCGGAGCCCTACCCGGTTGGGGTGAGCGATAAAATAATGGAGCTGGGCAGACAGCTGGTTAGGAAACTCTTGGCCGAGAAGCAGGATTAGGCTCCCCGTAAGGCAGGATGTCGCTCAGCGTAACGCCTATCGCCCCCTTCAAAACCATCTCCCTAACCGCTTTCTCACTGTCACCCGGGTGGGCGTCAACCCCTTTAACAGCGTCTAGCAGCAGAACAGTTTCGAAGCCCAGGTCGACCGAGTCCAGCACAGTAGCCTTGACACAGTAGTCCGTGGCAAGCCCGCCGATGAAGAGCCTCCTGGCGCCGAGCCTGCGAAGCTCAAGGTCTAGAATAGTCTCTTGGAAGCCGGAGTAAGAGTCCCTATCCGGTGAGAAAGCCTTGTCTATAATCCTAGCGCTCGAAGGAAGGCTGAGCATGCTCGATATCTCAGCTCCCCAAGTGTTCTGCACGCAGTGAGGCGGCCAGGGCCCGCCCCTAGTGTTGAAGCTCACGTGCTCCCTGGGATGCCAGTCCCTTGTGGCGAAAACCGGTAGGCCGCTGCCCGTGAAGAGACTGATATACTTGTTCAACGGCCCTATTACTGAATCCCCGTCTGGAACAGCTAGGGCTCCACCCGGCAGGAAGTCGTTCTGAACATCCACAATGACGAGGACGCTTCTCCCGGTTAGCGAGATCCTCACGGAGCCGGGTGGGCAGGGCGTGGAGTTAAGTCTTTCCCTAACTGCAGAAGGTATTGGGCCCAGGTTGGAAACGGCTCAACCCCCACCACCGTAATGCTTAAGATTTCTCGTGGAAAACGGGTTCACCGGGTTGGAGTACCGCGAGTTCGGGAAAACCGGTTTCAAGGCTTCAGTAATAGGAATGGGAACCTACTATGATCCCGCGTACATTGTTCTAGCGAGGCTTCTACGCCTACACAGGGGCAGGGGCTTGAAGATAGCCGCGTTGAGGAAGGGTGTTGAGCTCGGAATAAACCTTATCGACACCGCTGAAATCTACGAGACTGAGAGGCTGGTCGCTGAGGCTTTGAAAGGCTTTAAAAGAGACGGGCTGTTCATAGCTTCAAAAGTCTGGCTCACGCACCTCCGCTACGAGAAGGTTTTGAAGGCTGCTGAAAACAGTCTAAGGAGGCTGGAGTGCTCCTACATCGACCTATACCAGGTTCACTGGCCAAACCCCTCTGTGCCGGTTGAGGAAACCATGCGGGCGATGAGCAGGCTGGTTGACGAGGGGAAGATTAGGCACATAGGCGTTAGCAACTTTCCACTCGGGCTTTTGAAAAGGGCGCAGGAAGCGCTTCCAAGGCATGAGATTGCCTCCAACCAGGTTGAATACAGCCTTGCGGTCAGGAGGATTGAGAAGGACCTGCTGCCATACTGCGAGCAGAACAGTATAGCGGTGCTCGCGTACCGTCCCCTGGCTCACGGCGCGCTCGCCAAGCCTGGCGGCGGGCTGCAAAAGGTCCTCAGGGAGATTGGCGAGAAACACGGGGGTAAGACGCCCGCCCAGATTGCTCTCAACTGGCTCTTCAACAGGAGCAGGATGGTCTTCCCAATACCGAGGGCTTCAAAGCCGGAGAGGATTGTTGAGAACGCTGGCGCAGCAGGCTGGAGGCTCGACGAAAACGATGCTAACACGCTTCTGAAGACTTTCCGGGAAACCGGCGGCTGAAGAGCCTAGTCAAACAGTACTCCGCAGGGCTCAAGCATACCACGCTCGCCCCGCGTAAGCTCGAAAACGCTCCTGAGCAGTTGCTCGTCAGCCGGCGTGAACTCCGCCTCGCGCAGGGAAGCCGCTCTCCTCGCTGATTTCAAAGCCTCTTCAACACTAATCTCGCAAACAGGCTGCCCGCTGGTTTTAGCGTAGAAAACGAAGGAGGGCACGTTCTCCCAGACATGCCCGTCCACCCGGGACGCGACGCCGATGCTTCCCCCATGGTGGATGATTGTTCCAGCCGAGGCCTTAACATGGTCGGAGATGATTCCGCCGAATCCCGGGGCCCCTGTTCCAATCCTGCTTCCAGAGTTCGCGAACAAGGGTCCGAGCTCAACCCATTCGCCTACGTAAGCATGCCCCAGGAAGCCTGCGTGCTGCTTGTCAACATACCCGTGTATCACCGTGGCCTCAACCTCCCCGCCTATTCTGCAGGCTGGCCCAATGTTCGAGCCGCCCCTGATTACTGAAGAAGGATGTATAACTGTCCCCGGCCCAATGTACGCGGGGCCCTCTATGAAGCTGCCGGCACGTATCTCACAGCCCTCGCCGACGTATATCGGGCCGTTCACCGTGTCCAGGGTCACGTACGGGTCTATCTCAGTATCCCTGCCGACGTAAACGTTCCTCCTCCTGCCTATCAGGGTCGCCTCAGGCGGTATCCTGAGCCTGAGCCTAGGCATGGTCTCATAGTCTTCGATAATCTGCAGAGCATTCCTCTCAACAATCTCCCAGGGGCTGGCTAGGAGAGCGTCACCCCCGTACTCAGTCTTCTCAAACGCTTTCTCCAAGACTCTTCTCGAGGCTTCGACGCCGGGAGCATCCGTCAGCAGCGCCGCCACCTCCCTAGCCCTCGCCTCGCTGAACCTTGCTAGAACAATCCTGCCCTCTCTCGCCACAACCGTTTCAGGCCTGATTTTCTGAGCGATGCTGCGCAGCTCGCTGTTGAAAACCAGGAGCCCGTTTACGAAAACAGTCTCGTCGTCAATAGCCTCAGGCTCGTTAGCCCTAGCCCTCTTACTCAGCCTAATGTGTTCAGCAATATGGCTCCTAGCCAGGAAATCAACCTGCTCAACCTGCATGAAGTGTTTAACGCGCTCAGCCAGGGTGAAAAGACCCAGCCTGAGGTCGAAGACCCCGCGGGTCAGGGCCAGCGGCTCGAAGCCGCGGGCCGCATAGTCTTCAAACACTATTATCCTCATCCAGACCCGACCGGTGGAAAGTTAACTTTAAACCTTTCCCCAACGGGTTTAAGCAAGTGTTCTCAACAATGCTTGGAGAATCATTCTGGATCGGGAGGGAGGAGAGGCTGAGCATTGTTTCAAGAATGCTCGCCGACTACCCTTATTCGCAGAGCCCTGTTCAAGTAGTCGACGCCGCGCTGCAGCTGGCTGAACCATGCTGGAGGGATGTTCTGGTCGACCTGGGCTGCGGAGACGGCGCCGTGCTCGTCAGGGCTGCTGAAAAATACGGGGTTTTCAGCGTAGGCCTAGAGATTGATCCTCGTCTTATTGAAGCAGCCAGGAGGAGGGTGAGAAACGCTGGCTTAAGCCACATGGTGGACCTCGTCTACGCAGACCTTTTCCAGGTGGATTTATCCAGGTTCAGCCTGGTTTACGCATACCCTTTCCCGCCGATTGTTAAAAGACTATCCTTGAAAATACTCGACGAGTGTAGGAAGGGGGCTAGGATAATTATCCACGACCATCCTCTTGAGAAACTCGAGCCGTTGAAAACAGTGGCGCTGCCTTCAGGCGGGGAGCATGTTCACAAAGTATTCCTCTACAGGCTTTAGACGCGGCTGCCTGGCTTCGAGGACGCTAAGCAGCCAAGGGTTAAGACAAAAATACCGGGGGCAGGCTTGAAAATACGGATGAGGATAACGGTAGTAGGCGGCTGCGGCTCAATGGGGAAGTGGATAGTCAGCCAGCTTCAGCAGGCGGGGGGCGTGCAGGTCACTGTCGCCGACCCTGACGAGATCGAGGCCTCCAGAATGGTTGAGACGATGAGGATCGAGTATGAGAAGGACAATAGGAAGGCTGCTTCAGAATCAGACATCGTCATAGTCTCCGTGCCGGTTGAAGCGACTCCGAGCGTTATTGCTGAAGTAGCCCCGTGCATGAAGCAGGGCACGCTCCTGATCGACGTCGCCTCAGTTAAGACGGAGGCTGTTTCAGCAATGCTGAAGCACGCTCCCCCGGGTGTTGAGCTGGTGAGCATACACCCGATGTTCGGACCCAGGGTTAGGAGCGTCAAGGGCCAGGTTGTTATACTAATACCCGTTAGGACCGGGAGATGGTTCAGCCTGGTTAAGCGTTTCCTCGAGGAGAAGGGGGCTGAGGTTGTTGAAACAACTGTTCAGAACCATGACAGGATGGTCAGCATCGTCCAGGGCCTGACGCATTTCGCAAGCATGGTTTTCGCCGGGGTAATAAGGGATATGAACGTAGACTTGAAGCAGACCAGAAGGTTTTCAAGCCCTGTTTACAACGCTCTCCTCCCGATCGTCTACAGGGTTATCTGCCAGAACCCTGAGCTGTACGCGCAGCTCCAGGTTCACAACCCGCATGTGCTAGACGTCCAGGAAGCGTTCATAACTCAAGCCGTCAACCTTTACGTTGAAACCAAGGCTAAGAATGTTAAGGGTATTGTTGAAAACGTGGCTTCATCCTGCAGGCACTTCGCCTCCACAGAATCCTCCACGACGCTCCTCTCAATATCGGACAGAATGGTTTCAACAATGCTGAGGGAGAAGAATATTCTGGAGAGCCTGGTAGGGAGGAGAGTCTGCCTTGAAAACGTTCAGACGGGGAGGATCCACATCGGGGTTCTCAGAAGCGTCTCAGCCGACAGGATTGAAATAGAGGAGAGCAGGAGGAAGACGGTTAGCCTAAGCCTCTTCAACGCGATGCTTCTGGACGAGAAGGCTACGATGGAGACTAGGAGAAGCGTCTTCGGCGAGACGAGCCTAGACTTCTCCGTAATACTCCCAACGAGTTTTGAACACGAGTTCTGCAGGGAAATACTTGAAAAATTCATGCCTGAAGCCTCCAGGATAGAGGTTCTTGAAACATACGTTGGGGAGCAGATTCCAAGCGGGTTCAAAAGCGTCACCCTCAGGGTCTACTTTCCGAGGGACGAGGACCCGGGGGAGATTCGTGTTAAGACGGAGAGCGTTTTAAGAAGGCTCGGCGGGAGGCTGAGGTGACCGCTTCTTCCCGATTCCTAAAATTTTAAAGCCTTAAAAGCTTCAAAAACGTTTTCAACCCAAATGTCCGTGCAGAAGAGGAACTATTATGTTCCGCCGGACGTTGGCAACAGTGAGATTTACCATGAGGACTGGATAGACTTCAACAAGAACGGTGTTAAAGACCCTTATGAAGACCCTGGCCTGCCTGTTGAGAAGAGGGTTGAAGACCTTCTAAGCAGGATGACGCTTGAGGAGAAGCTTGCCCAGCTGAGGTCCAGCAGGCAGATGCCTGAGGGGGGCGTGGGCAACCTGACGCACGTAACCAGGGGGCTGCCGGCTAAGGAGGGGGCTGAAAAGGCGAACCAATACCAGGTTGAAGCAGTTGAGAAAACCCGTTTAGGAATACCCGTGATTATTCACGACGAGTGTCTACACGGCTGCGTGGCGAAGTTTTCAACAAGCTTCCCCCAGGCGATAGCCCTGGCGGCAACATGGGACAGGGAGCTGGTTTACAGGGTTTCCAAGGCGATTGCGAGGGAAACCAGGACCAGGGGTATCCACCAGTGTCTCTCCCCAGTCGTCAACATAGCGAGGGATGTTAGGGCTGGGAGGACTGAGGAGAGCTACGGTGAAGACCCGTACCTGACCTCGGAAATGGGCTCATTATTCTGCAAGGCTATGTTTGAAGAAGGGGTTGTAGCGACTCCGAAGCATTTCGCCGCCAACTTCATGGGGGATGGTGGGAGAGACAGCAACGAGATCCATTTCTCAGAGAGGATTCTCAGGGAGGTCTACTTCCCAGGCTTCAAGGCGTGCGTGAAGGCTGGCGCGCTCTCCATCATGGCTGCGTACAATTCTCTAGACGGAGTCCCGTGTTCAAGCAACAAGTGGCTCCTCACCGATGTTCTCAGGCATGAATGGGGCTTCAGGGGCTTCGCCGTCTCAGACTACGGCTCAGTCGCAGGAATATTCTTCAACCACCATGTTGCCGCGACGCTGGAGGAAGCCGCGAAGCAGGCGCTTGAAGCCGGGCTGGAGGTAGAGCTTCCGGAGACGCATGTCTACGGGGAGCCGCTTGCGAAAGCGGCTGGGGGAAACATGATACCCGTGGAGGTTTTAGACGAGGCTGTTAGAAGAGTATTGAGGGCGAAGTTCCTAATAGGGCTTTTCGACAAGCCTTTCACAGACCCTGAGGAGGCTGAGAAACTCTGCAACTGCGAGCAGCATGTTCAGCTGGCTCTTCAAGCAGCAAGAGAATCCATAGTTCTTCTTAAAAACGAGAATAACACGCTGCCTTTAAACAGGGAGAAGACACGGTCAATAACGGTCCTCGGGCCTGCAGACAGTGTTAAGCTAGGCGGATACAGCACTATTCCAAGATACGTGGTCCCTCCTCTTGAAGGAATAAAGAGGAAAGCGAAGCCCGGTACAAAAATACACCATGCTAAATGCCCACCCGGCATAGGAAAGTATGTTCCAATACCGTCGAGGTTCCTGGCTCCTGGGCCAAGGGAGAAAAGGCGAGGGTTAAGGGGAGAGTATTTCAACAACCCTGGCTTAAACGGGAAACCTGTTTTCAAAAGGATTGACAAGCAGGTTAGTTTCAACTGGGGAGCAGGCTCTCCCGACCCGAGGCTGCCGACGGATGATTTTTCAGTCCGCTGGACAGGAGTTTTAACAGCGCCTAAGACCGGGGTTTTTGAAATCTGTCTGGCTACTGACGACGGGGTGAGGTTCTGGCTGGACGGCAGGCTTCTCGTCGACTCGTGGCGCGACAGGAGTATTACCATGGACACTGTTACAGTCAGGCTTGAAAAAGGAAGGAAGTATGATGTTAAGATAGAGTATTACGAGCATTTGGGCGACGCGGCTGCGTTCCTCCTCTGGGACCATGTGGACGAGTCCACCCCGGAGGTGGCGGAGGCTGTAAGGCTCGCGGGGAAATCAGACGCCGCGGTTTTCTTCGCCGAGGTCGTGGAGGGAGAGGGGAGGGACAGGGCTGTCCTCAACCTGCCGAGGCTCCAGGAAGTAATGATTGAGAAGATTGTTGAAACAGGGACTCCGACGATAGTTGTCCTCATGACTGGTAGCGCAGTCACCGGGGAGTGGATTAAAAAGGTGGATGCGCTGGTTCAAGCATGGTACCCGGGCCAGGAGGGTGGGAACGCTATCGCTGAGGTTCTCTTCGGAGACTATAGTCCCGCGGGCAGGCTCCCGTTCACCTGGCCGGTTTACGTGGGGCAGCTTCCACTCTACTACAACTATAAGCCGACTGGCCGGGGGTACGACTATGTAGACATGCCTGGGAAACCCTTGTTCCCGTTTGGACACGGCTTAAGCTACACGAGGTTCGAATACAGCAACATTAGGGTTGACGCGCTCGGCGGGGAAGGGCCTTTCGAAATAAGCCTCGACGTTTCGAACGTCGGCGACAGGGAGGGGGATGAGGTTGTCCAGCTTTACGTTCAGGATCCTGTGGCAAGCGTCGCCAGACCGGTTAAGGAGCTTAAAGGATTCCAGAGGGTGAGGCTGAAACCCGGGGAAACCAGGAGAATAGTCTTCAACCTGACTGCCGACGACCTCGCCCTCCTGGGTGAGAACATGAGGAGGATTGTTGAACCCGGGGAGTTTAGAATAATGGTTGGAGCCTCCTCCGAGGACATTAGGCTTCAAACATCCTTAAACGTTGAGAGGAAGATTACGGCGAGGATTGAACACGAGTTTAAAACAGACAGGGGGAGCGTTGCGCCAGGCGAGCCCTACACGCTGAAGATTAGGATCAGGAACAACGGGCCTATTTCAGACCTCGTCCCGCTCGGAACAGTGTTTGACGAAACTGGTCTACGCGGGATACGCGTCGACCTCTCCCCGGGTGAGACGCGCGAAGCATGCTTCAGAATCCATCCGGGCGGCTCAGCACCAGCAAGGGTTCTGCCCGAGTGCTTCTAGCTGCTTAAAGCAGTCAGCGTTTAACCCTGCTGCAGGATTAGAGAGTTGAAGAAACCAGCTGCCTCCCTGAATAGAACATGCTTGTCGAAATCCATCGTCGCCACGTGGCCCGAGTTCTCAAGCCACAGGACCCGTTTAACGCTTGACGAGACTCTTCTATAAATATAGTCAGCATTACCAGGGGGAACAACCCTGTCCCTCCTAGCCTGAGCTATTAGAATAGGCTGGTTAACCATGCTCAGCGCCTCACGGGTCTCCCTCACCAGCTGAAGCAGCTCAGCCACGCATGGAAGCGGAATCCTGTCGTAACGCCTCCTGTGCTCCCTCGCCACAGGATTGTCGAGAACACTCTTGTCAAGAATATCGCTCAGGTTCTCCGAGTAGTAGCTCGTAAACCTTCTAACAACCGGCAGCAGGAAGCGAAGCCTCCAGTCAGACAAGTATGCTGGCGCGCAAACCGGCAGGAGGCCCCTGACCTCAGGATGCTTCTCTCCGAGGAAGAGCGTTAAAGTGCCGCCCATTGAGAGGCCTGAGACGAAAACGTTCTCAGCCCCCTCGTCCTGGAGAAGCCTCAAACCCTCCTCCACGCCCCTCACCCAGTCAGCCCGCCCAGTCTTAATCATCTCCTCCTTGCACGAGCCGTGTCCGGGGAGAAGCGGAGCGTAAACCCTGAAGCCCCTGCTCGCAAGATATTCCCCGTACTCCCTCATCTCGTAAGGCAGCCCTGTGAAGCCGTGTATCAGGAGGACAGCGTTCCCGCCGCGGCCCAGGAGGAAAGGCTTAGCAGCCTCCGAGTACACGCTCAACCCTCCCACCGTGTTAAGCCCTTAACAGAGGGATTTAAGCGCTTTCCAAGGCGCCCCGGGCCAACCGGCTTGACGAAGCGGGGCAAGCATTCTAGACGCTTCCCGCCGCGAGGGTAAGAAATATATTGGCTGGAAACAGCTCATACTCATGGCTCCTAAGAGGATGCAGGCGGTTGTGTGCCACGGCCCCGGGGACTATAGGCTTCAATACGTGGACACTCCCCAGGCTGGGCCGGGTGATGTTCTCGTTGAAGTAGGCGCGTGCGGTGTTTGCGCGAGCGACGTGAAGTGTTACCACGGCGCCCCCTCGCTCTGGGGGGGAGAGAAGCCGTATGTTAAGGCCCCGGTTATCCCTGGGCACGAGTTCATAGGCACCGTCGTCGAGCTCGGCGTCGGCGCTGAGGATCTTGGCGTCAGAGTCGGGGACAAGGCTGTCGCTGAGCAAATATTCCCGTGCAGAACCTGCCGGTTCTGCCGGAGCGGGCAGTACTGGATGTGCGAGAGAAACTATGTTTTCGGCTTCCAGGGGGGTGTTGACGACGGGGGCTTCGCCGAGTACATGAGGTACCCGTACGGGTCTATAGTGCACAGGGTTCCAAGGGAGATTCCGGATGAGCACGCGGTCATGATAGAGCCGTTGAGCTGCGCCATCCACGCTGTCCAGAGGGCGAGGATAGAGCTTGGAGACTTCGTCGTCATAGCTGGAATGGGCCCGCTGGGACTATGCATGCTTCAAGTAGCCAGGATGAAGAACCCTGGGAGACTAGTTGCGCTCGACACGAGGGACAGGAGGCTTGAGCTCGCTGAAAGACTCGGCGCAGACACGGTTATCAACGTCGCGAAGGAGGATGCTGTTAAAACGGTTAAAGGGTTAACCGGGGGATACGGGTGCGACGTCTACATTGAGGCCACAGGATACCCGGAGGCGGTTCCACAGGGGCTTGAAATGCTGAGGAAGCTGGGTAGGATGGTTGTGTTCGGAGTCTTCAGGGAGCCCGCCACCGTAGACTGGTCTATAATAGGGGACAGGAAGGAGCTCGACATATACGGGTCGCACCTCGGGCCATACTGCTACCCTCTCGCGATAGAGTACATCAGGACGGGGAAGGTTAGGGTCGACAGGATTGTGACGCACGTTTTCCCGCTTTCAGACTACAGGAAAGCGTTTGAATACAGTGAGAAGGGACTGGAGGGGGCGATAAAGGTTGTCCTGGTGCCTCCTTAGAGGACTGTCGGGAACGTTTAAACCGGGGGAAGCTTAATGAGCATTGTGGACTACGATGAGAAGTCGCTCAAGATCAACGGTAAACCGGTTTTCATCTACAGCGGCGAGATCCACTACTTCAGGGTTCCGAGAGGACTGTGGGAAGACAGGCTTTTAAAGATGAAGAGGGCCTTCCTAAACTCTGCGACAATATACTTCGCCTGGAACTGGCATGAGAATACGGAGGGCTGCTTCGACTTCTCAGGCTGGCGGGACATAGACGAGTTCCTGAGGCTCTGCGAGAAGCATGGGCTCTACGTCATAGCTAGGCCTGGGCCCTATATTTGCTCAGAATGGGACTTCGGAGGCCTCCCGGCGTGGCTGATAGGGAGGAGCATTGTTCCGAGAAGCCTGGACGAGGGCTTCATGAGGCACGCGTTAAGATACTATGACCACGTTATTCCGGAGATAAGGAGGCACCTGGCCACCAGGGGAGGGAGCGTAATCCTGTTCCAGATTGAGAACGAGTATTTCTGGGGGAACGTGCCTTACCTTCTGAGGCTCTACGAGGCTGCTAGGGAGAGGGGTGTAGACGTGCCGATCGTGCACAACGTTGACAGGTTCCTCAGGGGTACTCAAGTCATAGACTCGATAGACATCTATCCGGACCCGTGGGTTCTCGAATGGCCTTTAAACGAGGCTGCGAGCATCGCTGCAGAGCAGCCGGGTAAGCCGAGGATGATTATGGAGTTCGAGGGAGGATGGTTCACATCCTTCGGCGGAAGGCTGCCGACTGACAGGGGAAGCATTCCAGCCGAGTGGACCGACATGCTTCTTAAAACAATGGTTTTCGAAGGCTTCAGCCTCGTAAGCCTCTACATGTTTCACGGCGGCACGAACTTCGGATACTGGACTGGGAAGAACATTGCTTCAACATACGACTACCAGGCTGCTGTGAGAGAATGGGGCGAGCCTGGTGAAAGATACTGGGTGGTGAGGCTCATGGGAGGACTGCTCGACTGCTTCAACGAGTTCTTCGCAGAATCCGTCGTGGACGAGACGGTTGCCGAGTGCAGAACCCCGGGTGTAAGAGTCTCATCGAGAACCCGGAACGGTGAGAGCTTCATACTCGTCTCCAACCTGAACGCTGAGGAGGCTGAGCCGGAAATACTCTTGAAGAAGCTTGGAGCCATGAGGGTCAAGGTAGGCGGGAGGAGGGCGCTGGTCCTTCCCCTTAACGTTAAGCTGGCTAACGGCTGGACACTGGAGTTCTCAACATGCCAAGTGTTCTACTCGTACGACCTCAACGGGAGGACGGTGCTCATCCTGTACGGGGAGCCGGGTGAGCAGCATGAGGCGACGCTGGTCCACCCGGGCGGAGCGAGGGAGACGGTTAGCTTCAAAACCTCTGAGGAGGATTACGTGAGGATCGTCGGGGCTGCGCCGCCTAGGCTCCTCCTAGTCGCGTTAAGCAGGGATCGGGCTGCGAGAACATGGTTCGCGGAACACTTGGGAAAGAGGATCGCGATCATCTCAGGGTTCAGCCTTCTCAGGGAACATGCTTGCGAAGACAATTCCCTAAGGATGAGCATCGAGTTCAAGAAGGGCGACGGCAGGCGGGTTGCGATAATAGTCCCGTGGAGGCCTAGGGAGGTTGAGGTCAACGGGGTTCGCGCAGCAGGCTCGTACGACGGGGAGAAATGGGTCTACTCGTTCACACTGCCGGAGGAAACTTTCAAGGAGGAAGCCGTCAGCCTGAACGAGGACTGGAGAATCATGGTTGAGAACGTTGAAGAGTCTAGACGGTGGAGATGGGTGCACACGGGGAGGCTGACCCCGCCTGAGGCGCTGGGCATGACTGGCAACGGGCACGTGTGGTTTTTCAACAGCTTTACCCTGAAGCCCGGGGAGGACAGGATTGTGCTCTTCATACCTAGGGTTAACGACTATGTTACGGTTTTCCTGAACGGCAGGCTCGTCGGACACGCTAGGAGCACGCTCAGGGTTGAAGTCGACAAGAGTATTCTCAAAACCGGGGTTAACGAGCTCCTTCTGCTCGTAGAGTCAACCGGTCACAGGAACGACGGCCTCATACCGCTTGCCAACGGGCTCAACCAGCCTGTCTACATGGGGAGGGAGGAGGAGGTTACGCTTAGAAACCCGTTTTTCAAGGTTTTAAGCCCAGAAGGCTTGTTGAAGCCAGGCCTACCGGCTGCCGTCGACTACGCTAGGCTGCTGAACAAGCCTCTCGAAGAGATTCCGAAGCAACTGCTGGAGGAAGGGTGGAGCAGGCTTGACAGCGTTGAGAAGCTGGCTGGCCAGAGGGGCCTAATACTTTTAAAGTACGCGGCTGAGCTCCCGGAGAACCCTGGGAAAACCTGCCTGATTGTTCCAAGCGGCCTCCCAGCATGGGGCAGGCTGATCATAATCGTCAACGGCGAGCATGTTGAAACAGTCTACGAGGATGAGGCGGGCGTGGGCGTAGACGTTACGCGTCTAGTGAAGCCTGGCGTCAACGAGGTGATCATTATTCTCGAGAATTCTCCGGACGCTGCGGCGTGGAGAGACCCGTGTCTAAGAACGTATGACGCTGCGCTGGAGGACGGCTGGAGGGTTTGCCAGGGGCTAGCCGGGGAGGGGGAGGGCTGGTTTAAACCGGGTTTCGACGACTCGAAGTGGAGCAGGACCAGCCTCAGGGAAGCTTTGAAAAAGAGGGGCGTAATATGGCTTAGGAGAAGGTTTACTCATAGTGTTGACGGGGAGACTGTTTCACCGCTTATGCTTAGGCTTAACGGCCTCGGGTCCAAGTGTAAAATATTCTTAAACGGTGAGCTGGTGGGCAGGTACATGGATAAGGGGCCGCAGAGAGACTTCTACCTGCCTGAGCCCTTCCTCAAGGGTGAGAACCTGCTTGCACTGGCTGTTGAAAACTACGGGGAGCCTGTTGAAAACCCGAGTATCCAGCTTCTCCCCTACTACGTCGCTAGAAGAATGAGGATTAGCCTAGGCTTCTGAAACCCTGGCGCGCGCGACCCGTTAAACCCTTCCCCCCGGCAGGGCTTTAAAAACGGCTTGAAACATCCGGATGAACTGTCTGAAACTTTTCTGAACAGTTTAGAACGATCTCCGGAAGCCTGTTGAAGCAACGCTTACAAAAAGTTAAATCATTGAAGATATTAAACTTATATCCGGCTTCCCCCGGTGGGGAAACGGGTTGGAGACATGGGCGTTGAAAAGCCGGCGCTAAACCCTTTGAAGGGAGGCTGGGGAATGTGAATAAACGCCAGATGATAGGGGCAGCGGTTTTCGTAATGGCGCTGGAGGGGATAATCGCGTACGGAATAATGGTTTACTACTATCCTATACCGGTTCTCCAGCTATCCGTCTTCATAATGGTTTCAATCATGCTAGGGTTGGCGGCGTGGATAGGATACAGCATGATGACGAGCAAGCCTGAGGAGAAGAAGGAAGGGGAGGAGGGGAGGGGAACAGGGGAGACGGGTGGGAGAGCGGAGAGGAAGCCCCCGGGTAGAGACTAGGGTTTTCAGCATTCTAGCCGGCTTCGAAACCGGTTTCAGCGGAGGCAATGCCGCTGTCAGCATGCACTTTAAAGCTTCCGGAAGCGTTCAGCGTGAAGACGCTTCTGAAAGAACCGTCGGCGAGCGTTCTCACAACCCCCCTCCAGACCGTCACACCGTTCTCGTCTAAAACCTCTATCGCGACAAACTGGTTTGGAACAGGGTCGAAACCATAGGTGAGCCTACCCGTCACCACGACAGTATTGTTCGCAGACAGCTCAGCCCTGACGCTTAGCCTCGGCTTGAAAAACTCGAGTGTGAAGACGGCGAGGAGAAAGAGGAGAGCGATGGAGAGCGAGACGAGGGTGACGTGCTTTAAACTAATCTCTTCAACGGTTTCCCCACTGTTTGAGGCTGCGCGCCTTCCAGGCACTAGTCCCCCACTGTTCCCCGGTTTTTCGCGCGCGCTTTAAGAGGGCGGTGGCGGAGGAGACTCCTCCTTAACCTCCTTAGCCTCTTCCTTCGTCTCCTTCTCTATCTCCTTCTCAATCTCTTCAATAGGCTTAGGCGGCGGAGTGGTTGCTAGAGTATAGCCTATCCAGCCGAGTATGAAGAGCACGAAGCCGACTGCGACGAAGGCGGTTAGCCGGAGAATCAGGAACTGAGTGGCAAAGTCTGCGACGAATACTAGGAATGCATACAGTATTACTCCGACTATTGAAGCCAGCAGTAGCACCGCTCCAATACCCTGATCCTTGTTCATCAGCTAAGGAGAGTATTCTTCAAAAATATAAGTCTTACTATTGTTCAACTAGGCCCCGCCACCGGGGAAACAGTATTACCCAGAGGGCTTCCTGAAGCTGGATGTTGAGACCACGTGGCTCAACTGGAAACGGGGAAAAATGGTTTAACGCTGTCTTAAGGTTACTCTGGAAGCGGGAACCTGCCGGCTCCGGGCCGCCTCCTGAAAGCTAAGTATCCTATTATCAGGCCTATCAGCACTCCTGCAACCAGGCCCAGCATGCTTGTGAACTGGACTCGCGACTCAGCCTCGGAAACCTTAGACTGGGTTTCAGCAAGCTGCTTCTCAAGGCTTGAAATCCTCGACTCAGCGCTCGCCAAACCGGATTGAAGCTCCGCAATAGTCTTCTGCAGGTCCGACACGGTTTTCCCACAGGCCTCAAGCTGGCTCTCCTTCTCTCCTAGCTGCTTCTCCAGTGTTCTCAGCTGGCTCAGCATGTTGACAATATCCTCCGGGGTAACGGGTTCAGTCATCACAAGAACCCTGGAGGAGTTTGCTGAAGCAGGAGTGTAAGCCGGGTCGCCTACCCAGTCCACCCTAAACCTGTACTCGCCGGTTTCGCTTGGCTTGAAGACTATTGCTAGAACACCGTTTGAACCTGTTTCGAAGGAGCCTATGGTTGTCCAAGTCCCAGTCCTGTTGGAGATGTACGCGGCCACCAGATACCTGTTTGCGAGAGGCGGGGTGGTGGTGACGTAGACTATCACGGTGCCGCCTACGCCGGTGATGGAGGGGGTTGCAAGAACTTCCAGGGAAACACGCGTCCTTACAACTACTCCGACAGTGTTGCTCACGCAGCCCTCATACTTGTCGTTGCCCTCCCAAGTTGCCCTCATGGTCCAGTAGCCGGGCGCGTCAGGCTTGAAAACATACGTGTACGCCCCGTACGGGCTTGAAAGCATTCTGGAAACCTCGGAACCGTTGGGGCAGGTTATCCTCAGCCTGACGGTAACATCCAGGCCAGGGCTGAGGATGCATCTCACACTCACGTTCTCGCCGAGCATGATGCTCTCCCTGTCCACGCTCAAAGTCATAGAGGTGCTCTCCTTAGGCGGCGGAGGAGGAGGGGGAGGAGGTGGAGGAGGCGGCGGAGGGACCTCGACAACACTAAACGTGCAGCTGGCGAATTCGCCACAGCCTGCGACATCAACAGTATAGGTGCCGTAGAGAGCATCTGAAGGAACCTTGTAGGAGGTTGAAGCGCTCCCCCCGCTGTCCGCCTTAATCTGATCTGCGAAAACCCTTCCCCCCACCGGGTTTGTAATAGTGACGCCCACCACGCAATTCGGGGATGCGGATATTGATATGCTTACTGTCTGACCCCTGTTGTATTCAGACTTGTCCGTTGAAACAGTAAGGGGATCAGCGTAACTCTTGAGAAGCGGGCTTAGCAGCAGGAGTGAGAGAAGCAAGCATGTTAAAAAACTCTTAATGTTCAATTCTCTATCACCCTAAGTCACTGTGAAAGTCGTTTGACCAATGTCAGCTAAGGGTTCCCAGTTATTACCCATTTGAGAAGGCCAACCGTTCCAAACGAATACTTTCACAGTATACGTTCCGGTTGAGGCCCCCGTTGGTATTAGGTAGCCGCTCCCAGCCGTCTTTGTCGCACCCGGGTCAATAACATCTATGACGAACCCGATGAACACGACATATTGCTGGGGGTTAAATATCTCGACGATCAAAAGGTATTGCGTAGGAGGCCCGTAAGCGTAAACCTGAGACTGAATGGTGACCTCAACAACCACTGTCGACCCCCTAGCGAAAGAAGTCTTAACATTCCCCATTATGTCCAGCGTCCTGATCCCTGTTATGACTATGGGATACTGTTGACCCGAAATCATGACGTAGGGGGAAAGCAGGACAAGGATTATGAGGATTGTGAGAATCGGCAGACGGTGCTTCTGCCTCATAACCAACACTAATCCCCTCAGCATTTTACAAATATACGGGTAGTTAACAAGCTACATATAAGTTTTTCTATTTGCAAACTTCTATTTACAGCCACTAATAGGCTGAGTCGAAAACTATTGATCAGGGTTCAACCCTAAACCTGCCAGACCCGCTTCCACCGGTGCAAGCCAAGTGGATGCTGTACTCCCCCGCACCCGCCTCCCTCAGTATCTTAAACCTGAACTCCAGGTTTCCAGCGGAGTTCGTCTCACCCTGGTCCACGTAAACAACGTTGCCACCCGGGTTCCTCACCTCGATGGCTACTGCAACACCCCCCGCTGGAAACCTTATCAGCCGGCCCAGAACCACTGAGCCCACGCTAACCCTGACAGTAACCTCGTCTCCAGGCCTATAGGCCTCCCTGTCCAGGGTGAAGTCTATGCTCAGGCTCCTCGGACCATAGTAGGCGGAGAACAGTTCAAACCCGACGTATGCGATGAGGACAATAGGTATTGCTAGGAGAATAAGTATGAAAAGCCTTCTTGGAGTAAGCTCTATGACTATCTCGCGCTCCCCGGGGCTTGGCGAAGCCGGCTCACCCATCGTTTTAAAGCTTACCCGCCATTCTTTTTAAGCCTTGTTGAAGCCTGAGGCTAGGCTGGAAGAGTAAGTACCCCCAGATTGTAAACCGCTTGAAGGTTGAAGCATAGGGAGAGAACTATCAGCAGGATGGAGAGGCTCCTGTTCTTAAACATGCATGCCCCTACTGCTGAGAAAACGGGGGAGGGAAGGTTGAAGAAAAGCCTTGAACCCGTTAAACCGTCCGTAGCATACACGGGTAGGAGGGTTAGCGACGAGGCTATTAGGAAGACCCTCCGTGTCTCCTCCATTTCAACCCTCAGCAGGCCTGTTAAACCGTGGAGCGTCAAAACCAGGTAAATGGTGTTGGCGATGAAGCCGCTGTACAGGGTTGTGAAGAGGAACAGGGTCTCCCCTGTGAACCTTGAGAGGCTCTCGAGGCTGACGAGCCTGGTTGCGACGCTTGCCGCGCTCGTAAGCGGCGGGGAGCCTTGGCCGTAAGCCATGAGGCTAGTGAAAACGTTTGAGAGAAAAGCGGAGGAGAGAATTAGCGCAAGCGTCTTCAAGTGGCTGGGGCTCCTGCTCCTCCAGAAGGCGAAGAGGAGAGTTAGGCTGAGAACCGCGAAATACTGGACGCCGGTGTAAGGATGCAGCAGTGGCGTGGTGAAGGAGAGGACTGAAACAGCAGCGTTCTTCAACAATCCTTCCCTCCAGGATAGGGCTACTCCTGAGAGAATGTTCACCGTTATGAGCGCAGCCATGTTAGCCTGGTATGAGGAGTAGAGGCCGACGCTAACCTGGATCCCAGCGGCTGAGAGAACCGCCGCCAGGGAGGCGATGCTTCTAGAGTCGAAAAGCTTCAGCGCTAGAAAATAGTAGGAGGATGCTAGGCCTATGAGCCATATGGCTGGGGCTGCTTCAAGGGTTTGAACCACCGTCATTCCGGTCAGCCTGCTTAAAGCGTGGAGGAAAAGGTAGAAGAGAGGCCTGTCAGAGCAGTTTGCGAATGCGAACCTGACAGGGTCCTCCGCCATGCTCATCGCAGCCAGCCTGGGAGCGTAGGAGAGAATATCAACCCCGGTTGGAGCCAGCCCAGGGTTCAGCCTAGGCAGGTAGCTGTAGACGGAAAGATAGGCTGAGAGCAAAAGAGCTGTGGGAAGCAGGGTTCTTGAAGCACGCTCTCCGAAAAGCCCTTGAAGACTTTTCCCCCCCTTGTTAACCTTTGCCCCGAGGCTCCTGCCCCTAAGCTTTTGAAAGTAGAGCGGCATGAAGACTCCGAGAGGAGTTAAAACGTAGCATAGGGCTCCCAGGGGCTGGAGAGTAGCGTAGAGCCTCACCCAAGTGAGCGTGAAAAAGTCTAGAACAGTGTTTTCAAAAGGTAGAAACGGGTAGGAGACCAGGTGGAGGATGATGACCAGGGTGAGTGAAAGCGTTGAAGCGAAGAGCATGCTGAGAAGCCTATTGGAGTCGAGGCTCCTACGCGTCAAGAGTATTGTGAGGAAAACCCAGCATACTGAGGCTGCGAGCCGAGCATCGTAGTCGAGCGGGAGCATCAGGCATAGGGCGAGTATTGAGGCTGCGGCAAGCCTCCTCTCAACCAGGATTAGGAAGGGGATTGTCAGGGCTACTCCTATAAAGGGAAGGGGCTGCCAGCTTATCCTGAAGAACTCTGAGACGCTCACGCGCCTGACTGCGAAGAATATCCGGGGGGAAGCCAGGTGCATGATTGAAACATACGCTGCAACAAGGCTTAGGGAGAGTGTAAAATAGGTTAAACGATGGATTAAGCGCGGGGGAGGCTGGAAAACTTTGGATGACTGCTCCCGGTGAGGATGGGCAGCAGCAGTCATGCGTGCAGCGTCGCGCAATTCAAGCGCTTAACCTCCATTCCCCTGTTTCAACCATCGAAATCAATACTTAAGCCTTACGATATTTAGTGGTTTTCCAGATGATTATCAGCCTGCTACATGGTCCCGAGTTTTCTTAAACATTTTAAAGAAAAACTTTATATTTCTCTTTCTTACTACCGGGATACTCAAGGATGGGGGTAATGGTCCCTGAGCCGTCAGCAACGTTCTCCTACAGGGACCTTTTACACGTTAGGCTGAAAGCCTATAGGAACGGGGGCTGGAGGAGGCTCGGGGGGTTTGAGAAAGCATTTTTCAAAGCAGCCATGGATCTCGCCAGGCTTAGGGGTAGGATAGTGAACCCGTCGTTGATTAAAGCCGTTGAAAACATTGTTTCAAAGCTTCTCCAAACCCCCGCGTTGAAGATTCTCCAGCTCGGGAGGGAGCGTGCAAGCCGCCTGCTCGAGCTCTACAGCAGGAACGGCGTGTTCGAATGGGCTCCGAGCCTCAGGAAGTGGCTTAAGGACCCTGGATACGTTTTCTGGCTCGGGCTCAACCAGCATGCTCTGAGAAGCCTGGGATACGTGTAAAGAGTCTCCGGGGAGAAGTGATCGGGGTAATACTCGCAGCCGGTAGGGGTACGAGGATGAGGCCATACTCCAACGCGGTTAACAAGGAGATGGTTCTCGTCGGCAAATACCCCGTCATAGAGTATATTGTTAGGGCTTTAACCGGCAGCGGGGTCAGGAAGATCATTATTGTCGTCTCAGAGGGGAAGAGCCAGATAAGCAACTATTTCCAGGATGGGAGCGACTTCGGCGCGAGCATAGCCTACGTGTACCAGGATTTCAGGAACGGGGAGGGCACTGCTAAGGCTGTCCAGGCTGTTGAAGAATGGGTCAGCGGGAGCTTCATCATGGTTTACGGAGACTCCTTCTTCTACCCGACTGGCTTCTTCAAGGAGATGGTGGGGAAATACGGGGAGAACGGTGAGGACGCGCTTCTAGCAGTATACCCAATGAGAGAGTTCAGGGAGTATGGGCTTGTTAAGACAAGCGGGGGAAGGGTTTTAGACATTCTGGAGAAGGTTGACGAGGAGAAGGCTGGGGAAACCATGGTGGACGGGTCTACCCGGTTAACTCGGGGCCCATGATATTCAGCGAAAAGGTTTTCAGCTACATCAGGAGGGTTGAGCCGTCGCCCTCAGGGGAATACTGGATAACGGACGCAATAAGGCTCATGGCTAGGGAGAGAAGGGTTACGGCGTACTTCATACCTGGCAGCGTTTTCTGGAGGGATATTGGAAGGATGAGTGCGAGGCTTGAGGCTGAAAGATTCATCCTTGAGAAGGAGGGTGGGGAAAATTCAAATGTGCGCGACAGCTAGCGCGCGGCGCTGTCCGAGAAGCCTGGGGAAAGGCGTACGGCTCCTCAAGGCTACGGAGAACCTTACGCAAACACTGGTCTAAACGCTCTGGAAGATTTATATTTGTCTACCATCATAAGCTTAGCGGGGGAGTGTTAGGCAAGCATGGTTGAAGCAGCCACACTGCTTGAGAGAGTAGCGGAGGCCGCCGGCGGGGCTAGGGAGAAGACTCTAAGCGAGGAAGCATTAGAGCACGTAAGGTCTGCCCTACTCGAGGTTGACGCTGAAATAGACAGGTTGTGCAGAAGACACGGAGTAGCATCCTCCGGCGATATTGACGAGAAGTATATGCGGGGCACGCTTGACGAGGAGGATTCTTGGCGCGTCTTCTTCAGGCTGAGCCACCTGGAGGAGGTTAGAGAAGCATTGGAGAAGCTTGTCGAGGAACCGCTTTCAAACAGGAAGAGCGCCTACAGGCTTATCTGCAGGATTGCCGAGAGGGAGTATCGCGACATCGTAGTTGGGACGAGCTTCGACTACGAGAAGGCCATGGTCTTCCTGAAAGACGGGAGCTTCCTCGAAGTCTGGCTCTACAGGAGTGAAAGCCTCATGGAGAAGTATGCTTTCCACTGGGATAAGACGAGCGTAGACGGAAAAGTCTTCAGACACGACAACATGCCCCACGTCAAATGGGGGAGCGTGGAAACCTTCCCAAAGCATTTCCACCAGGGGGCTGAGTGGAGCGTTGTTGAAAGCCTTATTCCTGAAAACCCAACTTCTGCCGCCAAATACTTCCTAAGCTTCGCCAGAAGCCTCCTGAGAAGCTAGCGCACGCCATGCAGAAACTGTTTAAAAAGGTTGAATACAGCCCGGAAGTAGATGCGCTAGTCATAACTCTGAGCGATAACCCTCCAAAATACGGGGAGAGCGTCGGCGATAGCATCATAATACATTTCGATGAGAAAGGCCAACCCGTTGAGATCGAGATCCTGAACGCGAGCGACCTCGTGCTCTCATCAGTGGAGGCAATAACCGCCAAAGCCAAGGGAAGGACTCTCTGAAGACGGGCCTCATGATGCTACGGATGCTTAAAAGGTATGGATTCAAAATTGACCGTGCTCTTCAGAAGCAAAAGAGTGTCAAAACGCGCGCTAGATATGTTTTAAAGCAATCCTCTTGTATTGAATGTAGAAATGGTTACCTGTAGCTTCACGGTGATTCTCGAGCCGGCTGAGGAGGGAACGGTATGAAAGTCAGGTACAGTAGGGCTGAGGACGTGCTAGCGCGCGCGCTATTCCTAGATAGGCGTTCAAGCCTCATGGTGGCCATCAAAGAAAACAATCTTCCACTTGTAGTAGTTTACGATGTGATAAATGATAGTTTTGAAGTAGTTACGACATTCAGAACATCTAAACCGTCTAAACTTATAAGGAGCAGGCTAGATAAAGGATACTGGGTAAGGGTCCGATGAGAACCAGATACGATGGCGAACACGACATACTGTACATAGACATAGCTCCAGATAAAAAAGCGTATGATACCCAACCACTAAACGACGATATATTAGTAGACTTTGATGAAGAAGGGAACATCGTAGGCATAGAAATATGGCAGGCATCGAAAAACATCGTGGAACCAGTAGCCGAACGATTAGTGGAGAAAGTGAAAAAGTCGCTAGAAGTAGCCGCTAAATAGTAAAAACATGCATGAGATGACCGGGGAACAAGGATTGCGCATGCGGAGAGATTACGAAGCCTCCGTCGATACTGGACACAAGCATAGTTACCGACCGTGTTAAAAAGAGAATGAATATAGACGAGATGGTGGCGGTAGTAACCCTAGTCGAGTCTAATCCGTGCTCGAATACGCGAAGTTTCGCGCGCGCTTGAGCCAGAATAAGCTCCACGTGGTCGCGTGCATACCAGCGTTCAACGAGGAGAAGACAATAGCCAGCGTAATAGTCAAGGCTATGAGGCATGTCGACAAGATTATAGTGTGCGACGACGGCTCTACAGACCTAACCAGGGAAATAGCTGAGAAACTGGGGGCTGAAGTAATAAGGCATGAAAGAAACATGGGTAAGGGAATGGCTTTGAGAAGCATGCTTGCTAAGGCTAGGGAGTTTAACCCTGACATCGTGGTTATGCTTGACGCTGATGGTCAGCATGATGCCGACGAGATACCCCGGCTGGTGAAACCCATAGAGATGGATGAAGCAGACTTCGTAATCGGCTCCAGGTTTATAGAGGGAGCTAAGAGCGATGCCCCCCTCTACAGGAGACTAGGCTTAAGGCTCATCAACTCCCTCAGCAGTAAAACGGCGAAAACAAGCGTGAAAGATACTCAAAGCGGTTTCAGAGCTTTCAACGCTCAGTGTTTAAAGGAGCTTGAAGAAGCTGAGTCAAGCGGCTTCGGCATCGAGAGCGAGCAGGTGGTGCTGGCTGCGAAAAAAGGCTTGAGGATGCTGGAGGTCCCGATAACAATAAGGTATAAAGGTTTGGAGAAAACCTCTAAGAAGTCGCCGGTCTTCCACGGTGGAGAAGTGATTGCAGTAATCCTGAGGCTCTTCATCGAGGAGAAGCCGCTGGTCTACCTGGGGTTACCGGGGGCAGTTCTAATAACACTGGCCCTAGCCTCAGGAGCCTACCTGCTGCTACTGTTCAACTCGACAAGATACTTCAGCGTACCCATCGCAATAATAACCCTGGGAGCATTATTCACAGGCATGATTCTCTTCATAACGTCACTGATACTCTACGCGATAACCAGGCTGGCGAGAAAAAGTAGTACCGGGGTGTGGAAGGCAGGATGAAGACTGCAGTAATCCTTGGAACGAGACCCGAGATAATAAAGATGTCTCCAGTGATAAGGGAACTTGAAAGGGAAAACATGGATTTCTTCATACTTCACACGGGGCAGCACTACTCCTACAGCATGGACAGGGTTTTCTTCGAGCAGCTTGGACTCCCACAGCCGAAGCACAATCTTGAAGCAGGCTCAGGCACGCACGGGGAGCAGACGGGGAGGATGCTGATCGGAATAGAAAAGGTGCTCATGGAGGAGAGGCCGGACATAGTGCTTGTCGAAGGCGATACCAACAGCGTCTTAGCGGGGGCGCTGGCCTCCGTGAAAATCGGCATACCCGTCGGCCACGTTGAAGCAGGGCTTAGAAGCTTCGACAGGAGCATGCCCGAGGAGGTTAACAGGATTCTGACAGACCATGTTTCAGACTACCTGTTCGCCCCGACGGAGAAGGCGAGGAGCAACCTTCTCAAAGAGGGTATCGCGGATGAGAAGATATTCGTAACGGGGAACACGATTGTCGACGCTGTTCGTCAAAACATTAAGCTGGCTGAGGAGGGGAGCAACGTTCTTGAAACCATCGGGGTCGACGACGGGGAGTACTTCCTGGTTACTGTCCACAGGCAGGAGAACGTCGACAACAAGCAGAGGTTCAGAAACATTCTTGAAGGGTTGAGGCTCATCCATGAGCATTTCAACCTGCCGGTAGTATATCCCGTCCACCCGAGGGCGAGGAAAAGAATGAATGAATACGGCCTCAAGGGAGACTCGTTGACGATGGTTGAGCCCCTCGACTACCTCAGCTTCCTACAGCTTGAAAGCAAGGCTAGGCTTATCCTCACGGACTCAGGCGGGGTTCAGGAGGAAGCATGCATACTCAGAGTCCCATGCGTCACCCTCAGGTACAATACTGAGAGGCCTGAGACAGTCGACGTTGGGGCGAACATCATCGCCGGAACCGAGCCGGAGAACATTCTCGAGAAGACAAGGCTAATGGTTGAGAAGCGTAGGAACTGGGAGAACCCTTTTGGAGACGGCAGGGCTGCTGAGAGAATAGTAAGCATTATTAGTTCCTCGAAGGGAAAATAAATAGAATGCCGTTCAAAGAAGCGTTTGACAGGGAGGCTGTTGAAGCAAGGATCAGGGATATTAACGATGCTCTAGGGATTCTCAAAGGCATTCTTTCCAAACGGTTCGAGGATTTAACACTATACGATAAGCTTTCAATCAGGTACCTCGTAATCCAGCTCGTCGAGGCTTCGGCAAGCATATGCGTACGCATACTCTTAAACGCTTACGCTGAGACTGCTGAGGGTTTTCCACAATGCTTCGCGAGGC
>Ga0315298_1000648_pt1 | contig 67310 bp, 45 predicted proteins | sample WHS_1_MG_FD_203077 | JGI IMG/M metagenome (GOLD analysis project Ga0315298, IMG submission 203077) | Extremophilic microbial mat communities from Washburn Hot Springs, YNP, Wyoming, USA - WHS_1_MG | ecosystem: Environmental > Aquatic > Thermal springs > Hot (42-90C) | place: USA: Wyoming...
CCGATTGGGAGGCCGAGGAACTCTGCCAAGCCTATATCCAAGAGATCGCCCAGATCAAGGTCGTGGACGTGGTGATGCCGACGAAGCAGGGGGCGGTGATCCGTCGACGTTGCATCGCCCAGCCGACCAAGGCACAGGCCACCCTGCTGCAAAGGCTTCAACTGCCGCTGCCACGGCGAATGAGGATGCACGAAATGTAGTGTAAATTCCTTGCTCTTTCACGCACGCTCAGACTAGGAAACCCCTAAGCGTGAAACTGCGGAAGTTGGGCCAGGACTGGCTTGAATCTGCTGGTGATGCTGGCGATTGCCGTGGGCATGGCAGAGAGAGACCGCCTAGGGGACTGTCGGCGCCTTATCACCTGCGCGGCCTAGGTCAGACCGGCTTCCTCCGTCTGCTCCGGAAGCCCAAAGGGCGTACTGCGCCCTGCGCGTGGCAATCTCGACCTTGAAGCCCTGACGTGCCCTTCAAAGCATCATTGCGGTCCGTCCCAAACCGCCGTTCGCTCCTCTTTTGTCCTACTCCAGCCTCCGTAGCTACCCTCAGTCTCCCCTTCTTCTCCGTTTTCCTCTATTATCCAAGGGGCTCAAGGCTCTACGCCGAAAAAGGTAGTGTGTTATCCAGTCAGGGGAAGCGCAGACCCGCTTCCAGCGACGCTTCATTCGCCAACGAAAGCGATGGATCAAGCGGATGGTCGGCGGCCGTGCTGCCCCCTGCGGAGGCCCGTGCCGGCTCAACCCATTGGCACGGGTGCTCACTAAGCCAACGGCAGCGCGAAGGTGAACGTAGAGCCTTTCCCAGACTCGCTTTCAAACCAGATGCGGCCTTTGTGGCGCTCGACGGTGAGTTTGGCGAGGTAGAGGCTGAGCGTCACCGTTCCTCGGTAGCCGGGGGTTCCATAGGGTACATACTCGTAGAAGGGCTCGAAGACATGCGGCTGCCGCTCCTTGGCGATGCCCATGCCGTAGTCTTTGACCGAGACTAACCCCTCTCCTGCGCGGGGCCACACGCGCACCGTAATCTCCCCGCCTTGGGGCGAGAACTTGATGGCGTTGTCCACCAGGCTCACGAGCACCTCCTCGATCCGCTCCCGGTCGGCCTCTACTGGTACCGGCCCCTCGCGCTTGAGAACCAATCGGTGGGTCTGCGTAACGGCTTTCATCCGCTCTACCACCTGGGTGGCCAAGTCTTGCAGGTCAAAGCGTACGTAATGCAACTCGGGTGGGACGGTGCGGAAACGGGCAGCTTCCAGCATCTCCTGCACACGCCGGTTGATGCGGTTACACTGAGAATCGATCACTGCGAGTGCCGCGGCCTCTCGTGGTTCATGGCCTTCTGGTGCCCAGAGCCGCATCAGTTGTGCATAGCCCTTGATCGTGGTAACTGGCGTTCGGAGCTCGTGGGCGGCGGCAGAAATAAACTCATCGCGCAGCTGCTCCTGCTCCTTGATCCCAGTGATGTCTTGGAATACGAGAACGGCGCCAGTGATGTTTCCCTTCGGGTCTCGCAGCGGGGAAGAGTTGACCAAGAGGTACAGCTTGGAGCCGGAGGGCTGATATATAAGCATCTCCACGCCGACACAAACTTCCCCTCTCAACGAGCGCACGAGCGGCAGTTGTTCATTCGGAAAGGGTGAGCCATCGGGCAGGGATACCGTGTAGAAGGCCGCCTGCTCGGTGGCGGTCGCGCCGGGTGGCGGCAGTTGCCCCAGAACCTCCTCGGCAGCCTTGTTGAACAGCTCGGCGTGGCCGTCGGGTGCGGAGTAGAAGACGATCCCGACAGGGGCGGTCTCGATCAGCGCCCGCAGTCGATTGCGCTCCTCCTCTGCCCCCTCCAGCCACCGTTCTCGTTCCTCTTCTGCCAGCTTCCGTTCGGTGATATCGCGCAAGATGACCACCGCTCCGGTGATCTTGCCTTGCTCGTCCGGCACCGGGCTCGCCGTTGCGCTGACATAGACGTCTGTGCCGTCAGGCCTGCCGATAATCACCGGCAGGTCGGTTACCGTGTTGCCACGCAATGCCTGGCCCAGCGGGGTCTCTCCCGGCGACAGCGGGGAGCCGTCCACGCGGCGCATCTTGACATCGACCGCCTGGTTTTCGACTGGCGATTCAAGAGATGGAACCATCTGTGTCAATGTTCGGGCCGCGTCGTTCACGAAGACGCGGTACCCTTCAGCATCCACGATGATCACGCCATCGGCAACAGAAGCCAGCGCGGCTTCCACAAATCGCAAACGGTTCGTTCGACTTGCCATCTTTCCATGCTCCGGCATCGATGCCTATCCAACATAAAGTATAGCAGACAACGGGGGAAATTGACAGGGCCACGCGAGTTTAGGATAATGGCAAGGCAAAGCTGAAAGTCGACCCTTTCCCGGCCTGGCTCTCTGCCCAGATCCGCTCAGCCTGAGCCTCCACGATCAACCTGGGGATATAGAGGACTGAGACTGGCGAATCGTATTGCCTATGAGGCGCTCGCAAGAGGGGGCAAAGGGGAACCATGCCTTCTGGGCTCAACCAGAATACCCAGTCATAGGCATTTTCAGCGACGATGCGATATCTGATCGTGGATGCGCTGAAGGCCCGCTGCGTCTCGACCAGCGATTGGTTGGCCTCTTGGAGATTGCTGGCCAGCCTTGTCGCGTCTTGGCGGGCTGGAATAACTTCGCTGGTCGATGGAACGCAAAGTGAATTCCCTCTAGATTGCATCGTGAAGCCTATTGCCAAACATCATGAAGTCGTATAACATTGGGTCATAATTTGTCAGAAAGGGAGGGAAGCGGTGAGACTCGAAGAGATCAAGACTATCGGCGTGCTCGGTGGCGGCGTGATGGGCAGCGGTATTTCCCAAACGGCGATCTTGGCCGGTTACAACGTGATCTGCCGCGATTTGACCGACGAAATCATCGCCAATACTAAGGATGTCATCGTCAACAGCCGGTTTGGTCTCAAGGCTGGCATCGAACGCGGCAAGCACACTCAGGAACAGGTCGACCAGGCCCTTGCCCGCCTAACCCTGACCACGAAGATCGAGGATCTGAAGGACGTCGACTTCCTCATCGAGGCCATCGGCGGCGGCCCCAGCGGCGAACTGGAGAACAAGGACCTCAAGCTCAAAGTGTTCGCCGAACTGGAGGAGATCGTCAAGAAAGACGCGATCTTCGCTAGTAACACGTCCAGGTTTACCATCGCCGACCTGGCAGCGGCGACAAAGCGCAAGGACAAGTTCATCGGCATGCACTTCTTCAGCCCTGCCAATATCATGCGTTTGGTCGAAGTGATCTATACGGCCGACGTCAGCCCTGAAGTGATCGACCTGACCATTGAACTCGGCAAGAAGCTGGGCAAAGTGCCGATTAAAGTGAAGGATATCCCGGGCGACACCGGTTTCGTTGGCAACCGCGTGATGGGTGCAGCCAGGCGAGAGGCGATGAAGATCATCGAAGAGGGTATCGCTACCGGAGACGACATCAACACAGTGATGACCCTTGGCTTCAACTGGCCCGCCGGCCCGGCACCCTCGAGCACAAGGGTACCCAACGCCCGTACTGGCTGGCGCTAGGCCTGCTTGAGTTCCTTTCGATCCAACAGCTCGGGGATGACATCCCCGTCCACCGTATACGGGGGCATCGAAACGGGTGCCCCCGCTTCACCAACACTCCACCGCCCCACCCACCGACGAAATCGGGCGCGGGCCTGCCGGAGGATGGGCTCTCCTGTTGACAAAGGTCGTCTGCCAACCCCGCCTCTGATGACGCCAAGTCTCTTCGCGATCCGGCGCAGTTCTTCTCGATCCCCTGGAATAGTGGGCTGCCCAAGGCGAAGCCGGTGCTCTTTGAGAGTCGCTCCATGTCGGCGACAGAACCCTTGGAGTATGGCCTCGTCAACCTGGTCGTGACGAGAGAATGGAAGACGAGAACATGAACTACGCCCAGCTTGAAGCCGAGAACGACCACATGCTCGTGCAAATGATGAAGCTCTCGATGAACTATGCGCTCGATACCACGGGGAAGAGCGCTTCCCTGGAGGCCGCCTTCTGGACCTTCTTCGGCGGGATCAGCCCGATCCTGGGCTCAGGCCGCGAAGGCAATCGCCTCTCATCGGTGGCTCTTGCGCTGAAGCATACGGAAGGATGCAAAGAGAAGAAGCGACAGAGCGTTTCCATGCGAAACAACCGTAAGCGGAGAGGTATGATTGGACGGGCATGGGCAGTCACATTGCGCACGTGGCCCAGCTGCGTGGTCGCTCGGAGCACCAGATGGCAGGTTCGCGGACGAACAGACGAGTGATCGTTGATCACGCGAGAGGCTGTCATCGGTGACACGTCAGCACGACGGGGCAGGTCGGCCAGGGATGCCACCGACGATTCCTCCAGGGCGAACCCACATCGGTGAAGTGGCTGCACTACCGTGATGATAGCGCTCAGCACTACAACATCGTTGACATTCGTTTCCCACTATGCTACGCTGGACACGCACCGCCGTCAGACCGCTGACGAATGAGGCTCTCCTTTCTCATGGTCGGCCGCAGTTGCGCCGCGGCGATCGGCGTCGCATTGCTCGTTTTCGCCGTGCTAGGCTGCAATGGGTCGAGAACGATGAACACTTCACCGAGTTAGGGCAGCCGGAGGGGTGAGGGCCGCCATCCGCGATTTCTTGCGTGCCCGGCTGCGTGTCTGAGACCCCTCCCTGAGTTTATTAGACTGTATGGAGCATGATGATATGCCATCATTCAACGGAGAAGGAGGAAGAATGGCAGCGAGCAACCCTTTGGAGGAGGCAGGAAAGCGGTTCATCAACCGACGACGGTTCTTGCAGACGGCGGGCCTTGGTACGGTGGGCCTGGCCCTTGGCATTAGCGTCGGCTGCGACAACAAATCGAACGCCCCAGGCGGGACGTTAGCATCCCCTACCAGCCAGGTCACCGAGCAGCCAGTGCGGGGCGGTACCCTTCGCGTGCTCGCCAGCAGCGATCTCGCCCCCGCAACGGTGATCAACTCCCTCAACCCGGCCAACTACTGGCTCAATTCAGCCGTCCACGAAAGGCTCATCGACTACCGGCCGGCCCAAGCGTTGGACCCACAACCGCAACTGGCCGAGTCGTGGGCGTTCTCGCCCGACTACACTTCACTCACGTTCAAGCTGCGGAGCGGGGTCAAGTTCCACACTGGGCGACCGTTGACCTCTGAAGACGTCAAGTGGAACATCGAGTTGCGGGGAGACCCGAAGACGGCATCCCAATTGCTAGGCGTGGCGAAATGGGTCCAGAAGGTCGAGACGCCGGACGCGCAGACTGTGGTCTGCCGTCTAGATCGACCGCGGCCAGCGGTGTTGGACCTTTTCCATGGCATGTTCATTGGCGATCCGGAAACCCACCAAGAAACTATGGATGGCAAGAACTTTGTGGGGACCGGTCCGTTCAAGTTCAAGGAATGGGTCCCTGGCGACCACTGGACAATGGTGCGCAACCCCGACTACTGGCAGAAGGACAGGCCCTATCTCGACGAAATCACGGTTAGGGTTATCCCTGATAACTCCACCAAATTGATCAACTTGCAAACCGGGGAGGCCGATGTGGCCGTCGTGCTCGAACCACGGGATGCCAAGGATCTCTTGAACGACAAGAACTACGCTGTCCTCACCGCCCCGGTGATGTACAACTGCTGGTACGTCGGCATTGACGTCAAGAACCCTTACTTCAGCGACAAGCGTGCTCGGCAGGCCATCTCCTATCTGCTCGATCGCCAGCGCATCGTCGACACCATCCTGTTCTTTGGCGAGGCGACGCAGCTAGTTTGGGACAAGAACTCCCCAGCCTATACCCCAGAACTGGCTCATACGCAGGACTACAACCCGGCCAAAGCCAAGGACCTGCTGGCGCAGGCGGGTGTGCCCTCGGGCATCACCGTCACTCATACCTGTCCGACGGGTTACGCCGAGTCGCACGCCTTCTCCGAAATCCTGCAGGCCGAGTTGGCCAAGCTGGGGATCAAGAGCAGCATTGAGAAGATCGACAGCGGCCCGTTCATTCAAAAGCTGAGCGCCGCCCAGTTCGGAGGGTTCTTCTCCTCCGGCGTCGGCTTCATGAACATGACACCGAGCAACTTGTTTGTCTTTTCGTATCCGTATAGGATCCCGAACGCGTCGAACTTCGATACGCCGGAGTACCGTCAACTACTCACGGACATCTCGGAGACGGTGGACGAGGCCGAATTGAAGAAGATCTATGTGAAGATGAATCAGTATCTACTAGATCAATCCTTCATGATCCCCATCGCCTCCATGGAACGGCCGATGATCGCCACGGCCAAAGTGAAAGGGCTACACTACAATCGGTCCGCTTTCCCGGTGCTAGTGAACACTTGGAAGAGCAAGTAAGAAGGAGGAACTGTCCATGGCACAGAACCCGAAGAAAGTGGTCGTTATTGGTCTCGACTGCGCTTTGCCGCATCTGATCGAGAAGCACATCGCCGAGGGCCACTTGCCGACCTTCAAGAAGCTGATCGAAGGGGGCGTGATCGCCGACAACTGCCTTGTGCCCTTCCCAACGGTCACGCCGCCCAACTGGGCGACGATCGCCACTGGCGCTTCTGCCGGCACCCATCAGATCACCGACTTCCACTATCACCTGCCCGGCACCACGCCCGACAACGCCCATGCCCTCGAAGCGTTCAGCAGCGAGCGCTGGCAGGCGGAAAGCATCTGGGATGCGGCTGATAGAGCAGGCAAGAAGTGCATCGTGCTGAACTTCCCCGGCGCCTGGCCGTCCAAGATGAAGAACGGCATCATGGTCGGCGGAGCAGGACTATCCGTGGGCGAACTTAGAGACGGTCTGCCCGGTCTCAACGCCAAAGTGAACCTTTGTGCGGATCAATTGATTACTACGGGTATCTACCCGGGGGCGATCCGCGGGGCGTTCGAGCCGGCCTCTGGCTGGACGGATGAGGCAGAGTTGGGCGAAGATCCGTTAGAGATGACCGCTCCTTTGAACTTCCCTTCGGCTAACGAGCGTCCGGCGGCAACCACCTGGTACCTTCTCGCGCGTCAATCAGGCGGCAATGGATACGACACCGCTACTCTTTCGCCGACGAAGGACCTCAAGGATGCTTTTTGCACGCTGAAGGTGGGGCAGTGGAGCCGGAAAATCCTAACCAAGATTGCGATGGCCGATGGCTCGGAAAGAGAGGTTTTCTTCCGCTGTAAGCTAATCGAGCTTTCTGACGACGCCGAAGAATGCCGCTTCCTGATCGGCGCGATGGGCGCCACTTCTGGCTGGAGCGACCCGCCGGAAATCGCGCAGGAAATCGTGTCAGAAGAAGGCACCTTCGCCCCCGGTGGAGGCCTACGCGGCTACTCCATACAGTGGTTCGGTGCCGATACCTACGCCGAAATCAATGACCAGTACACCACTTGGCTTGCCGATGCTGCCACGACGCTCATGAAGAACCATGATTGGGATGTGTTCTTCATGCACTCCCACCCGCCTGACTGGTTTTACCATGTGCTGATCACCGAGATGGACGAAGCGACCTGTCCTGATGCGGCCAAGAGGAAAGAGGCTTGGGAAACGCATCTCCGGATCTACGAGGGCCAAGACCGGATGATCGCCCGCATTGTCGAAGCCGCGGGCAAGGATGCTCTCATCGCCCTGGTCTCTGATCACGGCGCGACGCCAGACGGCCCGATGTTCGACCCCTATAAAGTGTTGGTGCCGGCTGGCCTCACGGTCATGCTAGAAGATATTCCGGATAGCACCGAGGGCACTTCCATTCAACAGGAGCTGCGGATCATGGGCAAGAAGCCAGATGTGGCCCGGTCCAAGGTTCTGCCTCAGCGAGAAATCTATGTCTACATCAACCTGAAGGGCCGGGACCCGGAAGGGGTCGTCGACCCGGCGGACTACGAGCGGGTGCAACAAGAAATCATCGATGCTCTTTATACCTACGTTGATCCCAACACGGGCAAGAGGCCGGTGGCCCTCGCCCTGGCCAAGAAGGACGCCAGAATCCTGGGCCTGCATGGAGACCAAGTGGGCGACGTCGTCTACGCCATCTATCCATGGTTCGGCGGTCAACACGGACCGATTTTGCCCACTGGCGAATGGGGGGTGGGCTCGCTGAAAGGCTTACTCACCTTCACAGGGCCAGGAATCAAGAAGGGCCATCGAATGCAGCGAACCTGCAGCCTCCTGGATCTCGTCCCTACTGTGTGCTATCTGCTGGACCTGCCGATACCGGCGCAGGCCGAGGGCAGTGTCCTGTATCAGGCCTTCAAGGACCCGAACTTCAAGCTAAAGGAAATCCAGAAACTGAAAGACGGCCTTGCTCGCATGGAGACTGCCCTTGCCCGCCAGGAACGGGAGCCTTGGGACAAGCACGACTGCGCCTGACCAAGATCAACGCGGCCACGATGAAGGACTGAGGGTGCCCGCGATCACAACGGAACTTGATTGGCAGGAGTGAGGTCACCTCACTCCTGCCATTCGGGCTACTCGACTGTTGCGGCTTTGCTTAGTCACGACCAAAGATGAACTTGAAGAACTCGACGATCGTACCGATGGCGATGCCGATCAAACCGAGAACAAGGAACAGCCAGATGAGCGTGGACCATGGGCCTCCCCCAAAATCAAAGGGGAAGACGATAAGAAGCGTGTAGGTGGCGACGAAGGAGAAGACGTTCATTGCCATTATCGCCAAGTGGCGGAACCAGCGCCCGTCGTAGATCAGCAGCAGAAGGTTGCCGATCATACTGGCAACAAGGGAAAGGCTGATCACCCACCGCACCGCGTCGAAGCTCTCAGTGAGAAAGGGCACTCCCCACGTCAGGAGATTATTGACGACGTACAAGAAGATAACGTCGAAGATGATTGCCCACAAGTATCCCACCTTCCGCCGTCCATGCTTAACAGCTCGATGCTCTCCCACCGGTGATCTCCTTCCACTAGCTTCTCGACTTGCCGTCGGACCCGATTTGGGCTGCGTGTGTACCATCTGGCAGTACGACATCGTCGTGTTGTCGACGCTGCAGTGATGTCTTGGACTGCTTCTACACTGGCCTACGAACATGAACGATCAAAGGTTCCACAATGCCGGTCGCCTGGGAGCGAAAGAGACAGGAACCCTGCCTGAAACAATCGAGGATATCGCTAGGCCGAACTCGCGCGTCTTCATTTCTTGCCCTAAACGCGTTGACCTTGACGCGGAGACGCAACTCTTCGACAAGTACGTTACCGACCGCCGCGCGCCTGACCACCTTGCGACTTCAGACTCCAGTGTGCTATTCTCCTGGTAGGGACAGAGAGCCTTAGGGGAGGATCGTCCAAAATGCTTAGACTTTGGCGGCGAATGGTGTTGATCACTATCCTACTGGCCCTGTTGACCGGCTGTGATCAAGCCACCAAGCGAATTGCCACCGGCGAGTTGAAGTCATCGCCCCCACGCTCTTACGCCGGCGATCTTATCCGTGTCCAGTACTCGGAGAATCAGGGCGCGTTTCTGAGTATGGGCGCGGAGTTGCCGCCGCGGACCCGCACCTTGCTGTTCACGGTATTGACGGGGCTCTTGCTGCTTGGCATGCTGCTCCTCGTCCTGCACAACGGCCGGCTGAGGCTGCTGGCCTGGGGCGGGCTCGTGCTGTATCTTGGAGGCGGTCTTGGCAATCTGATCGATCGAGTCCTGAATCGCGGTGCGGTGGTCGACTTCTTGAACCTTGGGCTCGGCCCGCTGCGAACCGGCATCTTCAACCTTGCCGATGTCTTCATCATGGTTGGCGCGATCGGCCTGCTCGTCGCCGGTCTTCGCTCGAGCTACTACAAGACGTACGCGTGAGAGGGGTCAATCGGCACGCCCGACCCCACTTCATCGAGCGGAACACGACGAAGATCGTCCGGCAGCGGCGGAGCGATCGACCTGGAACGGTGCTATAATCTGTAGAGTTCTTAGGCGGTGTCCTAGTCCCGGGAAACCGGAGGTCGAAATGGTGTTGCAGATCCAGACCCCCCGCCTCTTGTTGAGGCTGCTCCATCGCGCAGATGCCGCAGCCGTGTTTGCTTACCGTGCCCTACCCGTCGTCAGCCGCTTTCAAACCTGGGAACCGCGGTGCCTTGAAGAAGTCCTCGACTTCATCGCCACCCTCGACGGCGTGGAGCCTAACACACCGGGCACCTGGTTCCAATTCGCCGATACACTGCGAGATTCCGGCACACTGACCGGCGATTGTGGCATGCCTTTTCCGGCCGATGATCGGCATCAGGTGCAGATCGGCATCACCCTTTCTCCTCCTCAGCAGGGTAAAGGCCACGCCACGGAAGCGCTGACGGCGGTGCTGGACCACCTATTCGGCGTCCTTCACAAGCACCGCGTATTTGCCTCGACCGACCCAGGCAATCAGGCTTCGATCAACCTCCTCCGACGGGTTGGCTTGAGGCAAGAGGGCCATTTCCGCGAAAGCTTCTGGTGCAAAGGAGCTTGGGCCGATGACGTGATTTTCGCTATCCTTGACTGGGAATGGAGTCATCTGCAGGAAGGTAGGTCTATTCAGTCCTGAAGGCTTTAGCCGGTTCCCAGTTCCCGCACCAGAGGTCAAGGGACCGGCAGAAGGAGTGGCGGTTCGCAAACCGCCACTAATACGAGAACTCGCACCGTTTTTACCTGTCCTGGCCGCGCCAAGGGGGGAATGCTGATAGCCAATAGCTGTCAGCATCAAGGAGCATGCCGATGCGTTACGAAGGAACAGTCTTTCGACCGCCTCCGGAGGGGCAGAGCCTGATCATTCAGGCTACCATTGGTTGTCCACACAACCGCTGCGATTTCTGCGCCATGTACAAGCAAAAACAGTTCCGCATCCGTTCTCTCGCCGAGATCAAAGAGGACATCGATGCCGCCAAGATGTACTACGGCGACGTGGGTGCTGTCTTCCTCGCTGACGGCAACACCATCGCCATCAAGACAGATCAGTTGCTGGATATTCTCCATTATCTTCGGGCATCATTCCCCAGCCTACAGCGGGTGGGGTCCTACGGCAGCGCCAAGTTCGTGAAGGTCAAGAGCCTTGACGATTGGAAGCGGTTGCGGGAGGCCGGACTCCGCATTATCTACCTTGGGTTGGAGAGTGGTGACGACGAAATCCTCGCGGAGATGCACAAGGGGGCCACGGCTGCACAGATGATCGCGGCAGCTGGCAAGTTGAAGGAGGCGGGCATCCTCCTCTCGGTGTGCGTGGTGCTGGGATTAGGCGGTCACTATCGCTGGCTGCGCCACGCTCAGGAGACGGCCCGCGTGCTGAACGCTATGGACCCGGACTACATCAGGCCGCGCACCTTGAGCATTGCCCCTGATACGCCGTTGGGTATTCGCGAGAGGAACGGCGACTTCAAGCCCTGTACTCCGGCGGAGACGATTAGGGAACTGAGGGAATTGATCGCCGGCTTGGATGTGACCAAAGCCGAGTTCGACGGCGGCCATGTCTCAAACTATCTTGGGCTCTATGGCAACCTGCCCGAGGACAAAGAGGACATGTTAAAAGAGATCGACTGGATCCTCGAGAACGCTCTTGACCGCTTCACCAAACCCAGGCCACCACGGTATTTGTAGGGGGCTGGCCGTGCAACGTTGGGGAGAACTCCCCTGCACGCCGGAGGACTTGTTCATTATCAAAGCCTTTGCGGCGCGTCCGCTGGACTGGCTGGACGCCGAAAGCATCGTGACGCGCCAGACAACGGTGGACAAACACCGCATCCTCGGAGCACTGGCCATCCTGAGCGAGCTGAAAGAGGATCCCGAGATCCTCGCGCACGCGAGGCGACTTCTCACGGAGAAAGCATGAACACCCCGTCACGTGAAGAACAGAAGCTCGTCCGTCAGGGATAGGAGACCGCCCGGGAGCTCGAGCATATCCGCCGGGAAGGTTTGAGAATATGCCTGACAATTGGCAGGATGCGGACGCGCTGCTAGAGCTTGCTGGCCACTATGACGGCGTGCCCCCGCACCACGAGTGGCTTGGTAGAGAAGCCTCAAAACACTCCCCCGGCTTCGACGATCAGGCGGCGAACCTGATCAACCGAGTAGCTGCCTGTCTTGCCCCGTTCTTTGGCCAGCCGATTGGCGAGCCGCTGCAGTACGAGGTTGGCCGGCGTAGGAACACCATGAAGACGGCCAAGGAGCACGATCTCGCCGTTCAGGTAATCGGCCTCGATGGAGCCGGTGCCCCGTGCAACGCTCTGCCAGGAGGAGCTTCCCCCGCGTGGCTGCCCGGAGACGGGCGCTGTCTGGACGATGTTCCCCCGACGTTTCGCCACTTCCTCCCGGCTGGCGCAGTCGATGCCTGCCGCTTGGTAGCAGGCAAGAGCTTCGCGGTTCAACATCCGCGAGATATCTTGGGCCTCATCTCTCGCTTCCGTCAAAGCGTCGAGCGCGTTGTTCAGATTGTTTAGCAGCTTGGCGTATTTCTGGCGCATCACTTTCGGATCGGCCTGCGAGCTAAAATTGGAGTTGGAAAGCGTTCTAGTAATCCCCTCGATCAGCTCATCGGTCCCCGAAGGGTAACAGCCGGCGTCGAGGATCCCGGTAATACCCACCGCTTCGGTCTGCACGACGCCCGGCTCTAGATGACTAGCAGGGAGCATCACCACCATAGCGTATACGTGTTGGAAAAGGCGCAGGGCCATTCGCTCATTGGCTACACTGTTCTGGCAGCAGACCACCGGGATTTCGTCGCCAGCGGCATCCCGCAGAGCTTCCAGCGCCACTTGCGATTGGTGGGTCTTCACCGTCATGAATACAATGTCATCCGGCCGGAAATCGATTTCCGAGGGATGGCCAACACAGGGAATCGGCAACGATTCGGTCTCCACCGGCGATCTGAAGGTTATGCCCTTCTGTTGGATCGCCGCGAGATGATCGCCGCGAGCGATTAGGACAACGTCTTGACCCTGCTGGAATAAGCGGGCTCCGATGGTGCCGCCAATGGCTCCCGCACCGCAAATGATGTATCGCATGATACCTCCTGAGGTTAGCAATACAGCTAACGCGACGGTCGACCAGACACCCATGGGCCGCAGAGAAATCTGAGAGCTAACAGTCAACAGCCCACCACAACTGGAATTTGGCCCCTACTGAGCGCAGTATACGCCGGGCTTGTCGATATGGCAAGCCTAGCCGTCGGGAACGGCGTGACAGAACAGAGTTCAAGCTCGTGTATGGCATGCATGGTAAGACGAGCTATTATGGAATCTCAGCCAGAGCACTTGCATGCCGGATCCTTTCGGTGTATGATTGGCTAGACTAGTTGAGAGCGGTCGGTCGTCTCTGCCATGGTGGCTAGAGGGCACAGCCCGGCTGTCTTGGAACCATTGGTCGCGGAGAACGTGATGGCGCGATCCTCTTCGGATCGGGATCGATTTGGGTCTGCTGGCCTCGCTGACAAGAAGGACGATTCCCAATCCCTTGCTGGTACGTCCGGGGGAGCGATCGCCATCGCCGAACCCGGTGCCTGGCCCGCCTTCGTCCCCCGAATCAAGACCTTCGAGTCCCTCCGTTTCCGAGACTACCGCCTCCTCTGGCTGGGGCAAGGTGGCACCTCGATGGGCCAGTGGATGGACCAAGTGGCCCGCTCTTGGCTCGTCTATCGGCTTACTGGCTCGGCCCTCCAACTTGGCACAGTTAGTGCGATGCGGGCGATCCCCATGCTCTTCTTTGGGGTAATCGCTGGTGTCGTAGCGGACCGCTACGGTCGCAAGGCGCAGTTGATTATCTCCCAGGTCACCAACGTCATTCTCAATCTCATTCTCGCTACGCTGGTGCTTACCGGCCAAATTCGGGTCTGGCACATCTACGTCACCGCTCTACTGGCGGGTACCGTGATGGCCTTCCAGCAACCGGCCCGGCAATCCCTCATCTCGGATCTAGTGGGTCGGGAGTACCTAGGGAATGCTGTCGCCCTGAACTCGGCGATCTTCAACTTAACGCGTAGTCTAGGACCGGCTGTAGCGGGGGCGACCATCGCCTTGATCGGTGTGGATGGTTCCTACTATGCACAGGCGGTGCTCTATGCCTGGGCCACGCTGTGGACCATCCAGATGAGGGTGCCTGGTGAGGAGGGGCTACTGGAGATGATCAGACCGAAACGGATCATCGGGTCGTCGGCAGAACAAGCCGGAGACAGTACGATGCCAGCAGGAGAGGTCGAGTCGCGATTGGCTCGCCCGGCTCGGTCTTCTTCGCATAGTGATGATTCCTTCTTTGGGAGCCTGAAAGAAGGCTTCCAATATTTGCTAGAGAACCACCTCATCATGTCGCTGATGTTCCTGGGGCTGGCACCCGTGCTCTTGGGGATGCCTTTTTCCAGCCTCATGCCTGTCTTTGCGTTGGATATCCTGAATGTCGGCTCGGTCGGGCAGGGGTTCCTACTGGCGAGCGTAGGGGTAGGAGCCCTGATCGGCGCGTTGGGAATCGCCTCCATCGGCAGCTTCCGGCGGAAAGGGATGCTCCTGCTAGGCGGCGCCACCATGTTTGGCGTGAGCCTCATCGCTTTTGCCCAATCGACCTGGATGCCGCTTTCGCTGTTCTGCCTGTTCATCGCCGGTGTATCGAATACCAGCTACACCTCGCAGGACCAAACCATTATTCAAACCCTGGCCCCAGCTAATTTGCGCGGTCGGGTGCTCAGCATCTACATGCTCAATCGCGGCCTAATGCCCTTAGGCTCCTTGCTGGCCGGGGCACTAGCCGATTGGCTGGGAGCACCTTGGGCGGTGACGATCATGGGTGCCTCCTGCGCCATGGTTGCCCTCGGCGTTGCCTTCCGAACGCCCCAGATCCGAGAATTGGAAATCTAGCGAGGCAACCCCCGTCATTCCGGGGCGATCTCGCGCGCCAGGCCAACAAGTACGTCGGTACCAGGATCAGTGCTGCTGGGGTGCAGTGGATCATCCCCACTCGCGGCAGATAGCGCTGGGGCGAGGGGTTGTCTACAACGTGATGACGTCCCACTTCACGCTGGGATAGCAGGCGTCACTGACACGCCATGGTTCACTGGTCTGTCTCGGTCTGGCTTCGAGCGATTTCGGTGATCGCGCCAACCCGCCTCATTGGACGCCCTGCGTAGTCACAGAGGACGGCACCATTGTCTCGTAACAGGAGGTAACTTCCCGTTCCAAGGAATATCGTTTGCCCGCCTGCCCTTGTTGCTTCAACGTATCACTCACACGCCCACGGTCTGCTGGATGCACAGCGTTCAGATAGGCGGCGACTGTCTGAGGAAATTCCCCGGGTGGGTAGTGCAACCGCTCAGTAACATTTCCGAACCACTCGATATGCTGAGTTAGAAGATCCCAATCATAGATCAGCACGTCACCGATTTCGGCGACGATCCGTGAGCGCTCTTCTGCCCTGCGGAGTTCCTCTTGGAGGTGTCTCTGCTCTGCTAACAGTCGATGCGCCTCATCGCGCAGGTTTGTATTCGCAACCGCGAGCGCCAGGTGGTCAGCAACGTTTTGCAGGAAGCTTTGGTCGTCGGCGCAGAATGGGGTCGCGGACGCTTGGCGCCTAAATGCCAGCGAGCCTAACAGAATACCGCCAACACGCAACGGGACGATCAGCAAATGGAAAGGGGCGTTTCGCTCGACGTACGGGTAGAGTGGTGTGGCCACCCAGGAGCGAGACTGCTCTGCCGTGACACAGGGCATGAGCACTTGTTGACCAGTCCGCAGCGTGCCAATATGCCTCAGTCCAGTTACCGGTCGGCTCAGTAGAGACACCGAAATGTCCTCAACTTGCTCGACCGCCACATCACGATGGTAGGAGACCACGTCGGTAACGTGTCGCCCATCGCTTGATAGGAGACGTAAGGTGCAAGAGTCCGCCATAAGATCCGTCGTATGTCGGAGGACGTCTCTCAAGGCAGATTCTACTCCTAGATCGACATCGGCCAACAGGCGCGAGATTGTTGACAAGACTGCGATTTGCCTTGTGAGCCCAAGCATCTGTTGCTCGTCTCGTTTCCCTTGGCTTACGTCACTTTCAACGCCTTCAACGACAGTGGTCTTCTGATCCGGAAAAGCCCTCTTGTGGCTCGCTTGCTATTCGTTTGGGCGGCTTACGAAGGAGTAGCCGAATCCCCTCCTGGCAACAATGTGGCTCGAACCGGCACCAGATGCGTCCAACTGGCGTCGGAGCCGACGGATCGCCGACTTCAAGCGATCTGCGCCCGCATGTTCTGAGGAGCCCCACACCATCTCTTCAAGATGGCTTCTCGTCACCAGCCTGTCGGCATTGCTCGCCAATACCCAAAGCAGCCTATACTCTATCGGACTGAGGTCGATCTTTATTCCACGCCAGTAGGCCAGTCTGTTGCGCTCGTCTAAGCGTAACGCGCCGACCTCCAACACGCGGCTTGCCGCGGGCAGGTCTATATGTCGACGACTTCGGCGAATCGCCACTTGCACGCGCGCCAGCAGCTCAACCGGAGAGAAGGGCTTTGTCACATAATCGTCGGCACCAGCCTCAAGAGCGCGCACCTTGTCTTCATCGCCGGATAGGACGCTCAAGATAATGATTGGGACGGCAGAGAGGTGGCGTATCTTCCTCAGGACCTCGAAACCGGAGATATCCGGCAGCCCCAACTCTAGCAGGACCAAATCAGGATCCCTCTCCTCGAAGAAGCGGACTGCCTCATCACCAGTACTCGCTGTGGCAACAGCATACCCTGCGCCCTGGAGGTCACCTCGCACCGCTCGCAGTTGGCGCGGATCGTTTTCCACAACCAGCACGGTTGCACGCCACCGAGAGCCTGTAGTCGACGCCACAACCTTCACTCCCTTAGTCAGTATCCTCTCATGCGAGGATCAGGCGGTGTATCCAAACGTCTCAGCTACTGCCTTGGGCAGCCAGCTAGCAGGAACAGAGTCCTGGCTTTGGAGCCCTTGCCTCAGCCTCTTCTCATCCTCGCCGCCGCCCTACCCCGGGTCTGTCTTGACTCTGGTCCGTCCGCACAAGGCAGGGGAATGCCCAGAAAGGCCGCTAGGTGCCTTCGGTAGTTCTGGGCCAGGTGCACCCAAATGGTAACCTTGAGCGTAGGTGATCCCGATCTGCCGCAAGATACGTACAACCCGCTCGTTCTCCACAAACTCGGCAACGGTCTCTTTCCCAAGCGTCCTCGCCAGTAGATGCACAGCACGCACGAAAGCACGTTGGGCAAGGTCGCCCTCCATACTTCGGATTAGCAAGCCATCGATCTTGATTTGATCGACCGTAAGGCTCCTGAGGTAGGCGAAGGAGACAAAACCGCTTCCGAAATCGTCGAGCGCGAAAGAGCATCCCAAAGACCTGACGCGTCGGATCCACCGCTCAGCCTGCACCAAATTCCTGATCAATGCCGTTTCCGTAATCTCAAAGCCCAGGCGAAAGGGATCGACGCCGTACTCGGTAAGACAAGCATGAATGAAGTCCGGCAGAGCGTCATCAGAGAGATCCAGGCCCGAAAGATTGACGGAGAGTCGTAGCTGGGCGTGGGCATCAAGTGTCTGCACAGCTTGTCGGATAATCCAGCGCGTGAGCTTAGGCATCAATCCAATACGCTCAGCCGCGGGGACGAATTTGCTGGCAGGGATTATCTCGCCACTCTCTAGCCGAAGGCGCACCAGCGTCTCGTAATAGGCCACGCTTCCGTCGGCCAATCGAACAACCGGCTGAAAATGAAGGACGAAGCGTCCGTCTCTGAGAGCATCCTTGAGCATGGTCGCCAACCGATTGGCCTCGAACAGCCGAATTCGGCCATCCTTCACGCCGTCGCAGACTACCACGCGATTGCCTCCCAGTTCCTTCGCCCGATACATCGCCGCATCGCCGTCTGACAGCAAGAGGCCCGGTGGGCTCGGCGCGTCGGGAATGGCAAGGCCAATGCTAAGACTGAGGTCGAAAGTGAAACCGTCAAGGGTGAAACTAGATTCCAAGACTGCCTGGCGCAACCGTTCTGCTACCGCTTTCGCTTCTTCGGCGCCGGTATCACGAAGGAGCACAGCGAACTCGTCGCCTCCGACACGTGCCAGCATGTCTCCCTCGCGCAGGTTTTCCTCTAGGACTCTAGCCAACGTTACTAGTAACTGATCTCCAGCCGCATGACCTAGAGTATCATTTACCAGTTTGAAATTGTCCACGTCGAGGAATAGGAGGGCCCCGATTCTTTTGTTTCGGGGGGCGATGGCCATCGAATTGAGAGCATCTTCGAGCGACTTGCGATTCGGCAAGTCGGTAAGCGGATCGTGTGTGGCCAAATAGGCTAGCTGCTTTTCCCGCCACTTCCGTTCTGTGGCGTCACGAATTATCGTCGTAAAGAACGTTCCCTCCCGCGTCCTCCACGATGCCAGCGAAAGCTCCAGAGGAAGTCGCTCTCCGGACTTCCTTCGTCCCTCAAACTCGATAGTCCCTCCCAAGGCCGTTGGCTTCCCCATGGAGTCACACCACTCTAACCCTTCTCGGTTGGCTTGTGGAAGCTGTTCAAGGACAATGACTGAGGCAAGGGTCTTGCCGATCACCTCAGCAGCAGAATAGCCGAAGATCTTTTCGGCACCATGGTTCCAAAACACAATTGTGCCAGCGCTATCGGTGCAGACGATACCATCACTCGCGGTCTCTACGACAGACCGGAAACGTTCTTCGCTTCGCTCAAGCGATTCCACGGTTCGGCTGTTGTGGAGTGCCATCGCCGTGCGGTCGGCAACACCCTGAAGGAATATCTGATCCTCGAAAGAGAAACTGCCGGTCGCCGTCTCGCGTACAACCGTCATCGCGCCGATAATATCTCCTCGCACGCGTAGAGGCACGGCGACCAAGTCATATGATGCACGGTTCTTTGCGTGTTGATAGAACTGGAGTTCGGGTAGCCAGGCCCGGAGCTCTTCGGCTGGCAAGGACGATACGAGCAACGGTCGGCCTTCGAGAAGCGCTTCGTTTTGTGGCAGATCCTGCCACCGGCAGCGCGGCACACTCGTCAACTGGCAGAGAGGCTCCTGCAACGTCGTCTTGCAGTGATGGACCGCTACCATTTCTAGGTGGTGGCCATCGTCGGAAAGAAGGCTGATGGTACACAAATCGCCCAGCAGCTCTGCCGTCTGCTTCACTATTGCTTTCAAGGCGGTATTGATGTCAAGGTTGGCTTCGACGAGGAGCTTTGAAACCGTGGCTAGTGCCTCCGCCCGACTCGCGCTCCGCCTACACTCTTCAGCGGCCCGCCTGCGCTCAGTGATGTCAGCGCCGGTAGCGACGACATACTCTACTGAGCCTTCGTCGTCAAGAAGAGCAGTGTTCGACCAGGCGATCAGCCGTGGGTCCCCGTCCCTCGTCATCCAGTGGTTCTCGCACTCTTTTGGGAAACTGCCCGTCGTTAACTGTGCAAAGACGGCCATGACCAATCCCCGCTCTTCGGGTGGGACGAACAGATCCCAGCATCGTTTGTCCTTGACCTCGGCGAAAGAGTAGCCGGTCAGCCGCTCACAGGCTCGATTGAAGCGGACGATGCCTCCCTCGCGATCTAACACCAGCACAAGGGTGCTGGTCGTGTCGAGGATCGCCGCCACGAAATCCCGTTCTTTTCGCAGCGCCTCTTCCGCGGCTTCTCGCGCGCTGAGGTCGTGACAATCGAGTTCGTTCTGACACAGTTTGGTTAGGACAGTTGTCTGTTTCTCGCCACTCATGATCCGCTCTTTCGCTCACCTTCATTGTCACATATGTCATCAATCAATAGTCAAGCCTTCAAGCCGCACGATTTCGCTGTGCAGTCTCCTGAGCGTGTCCCCGCAGTCTTTGAGGGCAGTAGAGAGCTTCAGCAGCTTGGCCACCAGTTCCAGCGCCTTCCCGGGATTCAGTACCAGCGCCGCATTAGCATATTGGAGTCCCGGCTTGACATTGGGGAAGAAGATAATCTTGCCAGTGTTAGGATCTGATGCACTGTTGTACACTTGGTGGGTTCCCATTATCGTGTCGCTCTGTGCCATGACGGACACTCACCTTTCTTCCTGTTGTTCTTTGCCTTATCGGCGGGCACAGCTTCCCGCCGATAAGATTCGTCATCTGTATCCTAGCGACCCATACCGAGATTTAGCTCGCGGCCGATCCCCCGCTTACTTTTCTCTTCGTAGTCTCCGACATCCAGTCTTCCTTGCGTCGGCGGAAGGTCACCTCATGGGCATTCCCCTGGCTGGTGGCCGGGCTTTCGGTGACCTTGAAGAACGAGACAGCATCCTGTAACGCTCCCGCCAACTCCGCCAGAGATTTTGCCGAGGCTGCCATCTCCTCCACCTGGGCAGCCATCTCTTCCGTCGAAGCGGTCACCTCTTCCGCCGCCGCACTGTTCTCCTCGCTGATCGCAGCGATGGACTCAACCGCCTTCGTCACCTGGGTCGAACTGGCCGCCATCTCTTCCGTTGCTGCAGTGTTTTCTTCGACAATGGCAGAGACATTATCCATTGCCTTGACTACCTCCGCACTGATCGCGGTCATCTCCTGAACCGCCCCACTGATCTCCTGCATCTCGCCTGCCGAGCCCTCCGCCGCGCGCAGAATGGCTGACAGCGCCTGTCCGGCATGCTCGCTCAGCATCGTCCCAGTCTCCACCTCGCGCAAGCCCAGTTGCATAGCCTGCACTGCTTGTTCAGTATCATGCTGAACAGTCTGGATCAAGGCGGCGATCTCCTTGGTGGCATTGGAAGAGCGCTCTGCCAGCTTGCGCACCTCATCGGCGACGACAGCAAAGCCCTTGCCATGCTCCCCGGCCCTCGCCGCCTCGATAGCAGCGTTCAAGGCCAGCAAGTTCGTCTGGTCTGCAATGTCGTCAATGGTCTCCACAATGCTACCGATCTCCTCCGATCGTTGACCGAGCTCGTTGATCCGTGCGGCCGACTTATCGACACTCTCCTTGATCGACGCCATCGCCTGCACTACTTTGGTAACGCTTTCGGCTCCGCTCTTGGCCAGTTCGGCAGATTGGGTAGCCGACCGGGCAACAGACTGAGCATTGCTAGCGACGCGGTCGATAGCGTTCGACATTCGGTTCACGCTCTCTGATGTCTGCGCTACGCTACGTGACTGCTCCTGTGCCCCTTTGGCGATCTGGTCGATGGCTTTCGAAAGCTGATCCACCGAGCCTGAGGTCTGCATCACAGAATTGCTTTGCTCCTGAGTACCCTTCGCCACCTGTTGGATCGACGCCGTGATCTGTTCGGTTGCTGCTCCGGCCTGCTCTGCCACATCCGACAGTTGCTTACTCGATTCACCAACTTGCACCGCATTCTCCGTTACCCGACCGATCAACTGACGCAAGTCCACGATCATTTTGGCGAACGCGTTCCCGAGTTCATCCTTGGCCGACTTCGGCTCGATGGTCACTGTTAGATTCCCACCGGCTACCTGATTTGCGACTTCACCCATTTCCTGCATGTACCCGATGAGTCCGTCGAAGGCCTTACCCAGCTCACCAATCTCGTCCTTCCGGCGGCGCAGCGAGTCTTTGGCGTCATCGGTGACATCACGAAGCAGATCTCCGCCAGAAAGTGCTCGTGCGAAGGATGCCGCTGTGCCCAACGGCCTCGCAATGGCGCGGCTGATCACATAGCCAAGTGTTAATGCTACTAGCGCGGCCAAAGTTGCTACAACGATCGTGACCGTCGTCGATGTCGTGAAGGTCTGATTACCCTGGTTGTGTAGTTTCATGGCCACGTCTACGTTGATCTGAACGAGCTTATCCATGGCGTCACCCACTGCCTTGCGGGCATTCGCTGTGCTACCGCCATCGTCAAGGCTTTCCAGCGCCGCGTCTTCCTTCCCTGACTTGACATCCTTGATCACGTTGGACACAGCCGTCTGATAGCTTGCCCAGGCAGTGTCGAATTTCGCCAGTCCATCCCTTTCTGCCTGCACTAGGTCGGTGGCGCGGTACAGATCTAACTCTTTGTTTACTTCTGTGATACCATCGTTGATGCTCGTCTCGATCTTGGCACGCTGATCCGGCAACAGAACGAACTTGAAGAGGTCACCTCGAATTTGATACAAAGTGCTTTCCGCGGCCCCCAGTTGCTCGATCGGTTTCAGCCGGTCGTTGTACATGCTGCTCATACCGTCATTGATAGAACTCATGTTAACGAACCCGACCGCAGCGACAGCCGCTAGAATGAGCACAACGACTACGAACCCGCCGATGACTTTAACACTAGTCTTCAGATTGTTAAACGCGTTCACTGAATCCTCCTTCTTCGTGATATTGCCTCAATGCGCCTGGACTTCTGTGGCGATGGGGTCAAGACAGATGACAGCCCGACGCAACCGCCCATTTCCCTCCTTTCTGTCCCCGTGTAGCGGGCGATGGCGTGTCAGATTTCCCACATGCTCGGGCTTTGTTCGGCAATCTGAACAGGCTGTTCTCCATTCTAGCTTTGAGCCTCCCCAATAGAGATTCGACAGCTACCGTGACAGTTCGGGGACCTCAATGCTGCTATGGTGGCACCTAGGTGTCAGCTTTCGCTTGGACAGTGATCTCTCTCACTTTGCGCATTGCGGATATGTGGAAGTACCGCCGGCAAGCGTGTACCTGGGTGCCCCGTTGCCAACATGGAGCTGATGCTCATTCCCCGGCGGGGCTGGCTGGGTAACCATGTCCAGTGGCAAGAAGAGAATTATGGGATAGGCACTGGTCTCGCTGGCTCACATCCAATGCCGGACTGCTCTCGGGAAGGGGAAGGCTCTAGGAGGCAAGGCCGAAAGCCAAGGCCAGGGGAATTACCAAATTGTGTCCGAAGGTGACGACGGAAGCAGGCCAAACGCTCGGACGAGCCTTCACCCTGGGAAGGGTCAGCAAGTGCAACCAAGCCGCAGTCAGGTTCAACGCGCACCATGGGGGCGAAGTTGATGGCCCGGGTGAGGCAAGAGGAAAAGGCACAGCGCCTTGGCCACGGGAAGAGGCGTTGATAGAATACTCGGCTGTTGAGGCTCGCCAAACACCCGCTCCAGCCCCTCCCCTACACCGGCGCGAAATGGTGTTGGTAGACTTCATCTTGGTATCCTCCGGTTGCTATCTCCCATCTCAATGAGATGATACTCGCGAGAGGCACCTCTTGTCCCTACCCCCGACTCCCCCAATTGAACTCAACGGCCCTCGCTCGATCACATCAGAAAACCCTGGGTCGGAAGCCGCACAGTGCCAGTTCTAGATCTTGGGACATTGATGTGATCGATTGCACTTCGTTTTCCTGAGGTCGTAACCTTTCGACGGCTCAAGCGTTGCAGAAGATGTGTGTCCTCCTATGCGGACCGCCTTCCCTTGGTGTTCGCCAATGAGACTGAATGATCGACGAAACGTTTGGATGATGTTGCGAAGGCTGAGAGTGTTGACACAACGGCCATCCGGGCAGTACACTCCTGATGCATTTCGGAGTCATATGGTGGAGGCAGACCATCTTAGAGAAGGCGGCGTCGATTCCGGTGCTTGGTAGTGGCAAAGCCTGACTGACCTAAGCCGGTCTTTGCTCCTACCAAGCACGACATTCAATACATCTTGCCCGCCCGTGCCGAGCCCTGGTACGGAACGCCGGCCGAGAGATGTCTCCGTGCGGGTCGTGTCCGGCAGGGCCGGGCTGAATTCCCGGCCGGCTCAAGCCGACTCGAATGGGCCGCGACGGACTAACTGACGGTGAAAGGAGATCTGGTAATGAAGATCTGGCGCGTCCTCCCTGTCGCCTTGCTTCTGCCCATAGTCATGGCTTTACCTGGCACATCACAATCCGAGCAAGTGGGTGCCGCCTCTCTGCCTTCCGTCGTCGCCACGGTCAACGTCGGCGTCAACCCATATGGCATTGGCATCGACACTGCGCGGAACTTGATCTATGTGTCGAACAATGGCCAGAACACAGTTAGCAAGATCGACGGCGCCACTTTGGCGGTCAGCCAGTTTTCGACGCTGGTGTCCAAGCCCGTGGGCATCGCTGTCGATACTGCCGGGAATAGGCTATTCGTTGCCAACTATGACCAGGCCGTCTTCTCCATCCTCAATGGCGTGGACGGCTCGGGGATCTACTGGCCGTCGGTGGGCCTAGGCTCCTATGGCACGGCATATGATCCCAGCACCCATAAAGCCTATGTGGCCAGTTCCGTCGGCAACGTGCTCTATCGCGTGAACACGGACGACTACAGCGTGGCGCAGATCCAGTTGGTGGGCTCGCCGATCTGGGTGGCTGTGGACCCCAGCAGGGGACGGGCGTACGTGACAGTCTCCGGCAGGCAATCGGTGGCGGTGATCAACACGGCGACTGACGAGCAGATCGGCGAGTACACCGGATACTTCGGCACTGTTGGCTTCGTCACCGTGAGTCCGATCAACGGGGACATCTACGTGTCGAACTTGTTTGAGGGGGCGGTGACCGTTGTGGATGCGGCTGGAAACTTCAAGGGTGCTTTGGACGTGGGCCAGGGAGCGGACCCCAAAGGCCAACCACGAGGCATTGCCATCAACCCGAACACGGGCCACATCTTCGTCGCGCGCAAGGATACCAACCAGGTGTATGTTTTCGACACCGCAGATGTCACCGGCGGGGGCTTCATTGCCTCCAAGGGTCAGATTCTAGTGGGCAGCACGCCAGAATACGGCGTCGCCGTCAATCCGAACACGAACCGTGTGTACGTGGGGAATTTCGACTCCAACACCGTCTCAGTAATCGCCGACGTGCAGCCGAGCATCCAGTTGAACACCACCAGCATTGCCTTCTTGGCTGCGCCAAGCGGCACTGCGTCTCCGCAGACGTTGCTGATCACCAACCCGGGTGCCGAGCCGATGGACTGGAACATCGTGAAGTACTACACAAATGCCTATGGCAATGACTGGCTGAGGGTGAATCCCATGTGGGGTGCGAGCACGCCGGGCTCGGTCACCTTGAGTGTTGATACCAATCCTACCGGCACCCCTCTGACCGAGGGAACTTACACGGCAACGCTGACGATCACTTCGTCCAAGGCCACGAATTCCCCGCAGACCGTGGACGTAAAGCTGATCATTAGCAACAACATTAAGCGGGTGTATCTGCCGGCGACGTTCAGGAGTTACAGCGGCAATTAGGGTTCGGATGTAGGTACCTTCTGGTGTAGGGGCCGGCGTCTCAGCCAGGCCTTGCCGCGCTAGTGGCATTTTTCTTTCCCGAGCCAGAGACGCCGCTGTCGCTGCACGGGCGATTCACGAACCGCCCCTACGAACGAATAACCCGTAAACAGCCCCTACACACGAATGGCCCCTGCCGCGGATAACTCGTTCGTGGGGAGAGCTAGCCGCCGCCGACGAAATGGACGATTTCGAGCTCGTCTCCGTCCCGTAGGGGGACCTCCGCTAGCCGGTCGCGTTGCAGAATGGCGCGATTGAGCTCGACGACGACGCGTTTGGGGTCGACCTGAATCGCCTGCAGGAAGCCGAGGACGGAAAGCTCACCCTGGATAGTTCTTTCCTCACCATTGACGACGATGTTCAAGCGACACCTCTATTCTGTCTAGGCCTTTCTCTGGCAACGTAGCGCGGGGCCTGTTCTGCCAGGGGAATAAGCAACCAGCGCTGTGGCCCATTGGTTGGCAGATGGGCTCTAGGACATGTTCGCCACCAGATCCCTAGTTGCCTGCGCCGGGTCCTTGGCGGCAATGATCGCAGAGATAACGGCCACCCCATCGGCGCCGGCCTGTAGGACACTCCGCACGTTTCCGGCGTTGACGCCGCCGACGGCGATTACTGCTGTACTGGTGGTCTCCTTGACCCGGCGAACAAGGTCAAGACCAGCGCCCACTGCGCCGGGCTTCGACTGAGTGGCGAAGATCGGTCCGACCTGAACGTAGTCGGCCCCGTCAGCCGCGGCGACGGCAGCCTCCTCGATGCTGTGCACGGAACGCCCGATCAGAAAGTCTGGGCCAACAATCTTGCGGGCGGCCGCCACAGGCAGCCCGGCGCCCGGTAGGTGAATGCCATGGGCGGATGCCGCTATCGCCACGTCCACGCGGTCGTTGATCAGTAGCAGCGCACGATCGCCCACCATCGCTCGGAGCTCCCGCGCCAACTCGAAGAGCTGGCTGGCCGGTAGGTCTTTCTCACGCAGTTGCACCGCCAGGACACCGCCCGCCAGGGCTGCGGCAATGACGTCGCTCAAGGGGCCGCTTTGACAAAGATGGCGGTCGGTGATCAGGATTAGACGGGGCACACTAGCAGACATCGACCATCTCCACTCAGACCGTAGCGGGTTTCGAGACAGCTACCTGGAGCGCACCACGCCCTCTAGCGGGCTGCTCGCCGAGGCGTAAGCCTTCTTGGGAATGCGGCCGGCTAAGAAAGCCTTACGGCCGGCCTCGATGCCTAGGCGCATGGCCTCGGCCATTAACGCCGGATTCTCGGCTAGGGCGACGGCGGTGTTGATCAGACAGGCATCCGCACCGATCTCCATCGCCAGTGCTGCGTCTGACGGTGCGCCGATGCCCGCGTCGACCACTACCGGCACGCTGGCTTGCTCGATAATGATCTTGATCTGGTCGAAATTAACCATGCCCTGCCCGGAGCCGATGGGCGAGGCGAGCGGCATCACCGTGGCTGTGCCGACTTCCTGTAGCCGCTTGGCGAGGATCGGGTCGTCGTTGATGTAGGGCAGGACGACGAACCCTTCTTCGACCAGAATCTTCGCCGCCTCGAGGGTGCCGATGGGGTCCGGGAGGAGATACTTCGGGTCTGGGATCACCTCCAGCTTTACCCAGTCGGAGAGGCCCATGGCGCGGGCTAGCCGGGCAGTGCGCACGGCATCGTCCACGGTTTGGGACCCTGCTGTGTTAGGTAGGATGGTGTACCTCTTCCAGTCGATGTGGTCCAGCAAGGTCTTTTTCGCCGGATCGCTCAAGTCTAGCCTTCTCAGGGCGACGGTAATGATCTCTGCTCCGGAAGCTTCGAAGGCAGCGTTCATCTCTTCGTAGGTGCGATACTTTCCTGTGCCTAGCATCAGCCGTGAGCTAAACTCCTTACCGGCGATGACCAATTTGTCGCTCATAGCGTTGACCTCCCTAGGTTTGGTAGCTTTCGGCTCACAGCCGGTAGCTATCAGCTTCTGGCTTCGGCGTTTCAGCCGTCACGCTTCACGTATCACAGCCTAACGGCTGACGGCTGTCAGCATTTCGCAGCTGGGGTTCCCAAATACTCCCCAACTAGCTGCATCGCGCAGTACTTGCCACACATACTGCACGCTTCGCTGGCGGACTGCCTTTCACCGCGTACCCGTCTGGCACGTGTTGGATCGATGGATAGCTGCAACTGCGTTTCCCAGTCCAGTGCCTTGCGGGCCTGCGCCATCTTTAGGTCCCATTCCCAAGCGCCTTTCACGCCCTTGACGATGTCGGCAGCATGGCCGGCGATCCGGGTGGCAATCACGCCCTCCCGCACGTCTTCCAAATCAGGCAGACCAAGGTGCTCGGCAGGAGTGACGTAGCAAAGGAAGTCGGCTCCTGTGGAGGCGGCGATCGCGCCGCCGATCGCCGCGGTAATATGATCATAGCCAGCCGCGACATCGGTGACGAGTGGACCAAGCACGTAGAATGGGGCGCCTTTGCACACACGCTTCTGGATTTCTATGTTTGCAGCGACTTGATTCAGTGGGACGTGGCCAGGCCCTTCTACCATCACCTGCACTCCAGCGGCCCAGGCCCGTTCCACCAACTCACCGAGGGTTAGTAGTTCTTCCATCTGCGCGCGGTCGGTCGCGTCGGCAAGGCACCCGGGCCGCAGTCCGTCACCTAGGCTGAGCGTGACGTCATGGGCATGCGCGATTTCCAAGAGGCGGTCGTACTGCTCATAGAGTGGGTTCTCCCGTCCATGGTGGAGCATCCATCCAGTGAGAAAGGATCCACCACGCGAGACGACGTCGGTAACTCGCCCTTCGCGCCTCAAGCGGGCGATCGCCGCCTGAGTAACGCCACAGTGAACGGTAATGAAATCGACGCCGTCTTTGGCGTGACGTTCGATCACCCGGAAGAGGTCATCGGGTGTCATGTCCACAATCGCGCCGCGCTCCTCGATGGCTTCGATGCCGGCCTGGTAAATCGGAACAGTGCCTACCGGCAGCGGGCTGGCGGCAATCACCGACCGACGCACAAGGTCGATATCGCCCCCGGTACTCAAGTCCATCACCGCGTCCGCGCCACAATCGACAAGCACCCGCAGTTTCTCCATCTCGCGGTCCAGGTCGGCGAAATCAGAGGAGGTGCCGATGTTGGCATTTACCTTGGTGCGCAGACCGCGACCGATCCCAGCGGGGTCCAGATTCCGGTGAGAAGGGTTGGCCGGGATCACGATGGTGCCCTCCGCTACCTGCTGGCGGATCGTTTCTGGGTCCAGTCCCTCACGCTCGGCGACTCTGACTATCGCCGGCGAGATCTGTCCTTGGCGCGCGAGTTCAAGTTGCGTCATGATCGCCTCCGGAAACAAAAAACAAGAGCCGTCGTTAGGTGGCGAGCTCTTGATTAGACGCTCTTACCGCTTCCCTACGCTGGCATTACCGAGTTCAGGTTCAGAGGGTCGTTGGATTGCTCCACCTCTCAGCCACAATCTGGCTCCCCTAGCGGCATACTATTCAGTTGTCAGCTATCGGCCGCAGGGCGGTTCAGGAACCATCCGTACAAGGATTCGTTCCGAGACGGAGCCCGATTCTCTGGCTCACGGCTGATCGCGACACTAAGAATATACACCAATCCCTGCCGGGATGCAAGGGGCGGCCGCCGAAAAACAATCGTTAGCTGTCAACTGGCGGCTGATGGCTAGAAGCGAGTACCTCGCGTCCGCTGCACGCTAGGGTCTTCTATGCTAAAATATGGCGGTTGGATTGCTTGAGAGAGACCATGGTTACGCCGATTCGCCGCCAATACCTCCAAATCAAGAAGCAGTATCCAGAGGCGATCCTTTTCTTCCGCCTGGGCGACTTCTACGAAACCTTTGACGATGACGCTAGAATCGCCGCGGCCGAGTTGGAAATCGTGCTGACCGCCCGCGAGATGGGCCGGGGCCACCGCGTGCCGATGGCTGGTATACCTTACCATGCCGCAGAGAACTACATTGCTAAGCTGATCAACAGGGGCTACAAGGTGGCAGTCTGCGAGCAGATGGGCGATCCCGCCGCGGCAAAGGGCATCGTGGAGCGAGAGGTGGTCAGGGTAGTGACACCGGGAACGGTGCTGGAGCCGAGCCTTCTGGAGGCTAGGGCGAACAACTACCTGGTAGCGGTCTGTGTCGATAAAGATCGCGCTGGCGTAGCCTACGCCGACATCAGCACCGGCGAGTTCGCCACTACCCAGCTAGCAGCCGAGGACTTGGCAGCCGAACTGGAGAGGCTGCGGCCGGCGGAGCTACTCCTGCCACGCGATTCGGCGCTGGATCAAGGCGCTCACGACCGGTCCGTTACCGTTTTGGATCCCAGGCGCTTCGAACTGGACCAAGCGCGTCGCGCCCTTCTGGATCATTTTGGCGTATCCTCCCTCGAAGGTTTCGGCTGTGCCAGCCTGCCCCTCGCGCTGCGCTGTGCGGGCGCAGTGGTCCAGTACCTGCAGGAGACCCAGAAGGGCGTTCTGGGACAATTGAGCCACCTCTCGACCTATTCGACTGAAAGCTACATGATCCTCGACGCGCAAACCAGGCGCAACCTCGAACTACTAGAGACGAGCCGGACGGGGTCAGCGAAAGGCTCTCTGCTCGCGGTGATTGACCTGACCAAGACGGCGATGGGTGCACGTCTGTTGCGTCGCTGGCTGAGTCAACCCCTGATCGACCTCCAGCGGTTGCAGACGAGACAGGATGCCGTGGACGCCTTCTACACCAACACTTCATTAAGGGTCGAAATGGCACCCTTGCTCGCGCATTTGGCCGACTTGGAGCGCATCGCCAACCGCGTTGGGAGTGGCGTGGCGACCGCACGTGAGGTGGTCTCTTTACGACGCGGTTTGGAGGTCGTGCCGAAGATCCGCGCGCTGCTCGAGCGACAACTGGATCAGGTACTGCCGGACGAGGAAGGCCAGCGGGGGGACCTAGGGAAGCGAGGCCTTTCGTCCCTATTGGCGCAGTTGAAGCCGTGCGAGGACGTCGTGGCCTTGATCGCCTCGGCAATCAACGACGAGCCGGAGGGAGGCGAGGCACGCCTGATCCGGCCCGGCTTTTCCCCAGAGCTGGATACGTTCATTGCCGCTTCGCGCGATGGCAAAGCCTACATCGCTGGACTGGAGCGTAGGGAACGCGAGCGGACCGGCATCAAGTCGCTCAAGGTTGGCTACAACAAGGTGTTTGGCTACTTCATCGAAGTGAGCAATGCCAACCTCGGCCAAATACCAGCCGACTACGTGCGCAAGCAAACCCTCGTCGGCGGCGAGCGCTTTGTCACCCCCGAGTTAAAGGAGTACGAGGCTCTGGTCCTGAACGCGCAGGAGCGGATCGGCGAACTAGAGAATAGCATCTTTCGTCAGGTCTGCCAGCAAGTCTATATGGCGGAAGAGCGCATCAAGGCCACCGCGGCGGCAATTGCCCACGTCGACGTCTTCTGCGCTCTGGCCGAGGTGGCGGCGCGCTACCAGTACGTCCGGCCCACTCTCAACGCAGGTGAAGCGATCGAGATCAGGGCTGGGCGCCACCCCGTGGTCGAGCGCTTCCTCGTCGACGAAAGCTTCGTGCCGAATGATACCTCGCTTTCCACCGGTGAAGCTCAGTTGATCGTGCTTACTGGACCAAACATGGCCGGCAAATCGACGTACTTGCGGCAGGTCGCCCTAATCGTGCTGCTGGCCCAGATTGGCAGCTTCGTCCCCGCCGAAAGCGCTACCATCGGCATTGTCGATCGCATCTTCACCCGCGTTGGCGCGCAAGATGACCTGGCGACTGGGCAATCCACCTTCATGGTGGAGATGCTGGAGACAGCCAATATCCTCAATCATGCAACAAAGCGATCCTTGATCGTGCTAGATGAGATCGGACGAGGTACCAGCACGTACGACGGCCTTTCCATTGCTAGGGCCGTGATCGAGTACATTCACAACAGCCCCCGGCTAGGTGCCAAGACCCTTTTCGCTACCCATTACCACGAGCTAGTGGAGATGGCCGACGTCCTCCCCCGCGTGCGCAACTACAACGTAGCGGTGCTGGAAGAAGGCGGGAAGGTCGTCTTCTTGCGCCGGATCATTCCCGGCGGCGCCGACCGGAGCTATGGGATTCATGTCGCTCAGCTCGCCGGATTACCCAAGGCGGTAACCCGGCGTGCTCTAGAGGTACTCAGGGATTTGGAAAGCCGGCATAGGAGCGGGCGCCAGGCAGCACCGGCGAAGGCGACCCCGGTCACCCAGCAGTTGACCCTCTTCGGCGAGGTGCCACCGGTAGTAGATGAGCTCTGCCGCATGGACATTGATTCCCTCTCTCCCTTGGAAGCGATCACCAAGCTCTACGAGCTACAGCGAAAGGCAAAGAACGGCAAGTAGTGGTTGAGTACCCGCCTTTCCGTCTGAGTGTGCCGCTACCGTAGCAATGGCGGGCAGAAGCACCCGCCACCACGCTTAGGGTCCGACCTCTGCGTCGGACTTCCGACACCAGCCGGCTCTAGCAGCGAAGGGACGTCGTCGGGCCAGGCCCAGATATGGATGGTCTTTGGCCAACAGGTGCATGGCGGAAACATGATCATCGTTGACCGCTCCAAGCGAGGCCGGAGAGTGTGCTCGAACCAGATGCGTGTCTGGGCCCTTTTGCCACAACGATCAACGACCCGATGTTCTCTCAGAGGTTGGCCATGGTCGAGGCAGACGCGGCGCATCAGACGGTCTCCCGGCCGAGGCCATTGATCAGAAGATCGAGGCCCTCAATCCGGAGCTCGTTCAAGCCATCCGCAGCGTCTTTCTCGCTGAAGAGAAGCGTCTCTGGCTGATGGACCCGGCCGCGCAGTGGTGGTATAGCCGGGTCACACTACACTACCTCTCAGAGCGGCCTGATCGGGCTGATGCACTCGCTGGTGGAATGACGGGCCTTGCTTACGGCTGATCGCTACCTCATCTGCTCTGCGAGCGCTACGAGTGCCTGTGCGCGCTTGAAAACGGGGATATCCATCATTCTCCCGTCGAGGGACCACCGAACCCTCGCCTCGCGCCATAGCCTGCTCGAAAGCCGCAACGATCCGCCGCGCTTCGGCCACTTCGTCTTCGGTCGGGGAGAGGATCTGGTTCACCGGTCCCACTTGAGATGGCAGTCATTTCCTTCGCACGACGAAGATGGCCAGCTTGGCCAGGAGATTGGGCAACGTCTGGACCTCATGCCCGTTTGTCAGATAACAAGCTTGATCGACCGCGAGGCAATGCGACGCGCAGAAATCATGAAAGTCCTTCACGGTCAGCAAGTGAATGTTTGGAGTATCGTACCATTCGTAGGGAAGATAGTCAGTCTTAGGCATGCGACCGGTAGTCAGAAGCTGCCAGCGAATCTTCCAATAAGCGAAATTGGGGAAGCTGACAATGCCGACGGCGCCCACTCGGAGCATCTCCTTGAGAACGAACTCGGGCTTGTGCACCGCCTGGAGGGTCTGGCTAAGAATCACATAGTCGAAAGAGTCGTTGGGGTAATCGCCCAGTCCCTCGTCCAGATCACCGTGATAGACAGTCAGCCCTTTGCTAATGCAGTCTCGCACGCCCTCCTCAGAGATCTCTACCCCCCGGCCGATCACATGCTTGCGATCCACAAGCAGTTTCAGTAGAGCGCCATCGCCGCACCCAAGGTCCAAGACCCGAGATCGCTCTGGTACAAAACTGGCGATACGCTCCAGATCGGCTCGATAGTTGAGACGGGCATCTCTAGTACCTACTTCTGGTTTCACGACCGCCTCTCTGCCGCCTCCAACGTGTGGGCTAAGAACCCCGTTACTAGTGGAGTGACTGCCTCATATTCGAGAAGAAAGGCATCGTGCCCGTATGACGATTCGACCTCAAAATAGGTCACATCCCCAGCATTCGCCTTGATCGCACGCACGATCTCCTTTGACTGATATGATGGATAGAGCCAGTCGGAGGTGAAGGAAATCACCAGGAAGCGAGCGTTGACACCCCGAAACGCGGCCTTGAGCGAGCCGTGCCCGTTGCTCAGATCGAAGTAGTCGATGGCTTTGGTAATGTAAAGATAACTGTTGGCGTCAAAGCGTTTGGTAAAAGCATCGCCCTGATAGTGAAGGTAGCTCTCGACCTCGAATTCTGGTGAGAAGTCGTAGCCATACTTCTCCCGATTGCGCAGCCGCCGGCCGAACTTGTTATGCATCGATTCGTCGCTCAAGTAAGTGATGTGCCCGACCATGCGCGCGATAGCTAGGCCGGTATCCGGGTTAGCTAGGCCATAGTAGTCACCATTCCGCCAGTGAGGATCAGCCATGATCGCCTGGCGCCCCACCTCGTCAAAGGCGATCCCTTGCGCTGAGAGGCGAGCTGCAGTGGCAAAGGCGATGCAGGAACGCACTCGATCCGGATACGATACGGCCCACTCCAGTGCCTGCATGCCGCCCATAGATCCCCCAGTCACCGTCAGCAGGCGCTCGATCCCAAGATAATCAATGAGATGCCGCTGCGCTCGCACCATATCGGCGATAGTCACGACCGGAAAGCTCAGTCCATACGGACGGCCTGTACGGGGGTTCAACGACGATGGTCCGGTCGAACCGCGGCAACCCCCGATCACATTCGAGCAGATCACGAAGTATTTGTCAGTATCGAAGGCCTTGCCCGGGCCGATCATGTCGTCCCACCAGCCGAGGCGGCGCTTGTCGATCGTCCCTCCGGCCGATTCTATACCGTGCATTCCTAATTCCAGCGCGCTGATACTATTCTCGTCCACGCTGATGCCGGCGGCATGGGCATCACCGGAAAGAGCGTGCTCGATCAGCACAGCATTGCTTCGGTCTGCGTTCAGCCTACCGTAGGTCTCGAAGGCCAGGGTGATCGGGCCCAGCCGCTCGCCACTATCGAGCTCCAGCTCATGGGGCGGCTCGGCGAAAGTGAAGTACTGCGTGCTGACAAAGCCAGCAGAGCCCTTCTTCACAGTCTCAAGCATATTCTGTCTCTGGGATACGCAGATTCAACACGGATCTAATCATTTTGGCCATGTTCCTATCGGACGCCAGCGAACGAATGAAAAGGTCTTTCCGCAGCAGACCCGGAAAGCTATTGTTGCTCTCTTCTTTCGGCTCCATCATCACTCTCCGCAGCAGCGACATTGGGTGCACTGCCGCCGAACGGCGGATAGGACGACGGAGAACCCCTGTACCGACAGCACCGCTGGCGCCAACACGCATTATAGGCTCCTGAGCCAAAGGATTCAAGCGGCGGCGAAGACTCTTACATCGATTATTGTGTCTCATGACCACTGGACATAGCGCGGGGGACGTAAAAGCGTTCCTGCCTGCCCCTACATCCCCCGCGCCATTTCTTGGGACAAGCACTCAGCATTGAGCGAGTGCCTGATCGAGGTCGCCGATGATGTCGTCGATATGCTCGAGACCTACCGACAGGCGAATGAAGTCGTCGGTAACGCCCGCCGCCAGCCGCTCTTCCGTTGTTAGTTGCTGATGAGTCGTGCTCGCAGGGTGAATCACCAAGGACTTGGCATCCCCGATGTTGGCCAAAAGCGAGAACAGCCGCAGGCTCTCGATGAACCTCCGAGCGGCTGGCTGCCCACCCTTGATTCCGAAGCCCATGATCGCGCCGAATCCTCTCTTGAAATACTTGATCGCCGTGGGGTAGGATGGATGGGTTGGCAACCCAGGGTAGTTCACCCAGCCCACTTTGGGATGCTCTTCAAGATACTGCGCCACCTTCATCGCGTTTTCGCTATGCCGTTCCATGCGGAGCGGCAGGGTCTCCAAGCCCAGCAGGAACAGGAAGGAGTTGAAAGGGCTCACCACCGGCCCAAGGTCCCGCAGCAGTTGCACACGAGCCTTGGCGATATATGCCGCCGCCCCATAGTGCTCCACGTACTTCAGGCCGTGATAGCTTGGGTCAGGCTCGACCAACTCGGGGAACTTGCCATTGGTCCAATCGAACTTGCCAGAGTCGACGATCACTCCCCCGATTGACGTGCCGTGGCCGCCGATGAACTTGGTGGCCGAATGGATCACAATATCCGCGCCATGTTCGATAGGACGGACCAGATAAGGGGATGGGATGGTGTTGTCAATGATCAGAGGCACTCTGGCTTCGTGCGCGATCGCCGCCACTACCTCGATGTCTAGCGTGTCGAGTTTCGGATTGCCCAGCGTTTCTGCGTAGAAGGACTTCGTCCGTGGCGTGATCGCTCGGCGGAAGTTCTCTGGGTCAGCCGGGTCCACAAACCTGACGGTCACACCCATCTTTTGGAAAGTGTGGGCAAACAAGTTGTAGGTGCCGCCGTAGAGACTGCTTGCCGAAACGAGCTCATCGCCAGCGCCTAGGATATTCATGACGGCAACGGTCTCCGCGGCCTGCCCGGACGCCGTGGCCAAAGCTCCAACGCCCCCTTCGAGTAGGGCGACTCGTCGCTCGAACACGTCGGTCGTCGGATTCATCATTCTCGTATAGATATTGCCTGGCTCGGCGAGGGCAAAGAGCCGGGCCGCATGATCTGTGTCGTGGAAAACGTACGAACTCGTGGCATAGATGGGTACGGCCCGTGCGTTGGTGGCCTTGTCCGGTTCCTGGCCGCCATGCAGCGCCAAAGTCTCGAACCGGGGCGAATTCCTGGCTGTCGTCATCCTCGGTGTCCCCTTCCCGATTGTCTTGTTGAGCCTACTTCCGTAGCTGGACAAGTTTCCTGCATCTAAGCGTATTTGTCAACCGTTCTAAACTAAGTCACTCGACTTAGTTATTATCATAGCTTGCCAGCGTTTGTCAAGCGGATCCTTGGACCGCAGAGGCGAAATACGTCGGCGCGGCTTGCTTGGCCGGCCACTCGATCGGTGGTCGTTCCACGGTCTTTGGATAATCCATGCTAGCCAGCTCTAGGCCGTCTGCACGCCTCTAGGGCGCTTTTCGCTAGCCAAGAGCGTGGCGTCATCCCGTAAAAGACGCTTGCCTGGTCCGTACCTGCGGCGTATAATTCGCATAACATACATCGTATACGCGCTCTTAGCAGCATCTCTCTTGCACACGATCTCAACACCCTCGCCCCGCGTCGCATTTCTCGTTGGTCCGTGACAGCCGGCATCACTCGATTACTCCGGCAGAGATCAAGGGCCAACTGGGCGGCGGCTGGGTCGGTCGGACAAATCTCTGACGGAGACTGATAACGCCACCCTAGGCATGCGCCGGAAGGGGAAAGCACCATGAGTATTTTTGATATGCACGGGACCGTCGTGGACGAATACGCTAAGTACATCCGGAGTTTTCTTTCGATTGCGGATGAAAGGATCCTACGGTTTGTAGAAGACGAGATTGAGCGCAAACGCGCTCTCTGGCCGGAAGCGCTCTTGCAGCTAAACCCCGCTTATAAGCTGGGCACGACCGTCGAGGATCTGGTGCAGCAGGGCAGGCTACATCACGATTTGGCCAATGTCTTCCGGGGCCCAAATGGGCGGAGCATGAGGCTCTATCAGCACCAGCAGGAGGCCATAGAGAAGGCACTCGCGGGCCAGAGCTTTGTCGTGACCAGCGGCACGGGTTCTGGCAAGAGCTTGACCTACTTCATCCCTATTATGGACGCTGTGTTACGTGGCGATCCAACAAAGGCGAAGGTGCTCGCCCTCGTCGTGTATCCGATGAATGCCTTAGTGAACTCGCAGTACGAGGCGCTGAAGAGGCTCGCCGCGCAGTATAAAGAGTACACTGGTCGGAAGCTACCGGTAAGGTTTCATAAATACACGGGACAGGAGCGTCAGGCCGATAAGGCAGAGGTACGGGCAAACCCGCCCCACATTCTCCTGACTAACTACATGATGCTAGAGCTGATGTTGGTGCGGCCGGAAGAGCACGACCTGGTGGACCGAACCACGACGGCACTGAAGTTTCTGGTGATGGATGAACTTCACACATACCGGGGCCGGCAAGGCGCCGACGTTGCTCTCCTTATCCGACGCCTTAGGGAACGAAGTGGGAACCCGCGTATACTCTGCATTGGTACGAGTGCGACCATGGTTGCCAGCGAACCGGGAGGATCCGACGCACGGCGCGAGGCCGCTTCCGCTTTCGCCAGCAAGCTCTTCGGGGTCGAGATCCGCAAAGAGAACGTTGTCGAAGAATCTCTCCAGCGAGTGACCTCACCAGGAGAGATTTCGCCCGAGCAGTTGAAGGCGGCCATGGCCGAGCCCTTGCCGGCTGAGGTGCCAGAACTGCTCGACAATCCTCTCGCTCGCTGGTCGGAGACAGCCTTTGGGTTGGTCGAGGAAGGCGACGGGCGGCTGCGCCGTCAAAAGCCCATTACGTTGGCAAGCGGAGCCGCCGAACTAGCCGCGCTGACAGGCCTCGACGTCGAGGCCTGTAGAACGGCCTTAAAGCAACTCTTCCTGATCGGCAGCCAGGTCAAGCTAGCCGACGGCAACCCGACGTTCGCCTTCAAGCTGCATCAGTTCATCTCTCAAGGCGAAACGGTGTATGCCACACTGCAGGCCCCTCCCATCCGTTCGTTCAGCCTTGAGGGGCAATACTACGCTCCAAAACTGGAGGCCGAAGGGCAGCCCCGGGTTATGTTTCCTTTGCGCTTCTGCCGCGTTTGCGGACAGGAATACTATTTGGTTACCCTGGTGCCGGCCAGTGGGGAATTCATCCCATACGATCCAGATAGGGAATCATCCGCGGAAGACGGATCGCTAATCTCTGGCTACCTGATGGTAGCCCCGGCTGGCGACGAGGAAGATTGGAGCACCGAGTATACCCCGGTGGAATGGCTAGATCAGAATGGGCGAGTGAAACGGGACTATCGTCAGCACGTTCCTCGTGCGTATTATGCCCTACCCAACGGTTCCTATGACGACAAACCAAACGAAGGGACGCTTAAGGTCTGGTTCCAACCCAAGCCCTTCATGCTCTGCCAGAATTGTGGCGAGTTTTACACCCGCCGTGACAAGGCCGATTTCCGGAAGCTGTCCGGCCTCTCGAGCGAGGGACGGAGCACTGCTACTACTGTTCTCGCGGTGTCCGCCTTACGCAACGCAAGCATCGGCCGACTCTCCGACTCAGCCCGCAAGTTGCTCAGCTTCACCGACAACCGGCAGGATGCGGCCCTGCAGGCCGGGCACTTTAACGACTTTGCCCAAGTAGCCTACCTACGAGCGGCGATCTACGCCGCCCTTTGTCAGCAGCAGAAGCTCTCCTTCGACGTGATCGCGGACCGCGTGGTAGCAGAAATGGGTTTGACCCTTGGCGACGTTGCCCAGAACAAGGACCTCCAGCCCGATACCAGTCAGGGGCGCGAGGTCTGGAAGGCTTTTCGTGAACTGATCGAGTACCGGGTATACGAGGATCTTCGACGCGGTTGGCGCGTGGTCCAGCCAAACCTAGAGCAATGCGGTCTCCTGGCAATCGAGTATCGAGGTCTAGAGGAACTGTGCCGCAATGATGACGCCTGGGGCGAGGTCCCCTCCATCAAGTGTCTCTCCATCGAGGCTCGCCAGAGAGTCCTCACCGGCGTCTTGGACCACTTCCGGCGCAAGCTCGCCATCGACGTGGAATGCCTGCAAGTACAGCCCCAGCAGCAACTGCGGAAGCGCGTGGGGGCACGGCTCAACGACCGCTGGCGCTTCGACGAGCACGAAATACTGCACACCGCGTCAAGATTCCTATTACCCGGCCAGCACGGGGCGGCGTTGGACGGCATGAGCATGGCCGAGATCAGTCTGGTTGGCCGCTATCTGCAACGGGCCCTAAGCATCTCAGAGCCATACGCGGGGTTCATCGCGAAGCTCGTGGGTGTGCTCTGCTCCCATGGGCTGCTTCGTCGGGGCGAGGACAAAGGCACGGAATTCGTGCAACTGGAGGCGAGCGCTCTGCTTTGGTGTCGAGGAGACGGCAAGCCTCCTCTGGCCGATCCCATCTATTCGCGGAGAGCAGCCGGATCGGTATACGCCGAGGTGGAAAGGCGGGCGAACGAGTTCTTCGCCGAGTTCTACCGCAGGGCCGCCGCGGAGCTTCGGAGTATGGAAGGCGCGGAACATACAGCACAGGTCGGCTACAAGCAGAGAAATGAGCGAGAGGCGCGCTTCCGTCAGGGAACACTGCCGGTGCTCTTTTGTTCGCCGACCATGGAATTGGGCATCGACATCGCGGACCTTCAGATGGTGCATATGCGCAACGTGCCCCCGACGCCAGCGAATTACGCTCAGCGAAGCGGCCGGGCCGGTCGTACCGGCGACCCGGCATTGATCATGACCTACTGTGCCGCACACAGCGGTCATGACCGGTACTTCTTTGAGCACCGGGAAGACATGGTGGCAGGGGTGGTCAGCCCGCCTAGGCTCGACCTCGGAAACGAAGACCTTATCCGGGCGCATCTTCATGCGATGTGGCTCGCCCAGGTTAGGCTGCCTCTGGGCAGCGCGGTTACTGACGTTCTGGAGATTGGCCTCGAGGATTGCCCTCTCAAGGAAGAGATTCGCGACCAGATTGAACGCCTTTCAGACGCATTTCTTGAATCCTGCATCGCGGACGCGAACTCAGTATTGGCCTCTTGCGGGGCAGACATCGAGCAGGCGCCATGGTTGTCTCAGGATTGGATCAGGAGCGTATTCCGGCGGGCACCCGAGGAGTTTGACCGGGCCTTCGATCGCTGGCGTGAACTATACCAAGCCGCTATGGGCCAAATGCACGAGGCACAGCAACGCCTGCTGCAGTCGCGCGACCGGCAGACCCAAGAGGACGCCAGGCGCCTTATCGATGAGGCGAACCGCCAGCGCAACCTCCTCTGCAACGTCGATACCAGCAAGGAAGAGTCAGATTTCTACCCCTATCGCTACCTGGCTAGCGAAGGTTTCCTGCCCGGCTACAGCTTCCCCAGATTGCCGGTCAGGGCTCTGGTGCGCGGCCGCGAAGACATCGAGTTCATCTCACGCCCACGGTTCCTGGCCCTCACCGAATTCGGCCCACAGAACGTCATCTACCACGAAGGGGCGAAACACTCTGTGGCGCAACTTGTCCAGCCACCCGGTGGCCTGCAGTCTCGGCGAGCGAAGGTGAAGATCTGCCATACCTGCGCATTTCTGGAGACGGATATCTCCGTCGATCAGTGCCAGAACTGCGGGTCGCGCTTCGATGCCTCCAACAGCGAGATACTGCCCGTGCTGGAAATGACCAATGTCAGGACACAACGGCGCGAACGAATAACGTGCGATGAGGAGGAGCGCATCAGAATGGGATACGCAGTGACCAACCATTTTCGCTTCGCTCCGCTGACCGGCGGGCGGAAACGGATCATGGAAGCGACGGTCTTCGACGCTAGGGGTGACCCCCTGATGCGACTTTCTTACGCGCCCGCCGCCGAGCTCTATCGGATCAACCACGGCTGGCGTAACCGCCGAGAGAAGGGCTTCCGGATCGACCTTGGAACCGGCGAATGGTTGGAGAGCGCTCCTCAAGACGATAACGGCGGCCCACCTGCGCATCAGCCCCGGTACGATGTGGTGAGGCTGTTCGTCAGAGACACAGCAAACCTCCTGCTTTGCTCGCTGACGCAGCCAGAACACAGGTCGAACCCGGGCCTTTTGGCCTCACTTCAGTACGCCCTCCAAAGGGGCTTCGAAAACGTGTATCAGCTCGAGGAGACTGAACTGGCATCGGATCGCCTTGGCACGGGCGAGCACACTGCAATCCTGTTTTGGGAGGCCACGGAAGGGGGCGCTGGCGTGCTGCGAAGGCTGGCCGAGGAGCAGAACGCGCTGGCGACCGTGGCAGCCAGTGCCCTGGAGGTCTGCCATTTCGACCCTGACTCTGCGGAGGACCAGGACACGAACTGCACGCGCGCCTGCTACAGGTGCCTGCTATCCTACGGGAATCAGCGCGATCACGCCATCCTAAACCGCCATCTGATCAGGCACGTGCTCCTGGAACTGGCTAAGAGTATCACTCACCCGCGTACCGAGGGACGTGACTATGACGAGCATTACCGGTGGTTACGGTCGCTCACGGATAGCCGGTCCCAGTTGGAGCGGGATTTCCTCGACCTCCTTTTCCGCACCGGGCGCCGCCTGCCGGACGAGGCGCAGAAGCAGCTCAGCGACTACTATTCGGTTCCGGACTTCTTCTACAAGCCAAACATATGCGTCTTCTGCGATGGTTCGGCCCATGATAGCGCGGGCGCGAGGGAAAACGACCGGCGTGTCCGAGCAGACTTGAGGGACCTTGGCTACCGGGTGGTCGTTGTCCGCTATGATAGAGGCCTCGCCGAGCAGATTGGCGAATACCCAGAAGTCTTTGGCGAAGGAGGGGTGTAGCAAATGGCCGGCCTAAGCCTTGGCTCTATCGTACGATGCCGGGAGAGAGAGTGGATTCTGCTTCCCTCGCCCTCCGACGACCTGATCCTGCTGCGACCGCTCACCGGTGGCGAGGACGAGATTTGCGGCATCTCGCGCCGGCTCAGTGACCTCGGGATCGATCGGGTGACAGCGGCGGCGTTCCCTTTGCCCACGCCCGCAGACGCCAGAGATGAGGTGAGCGCCCGTCTCCTCTGGAACGCGGCCCGCCTATCGCTACGCGACGGAGCAGGTCCTCTGCGATCCCTCGGCCGGCTTTCGGTTCGGCCACGCCCCTACCAGTTCGTCCCGCTGCTAATGGCGCTGCGGCTTGCCACCGTCAGACTGCTGATTGCCGACGACGTCGGCATCGGCAAGACCATCGAAGCCGGCCTCATCGCTCGGGAGTTGCTCGACCGCGGCGAGATACACCGCCTCTGCGTGCTGTGCCCGCCTTACTTATGCGAGCAATGGAAGACGGAGCTTTGGGACAAGTTCCGGATCGATGCGGTGGTCGTCCGCTCGGGCACCGTAGGCCAGCTGGACAAGGAGGTGCCCCCGGGCCTCAGCGTCTTCGGCCACTATCCTTACCTGGTAGTGAGCATCGACTACGCCAAATCGGAACGCCACCGCGCCAACTTCGCGCTCCACGCCCCTGAGCTGGTGATCGTCGACGAGGCCCATGGAGCGGCAAGGCCGGCCGGCGACGGCAAGGGCCAGCAGCAGCGCCACGAGTTGCTCCAGATGCTGGCCAGGCAGCCAGAACGGCACCTGATCCTGCTCACTGCCACCCCCCATAGCGGCGTCGAGGAGTCTTTTCTGTCGCTGCTGGCGCTCCTGGGACAGCAGTTTGGCCGTCTCAACCTGCAGGCGTTGACCGAAGAGCAGCGCCGCGACCTTGCCGACCATTTTGTCCAACGGCGCCGCGCCGACGTGAAGCGCTGGCTGGGCGAGGAAACCCCCTTCCCAGACCGCCTCAATCGAGAGGAGACGTACGATCTCTCGCCAGAATACCAGAACCTCTTCAAGCGGATCTACGACTTCAGCAGCGACCTAGTCCGGACTAGCGAGACGCTGTCGGGTTGGAGGAAGCGGGTTCGGTACTGGACAGCCCTCGCCGTGCTCCGCTGTGTGATGTCCAGCCCAGCCGCGGCCGTAGCCACGCTGGAGAGGCGCGCTAAAGGACAAGCGCTATCGGAGGAAGGCGCCCTCGAAGACTACGAACCCTACATCTTCGAGCCCACCGACGACGAGCCGCAGGACGCCCAACCAGCGGCTCTCGTGGGCGAGAGCGACCCTGAGCTCGGCGACACAGACCGCCGCCGGCTCGCGTCCTTCGTGAGCGAGGCGAAGTCTCTTCTGTCTGGGGACAAGGACTCGAAGGTCCTCAAATGTGTCCAGATCATTCGCAAGCTCCTGCAGGAAGGAAGGCATCCCATCGTATGGTGCCGCTACATTGCCACCAGCGATTACGTGGCGAGCCAACTCCAGCAACGCCTGGCAGAGCAATTCCGAAACCTCCGCGTCGTCTCTGTCACGGGGAATCTGCCTGACGACGTTCGCGAGGCCCAAATCAAGGAGATCCGTTCTTTTGACCGGCGGGTCTTGGTGGCAACGGATTGTCTTAGCGAAGGAGTCAACCTACAGGAAGACTTCGACGCGGTAGTCCACTACGATTTGCCATGGAATCCTAACCGGCTGGAGCAGAGAGAGGGGCGGATAGACCGCTACGGTCAGCGGCAGCGGGTGGTCAAGACTTTCCTCCTGTACGGCCGCGATAACCCCATCGACGGCGCCGTCCTGGACGTTCTGCTGCGGAAGGCTAGGGAAATCCATCGTACTCTCGGCGTAAGCGTCCCCGTGCCGGTAGACAGCGAGACGGTAATGGAGGCCGTGCTCAAGGCCCTCTTCCATCACAGCCCTGGCCCCTCGACCCAGCTTTCTCTCTTCTCCCTCTTCGACCAGGCTTTGGTCAAGGACGTGCACCACCGCTGGGATGACGCGGTGAGGCGGGAAACCGAGAGTCGCACGCGATTTGCCCAGCGGACGATCAACCCTGACGTGGTGGCCCGAGAACTGGAAGAGATGGACGCGGTGCTTGGGGACCCGCAGGCGGTGCAGGCCTTTGTGCTCAACGCTGTTCAGAGGCTGGGAATGCAGGTCCAACAACTCCCCGACGGCGCCTATCGCCTCGGTCCCTTGGACCGCCTACCTGCACTGGTGCAGGACGTCTCTCCAGGCCGCGCCTACTGGGACGTAGCTTTCGATTCAGCCACGCCAAGAGGCGCCACCTACCTCGGACGCAACCATCCTTTCGTCGCCGGCCTTGCCCAGTACATGCTGGAAAGTGCGCTAACCCAGTCGCACGAGGCCGTGGCCCCGCGGTGCGGCGTTTTGCGCACCGCAGCCGTGGGGCGGCGAACCATCCTCCTCCTGTTGCGACTGCGGTTCGCTATCGAGGAAAGTGGCAGCCGGCCCCTGCTGGCAGAGGAGGTCTTTGTCTGTGGTTTTCGGGGGCGCCCGCCAGACAGTCTGGACTGGATCGCGCCGGAGGAGGCCGTCGGCCTCCTCGACGTGCCCGGCCTGGGAAGCATCCCGCTCGCGGAGCGCCGCGAGAACCTCTCCGAGGCGCTTGCCTGGTGGCCGGAGCTCCAGACTCACTTGGCGCCGATCATCGAAGGCCGCGCCGCCAAGCTTCAGGCTTCCCACCGGCGCGTCCGAGCGGCTGCTCGCCTGGCGGGACGAACTCTCTCGGTGCGCCCCTACTTCCCGCCAGACTTGCTCGGCTTGCTCGTGCTACAGCCAGTGGCCAAGGGGGTGAGCCAATGACCACCACCTTCCCTTGCGCTACTGTCGAGGGCGGCCTGCTGGGGGCCGATCTACTCGACGCCATCTTCGAAGGCAGCGCGCCAGGCCAGAAGCCGAGCGACTTTGGACTTGAACCGAGGCGCCACCTTAGCGACGAAATCGCCGCGGCTTGGTCCTTCGCGCTGTCCTATTGGGCGGCCTTCAACCGCCGCCTCGAGCGGCTGCCCGAACAGGATGCGGCCACCAGTGCCACCCGCGACCAGTGGGTTATCCCCCTTCTCGGTTTGATGGGTTACGAGCTTTCGTACACCCCGCGAGCCGCCGAGATCGACGGGCAGACTTTCGCCATCTCCCACCGTGCGGGATCGGACGACGGAGCACCGCCGGTCCACATCGTCGGGTGCCGACAGCCAATCGGCACGCGGCCTGAATCGGGCCGCCCACGGTTGGCGCCTCACGTCTTGCTTCAGGAGTTCCTGAATCGCACCGAGCACCTGTGGGGCCTGGTCACCAATGGCTATACGCTGCGGCTGCTGCGCGACTCGCAGCTCCTCCGGCGGCAGGCTTACGTCGAATTCGACCTGCGACGGATGATGGAAACAGGGTCTCACGCTGACTTTGCCTTGCTCTATCGCCTGGCGCACCGCTCACGTCTCCCAGCCACGGACCGCGATGCCTCCGATTGCATCCTCGAACGGTATCGCAACCTGACCATCGAGCAGGGAGGCCGGATTCGCGAGCATCTCCGCGAGGCCGTGGAGGCCGCGCTGCGTGCCTTCGCCGACGGGTTCTTCCGTCACCCGCGTAACGAGCATCTCCGAGCAAAGGCGCAGCAGGGAGCGGTCACCCCCCTCGACTTCTACGGCCAGCTTCTGCGGCTGATCTACCGGCTGCTGTTCCTCATGGTGGCGGAGGAGCGGGGCCTGATCGCCGACAGCCAAATCTACAACCAGCACTACAGCGTCACCCGCCTCCGGACGCTGGCCCAAAGGCACACGGCCTACGACGACCATTTGGACCTCTGGCTGGGTTTGGACACTACCTTTCGACTCTTTCAGAACGAGGCCTTGGGGCAAGAGCTAGACGTACCACCCTTGAACGGCGACCTGTTCTCGGCGGACTCCACCAGCCACCTGAATGGTCTTTTCCTCACCAACCGCGACCTGCTCACGGGCATCTGGCGACTCTCAATGTATCGCGAGAACGAGCGATCCCCATGGCGGCGGGTGAACTACGCCGCCATCGACGTGGAGGAACTAGGAAGCGTCTACGAGAGTCTTCTCGACTACCACCCGCACTTCGCGCTGCATCCAGCCGCTCCGGCGCTGGAAAGGGTTTCCTTCGAGCTGATCCCCGGTACAGAGCGGAAGACCACGGGCTCTTACTACACGCCCCCGGACTTGGTAAACGAGCTAATCAAGAGCGCGCTGGAACCGGTGCTTTCAGAAAGGCTCCGCACGGCGTCCGGCCGCGCGGAGAAGGAGGCAGCCATCCTGAGCCTGGCGGTCTGCGATCCAGCTTGCGGCAGCGGCCATTTCCTGCTCGCCGCGGCGCGCAGGCTGGGTAAGGAGCTAGCCCGGGTGCGTACCGGCGACGACGAGCCTTCGCCGGAAGAAACGCGCGTCGCCACTCGCCTGGCGATCACCAGCTGCATCTACGGCGTCGACAAGAACCCGCTGGCCGTCGACCTCTGCAAGGTGGCATTGTGGATGGAGGGCCACGCCCGCGGCAAGCCGCTGACCTTCCTCGATCACCGCATCCGCTGCGGCGACTCGCTGGTCGGCGTGCTCACCCTCGATGTGCTGCGGCAAGGGATCCCCGACGCAGCCTATTCGCCGGTCACCGGCGACGATCGGGCGCTGGCCGCCGACTTCCGGGATCGCAACCATAAAGAGCGGCAAGGCGGCGCCCTGGCCTTGATTTCCCCCGAGCACGAGTGCAAGACGCTGGCCGACGCTCAGCGCACACTAGCAGAAATCGGCGACGAAACCGCCGAAGCGGTGCGGCGCAAAGCGAACGCCTACCAAGAGACGCACCGCGCGGGTACCCGCTGGTGGCAAGACAACATGGCCTGCCACCTTTGGACTGCCGCTTTCTTCACACCGTTGACGCCGGCAACGGCCCGGGAGCGCCAGGTGCCGACGACGGCCGACGTGCGGGAGTATCTCGAGACGGGCGCTGTCGACCGCCGAACCTTGGGTCAGGCCCTCGCGCTGGCCTCCGCACACCGGTTCTTCCACTGGCCTGTGGAGTTCGCCGATGTATTCGCGCGGGGCGGCTTCGACGTCGTCCTCGGTAATCCGCCGTGGGAACGGATCAAGCTACAGGAGCAGGAATTCTTCGCCTCCCGCGATCCGCAGATCGCTACCGCCCCTAACAAGGCGGCACGCGAGAGGCTAATCAAGCGGCTGCCGCAACACAACCCGCCGCTGTGGGAGGAGTTTCAGCAGGCAAAGCATCGGGGTGAGGCCGAAAGCAAGTTCGTCCGTCAATCGGGAAGGTTCCCGCTGACGGGCCGTGGAGACATCAACACATATGCAGTCTTCGCCGAGACAAACCGGGCGCTCATTGGCCAACGAGGACGCGCTGGTTTCATAGTGCAAAGCGACATTGCCACCGGGGATACCTACAAGGAGTTCTTCAGTTCCTTGCTCCAAAGTGCGCAGCTCGTTAGCTTCTACGACTTCGTGAACACGGAGGGTCTTTTCCCAAACGTTCACCGCACCCATCCGCATTTCTGTCTCGTCACGTTGTCGGGCAAGCCCTCCAAGGAACCGACGGATTTCGCTTTCTGGAACACCAGAACCGCCCATCTCGGCGAGGCAGGTCGCCATTTCGCACTGACCGCGGCCGACCTGGCGTTGCTCAACCCCAATACGGAGACCTGCCCGATCTTCCGCTCGCAGCGAGATGCCGAGATTACCAAGGGCATCTACCGTCGCGTGCCCGTCTTGGTCAACCAGCGGCGGCCCGACGGCAACCCTTGGGGTTTGGAGTTCTTGCGAATGTTCGATATGGCCAACGATTCGGGTCTCTTCCGCACGCGCAGGCAGCTGGAGCAGGATGGCTGGACGCTGCAGGGCAACGTGTTTACCCGGGGCGGGGTGCGGTACCTCCCGCTCTACGAAGCGAAGCTGCTCCATCAGTTCGACCACCGCTGGGCCACCTACGAAGGGGACGACACCAGGGAGATGACCGACGCCGAAAAACGGGACCCCGCCGCCGTGGTGATGCCCCGCTACTGGGTGCCCGAAGAGGAAGTGGAAGCGCGGCTGGCGGGGAAATGGGACCGCGCCTGGCTCCTCGGGTGGCGAGATATCACCAACACCACGAACGAGCGGACCGTGATCGCGAGCGTGTTGCCCAGGGTTGGGGTGGGGCACACTAGCCCAATCGCGCTGCCTGCCAGGCCTGACCTTTCCGCGTGCCTTCTCGCGGACTTGTGTTCATTCGCGCTGGACTACGTGGCTAGACAGAAGATAGGTGGTACCCATCTCACGTACGGTTTCCTCAACCAGCTTCCCATCCTACCCCCTGAGGCTTTCACAGGGACATACCCGTTCCTGCGTCCGGACCTCCTTCTCGACTGGGTCCGTCCCCGCTTGGTTGAACTCATTTGTGTTGCAGAAGACGCGGAACCGTTTGCGGCAGATTCGGGAACCCCTACCCCGTCGTTCGGATGGGATCTTCGTCGGCGCTTTCTCCTTCGGTGCGAGCTCGACGCGGCGTTCTTCCACCTCTATGGCATCGCCCGCGATGACGTGGACTACATTATGGACACGTTCCCCATCGTCAAGCGGAAGGACGAAGCGGCTTACGGTGAATATCGAACGAAGCGCATGATCCTGCAGATCTACGATGCGATGGCGCGGGCCATGGAAACCGGGGTGCCCTATGAAACAGTGCTCGACCCGCCTCCGGCGGATCCCCGCCTAGCGCATGAAGCGAGGGAGGCCGAGCCAGTTGGCGGCTAGCTTCGGCCTGACACACCCCGAATTTCCTCGAGGGCTCCCCTGGAAGGTCGGGGGGTTATGTTCTGGCGCCACCCTACCGCGTGGCGCTCTTCTTTGGTTGCACCTGGTCACCAGAGCACTTGACAAACTGCAGTGGCTACTGGTAGTATAGCTACTGCCCAGCACCTAGCGTTTGCTTCGCGGACAGTCACCTGATAGAATACGGTTGCCGGGGCGCCCGGCAACGGTCTAGCGCTCAACGGAACCAATAAGTAAGGAGGAGGACTGTACCATGTTCGAAACCAGGATCACGAGACTCTTCGGGATCAAGTATCCGATCATCGGTGGGGCGATGATGGGTCTTTCCGACGCCAGACTGGTGGCCGCGATCTCCAATGCCGGATGCCTAGGGTTGATGGCCTCCCCGATGTTCGAGAACAAAGAGGGACTGCGCCAAGAGATTCGTAAGGTCAAGGATTTGACCGACAAGCCCTTTGGCGTGAATCTCAGCCTCTTCCCCTCGGCCCGTCCAATTCCGAACGAGGATTTTATCGCTGTTTGTCATGAGGAAGAGGTTCCCGTGATCGAGACCTCCGGGCGCAGCCCAGAACCCCTACTCCCGTTGATCCGGCAAGGGAAGGCCAAATTCATTCACAAGTGCGCCCGTGTTCGCGACGCCATCAAAGTGGCCTCGCTCGGCGCGGATGCCGTGAGCATTGTCGGGTTCGAGTGCGGTGGACATCCAGGCATGGACGATGTGACTACCCTCATCCTTGCTCCCCTGACCGTCGATTCCGTCTCTATCCCCGTCGTCGCGGGAGGGGGCTTTGTCGATGGACGTGGTCTGATCGCCGCATTGGCCCTCGGCGCCGATGGCATCGTGATGGGCACGCGCTTTATGGCGACCAAGGAGTCCGCTGCGCACCCGAATGTCAAGGAATGGATGCTCAAGGCCGGCGAGGCCGATACGGTGGTCATCCAGCGCAGCATCAGAAGCAACTCCCGGGTAGCCAAGACCCCGCCGGCGATCAAGGTAGCGGAGATGGAAGCGCGCGGCGCGACGCTGGAGGAGCTAATGTCCGTGATCGGCGGTGGCCAAGGGCGACAGGCGATGTTCGAAGGGAAAATAGAAGCCGGTACGATGGCCTGCGGAGAAGCGGTAAGCCTGATTCGCGACATTCCTGCCGTCCAAGAAGTCGTCGAGCGGATCATCAGCGAGGCCGATGCCATACGGCAGAAGCTCGCCCGGTAGAGGAGCCCGTCGTTCGCCTTGGGTGTCTCTGCAACGGAGCGAACACTGGTATTGGGGCTAGCGTCATACGTGGGCGCGTATGCTGGCGTATGGGCTGGCGTCTCTGCCAGTTCCGGCCGTGTGAGCGGCACTCGCAATCCTGGACGGGAGTGCGCCCGCCCCAAGCGGGCGGGGTCTGGCACAGAGGTCGGATCCCCACAACGCCTGTCCGCCCACAGAATCCGGGCCCTACGACGCTAAACGCCGGGTATATAGGCGGGCATCCTCCGGCTTTCGCCGAGGTAGGCCCCGGGCTACGCTTTGGTGTAATCTCTTAGTCATTGGATGCCAACCAGGACGAAGACGAGGAGGTGCGACATGGCCAAAGAGATCCGCACGACTTGCAATCGCGATTGTCCAGACTCGTGCAGCATTATCGCCACTGTGGAAAACGGCAAGATCATCCGACATAAGGGTGATCCAGAACATGGGATTACCTGCGGGTTTCTCTGCTCACGGGGCAACGACTATCTCAAGCGCTTCTACGATCCGGACCGTCTCCTCTACCCTCAGCGGCGTACCTCGCAGGGCTGGCAGCGCATCACCTGGGACGAGGCCTTGGATCTCATCGCCGAGAAGATGGTTTACTACCGGTCGACCTTTGGTCCCCAGTCGATCCTCGTCGTCAACTACTCGGCCATTCATACCTGGATACCGCGGATCCTTGGTCGCCTCTTCTGGGCACACTTCGGAGGTCCGACCCTCACCTATGGCGGTCTCACGGTGGATGCTGCCCACGCCGCCCAGGATCTGGATTTTGGCGGCGATTGCACCCATGAGCCGGAGGATCTGGTGAATAGCGCGGGCTTGGTAGTCTGGGGCAAGAACTTGTACACCACGCGGCAACACTGGGTCCCCTTCCTGAACCAGGCGCGGCGGAAAGGCGCCCCCCTGGTGGTCGTCGACCCCGTCTGGAATGCCACGTCGCGAAGGGCGGATCGATGGTACCAGATTCGGCCGGGCACCGACGGCCTGCTGGCCATTGGCGTTGCTCGTCTGCTTCTAGAACGAGATGCTGTAGATCATGATTTCATCGCCAATCATAGCGAAGGGTTTGCTGCCTACCGGAATCTGGTCTTCTCACACAGTCTGGAGGAGGTGGCCACAGCCACCGATCTGACCGTGGAGCAGATCGGCGAGCTCGCCGATCTTTACGCTACTAAGAAGCCACTAGCTACCTTCATTGGGCTCGGGCCCAGCTACTGGTCCAATGGCGGGATGATGGTCAGACTGATCGACGCCCTTGTCGCGATCAGCGGGAACGTCGGCGTCTCCGGTGGAGGAGCGCATACCGATATCACCCGCAGTGCGAGAGGTTTGGACCTTTCGATTCTTCGCCGGGTACCGCAGGTTCCAATACGACGAATTCTGCTTCCTAACCTGGGCAACGCTATCCTCGAAACTAAAGACCCGCCGCTCAAAATGGGCTGGGTCGCCGGTGCCAACCCTTCAAGCATGTGCCCTGACACCAACCAAGTGAAAGAGGGTCTGCGGTCACTGGAATTCCTGGTGGTCGTCGAGCAGTTCATGTCGGCCACGGCGCAATTGGCCGACGTAGTGCTTCCCTGCACGACCTACTTGGAGATGGACGACATCGTGACTGCCTATGGTCACTACTGGCTATCGTTGACTCAACAAGTGGTACCGCCCCAAGGCGAGACGAAGACAGACGGGGAGATATTCCAACTACTCGCGCAGCGTTTGGGGTTTGGTGAACCTCTAGCTGGCGAGCCAGAGAAGTGGCTCCGGATGATGCTAGAACCCCTGGGCGCGGCAGGGATTACGTTGGAGAAGCTTCGGGAACGACCGATGAAGAATCCCACCCATCCACCGTTTCCATTTGCGGACCGCCGCTTCCGGACGCCATCCGGCAAGTTCGAGTTCATCGACCACTTCTCGCCGGTACAGGCATCGAGCGGGAAACCCGGGATGCGCTTCGTCGCTACGAAGACCGCGCAGATGTGCAATTCGCAGATCCTGCCCGAAGATCTGCCTGCCGAGCCATTAGCGCGTCTGAACCCCGCTACTCTCAGTGAATTGGGGTTCAAGGGACACGAGGAGGCTTGGGTAGTGAGTCCGGTCGCTGAGGTCAAAGCGCGTCTAGTGGCGGATGAGAAGGTGCGGCGGGACGTGGTGTTCATGAATCCGTCACTTTGGAAGGGCGACCTCAGCGGCGTCAACCAGTTGCGGGAATTCGTGCTGACCGATATTGGCAATGGCGCAGCCATGCACGAAACCAAGGTCACGTTGCGACCGGCCTAGCCACTAAGGTCCCAGAGGCCACTTTATGTTGACATGCTGGGCTTATCCTGCGACAATAGAGGAGCGCCTTCTTGTGGTTGTTCCAGCGGCACAAGGGCACCCCATCTTACTTGGCTCAGCAGGAGAAGGTGGTCGTGAGCATGCCACATGGCATCGAGGTAGAAGACCTTTCGGTGGCTTTTGGCCATGCTGTTGCTCTTGACCGCGTCTCCTTCACGGCTGAGCTGGGCGAGTATCTGCTGCTGACTGGCCCCTCTGGCTCCGGGAAGACCACGCTCCTGCGCTGTCTCAACGGCCTGATCCCTCATACTTTTCCGGCACGTCTCTCCGGTCGAGTGATCGTCGACCAGTTGGATACCCGACAGCACAAGGTTGCCAAGCTGGCCGAAAGAGTGGGATTCGTGTTTCAGAACCCCGAAGTCCAGCTTTTCAACCTGACGGTCCGCGATGAGGTCCTATTCGGCCCTTATCACGCCGGCTTGTCAACGGCTCAAGCTGAACGTGAAGCCCAGCGGGCCATGGAGGCAGTGGGAATCGCGCACCTGGCACAGCATCGCTTGAATACATTGTCAAGCGGGGAGAAACAGCGCACGGCGATCGCCTCGGTGCTGGCGTTGCGTCCTTCTGTTCTGGTGCTAGATGAGCCGACTGCCCATCTCGACGTGCCTGGCTCTAGACTGGTTCTGAATTCCGTCACCCGCATGTGTCGCGAGGAAGGGCTGACGGTAGTTCTTGGCGAGCATCGGACCGGTGCCGTGAGCCGGTTGGCCAGTCGCATGCTGGTGCTGGAAGAGGGCCGGCTCATCGCCGACGGCCCAACGCGGGATGTCTATGCCCGTCACGACCTGATTCGTCGTCTGGGCATCCGCCGACCGGCTGATGAACCAGAGCAGCCATGGGAGAGCCTGATCGGCGGGTCGGTGCCGTTGCCCTCAACGCCGCCAGTAGCCGAACTGCGCGCTGTAGAGGTCGCCTATGGCGAGCAGCGCATCCTGCAAGGGATCGATCTGGCGATATACCCGGGGGAAATCGTCGCCTTGGTCGGAGATAATGGCGCGGGCAAGACGACTGTGGCGAGGCTTCTTGCTGGCCTGCTGAAGCCCCAGAAGGGTCAAGTGCTCGTCGCCGGCCGTCGGCCTCGCCCCGCGGGAGGCGAGGTGGGTCTGGTGCTGGAGAATCCGCTGACGCAGCTCTTCTGCAGCACGGTGGAGGAGGAGGTGCGGTTTGTTCTCGACAATCTCGGACGAGGGGACGATCGCTCGGTCGTGGAGGCGCTCAATCGATGCAGCCTCCAGCCGTTGCGGCGACGCCGCGTTCACGCCTTGAGCTGCGGTGAGAAGCAGCGGGTTGTTGTCGCAACCATGCTGGCGCTCGAGCCGAGACTGCTCATTCTTGACGAGCCGACGAGAGGTCAGGATTGGGGACACCTGACTACCGTGATGGGCTACTTGCAAGATGCGACTAGGCAGGGAAAGGCTGTCTTGCTAGTGACCCATGATTACAAGCTAGTGCACCGCTACGCCGATCGAGTGATCCTCTTACGCAACGGGCAAATCGCCGCCGATGGGCGACTGCGCCAGAGACAAGACTCAGAGATGAAAGCGCCAGTGCTGCCGCTGCCAAACGAGGCTGCGACCCTTGCATAATACGCATGTCTAAGAGGAGGTTTGATGAGTTCGAGATTCAGTGTGCGCGATTTGGTCTTCATCGGGCTCTTCGGTGCCATCTGGGGTGCGCTCGAGATAGGCCTGGGTTCTTATCTTCACGTGCTGAACATACCATTCACAGGTACGGTCATGACTGGCATTGGCATCACTGTCGGCTTGGTCGGCCGTTCCTTCGTGCCAAAGCGTGGCAGCGTGATGTTCATTGGCGTGGTGACGGCGATGCTCAAGGCCTTCAGCCTGGGCGGTATTGTACTCAACCCCATGATCGGCATTCTTATGGAAAGCGCGCTGGCCGAGGTGGGGTTGATTTTCAGCGCGAAGCCAAGGCGGTGGACGTTCGTGCTGGCCGGCGTTCTGGCGGTATCTTGGGATTTCTTCCACCCATTCTTCACTCAAGGCATTCTAGCGGGCAGAGGCATTTTCACGATCTACGAACGGACTATACAGCAAGGGGCCAGTCTGTTGGGGATCGACCAGAGTGCGATACTTGTCATCCTGCTTTGCCTCGTCGCTTTGCGTCTGGTGGTGGGATTAGCGACGGGCGTTTTCGCCTGGACCTTGACTGTGGCGGTGCGAAGCCGCTTGGGCGAAGTGCCCGGCGAAGGCACGGTTGAAGCTCGCGTCGACTGATGCCGACAATCCGAGTGGACGTAAGGGCGGGCAGAGATACCGGCCGGGGCGAGCCCAGGGTAATGTTGTCGAAATTCGGCATGAAGAGAGATGTCCAAACGCGCGATTAGCTATCGCCTATCAATCCTCGGCCAATTGGCGCCAGGCGAAGTCGGACGCTTCCTAGCGCTTATCGGCACTGTCGGGCTGGCCGCTCTAGCACAGGGGTGGCGAGTGTTGGGGGTTCTCTTGTTGGCCATCGTTCTGGCACTGCTCCTTTCACGGGAAGCGCTGGCCGCTGCCCGCAAGGATCGAAGCTGGCCTATGCTGGCCGTGCTGGCCGTGGGGCTGGGCCTCCTCACCGGAGAGCATGACCTTCCGCTCGGTCCCCTCACTATGTCGTCGACTGGGCTAGCCCTGGGTATTCAGATGACAGTGCGGGCCGTAGCGATTCTCCTGGCGATCTATACCGTGACCACAGGGCTGTCGCTAACGGCGGTTGCCTTACTCTTGGAGCGTGTCGGCTTCAAGGGGCTCGGTTTCGCGCTGGGAGTTGCGCTGAACGCTCTGCCAATGGTGCAGGCCAACTTTCGGGATGCGTTGACCGCCCTGCGTTTGCGGGGCGGCTTCCAGCGACGGCGCCCCCGCGCCATCCGCCTCCTGCTCCTGACGACCATCACAAGCTCAGTCCGGCATGCCGAAAGTATCGTCGCCGCGGCTGAAGCGCGTGGCTTCACCATCGGTCGCGGCGCTCCACGGCACATCAACTGGCGGATTGGCGACGCTGTTCTCCTAGTCTTCCTCTCGCTGGCGGCCGGGGCAATTCTTATTCATTAGGTGGTGAGCATGGTTGGAATTGGGCCGGCAACTCAGCAGGCGTGAGATTGCCGTTCAGCCCATGCTTGATGAGCCAGTACTCGAGGCTGTCGGCCAGGGCCAGCCAGCTTGCCTCGATGATGTTTGGCGAGCTCCCCACGGTGCTCCACTGGTGCTCGCCGTCGGTGGATTCGATCAGCACCCGGACTGGGGCATCGGTGCCAGCCTCTTCGTCCAACACACGGACCTTGTAGTCGGTCAGCCTGATGGCCCCCATGCTTGGGTAGAACTGCATTAAGGCCTTGCGCACCGCCAAGTCCAGCGCGTTCACCGGACCATTGCCCTCCGCGGCGGTGTGCATGATCTCGGTGCCGACTCGAACCTTGACCATCGCCTCGGCGAGGAGTTCGTCTCCGTTGCCCAGCGAGGATGGCCGGCGACGCTTCTCCACTAGGACCATGAAGTCCACTAGCTCGAAAGGCGGCTGATAGTCCCTCTGAGAGCGCCGCACCAATAGTTCAAATGAAGCCTCGGCGCCGTCGAACTGGAAACCTTGGCTCTCCAGTTCCTTGATCGTCTCCAGGATCGACCTCGTCTGCTCCCCATTCTCGAAGGTCAGCCCCTTCTCTTTTGCCTTGTACTCCACGGTACGACGTCCGGCGAGATCCGAGATGATGATTCGCTTGCGATTGCCCACCAGCGCCGGATCGATGTGCTGGTAGCTTTCTTCATTTTTCACCATCGCGTCGACATGATAACCCGCCTTGTGAGCGAAGGCGCTCAGTCCGACGAATGGCAAGTGGGGGTCTGGCACCAGGTTCGCGATCTCGCTGACGAACCGGGAAGTTTCGGTGAGCTTAGCCAGTTGCGTGTCCGTCACACAAGGTATGCCTAGTTTGAGCTTGAGACTGGGGATGATCGAACAGAGGTTGGCATTGCCACAGCGCTCCCCATAACCGTTGATCGTCCCCTGTACGTGCCGGGCCCCGCCTTGAACAGCGGCAAGAGTGCCGGCAACCGCGGTTTCGCAGTCGTTGTGGGTGTGAATGCCGATCTTGGTATCGATCTGCTCGCGGACCGCCGCGACGATGTCCCTGATTTCATGTGGTAGGGTCCCACCGTTGGTGTCGCATAGCACCACCGCCTCCGCCCCGGCTCCAGAGGCGGCGCGTAGGGTCTGCAGGGCGTACTCCCGGTTCACCTTGAAGCCGTCGAAAAAGTGCTCGGCGTCGAAAAACACAATCAGCCCGCGCGATTTCAGGAACCTGATCGAGTCGGCGATCATGGCGAGGTTCTCGCTTGGCGAGGTGTTGAGCACGGAGTGGACGTGGAGGATAGAGCTCTTGCCGACAAGAGTTGCCGCCCGCACGCGGGCCTCCAAGATCGCCAGCAGGTTGCCGTCCGCGGCGGCCTCGACATTGGCCCTTCTGGTGCTGCCGAAGGCGACGACCACGGCCTGCTGCAAACCTAAGTGCTGGGCCTTGACATAGAACTCGGCATCCTTCGGGTTGGAGCCGGGCCAGCCGCCTTCGATATAGTGGATACCTAAGTCTTCGAGACGCCGGGCGATCTTCAGCTTGTCCTCGACAGATAGCGAAATGCCCTCTCTCTGCATGCCATCGCGCAAGGTCGTGTCGTAAAGCTCTATCTCCATGTCAACCTCTAGTCCGGGACGCCGACGATTACACAGGCGTTGCAGACAACTATATCATCGGAAGTGTCGCCCAAATCTTTGATCACCGACCCCGAAGGCGCGAGCATGCCGCCAGGCACAACCCTGAGGGTCTTCTGCCCGAAGGGGAGAACCTCCAGCACCTTCTGAGAGTCGATGTGTTCGGCCGGGTAGGGACAGGCAATGATCACCTCGACGATCATTTGATCAAGGCTCTTGATGCCTCCAAGTTCGCGCAGCCCGGGTAAGGAATTCGTGCCGATGGCATCGCGGATGGCCCTCTGGGCGGCTACGGTGGCGTTTTGTCCGTGCAGGTCAACTCCCATACCGATCTGGACTACGTATCTCCTCACCGGACACCTCCTCACATCGTCGAGATTGCAAAGTTGCTCTAGGTCTGACGAGTATCGAGCGCTAGAGCGCTTACTATGAACCTAGCGAGTCCTTGATCGCCGCGATCACGGCGTCGCCCATGGCGGCCGTGCTCACTACGGGTTTGCCGGGCTCGGGAATGTCGTAGGTCCGCACTCCCTGGGCGACCACGGCCTCCACAGCACGCTCGATGGCGGCCGCTTCGGCAGGAAGCGCGCAGGAGTAGCGCAGAAGCATCGCCGCGCTTAGAATGGTGGCCAGAGGGTTGGCCTTGTTTTGTCCAGCCATGCCTGGGGCGCTGCCGTGGATGGGCTCGTACATCCCAAAGCGGCGCTCAGTACCACTCTGTCCTCCCGTGGTAGGCCCAAGACTCGCCGACGGAAGCATGCCCATCGAGCCCGCGAGTACCGAGGCCTCATCAGTGAGGATGTCGCCGAACATGTTCTCGGTGACGATCACGTCGAAGCTTGCCGGTCGGCGAATAAGCTGCATGGCGCAGGTGTCGACCAACATATTCTCGAAGGCTACGTCCGGATATTCGCTCGCCACTTCCTGTGCCACTTCGCGCCAGAGTCGCGAAGAACTCAGCACATTGGCCTTGTCCACCGAAGTAAGCTTCTTGCGTCGCTGGCGAGCCAGCTCACAACCCACCCGGACGATGCGGGCTACCTCTTGCTCGCTGTACACTAGTGTATCGACCGCCCGGCGCCCCCTGGCGGTTGTCCAGCGTTTACTGGGCTTCCCGAAGTAGAGCCCACCGGTCAGCTCGCGAATCACGATGATATCCACACCCTTCAGAACCTCGGGTTTTATGGTAGTCGAGTCCAGAAGCATCGGTAGGACTCTTACTGGGCGCAAATTGGCGAACAACCCTAGACCTTTGCGCAGTCCGAGAAGTCCCTGCTCTGGCCTCACCGCTGCTTTCGGATCGTCCCATTTAGGTCCGCCCACAGCGCCCAAGAGCACGGCGTCGCTTTTCTTGCACAGCGCTAAGGTTTCTGGCGGCAAAGCCGTGCCCGTGGCGTCAATAGCCTGGCCACCGACCATCGCCTCCGCGAACTCAAAGGTATGGCCATATTTCTCGCCGATGGTTTCCAGCACCCGGACCGCCTGCGCAATTACCTCCGGGCCGATACCGTCCCCGGGCAGTACGGCGATCTTGAACTTCATGCTTCCCCCTTGCGCGCGGTACCTTGCGCGATTTTCTGACGGACCTGCTCGATCAGGCCTCCGGCGCTGATTAGTCCGAGCATGAACTCGGGGTAAGGCTTGGCGTGGTAGATTTGGCCGTTGCTCAGGTTCCTGATCTCTCCACTGCTAAGGTCTACTTCCAGTCGGTCTCCCTTGACGCAACTCTCTGCCGCTTCATCACTCTCCAAGATCGGCAGGCCAATGTTCATGGCATTACGGTAGAAGATGCGTGCGAAGCTCTTGGCGATCACGCAGCCAACACCAGATGCCTTGATTGCCAGGGGAGCATGCTCGCGGGAAGAGCCGCAACCGAAGTTGGTAGTGGCGACGATTATATCACCCGGCTGCACCTGCGATACGAATGTGCTGTCGATATCTTCCATACAGTGTGCCGCCAGTTCGTGCGGATCGGAGACATTCAAGTAGCGCGCGGGGATGATCACGTCGGTGTCCACGTTCGCGCCGTATTTCCACACTTTCCCTGAGATGTTCAACTTCCTTTTCTCCCTTTAGTCAGCCGATATCATCCGGGCCGGCTAGACGACCGGCGATGGCGCTCGCGGCAGCGACCGCGGGGCTTGCCAGATAGACCTCGCTCTGCGGGTGTCCCATGCGGCCCACGAAGTTTCGGTTGGTCGTCGACACGCATCGCTCGCCGGCAGCCAGGATGCCCATGTAACCGCCGAGGCAGGGGCCGCAAGTGGGCGTGCTGACGACGGCGCCAGCGTTGACGAACTTCTCGATCAATCCCTCGCGTAGGGCCTCCAAATAGACGGCAGGCGTGCCCGGAATGATGATGCACCGAACGTGAGGATGGACCGGGTGTCCGTCGAAGACAGATGCTGCCACGCGGAGGTCCTCGATGCGGCCATTGGTGCAGCTGCCGATCACCACCTGGTCGATCTTCACATCGCCAACCACACTCAGCGGCTTGCTGTTGCTGGGCAAGTGCGGAAAGGCGATCTGTGGCTCGATCTGGGCGGCATCGTACTCGACGACCCTCGAGTATGTCGCATCCTCGTCAGGCTGAAAGACGGTGAAAGGTCGCTTGACTCGCGGGCGAACGTAGGACATGGTCTGGTCGTCGACATAGAACAAACCGGCTTTGGCGCCAGCCTCGATCGCCATGTTCGCCATGGTCAGTCGCCCAGACATCGGCAGCGCGTCGATCACTTCGCCGGTGAATTCCATCGCTGCATAGAGCGCGCCGTCGACGCCGATTTGGCCGATCGTGTAGAGGATGAGGTCTTTGCCGCTCACCCACCTAGGCAACTTTCCGTGAAAGACGAACTTGATCGACGGGGGCACCTTCATCCAGATCTCACCGGTAGCCATCGCCGCGGCAATGTCGGTGCTGCCCATGCCCGTGGCGAAGGCACCCAAGGCACCGTAGGTGCAGGTGTGAGAATCGGCACCAACCACTACATCGCCAGGCGCGACAAGGCCCTGTTCAGGTAGCAAGACATGCTCGATGCCCATTCGGCCAACCTCGTAATAGATCAGGCCCTGCGCAAGCGCAAATTCGCGCATCTGCTTCGCCTGCTCTGCCGCTTTGATGTCCTTGTTGGGTACGAAGTGGTCGGGGATCATCACTACCTTGCCTGGATCGAACACCCGATCGACCCCGATCTTGGCAAACTCGGTGATGGCGATGGGCGCCGTGATATCGTTGGCCAGAACGAGGTCCACCTTGACGTTAATCAGATCGCCAGGGGATACCTCGTCCTTTCCGGCATGCGCAGCCAGGATCTTTTCTGCTAAGTTCAATTCCGCAACCTCTACAGCGATGTCTTGACCGTGGGGCGTGCGGCCAGCGATTTGTTTAGGGCATTCATGTAGGCCTTGGCGCTAGCCACGATGATGTCCGTGCTTGCCCCCCGACCGGTGAACGTCCGTCCATCAGCCTCAATGCGAATGGTCACTTCGCCAATGGCGTCGATTCCCTCGGTCACCGAGCGCACACTGAACTCGGTGAGCAGGTTGGGAACCTCTACAAGGCGGTTGATCGCCTTGTAGACGGCGTCCACGGGGCCGGTGCCCAGTGCTGCATCAGCGAGAATCTGACCATCTGGTGCTACCAGCCTCACGGTTGCCGTGGGTATGCTGTGATCACCACAGGAAACCTGGACTTGCTCCAGACGGTAGGTTTCGATGGACGTGCGTAGCTCGTCGGCCACAATCGCTTCCAGATCGCGGTCGGTGACTTCCTTCTTCTTGTCGGCCAGTTCCTTGAAGCTGAGGAATGCCCGGCCGAGATCCTCGTCGCTGAGCCGGTAACCAAGGTCCTCAAGGTGCTTTCGGAATGCCGCTCGGCCGCTGAGCTTGCCCAATATCAGCGCGCTGTGCACGCCGACATCTCGTGGATCCATGATCTCGTAGGTGGTGCGTTCTTTGATCACCCCATCCTGATGGATACCTGACTCGTGGCGGAAGGCATTGGCGCCGACGATTGCCTTGTTGGGCTGGACCGTCAGCCCCGTCATGTCGCTGACCATCCGGCTCGTGTTGTAGATTTCCTTGGTGTTGATGCCGGTGTACAGGTTATAAACATCGGCGCGGGTCCGTAGGGCCATGACGATTTCCTCGAGCGAGGCATTGCCGGCCCGCTCCCCAATACCGTTTACTGTGCATTCCACCTGGCGAGCACCAGCCTGTAGCGCCATTAGGCTGTTCGCCGTGGCCAGACCGAGGTCGTTGTGGCAGTGGATGCTGACCACCGCCCGGTGGATGTTCGGCACATTCTCGAAGATGCCACGGATGACGGCTTGCCATTGGTCGGGAGTAGCGTAGCCCACCGTATCCGGGATGTTCACGGTAGTAGCCCCGGCATCGATGACGGCGGTCACGATCTGGTAGAGAAACGGCAACCCGGTGCGGGAGGCGTCCATGGGCGAGAACTCGACATCGCTCAGGTAGGACTTCGCTCGCTTAACCATCGAGACTGCCATCTCGACCACCTGATCGCGGTCCTTGCGAAGCTGATGCTGAAGGTGAAGATCAGAGCTGGATAGGAACACGTGGACCCGCGGGTTCTCGGCGTCCTTCACCGCTTCGTATGCTCTATCTACCGCCGCTGGAATAGCGTGCGCCAAAGCGGCGATGCATACCCCGTGTACCTCCTTGGCGATCAGATTGACCGCGTCGAAGTCCCCAGGCGAACTGATCGGGAAGCCGGCCTCGATGATGTCTACCTTCAGTCTGGCCAACTGCCTGGCGATTTCTAGCTTCTCCTCGACGGTGAGCGCCGCACCTGGTGACTGCTCGCCGTCTCGCAGAGTCGTGTCGAAGATCAATACTCGCTCCATTAGACACCTCCATCATACAAGTCCATTAGAGGGACCCTCGTCCTAACCCCTCCCCCTCCTCGAGGGAGGGGTCTTGTGCCCTACGCAGTACGCATCACCTGTCACGTGTCACTTCTTCAGCCAGCTCATCATCTCCCGGAGCTTGCGGCCGACGATCTCGATCTGATGACTTGCTTCGCGGCGGCGCATGGCGTTGAAGCTCGGCCGACCGGCCTGATTCTCCAGGATCCACTGCCGGGCAAACCGGCCATCCTGAATCTCATTGAGCACCTGCTTCATCTCCGCCTTGACTCGGGCATCGATCAGGCGTGGACCGGAAATGTAGTCGCCATACTCGGCAGTATCGCTGACGGAGTAGCGCATATAGCTCATGCCGCCCTGGTACATCAGGTCGACGATCAGCTTGAGCTCGTGCATTGTCTCGAAGTAGGCGAGTTCAGGCTGGTAGCCCGCTTCGACCAGGGTCTCGAAGCCAGCCTTCACCAACGACGTGACGCCTCCACAAAGGACGGCCTGTTCACCAAAAAGGTCGGTCTCAGTCTCTTCGGCAAAGGTGGTCTCTAGGACCCCGGCTCTGGTGGACCCAATACCTTTGGCGTAGGTGATTGCGTTGCGGAGCGCCGCTCCCGAGACATCTTGATACACGCCGACTAGCGCTGGAACACCGGAACCCTCAGTGTAAACCTGACGCATCATGTGGCCCGGGGCCTTGGGGGCGACCATCGATACGTCGACGTTCGACGGTGGCACGATCTGGTTGAAGTGGATGTTGAACCCATGGGCAAACATCAGCGTCTTGCCTGCCGTCAGACCCTGCTCGACCGACTCATAGTAAACCTGCTTCTGCACTTGGTCAGGCACGAGCATCATGACTACATCAGCCGACTTGGCTGCTTCATCTACCGTCGTCACAGGGAGTCCGGCGGCTTCGGCTAGGCTCCAGCTCTTGCTACCACGGTAGAGCCCCACAGTAACGTTGCAGCCACTGTCCTTGAGGTTCAGAGCGTGGGCATGGCCCTGGCTCCCATAGCCGATAATTGCGATGCGCTTTTCCTTCAGCGGCTCGAGATCGACGTCGGCATCGTAGTACATTTTGGTCATCTTAACGAACCCCTTTCCTCTCTATTTCCCGGCTTCTACCGTTGTTGTGGTTATGACTGTTGTTGCCATTGAAACTGCGCGATCTACCGCGGCCCTTGGCAGTGTGCGACGATTGCTCGTCTTCCATCTGAGTCCCGCCTGTTGCCCCACGCAACATGGCGACGCGCCCGGTGCGCATCATCTCCTTGATCCCGTACGGCTTTAGAAACTGCCATAGCGAGTCGATCTTGTCCTCTGTGCCCGTGACCTCGATGATCAGGGAGTCCGGAGCGACATCCACGACCTTGGCGCGGAAGACGTCTGCCACCTGCATGATCTCGCCACGTGTGGCGGCGGTGGCAGTGATCTTGATCAGCGCTAGCTCCCGCACGACAGTGACGTCTTCGGTCACGTCGGTAACCTTGATCACCTCGATGATCTTATAGAGCTGCTTCACGACCTGCTCGACGACCGTGTTCGCCCCGTCGACAGTGATCGTCATCCGTGATATGTCGGGAATCTCGGTATGACCCACAGTCAGACTCTCAATGTTAAAGCCGCGTCGCCGGAAAAGGCTTACTACCCGATTCAGGACTCCTGGCTTGTCTTCGACCAAAGCGATTACGGTGTGTTTTTGGGCCCCCATGCTACCACCTCCTTTCGCGGCGCTAGCATGACCTCTCCCAGAGACCCACCAGGCGCCACCATGGGATAGACGTTCTCTTCCTGCTCCACGAGGAAATTTAGGATCATTGGGCCATCGTAGTCCACTGCCTTGCGAATCGCGCTCTTTACGTCTTCTTTCTGCCTAATGTTCAGTCCGGCCACCCCGTAAGCCTCGGCGACCTTGGCAAAATCCGGACCACTGAGGGGCGTGCCGACATATCGGCGTTCGTAGAACAATTCCTGCCATTGCCGGACCATTCCCAGATAACCATTGTTCAAGATCGCCACCTTAACCGGCACTTGTTCTTGCGCCAGAGTGGCCAGCTCTTGAATGTTCATCTGAAAACCGCCATCGCCGACGATAGCCCAAACCGGCTCGGCGGGACGGCCGATCTTGGCGCCAATCGCCGCCGGGAAAGCAAAGCCCATTGTTCCCAAGCCACCTGAGGAGATGTGAGTGTTCGGCCGGTCAAACCAGTAGTGCTGCGCAGTCCACATCTGATTCTGACCGACGTCGGAGACGACGATAGCCTGCCCGCCGGTGGCTTCGTAGATCTCGCGGATCACGTACTGCGGCAGCATACGGTCCGAGTCTGGCACAAAGGTGCAGGGATATGTGCTCCGCCATTCGTCGATCCGGGCGATCCACTCGACGTGCTCCTGAGCCTCGACCTCCCGGCCCAAGGCCGCCAGAACGTTGCTCAGGTCACCGACGATGGGAACGTTTACCCTAATGTTCTTGCCGATTTCGGCAGGGTCGATGTCGATATGGATAACCTGCGCATGAGGTGCAAAAGCGCTTACTCGCCCGGTCGCGCGGTCGTCGAAGCGCATCCCGACGGCAATGACCAAGTCAGCTTCGTTCACGGCCATGTTGGCGTAGGCCATACCATGCATGCCCAGCATGCCAAAGCTGAGGACATGCGATTCCGGGAAAGAACTGATGCCCAGCAGCGTGGTAACTACCGGGATCTGCGCTTTCTCGGCCAGCTCACGGAGTTGGTCCCACGCCTGGGCGATCAGCACACCCCGCCCGGCAATGATCAATGGTCGCTTCGCTTCGTCAATCAGCCTGGCCGCCTTCTTCACCTGAGTGGGATGGCCGTTGACGGTGGGCTTGTAACCGCGGAGAATCGCTTTCTCCGGGTAATGGAAGGTAGTCTCGGCAACCAGCACGTCGCGGGGCAGGTCGATCAAAACCGGCCCAGGCCGACCTGTACCGGCGATGTGGAAGGCCTCTTTCACTGTCTTGGCCACTTCGTCAACGTGCATCACGAGATGGTTGTGCTTGGTAATTGGCAGGGTAATGCCGGTGATGTCCACTTCCTGAAAACTGTCCTTGCCAATAAACGGTGTCGCCACCTGGCCGGTGAGGGCTACCACAGGCGAAGAATCAAGGTAGGCGGTGGCAATGCCCGTCACCAGGTTAGTCGCCCCTGGCCCGGAAGTGGCCAGGCATACACCTACCCTCCCGGTCGCCCGAGCATAGCCGTCTGCGGCGTGGGCTGCGGCTTGCTCATGCCTGACCAGAATGTGCCGCAGTTGGGGATATTGGGGCAGCACGTCGTACAGAGGCAAGACGGCGCCTCCGGGAAAGCCAAAGATGGTATCCACGCCTTCTCGTAGAAGGCTCTCACACAGGATTTGTGCACCCTTCAGTTTCATCTCTCCGTTCTCCTTAGCTGCGACCGATTCGCATCCGGCTGCCAGCGGTCAGCCGTAGTTTCCAAAGGCGTCCCGACCGGGGCCTGGATTCCAGCCCTCGGCGGAATAGCGAGACACATATCACGCCGCTGATGGCTAACCGCTACTCCCCGAATACAGCTCCCGTACTTGCCGAGGTTACCTGCTGCGCGTAGCGCCTCAAGTAACCTTTCTTCACCTTGGGCTCGAAATCCGGCAGCGCACGTAGTCGAGTGGCAATTTCCTCTTCTGCCACTTCAAGTTCGAGGCGATGATTCGGAATGTCGATCCGAACAGTATCCCCTTCTCGGACCGCGGCGATCGGTCCCCGGGTGGCCGCCTCGGGCGAAATATGACCGATGGCGGCCCCCCTTGTGGCCCCGGAGAAACGCCCGTCGGTGAGCAATGCCACTTCGTGGTCCAAGCCCATCCCACTGAGCATGGAGGTAGGAGTGAGCATCTCCCGCATCCCCGGCCCGCCTTTCGGCCCCTCGTAACGCACCACCAGAATCTCGCCGGGGCGCACCTCTCGCGCCATGATCGCCCGCGTGACGTCTTCTTCGCTGTCGAAGACCCTAGCGGGTCCACGATGCGACATCATCTCGGGAGCAACCGCCGCCCGTTTGACCACAGCCCCCTCGGGGGCAAGATTGCCAAAGAGCACTGCGAGACCGCCCGTTGTGGAGTAGGGCTCAGAGGCGTGGCGGATTACCTTGCCATCGCCGCCAGCGGCCTTTTCAAGGCGTGCGCTGAGTTTCTCCCCGGTCACCGATGCGCAACCCAGCTCAAGCAGGGGGCTGACTTCCTTCATTACTGCCTGGATGCCTCCTGCCAAGTCAAGCTCCTCGATGCTATGTTCCCCGGCGGGGATCAACTTGCAGAGGTGCGGTGTGCGGTCGCTGATCTGGTTCAGGGATGCCAAGGAGAGGCCGGCTTTGGCCTCGTGCGCGACAGCCAGCATATGCAAGATGGAGTTCGTACTGCCACCAAGGGCCATATCGACGACGAGCGCATTACGGATGCTTTCTCCGGTGATCACGTCCAGCGGCTTGATCCCTTGGCGCAAGAGCGCCATAATCTGTATCCCGGTCTGCTTTGCCAGTTGAATGCGGCGGGCATCCACCGCCGGCACCGTACCGTTGCCCGGCAGGGCCATTCCGAGCGCTTCGGTGAGGCAGTTCATCGTATTGGCGGTGAACATTCCCGCGCAGCTTCCGCAGCCGGGGCAAGCGTATTTCTCCAGGATAGCCAGATCCTCTTCGGTCATCTCCCCCTTGGCCACCTGACCTACGGCCATGAAAACGGAGTTCAAATCGGCACGAAGAGGAAGCTGGTTCCGACCGGCGGCCGCCGCTGGCCGGCTACCGGTCAGCATCGGTCCGCCACTAATAAAGATACTGGGGATGTTCAACCGGGCAGCAGCCATCAACATGCCCGGGATGATCTTGTCGCAATTGGGGATGAACACCAGGGCGTCGAAACCGTGCGCCCGGGCCACGGTTTCTACCGAGTCGGCAATCAACTCGCGGCTAGCAAGGCTGTATTTCATACCCGGATGATTCATAGCAATACCATCGCAGATACTGATCGTATTGGTCTCGAACGGGGTGCCACCAGCCATGCGTACACCGGCTTTCACAGCCTCGGCAATCCGAGGCAGATGCACGTGACCGGGTATGATCTCATTGAAGCTATTGATGATACCGATGAACGGCTGCTCTATTTCTCTATCGGTGCAACCTACCGCTCGCAACAGAGAACGATGCGGTGCCCTCTCCACGCCACGTTTTACCAGATCACTGCCCATAGGTCGACCCCCAATTCTCTCGTTACTCATAGTGTCTTACGGGCCACGGCGCACGACCAAGCCTCCGCACTACCGACTTGCTGTGAACCAAAATGGACCCTGCCCAAAGGGACGAGAGTCCATTTCCCGTGCTACCACCCTTAATTGATGTTACCGATCCATGCCTCCACGACAGTTTAACGCACGGATGCGCTGGATGGCAAAGATCCTGGCTAGCAACCATCGGGTAAAAAAAGACTCTCTCCCCAAAGGGACGAGAGCTCTTTCCCGCGGTGCCACCCTTCTTGATGTCGGCTACATCCACTCTTGGCGCGATAACGGACGCAACACCGGTCGATCTTAGTCCTCTCTCCCATAATTGGTCAGCGATTGCGTTCCAGCTATGGCAAGAGCCGTTCAGATCGGCAGCTCCAGGACGAGTTCGCGAGGCCTGTTCCTACCGGGCTCGCACCGTCAACCCAGCTCTCTGGCGGACTGGGACCTCCTACTGCTTCCCTTCATCGCCACTTGGCTATGAAATTGGACTTCTTATATCATAGTTCCAGACCAATTGTCAAGCGGTCTTGGGGAGGTGACTGTTCAGAGTTGGGGTAAGGGAGTTTTGTTGGCAAGGGGTGGGGGCTAGCTGAGGAGGTTCAGGCATTCGCGCAAAGGGTTGAGGCCACGCGCCTGCCAGGTCTC